>ERZ761603.14-NODE-14-length-182984-cov-43.365912_pt1 | contig 182984 bp, 156 predicted proteins | sample MGYA00511879_ERZ761603 | MGnify/ENA primary metagenome ERZ761603 (study PRJEB28899, sample SAMN02850040) | bioreactor sludge metagenome | biome: EBPR Sludge; feature: EBPR Bioreactor; material: flocular biomat | place: Australia: Thorneside Wastwater Treatment...
CTGCGCTGATATTGAAGTTGATGTTTTTGAGAACGGGTTGGATACCGAAATGTTTACTAAGATTATGGATACTAAGCATGGTGACACCTGTAGTTAAAAAGAAAACCGAGGGCATGCCTCGGCAGTATTAAACGCCAATAGGGAAGTGCCCTGAAACAATTGGTTTAACTACTTGCTGTCCGTCATTCGCTGGGTATCCTTTCGTTGAAAAAATTTTATCACATTCCGGCAAGCCGGGGTAAACTTGTGGACGTTTTACACGTCCATGAAAAGACGCAATTTTTACGAAAAAGTTCCAACACAGAGGTGATTATGACGAAGAAGATTTTAGCAGTGCTGGCTCACCCCGATGATGAGTCGTTTGGTTTGGGTGGTACGCTGGCATTGTATAAGCAGCGCGGATATGAAACCTATTACGTCTGTGCAACGCGGGGCGAAGCAGGCTCTGCCGACCCTGAGTTTTTGCAGGGTTACAAAGACACTGCCGAAATGCGCACCGATGAGTTGATGCGCGCCGCGAAAGAACTTGGGTTGAAGGAAGTCCACTTTTTGGGCTACCGTGATTCAGGAATGCCGGGTATGGAGGCGAATAACCACCCCGATGCGCAGATCAACCATCCCATTGAAGAGGTAGCAGGCAAGGTGGTAAAGCACATCCGCACCATCAAGCCAGATGTGGTGATCACCTTTGACCCCATCGGCGGCTACAAACATCCCGACCATATCCACATTCACCGCGCAACGGTGATGGCATTTGCCAATGCAGACGACCCGAACTTTCATCCCGAGGCGGGGACTCCTTTCAAACCGAAAGCCTTGTATTTTCAGGTCTTTCCACGCTGGTTCTTGCGTGTAATGACGCGCCTGATGCCTTTGCTTGGCAAAGACCCGACCAAGTGGGGACGCAATGGCGATATCAACTTGAAGGAACTTGCGGAAGTGGATTTCCCCGTGCATGTTCGCATTCCCACCCGCTCGGTTTCAGAAATGAAACGCAAAGCTAGCGAGCAACACGCCTCGCAGGGCGGTATTCAAATGCGGCGCGGACTGATGGGGTTTGTCAGCAGGGTGTTTGGCGAACGGGAAGATTTTATGCGGGCATACCCGCCAGTGGAAGGCGATTTTAAGCGTGTGAAGGACCTTTTCGACGGAGTGTAAACATGGCGGCTGGAACAAATCCAGCCGCTTTTTCGTTAAATGGGGGTGAGCGTGAAATTGTCTTGCGTGTTAGAATTTTTTATTATCAAAACAGGGAAACTATGACGCAAACAAATGAAGTGTCACAATCAAAACGATTTCAATTCGCGCGCATCCCTGAGGTATTGCTTCATCCTCAGCGTACGTTCGCTTCCATTGCTGAGGGATCGCGTGCTTCGTGGCAAACGCCGATGCTCGCGTTGAGTATTTCTACCGCGTTGAGCGTGATTGTCAGTGGATATTTAACAGCCCGCGCCGCCATGATGGGTGAAATGCAACTTCCGCGAGATTGGGAGTGGTGGACACCCGACATGCAAAACAATTACATGCAGGCGCAGCAATCCATGCAGGGACCTGTGTTCACCTATGTCATTCCGCTGGTGGGAGCCTTGCTGGGTTTGTGGCTTGGCTGGCTGATCCTTGGCGGGTTATTGCACTTTGGCTCGACCATCTTCGGCGGGCGCGGATCAATGCAAGGGGCTCTGACCATTACAGGATGGGCGAGCCTGCCTTTCCTCGTACGCGATGCGCTGCGCATCATTTTCATGCTGATGGCGGGTCATTCCATCCAAAGCCCGGGACTCTCCGGTTTTGTGGAGAACTCTCCCTTCGCAGCTCAACTTTTGTCGCGAATTGATATCTTTCTAATTTGGACCATCCTCCTGCTGATTCTTGGCGTTGGCGCTGTTGACAGCCTTCCACGTCCCAAGGCAATTGCGAACGTGGTTATCGTCACATTGCTGTTGCTGTTATTGCAGTCTGGGGTTGGCGCCTTGTTTTCCGGTGCAAGCGGGCTTGCCGTTCAACGTCCATTCTTTTAGGGTATGACCTCACTCATTCAGGTTTCCGGTTTAAAACGCCATTACGAGATGGGCGGCACGCTCGTCCGTGCGTTGGATGGCGTGGACATTGAAATTGCCGCGCATACGTTTACGGTGGTTATGGGACCGTCCGGCTCGGGCAAAAGTAGTTTGCTGTATCTGCTCGGCGGGTTGGATCGCCCCACCTCCGGCGAGATCACGGTTAATGGCGAACGGCTCGACCAAATGGACGAGAACGCTTTGGCGCTCTTCCGCCGCAAGACGATGGGCTTCATCTTCCAATCGTTCAATCTGGTTGCGAGCATGTCCGCGTTGGAGAACGTTGCCTTCCCCATGCAATTTGCCGGGATTCCCCCTTCACAGCGCAACGAAAGATCCAAATCCTTGCTCGAACAAGTTGGCTTGTCAGATCGTAGCCACCATAAACCATCCGAACTCTCCGGCGGTCAACAGCAGCGTGTTGCTGTGGCGCGGGCATTGATCAACGACCCGATGCTCATCTTTGCCGATGAACCCACGGGGAATCTCGATACCCAAAGCGGTGTGACCGTCATGCAGATGCTTTCTGACTTGCACAAATCCGGGCGGACGGTACTGGTGGTGACCCATGATCCGCGTATGACGCGCTTTGCCACTCATAAAATCTTTTTGCTGGATGGAAAAGTGGTTTCAGAGGCAGACTATCAAGCCGCCACTCTGGATCCACTGATAGGAAACATCGGAGGATAAATGCGATTTGCAGGAAAGTATTTGGTGATTTTTACATCGATTCTGGTATTGGCTGCGTCGTTCGTCCCATTGCCCGTTTCCGCCGCAGTAACGGCAGTCTCTCCCAGTACGATCACGAACGATGTCGCCACCATTATCACCGTAACAGGCAGCGGTGACTTTGATGCTGCCTCACGGATATTTATGGATGGAGTGGAATTGCCGGGAACGTTGTTTATCAGTGCGACTGAGTTGAGGGTGACCGTTCCGGCAGGAACTGCCCTGGGGCAACACATTATTAATGTGCCCAATGTCTCGGGGTCGGTTGTACTGACGGTCAACCAGCCCGTTCCAACGGCAACTCCCACCTCTACCATCACCCCAACTCCACCGCCATTCTCCCGTCCGCAAATGCGGGTGACCTCCTCCGGCGCGAATGTGGACAAGATTTCCTCCGAGCAACGCTTCAAGTTCACGGTCAATTTCGAGAACGCGGGCAATATGATGGCATACAACACCCAGGCAACCTTCACATCAGCAGACTTGCTTCCGCTGGAAACGGGCGGCGTGGCAGTGTTGGGGAATGTTGACAAGAACAGCGGCGTCTCGGTCGATCAGCGCTTCATCTCGAACGGGTCGCTGTATGGAAAAACCGTCGTCACCATTGATGTAACCCTGACCTACTACGATGACAAAGGTACAACCTACTCTGATAAGTTCACTTTGACCGTACCCGTAACAGGCGGCGGCGGAGGAACAGGCGTCTATAACACCGCCACTCCCACCGGAGTCCGAAGCGGGCAATTGATCATTACTTCATACGGCACCTCCATCGATCCACTTCAACCCGGATCGCAATTTAATCTGGTGATGACCGTTCAAAATGTGGGCAACGAAAAAGCCCAGCGTGTGACCATGATCGTCGGCGGGGGCGGCGCGGGCAGCAGCGGAGGCACACCCCAACCGGGCGGGGTCTCTGGCGGCAGCGGAGAATTCACCAACTTTGCACCAGTGGGCACGTCCAACGTCCAATCTCTGGGCGATATGGGCGCGGGCGGGTCTGTACAGGCTTCGCAGGAATTGATCGTAAATGTTTCGACCAACCCCGGCGCATATCCCATGAAGGTCACGTTCTCATATTTGAACGACAAGGGAGAAGTGGTCAACGATGAACAGGTGATCACGCTGCTGGTGTACAGCCTGCCGAATTTGGATATTAGTTTTTATCGACCGTTGGATATGTTGTTTGCCGGACAGCCCGCCGCCTTGCCGATTCAAGTGGTGAACCTCGGAAAACGGACGGCAGTACTCGGGAACATCACGATCACTACGGATAGCGGCATGGTCGAGAACGGCACATCGCTCGTCGGCGCATTGGATGCAGGCGGGTACTTTACGCTGGATGCAACCTTGTTCCCCGAAATTTCCGGACCGGTCGAGTTGACCTTTACCATTGATTACACTGACGACTTTAATCAGGAACGAACCATCGAAAAGACCATCGCAGTGACCGTCGAAGAAGGATTTATCGAACCGACGCCCGACCCGAATTTCCCGATAGACCCCGGGTTTGAACCGGTCCTGGAGGAGACGTTCCTGCAAAAAGCCTGGCGCTTCATTCTCGGACTTTTTGGTTTAGACAGCGCCCCAGCCGAATCCTCGCCGGAAGCGATGCCGCCCACCGAAGGAGAATTCATGCCCGTTCCCGGTGGTGGTGGCGGAGGCGGATAGTTCAACTCCATGAAATTTTCCGACCTCATCGGCCTTGTGATTAATAATCTCAGCCGACGGAAAGCCCGCGTCGGCTTGACGGCGATTGGCGTGGTGATCGGCACCGGCGCAGTGGTGATTCTGGTTTCCTTGGCCATTGGCTTGCAAATGAATGCCAATGAGCAACTTTATGGCATTGGCGATCTGAGCCAGATCTACGTCATGCCTGCTTATGGTGGTGAAATGTACATGGCAGGTCCTGGTATGGGCGGTGGTGGCGGGGGAAGTGGAGGCTCGAATCAGGATATCAAGTTGCTTACGAATGCCGCGCTGGAGGAATTGCGCGCCATTCCCGGCGTGACGGTCGTCATTCCGCGTGATTATATGTATGCCAATGCCTTCATAAGTTATAAAAAAATGCAGGGATATAGCGGCATCTACGGCGTGGGGACGAATGATCTGGTGGATTTTGGATATGAAACCCAACAAGGGACAACTGCCTTGTCGCGATCCACGGTTGTCATCGGCTATATGGTCGCTCAAAATTTCATGGACCCGTATCTACGCCCGGGGCAGGAACTGCCCCCGCCGCCGGATCTGTACGATCAACAAATTCAGATCACGCTTGTAAAGTATGACGATCAGGGAAATGAGATCCGCAAGAATTACAGCCTGCGTGTGGCAGGTGTGCTTGCAGAGTCCGGTTCTGAAGCCGACTTTTCCATGTACCTGCCGCTTGACCTGGTCAAATCCATGAATGAGTGGTCAAACGGGACACGCATCAACTACAACAAAACCGGATACAACGAAGTAATTGTGCGCGTAGAAAACGCCGACCGCACGCTCGAAGTCCGCGACCAGATCATCGCGATGGGCTATCAAGCCAATACCATGCTGGATTTCGTGCAGGGTATCAATAATTTTTATTCCATTCTGCAGGTGGTTCTGGGTGGCGTGGGGGCAATTGCTTTGCTGGTGGCAGCCATCGGTATTGCGAACACCATGGCAATGTCTATTTTGGAGCGCACCCGCGAGATCGGCTTGATGAAAGCCGTCGGTGCGACCAACCGCGATGTGCTGAGTCTCTTTCTGGGAGAAGCGGCTGGCATTGGTTTCATCGGCGGGCTGGGTGGTGTGCTAACAGGGTGGTTATTGGGGCAAATGTTGAACGTGGTGGCGGTGGTCTATCTTGCGCAGCAAGCCGCTTCGCAAGGCGGCATCCCTCCGAGTGTGGCGGTTTATACTCCGCTTTGGCTGCCGGTTTTTGTCCTGGCATTTTCCACCTTGATAGGTATGTTGTCTGGTTTGTATCCCGCTTTGCGGGCAGCAAACATGATTCCCGTTATGGCACTTAAGTACGAGTAACAAAAACCGACATCAAATGTATAATGAATTAAATTTTTTGGAATTGACTCGAAAGCAGAGGTACCCATGCCGGAACGACGCACCACTCCTCGTAAAAACATTTCTTTTTACATGCGTGTCCTGAACGATGATACAGGGGAAATCCTCGGTCACATGGTTGAGGTCAGTTCAATTGGTCTACGGCTCGAAACCGTTGCACCACTGCCGCTCAACAAAGATTACTACATGCGCCTCGAACTCACTCCAGATCTGGGGACCGTTCCCTACATCGTTTTTCTTGCCCGCACCAAATGGTGCAAGATCGACGAGATTCTGCCGAATCTCTATCGCGTGGGTTTTGAATTGCTGGAGATTCTGCCAGAAGATAAAGATGTCTTTCTTAGGGTTTTACGAAAGTACGGCAACTAAAATACAAAACAAGAGGCAGAGATTACTCTGCCTCTTGTTTTAGTTGTGGCTTGATCTTGTGCCAGTCGGTCGCCTGTTGGTAGGCGTACCCCGCACGCAGCACCCCCGACTCATTCCATGCTCGTGATACGATCTGCAAGCCGATGGGCAGGTTTTCTTTCGTGAATCCGCACGGGATAGAGAGGGCTGGAAGCCCCGTCAGGTTGAAGGGCGAGGTGAAGCGGGTCAACAATCTGGCGCGTTCGATGGCGTTTTCCCCTTCGAGCACAGGGGCAGAGATGGGGACGGTAGGGAGCATCAAAACATCATATTGTTCGAACAAGATCTCGCATTGTCGCTTGACTTCAGCCTGTGTGCGCCTTGCAAGCGCATACTCGCTGGAAGTGAATCCCGCTCCCGTTTCCAATCGTTGACGCACGTCTGCGCCGAACCAATCAGGATGTTCCTCCAAGCGTTCGCGATGGAACGCAGCGCCGTCTGCCTGGGTCATTAAGGCATTGGCTTGTGCGGCTTCCCGCAGAAAATCCACATTGACTTCAGTGATAACGACCCCTTGTTCTTCCAGCACTTTCGCGGCTTTGATCACCGCTTCCAAAATCTCCGGGTCGCTGACTTCTTCGATGAATGAGCCAACTGCCAGCGCCACTTTGCGCTCTTTCATCGAATCGGTCAGGTGGCTGGAATAATCTCCGGGCAGTGTTTTGACGGAGGCGGGGTCCTGTTCGTCATACCCGCCCATTACTTGCAGCATGAGTGCGGCATCTTCCACTCTGCGGGTGATGGGGCCGGCGTGGTCGAGGTTCCAGGAGAGTGGCATGATCCCACGAAGGCTGACGCGCCCGTAGGTGGGTTTGAGCCCCACCACGCCGCATAACGCCGCTGGAATGCGGATCGAACCGCCCGTATCTGTCCCAAGTGCCGCCAAAGCCATGCCAGTTGCAACAGCAACCGCACTGCCGCCGGAAGAGCCGCCGGGGGTGCGAGTGATATCCCACGGATTGCGGCATGCCCCAAAGTGCGGGTTGTTATTCGTTACACCGAGTGCGATTTCGTGCGTGTTGGTCTTGCCAACGATCTGTACACCGGCTTTCTTAAGTTTTTGCAGAACGAAGGCGTCCTCGCTGGGAATAAAGTCTGTAAAAAATTTGGAGCCGCCCGTGGTACGAATCCCCTTTGTGTAATACAAGTCCTTGACCGCGATTGGAATGCCATATAACGGAGTGCTTCCACTGTTGGGCAGCTCACCTTGATAAGGTGGCACGACGGTAATGAACGCATTCAGTATCGGGTTGAGTCGCTCGATTTGCTGGTAGCAGGCTGCGGCGAGGTCCGATGCGTTGATTTCCCGGCTTTTTGCCCGGTTGCGTTGATCGGTCAAAGTCAAAGAATCAAAGTTCATGGTGCGAATTATATATAGTGACGGGTTTTTTTCCCATAGCCTATCTGTACTGATAAAAACCGCTCTATCAGGACATATGTCCCAAATAGAGCGGTTCTCACTAACATTTTTGAAATGGCTAGAACAAGCCGAGGACTTTTCCGGTTTTCAGGTCGACATCGACATCATAGAAGACCGGTCGGGTGGGCAGACCGGGCATGGTGCGCATATCACCAAGGATGGGGTACAGGAAGCCTGCACCAACGCTTGCGCGGATCTCGCGTACCGTGATGCGGAAGCCGGTGGGCGCGCCTTTCTTGGTCGCATCGGTGCTGAACGAGAGATGGGTTTTTGCCATGCACATGGGAAGTTTGTCAAAGCCGAGGCGGGTGTAGCGCGCGATCTGTTCTTCGGCTTCCGGGGTGTAGTCCACACCGTCGGCGCGATAGATCTCGGTTGCGATGGTCTCGATCTTTTCCTTGATGGACTTCTCCAGCGGATACAGGAATTGGAAGTTGCTGGGTTTCTTTGCCGCTTTAACAACCGCTTCTGCCAGCGCCTTGGCGCCCTTTCCGCCATCCGACCAGTGTGTGGAGACGACTGCATCCATTGCGCCCATCTTGAGCGCAGCATCGCGGATCAGTTCCACTTCGGCTTTGGTATCGGTCGCAAAGGAGTTGACTGCCACAACGACGTTCACGCCGAACTTGAGCGCGTTTTGAACGTGGCGTTCAAGGTTCGGCAGACCAGCGCGGAGCAGGTCAAGATTCTCGTCGGTGTATTCGGGGGCGAGCGGTTTCCCAGCCACAACCTTTGGTCCGCCGCCGTGCATCTTGAGCGCGCGGACGGTGGCAACCAGTACCACGACCTGCGGGATCAAACCGGAGTAGCGGCATTTGATGTTGAAGAATTTTTCCATGCCGATGTCTGCGCCGAAACCAGATTCGGTGACGACAAAGCCGTCTTTGCCGACCAGTTTGAGCGCGATCATGTCCGCGATGATGGAGGACTGTCCATGCGCGATGTTGGCAAACGGTCCGGCATGAACCGTGGCGGGGGTGCCTTCGAGGGTCTGCATCAGGTTCGGTTTGATGGCATCTTTCATTAGGACGGTCACCGCGCCAGCCACGCCGAGGTCTTCCACGGTGACAGCTTCACCCTGCTTATTGGTAGCGACGACCATTTTGCCGAAGCGGTCGCGCATGTCTTCAAGCGATGTGGTCAGTGCGAGCACTGCCATGATCTCGGAAGCGACGGTGATGTCATAGCCGGACATGTGTTCGTGACCGGCTTCGTCCTTGCCGCGACCGACTTCCACTTCACGCAGGAAGCGGTCGTTGATGTCGATCACGCGCCGCCAGGTGATGGTCTTCTCATCGATGTCGAGGCGGGCGAAGCGCGAGCGCTCTTCGGGAGTCAGATCGTTGGGGTTGGTCTTGCTAATTCCGAGTTTCTTCAAGCGGCGGAGCATGGTGGGCGAGAACTTGCGGTTGCCTTTCTTGTCCAGCGGGCAGAGCGCGTTGAAGAGTTTTTCATCATCCTGCATTTTCTCGTGCATCACACGCGCATCCAATGCGGCGGCGACTAGGTTATGTGCGGCAGTGATGGCGTGGATATCGCCGGTGAGATGGAGGTTGAAATCTTCCATCGGGATGACCTGCGAATACCCGCCGCCGGCGGCGCCGCCCTTGATGCCGAAGGTCGGTCCCTGCGAGGGCTGGCGGATGGCGGTGATGACCTTCTTGCCAAGGTGCGCGCCAAGCGCCTGCGACAGACCTACGGTGGTAGTGGTTTTGCCTTCGCCGAGCGGCGTCGGGGTGATGGCGGTCACATCCACGTAGGTACCGTTCGGGCGCTTGCCGATGCGGTCGAGAATCTCGAGTTTGATCTTGGCTTTGTACGGTCCGAACAGTTCCAGTTCACTTTCCTTGACGCCGAGCTCTTCGGCGATCTGCAGGATCGGCTTCAGTTTGGCGGCTTGCGCAATGTCAATGTCAGACGGGACAGGGCGCAGCAGCTTGATCTTCGTCGGTTGAAAGGTAGCTTTTGCCGGAGCGGCTTTCTGGACGACTTTCCTGGTGGCAACTTTTTTCGCAACAGATTTCTTTGCCGCGATCTTTCGAGCGGTTGCCTTTGCTTTACTGACTTTCTTTGCAGGTTTCGCTTTCGTAGCCATACAGTCTCCTTGGAAGATTATATATAATTTGTTTTCCTATTATCGGAACAAAGCCCGAAAAAAGCAAGAGTGTTTCGTCATTATTTTGTCATGTCAGGCGGTCAAAAGCGTTCCAACGTTCTCACCTTGCAGCGCGCGCGCAAGAAATCCGTTTTCCTCCGCTGAAAAAATTTGTGCAGTCAAGTGTCTATTTGTCTGGATGAGGGCAAGCATTTCCTCCACCTTGGCTTTCATTCCACCAGTGACATCAGTACTCGCCGAACCTTTGATGCCGCTTCGCATCGCTTCATAGTCAGCGGCTTGGATCTGTTTCACAAGCTTTGTCCTCGCCGGAAAATCCTCCCACACGCCCGCCTCAATTCCCGCCAGCAAAATGCGCGAAGGGGAGAATTGCTCGACCAGAAATTTGAACACATCTTCCGTGGAAAGGATCGTACCACCCAGCGCTTCGTCGAAGGCAACATCGCCATAGATGACCGGCAATAGACGAACCCCCATCGCTTTACGTATAGCCAATACATTGTGATGGGTGACTCTTCGATTATCTGAGATCATCGAAGAAGAAGGTGGAAAAGAAATGGCGGGAATGCCCGCCTGAATCAGTGACTCCATCACGAAGCGATTCAATTCCGCCGCTTGAAAACGGACCTCGGCAAAGCCGTGCCATTGCTCGCGGGTGTGGACGCCGTCACGTGTGCCATGCTTTTTCGCCGCCACATGCCCGAACGAACCGGAACCATGCCCAAGGATCAGTTGCAAATGCGGGTTTGCTTCCATTGCCGCCTTGATCTCAGACGCGAGTTCAGCCAGTTTATCCAGCCGGGGGGTGTAGGGTTTGTCTTTGTCGGTGATGAGCGATCCGCCCAGTTTGAGAAGAACGATTTCGTTGGTCATAATGATGCAAGTTTTAACACAAAATCAGGAAATCGTGACGGGGTATAATCGCAGACATGGATATTCGCGCAGGTGTCATCGTTATTGCCTTGTTCTCCATTGTAGGCGCGTATTTTTCGATACGGGCGGCGGTCAAGAACATGCAGACCGCTCGAAAACTTTCATTTTACAGTTTGCGAAAGCGCCATAACGCCGCTGCCTGGCGGTTGTTGTTCTTTACCATCATCTTGTTGGGGTTCGCCTACTGGCTCCCCACAAGCGGAGAGCAGGTGATCTATCGTGTCTTTCCGCCGTCGTTGACGCCGTCTCTGACGCCTACGATCACCCTAACCCCAACCATCACGCTCACACCCACCATTACCCTTACGCCCACGTTGACGTTAACCCCATCGGTATCCGATACCCCGACGCTGACGACGACCCCCTTCCTGCCGCTTGCCATCGAAGCCCTGTTCGCGGGTCCCGTCACGCCCAACCCGGACTCGGTTTTTACCGCCATTCAATTCTCCACCGAGTTCGATGGCGTCAACCCGATCAACCCGAAGACTGTATTCGAACTTCCCATCACCACCATGTACGGCGGATTCGATTACAACAACACACAACCCGGTGTGCAGTGGACAGCGCTCTGGTACCGCAATGGACAATTGGTCTGTTTTGAAACCGAACCGTGGCGGGAGGAGTGGGGGACCGGCGGTATTGGCGGCTACACGGAATGCGCCACTCCCATCGATGGCTGGCAGGCGGGGCAATACGAGGTGCAGATCTTCATGGGCTACGAGTGGAAGGTGGTCGGTCGCTTCACGGTTTTGGAGAGTCTGATTACGCCTTCCCCGACCGGCACACCAGACCTATCCACCCCTTCCGAAACGCCGACACCGTAATCAATCATCCGACCTCATACAGGAGCCATTATGACCGAAAAAGCATTCCAGGATTTTTATCCCGAATACTTCGCCCATTGCTACGGCTGTGGTACGCAGAACGAATTGGGACATCAGATTAAAAGTTATTGGGATGGCGATGAATCAGTCGCACACTTTCAGCCCCAGCCGTATCACACTGCGGTTCCCGGCTATGTCTATGGCGGTTTGCTTGCCTCTCTGATCGATTGTCACGGCACGGGTACCGCGGCAGCAGCGGGCTACCGCGCTGAAAACCGCGGCATGGATACAGAACCGCCGCTGCGTTATCTCACCGCTTCACTTCACGTAGATTATCTCAAGCCCACGCCGCTCGGACCAACCTTGGAGATTCGCGCGCGGGTAAAGGAAGTGAAAGGGCGCAAGGTAGTGATCGAAGAATGGATTCAGGTGGATGGGGTCGTCACAGTGCGCGGTGAAGTCGTTGCCGTGCAGGTGCCGGAGGAAATGGTAAAGTCTCTGCTTTCTGGTGAGTAATTCATGCCCAAAAATAAAACAACCCGCGAGAGAAACTTGCGGGTTGTTTGCTTGATTCGACAGTACTATATTGCCCACTCTTTTTTCTTTGTAGACATCTCTTTCGCGATCTCAGCGGCGAGGCGGGCATTGTTGAGCAGCAGCGCAAGGTTGGCTTTCAGGGATTTGCCCTTCGTCAATTCACTGATGCGGGAAAGCAAAAACGGAGTCAATTCCTGCCCGTGGATTTCCTTCTCCATCGCTTCGACCGAGGCTTTGGCAATGATCGGTTCCATCTTGGACTTTGGGATGGATTCTGCTTCGGGGATGGGGTTTGTCACGAGGATGCCGCTCTTCATGCCGAGGTTCCAGTGAGCCTTGGCAAAGTCGGCGACCTCTTTGGGAGAGTCCAACCGGGCGCTGACCTTGAGTCCGCTTTCGCGTGAGTAGAAGGCGGGGAATTCATCGGTGCCGTAGCCGACGACGGGTACACCCATCGTTTCGAGATATTCCAGTGTGGCGGGCAGGTCCAATATGGCTTTTGCCCCGGCACAGACGACCACCATTGGAATTTCTGCCAGAGAGCGCAGGTCGGTGGAAATGTCGAACGATGATTCTTTGTGGACACCGCCGATACCGCCTGTGGCAAAGACTTTGATGCCTGCCATGTGCGCGGCGAACATCGTCCCGGCGACGGTGGTGCCGCCATTCGCTTTTTTGACGATGGCGGTGGCGAAGTCGCGGTGGCTCACTTTCAGCGTGGATTCGCTTTCAGAAAGCCGTACCAGTTCCTCGTCTGAGAGACCGATGCGAATCTTTCCTTCCAGCAATGCCACGGTGGCAGGCAGCGCGCCATGGTCGCTCACTTGTTTTTCCATATCCCGTGCCAATTCCAAATTTTGCGGACGGGGCAGCCCATGCGTGATGACGGTGGATTCGAGGGCAACGATCGGCGCGCCCAAACTGAGCGCGCGTGAGGTTTCGGGGGAGAGTTGAATGTTGGGATGTTTCATGTGTTTTTCTTAATGTAATGGGGTGACAGGTGATGGTTGATGTCTTTGAGCGCTTTTTCGATCCTTGCCAGTGCTTCCTGCTCTTCGAGTGTGTGCAGGTCTTCTTTTTGGATCAGTTCGCGGGCGGCGATCATCTCGCGGCGGAAGGCTTTGAGCATTTCTGTTGCGATGGTGTGGGTATCGCGCTTGCTGTTTTGTTGGGCGATCTGCCGCCGCAGGCGTGGAGTGCCGATAACCTCTGGATTGTTATCAATTGCTTTTGCCAGTTCGGCAATGTCCTTTTCTGTCAGGCGGACTGCGGAGGTGTTTCGGTCATAATTGAAAATGATGACGCTATTGACCAGTTCGACGAGAATATCCAATTTTTGCTTTTCCTTCGAGCGCTTGACGGCGCCGCGTTTGCGGGCGTTTTCGCGGGCGAGGTTCCACGCTTGTTTCAGGTTTTCCAGGATGATGCCGCTGGGCAGATGCCATGTTCCAATGTCGATCCAATGAATGGCAACGCCGATCTCGGCGGCCTTCTTTTTGAATTCTTCGCTGTAGAACTTAGCCGTGATCTGGTTGCGCGACATGAAGTTCGGCGGGGTGGCGTTGTTTTGATTCGCCGCCGCTTGAATGCCGGTCATTTCCACGCGTTTTTGCGAGAGAGTTTCCTCCTCTTTGGAGATGGTGTCCAACTCCTTTTGGCTGATGTTGACGAGGATCTCGCTCAGTGTGCTGGAGGTAATCAGTTTCTCGATCTCGTAAATGACCAGCGGGATGACGCTGGTGTCCCAGGGAAAGGTCACGCCGGATACCGTGGAGGGCGGCGGTGTGATGATGGTCTGTTTGTAGACCAGGTCTTTGACGGCTTGCTCATCGAAGGAGTAGGGGTTGCTTTCGGGATGATCTTGCTGCATCTGTCGATCTCGAAGAATGCTGAAGATGAGTTTGATCTCCTGCGCTTCGATCGGGATGCCGTCTTTGGTGCGCGATTTGACCGACAGCCCGCTGACGAATTGGTCGCGCAGGTTGATGGCAGCGTATTCGCGCTTGCCAACTTCGTCATCTTTGCCGATCTCACGGATGCGTTCGAAGCGTCCGATATGCCACGGTTCGCTGCGGGCATGGATGACCTCGGGTTCACCGTCCAATTTTTCCAACAACGCGGCGCTGCCGAGATTGACCTTGATCTGCCCCGGTCCGCCGACAAGGATGATGGGGGAGCGTTCGTCTTTTTCGGAGATGCGCCCTTCGTTGATGGTAATGGTCTCGTGTTCGCCGCCAAAAGCGACTTCTTCGATGAATTGCTCCGCCAGGGTCTGGTCGTGCAGTTCGAAGATGTCGTCGAGATAATGCGCCGCCTTGGATTTTGCCATGCTATACGCCACCGCGATCAGCGGGATATATTTCAGAAAACTCATGATGGTAATGAGGATGCGATTTATGGGGAAAGATGTCTCGTCCACTGGGTTTTCCACGGGGTAGATCGTCAGCGCCCAGGTGATGCCGCTCAGCACCAACCAGGCTGCCATTCCGGCAAACGTACGCACGTTGTTCCTCGTGCGCACGCTCGCATCTGACAACCCGAAGAGCAAGGTGGCGAAGTTGTCCCGGCGGCGAACAGGTTTCCGCTTCATTGGCGGTTCGGCTCCTGTTGGCTATCCAACAACCATTTCCAGATCTCATCCAGCCGTTTGATCTCCTGCTCCATGTCGTTATTGGCGCGGCTTTCATCAAGCAGGGTCTCCCGCAAGGGCTGGATCAGGTTTTGGAGCGTGCTGAATTCATCCTGAACCGGCTGGATGGGATTCTCGAAGTTTTTGGCGGCGAGCTGTGCGAACCGCTTCGTGCTTTCGTTGCGGGCGATCTTCTCGTTTAGTTTTTCATCCTCTTTGAGGAGGTCTTCCTCTTTTTTGGCGATCTTGAGCCATTCGCCGCTCCACTGTTTAATGGTTTGTTCCTCCAGCGCCGGGTCATACATGACGTTGTGAATGCGAACTTCCATGATCTCGATTCCCCGCAGTTTCAATTGCAGGAACTCAAGGCTGTCGAGCGCCTCGCCGGTCTTGTTGCCGATATCGTCCAGCGCGCTGACCATCTGCGATTTCATGCGCTGGTTCAACATCTCTTCGATGATTTGCAGACCATTGTCTTTGCTGGGGGAGAACAGGTCCTCCAGCTTGAACTTGCGGATGTACTCCCGCCAGACGTTGACCACAAGATGCGCTGGGAATTTATTCCATTCCATGCGATCTTTTTTGTTATTCAGCTTGCCAAGTTCGATCACTTCGCGTGTGACTGCGTTTCGTACGGCGGTGGCGTCGAAACCGTAATGCGATGTCACGCCGCTTTCCGTTGGTCTGAGCCTGGGCGGTCTCTTGATGCGGAATTTGATGCTGATGGTGGGCGAAACCTCGAACCCGTCGCGTGTCAGCCCTGCCGTTTCCTGCCGGCGCTTTTCCAACTCGTTGTAGAGTTTGGGATTTGAAATGGGAACCGGGTTGAGGAATGGCTGGTCGGTCGCCAGCGGACCGATGTATTGCCATTGTGCGCGCAAATCCACGCCCAGGTCTCCCGCGATGTACTCGTTGTTGTTGGTAAATTTTACGCCGGGTCCGGCTGTGCCTTTGATCTCGGTATCCGTCCGCAGCACAACCGCGCTGGCAGTATCCAGCACGATGACACCGGGACCACGCTTTTCCTCTTCGCCGGGATGTTTGATGACGCGCCCGTTCTTAACGAAGAGGGTCGGTCCGCGTTCGCCTGATTCGAATATCTGCACTCGTGAGTAGATTTCCTGCCGGTCTTCGGGGTTTTGGATGGGAAGCACAAATTGAGAGAAGAAGTAGATCAGCCGATCGAGCAGGATGTAAGCGAAGATCAGGTCGAAGATGAACAGTCCAACGCTGACGTACGGGCTGAAGCCGATCTCGAACCACCAAACCACCCCATGCCAGAGCAATGTCGTAAAAATGACCACGCCATAGGGTGTCATCAAAAATGAGCCGAACGCCGACGATGCTCTGCGGAACATGGATGGATTCTAAATCAAAAGTGTGGATTTCGACAGTCGAATTGGTAGAATTGGCATATGCTTGTAACCGAATTTCACTGCCATACGAACGCTTCGAAAGACTCGCTTACCCGCCCGGAGGATTTGGTCAGGGCGGCGCGGAAAAAGGGCCTGGACCGGCTCATCATCACCGACCACAATTCCATTGCCGGTGCGGTGGCGGCTCAAGCATTGGACCCGGAATTGGTCATCGTTGGAGAGGAGATCATGACCACCCGGGGAGAAATCCTCGCCGCCTATGTGACCGAGGAAATCCCCGCCGGGCTGTCGCCGATGGAGACGATCCAACGCTTGAAGGGACAAGGCGCATTCATCAGCGTGTCGCATCCGTTCGACGAATGGCGAAAAGGCGCCTGGAAGGAATCTGACCTGTTGGAGATCATTCCTTATGTGGATGCGATCGAAGTCTTCAACTCACGCTGCATGGACCCGCAGTTCAACGTCCGCGCGCAGGCATTTGCGGAGAAATACAATCTGCCAGGCACAGTCGGCTCGGATGCTCATGCCATCTTCGAACTGGGGAAATCTGTGGTGTTGTTGGACCCGTTCCAAAGTCCAGATGAGATGCGGGAGGGGATACGGCATGCAAAATATCGGATGAAGTTATCTCCGTGGTGGGTGCATTTTGTCTCAACGTATGCCAAACACAAAAAGAAATTGGCGGTGGGGGTGTGATACATCGCCCCTACGATTCAACGGGGATAAATCGCTCCTGCCTGCCAAGACGTAGATGCAGCGCATAGAATGCCGTTGCAGCGACGGCACATAAAATACCACCGATATACCAAAGCAGGTTGGGGTTGAGATTATCGAGGATGAGACCGGCAAGCATGGGCGCAAAGGTGGAGGGCAGCAACCATGTCAGCCCGAAGATCGCCATGTAGCGACCCCGCATTTCGACCGGGGCGAAGTTGGCGGCGAGGGTCTGGCTGGTGGGCATGATGAGCATTTCACCAATGGTGATGACCACAATGGCAGACATGAACAACCAATATGCCGAAACGAACCCAAACATACCGAAACCAAGCATATAAAAGAGCGTGCCGACTGCCATGATAACGAAGGGCGGTTTATCTTTGATGTTGCGCGAAACCCAGAATTGAAAGAGGATGACCGTGATGGCGCTGGTGGTCATTAGGAAACCATAGCCTTGCGGGTCGATGCTGTGATTGTCGCGTAAATAGACCGAAAGCGAGTTGTACATTTGTTGATAGACCGCGCCCATCAAAATGGCGGCGACAATGAATGCCATGAAAGCAAGGTCTTTGAGAACAATGCCATACCCGGCGATGGTCTGCCAGATGGACTCATGTTCCTTGTGTTCTTCTTCGTGGTGCTCCGGTTTGGTCTCCGGCATGGACGTGTAGAAGATAACTGCCACAATGCAGCTGACGATGGCGTCAATGATGAATAAAAGCATGAAGGAGCGGCTGGCAAGGAAGCCGCCGATGCTTGGTCCGATGATCCATGCCAGGTTGCGGACGACGCGCATCAACCCGAAGCCTTCTTGTCGTTGCTTTTCGGTAAGGATGTCTGCCATCATCGCTTGATGGGCGGGACCGGAGACATCCGAGAGCAAGCCGATGAACGCTGCCAGCGGAAATAAAACCGCCAGTGAGTTGACCAGCCCCAAGGTCAGGGTGCTAAGCGCGGAGAAGACCAAGCCGAAGAGGATCAGCTTTCTACGCCCGAAGCGGTCGGTCAGTGCGCCGCCGACCATGTTCCCTACGATGCCAAAGATGGAAAATGTGGCAAGCACCATGCCCGCTTGTGTCATGCCGACATTGAATTTATCCGTGATGTAAAGCGAGAAGAAGGGAAATAGTAACGTACCGCCGACGCTGTCGATGAAGAAGGTCAGGACGATGATCCAGAAGCGGCGGGGGAACTCGTGATAAAGTTTTTTGAGACGGGTAAACATGCCTCCAATGATAGCACGTTTGTTCTGATTCAACGCAGGGAAATTACGGGGATGGCGTACTCGTTACGAGCGGGGCAAGCGGCGTTGCAGTCGCGAGAGTCGCTTGCGGGGTCAGGGTCATGAATCCGTGTTGATAGTTCAACTGGTTGACATCCCATGTCGTTTGAACATACGAAAGAATGAATTCGATCTCCCAATCTGCCAGTTTGGATTTGAAGGCAGGCATGTGGATGGGTTTGTCGAGATTGCGCCCCTCTTTGATGATGGTTAGCAATTCGGTCTGCGGATACGTCCACGCATCACCCTGACCGTTGAGCGGGGGCGCCAGACGGGAGCCATCAGCCAGTTCGACCTGGTACTGCGGGTTGCCCGCCATATCCAAACCGTGGCATTGAGCGCAATGATGTTCATAAAGCCACTGTCCGCTTTGCACATGCGCCGGGACGAGAGTCACCGCGCACACGACTGGCGTGTAGGTGGCGCCCGCCAGAATCTGCGCGCTGATGAGGATGTCGTGAGCGATGAGGTAACGCAAGTCCGCGCTCATGTTTGTGGACGGTGTGCCATGCTCCCAGTTCATCACGTAGTAGCCGTCACGGTCGAGCACCATTGTGAAAGCCGAATGACTGACATTGTAATTTCCGTTTTCGTCCGGCGGCTCGATGGTGTACTTCGCGCCGAAGGTGTTCACCATCCAGTCGATCTCTTCACGCGTGCCGGTCGCACCGATGAAGTCATCGCGGAACATCCTCACATAGCGACTGAGCGTTTCCGGCGTATCACGAGCCGGGTCAACAGAGACAAAAATGACTTGCACCTGAGCCGCTTCCTCCGGGGTGAGTTCGCCCATTGCCAGTTTGATATTCGCCAGTGAAGTGGGACAGACATCGGGACAATAGGTGTAGCCGAAATACAACAAGACGATCTTGCCTTTGAAATCGCTGATGCGGACGGGACCATTCACCGAGCGCAGCATGGTCTCCGGCGCTTTGACCGGCTCGGGCAAAATATAGCCATTGAATTTGTGGGTTCCAAAATATCGGAAACCAAATAACGCGATTGAGAACGCGAGCAGAATACCGCCTAAGATGACAAATCCACGTTTCATGAGGAAAACTCCATGCCGTGGTTATACAGCGTACGCGGAAATCTTTCTTTGCGCTGGCGCAACCTTGAATTCTATGGGTGGGAGGCGGTGAATCCGCAAGCAAACGGGGATATAGGATAGTCGAAGGACCGTCGAAGGATTGCCAAATCGGGGATGGTCAGGAAACTTCGTATAGGCAGCGGGTTGCTTTCGACTCTAGGCATGGAGGTGTATTTATAAATGAGTGTCATATTTTATCTGCGGGATCAATACGATCAAATTGAGCCCAGATCACTTCTTCAAAACATTCCAAAACACTGGCATTCCATTTGGTAAGTTCTTCTTTTGGATAATCTTCCCGGATCGGGACATGATATGAGACTTGCTTTTGGTTTAATTTGTTTTCGATTTCCTTGGGTATATAAGTTGCATGAAAGAGGGTTGAATTATTTAAGGTCTCATGACCCAGTTTGCAGATCGGTCCCTTTGCCAGGTCGGAGGCGCTAAAGATCCAATACTCGTGCCCAGAAGAACGATCGCCTGCTTTTTGGTCTGTCACCACTCCGGCAATCACATAGCCGGAGTGGTCTGTGTGTGTTGAATCAAGCGTTGAGATCGTGTAAAGCAGCACCCGGTCTGGAAATACATAGGCATCTGCAATCTTGAAATCTTTTGTTGTGATCCGGCAGATCGAATTGTTATGATGCAGCCCTTCGCCGCTGACCATTTCTTCAAGCGGAACCTGACGGGTCGTTACATCTTTATAGGCATTGAAAATGCGTTTTGGCAGAATATCGCGTGAAAACCCTTTGAACATAACAAAGAGGTCTTGTCCGCTATACGGTTGGATTTGCCGACCCATATACGTGTAAAGGTAAGGTCCCCAGCAATACGGCATTTCGGAAATATACTCCGATGCTTGGACTTCGGCACGAGTCACATCGATTATGTGTTTGCCAATGCTGCTTAGGTCTAATACGGGAAGTGTACCGTAGCCGGTGAGATGCTTTGGGAAAAGATTGCCGTTCAGGTCACGGTCGTAGCTGCGTAATAGTTCAGCGGTATTTGTAGCTGGAGTATGCAGCATGTAGATTGTGATCGTGTCGTTGGGGTTTTCATATTCTGATATGAGGTGGATGCAGGGTTTATCTACAACTACTTGCTTTGACCTCACAGTTTTTTTACCTGACTGCAGATCGCGGCGGTCGATCGTGTATATGACTGTTTTTTTGTGAGGTAGTTTTGCATTCTTCCAAGGGGTGAACATTTCTGTTCCCGCTACAAAGGCAGTATCAGCCAGTAGGATGTAATCGCGGGTAAAGACCAGTTCATGGATACTTTGCTTGATCTCGATCTCACTGCCGTTCTCGTCTACGACAATCCATGTTTCGAATTCATGATAGCCATCCCAGCGGATCAGTTTGACCGGGTGTTCTTTGTTATTTGGCTTGAGTCGGTAGTTGACCAAAAAAACTTCCCCTTTTTCATGGTCGGTATAGAGGACGTGTGAATTGTTGTAGCCAGCGAAAAGACTTCCCATCACTTCCCCGGCGTTATCCGTCAGCATGGGCAGCCATTCGTCCCTGCGCCCAACGGGTGTGACGGCTTGAAGGCTATCTCTTTCAATAACCCACGGGCGGTCTACGTCGCTTGTGACTGCCAGCCGCCCGTCTGGCAGGAGGTATAAACCTTCTGTATAGGCGAACATGCCCAGCCCGGGAGAAAGGTACATGAACCCAACAAAGTCAAAGCAGTGACGGGTATTTTGTAGTTTTTGGCGGGCAATTGCAGCGGGAGTCCACAAATGGCGATTGGTTAGGCGGGGTTCTTTGCCATCAAAGTCGATGCGGATAATGTTGGTATCTCCGACCATGTAGGCTTCGGGTGACCCCAGGCATTGACAGATAAACAACGAGCCTTCAATATCGGCAGGGATGACACCTTCCAGGCACTGTAGAGCTATTTCAGAGTCAATTGTTGATGTATTGATGGCGGAATAGGCATCTGGTAGAACAGGAGACGAAGCTGGGCGTTTGCTGAACACAATTTGCAAGTCCATGAAAGCCTGATGGAGCTTGCGCCCGAATAGTAATATGTATCGAAACCACGGGTAAATATTCTTGAAAACAAAGGCGGGTGTTTGTGGTTTGGGCATGTGGGTATTAAGTAGTTGTTGAGTACTTTCTGTAAAAATATTCCATCATTGCCTGTACCATGCGCAGGTACGTATGTGAAGCAATCCCATTTTGTCCGTGAAATCAGTGTCATCCGTGTGCAAAAAAAGACTTAAGAGGCGCTCTCTAAGATTGCTTCGGGCGGAAGAACACCGCCCTCGCAATGACGGAAATCTTGTTCGTTATGAAGCAATTGTAAAACCTGGGTTTTCTGCTGGGGATAAAGATGAGTTTTCCAGCATCTTATGGTGCAAGCCTGTTAACTCTTCACTGATGTTCCAAACTTTTTTGCCCATTGCCCGGTCTAGTGCATGGGCTGCTGGTTTTTCTTCGTGTGTCAGGTTGAAGAATTTCCCGCTGACGTTGCTTAATTCCGGGGCGGCGGCAAAGTAATAGAGTGCTTCTCCAGATACCTTGGGGTCTTTCAATAATGGGAAGAGCAGGTATTTTTGATACCAGCGATAAATGAATCCATTATTCATTCCAATATTGGTGGCAACTTCGCCGGGATGCACGGCATTGATCGTCACGCCAGTTCCATGTAAGCGTTCTGCTAATTCCCAAACGGTCATCAATTGAGCGGTCTTGGAAGCGCCATAGCCTTGCAGACCTTTGTACCTGCGTTTTTCCCAAGTAAGGTCGTCCAGATTCAATCCTCCAAAGCGATGCCCTTCTGAGTTGACCTGGATGATGCGGGCGGGGGCGGAGGCGATCATTCGTTCGAGCAGTAAGCGTGTAAAAAGAAATGATGCAAGGTGGTTGACGGCAAATGCGGTTTCAAAGCCATCAACGGTCAGCCTGCGTGTGGTCATGTGGACGCCTGCGTTGTTGATCAAGATATGGATGGCGGGGAAGTGATGAAGGATATGACTGGCGGCGCGTTGAACGTCGTCGAGGTTGGAAAAATCAGCATGGACAAGATCCACTCTGGCGTTGGAAAGAGCCGTGAGTTCCGCTTTGAGCGCCTCCGCTTTTTCCTCGTTCCGGTTCACCAAGACCAAATGAGCACCCGCTTGCGCGATCCGTTTTGCGGCTTCGTGCCCCACGCCTGAGGTTGCCCCGGTAATTACACAGACTTGACCATCCAACCTGGCGGTTGTGTTTTTTTGTGGTTTTCTTGCATTTTCAATAAATTGAAGTTCTTCAGGTAGTTTCACTGTGGGTTCTGCCTATCCAAAATATTTGTGCATGAATTTTCTGTAGGGACGATGGAACCATGGAATCTCATTGAAAATATCTCCCCAGAGGTCGTAATAGTCGCGCTGGTTGATGATGCGATGGTCTTCGCCAAAGGTGAGTTTTGTGCAGCCGAACATGGGTGTGCTGGGGAATTTTTTGAAGATCATGGTCATCTTCCATTCCATGAAGATCTCGTTCTTATTTTGCGCAATGGACGAGATGTCCATGTGCAGTTGTTCGCAGCGTTGGGTGAGGCGGTTGCAGAGAGCAATGAAATTTTCCTTGCCTTCCACTCGTTGGATGCTATCCTGAAAAACGATCTCATCATGATAGTAAGGAAAAATATGCGACCAATCGGGTTTTCCCTCGCGGTTATAGGTTTGAGACCAAAGCCTCAGAATATCATCGGTACTTAAGGGCGCAATGCTCATGGAGTCCTTTTTTGTTGGCAGGCGTAATTTTTGGGGGTAATACAAGTATGAATTTGATAAAGCGGTGCATCTAATGAAGCGCTTGTGTGTAGTAACCGATAATTTCTCATAGTTTACTATAATTGTCTGAATACTAAAGATGACTAACTATATTCTCATGAATATCTTTTCAAAACTTTCGATCTGATGTTGGAGTCTATTATGGAAAACCCCGTATTAACCAAAAAACTATCCCGGCTGGGGCGGCTGGGGCGGAGCCTTCTGAAACGGTTTATGTATTCTCAAATGACGATCTATTCCGGGCTGCGGATCGCGTTTGGGAAGGATCAGCCGCACGTGCAATTCACCGTGGAAGTGGACCCACCCTCGGTCTATTGGGTGTACCGGATAAAGGCTTCTGAAATTGATAATTTGACTCAAAAACTGCGCATCCCGCCCAACCTCTCGTTGACTCCCATTCGATGCCTCGATATTGACGAGCCGTCGTATTATCTCGCGCTCAACGCCTATCGTGTATCAGGCTTGGTGAACGGCGTGCGGGCGGAATGGTCTGTCTTTGTGCGGGATGCTACGAACACCCCCAGCTACATGATCGTGGATGCGCGGTCTTCCACCTTTTCCATGGACCCGGTCAGTATCGTTACCAAGGCATCCACAGTTCTTCACAAGCGCGAGGGGAATGTGATCCGCACCCAGATCGGGGAGGGGAAGGATGCGTTTGTGTCCACCATCACCCTGCCGGAGCAATCGCCTTCGGTTCATTCCTCGGCGGAGTGGGTGACTGCCAATGACTATATCTATTGGGGCAACGGCATCTGCGACCGCACGTTCTACAATGGGGGCTTGGCAAACACAAAGGTGAGCCTTGTTAGTAGTAAACATGCGATGATCCATGACGGAACGTTTTGGGCGCAGTTCGTGGAGCCGGACCCGGTTCACATTTTGATTCTGAACAATGCGATTGAGTTCGTGGTTTCTCCCTGGGAGAATGTGGACAGGGCGTTTGTTGGGTAGCGGGCTTCGGTTTTGATGCCGTTTGTTTGTATAAACATGACTCACCCCGAAATTAAGGTTTCGCGGGTGGGTTCGTTTTTAAGAGCAAATGGGACGCAGATGAACGCTGAAAACGCGGATTTTTTTAACCCTTTTCCGCGTCAGTCCGTGCTCGTCCGCGTCCCCAATTAAATTCGGTCTAATTCCCGTTGACCACATCGGGGATGTTCGGCTGATACGCGTCGTAGTGACGTTTGCAGAGCCAGCGGAAATCGCCGGTGTAGGTGGCGACGCGGTGAAGACCCAATTTTTCGTGTGTTGGGTCAACATCGTTGAGGAAGCGATGCAGGGCGAGGATGCCGGAACGCTCTACTTCGTTGAGCATATCGCGCTGGGGAGGTCTTTGGTCAGGGGTTTCGATCTTGGTTGGCAATTTGCCGATGATGGCGCCTGCAAGTTTTAAGCGGTCATCAATGCCCCACGTTTCGGTGGTCTTGGAACCAAAGAAGGTATTGATGGCGGGAGCGGCAATGGGCGAAATGATGTTCAATAACTTGAAGGCAAAAATCGCATAATTTGCCATCTGTTTAACCCACTCCTTTGGGGACTCAATTTTGTACAAGCCATAGTCATAGAGTGGATGTTGACAGCCTTCCGCTTCACACCAGAGTTGCAGTTCCATTGGTTGTCCGAGAAGTTTTTCCAGTGAAGACTCGGCATAGCCTGAACTAAGGGTAAACAAGCGTGGACCGTTCCTGCCTTCATCGGCAATAGCCCGCATGGTTGCCCAGAAGTGATCGGCGACGCGGCTGTCCAAGCCTGCAATTTGTTTTCTCGCCTGCGTAAGCTGTTCGTTGATGGCACTTAATTGGACGCTCAAATCGCGTTCTTCAAAGCCCAACAACAACTCGGCGATGGAGAGTTTGCAGGAACATTCCTGACAGCGGACATGCGTATCGCCTTCGGTGAGGAATTTTCGCAAGGCGTGAATGTTGAATCGCCCTTTGCATGCTTGACCATCAACCATCTCAGGGCATGGAACCATGAAACGATAGCGCCCTTCCAAGCCGGGCCAGTTATCGGCAATAAGCTTTTCCAGCGTGGAGTGAAGCACGTTCATAAAATGTTCGGGCCACGCGGCTTGGGCGTAGATATGAAACTCACGATCTCGTTTTTCGATCATGGCGGTGCCGTGCGTGCCATGACTGAGGAACATCCCTTTTTGCCAGTGGAGGCTGTGCGCGTTGACTGGATAAGCATAATCATGCGTGCGGACGATCATCCACGGGACGAGGCCGGGCGGGTCTTCTTCCATCGCGCAGACCATCGCAATGCGGCGTTGATCGTCCGGCGGTTCCTGTTCTGGCAGCCACGGTAATTCAGGGCGCACTTGGGGAACATGCTGGGCGACGAGACTCGCTTTGCCATCCGTCAGGCGATAGCAGACATCGTACTTTTCCATCAGGCGCAGGAAGAAGGGATAGAGGGTAGATTGGTATCTTGGTTCATTGGGAAAATCGTGGTCGTACCAGACTTTGGATAATTGATCGTCTGGCAGGAGACCATCCCGTTCTGCGGTGGCGCGATTTTCGAGCACGAAGCCGATGGCTTTGGTGAGCCATTCGGGTTTTAGCACCACGTCGTCGCGGAGTTTTTCGTCGTCAGAGTAGTGGACGATGTAGCCGAGGTCGTGCATGAGGTGGGCGAGGGTGTCGGTGGCAATGTCGCTCAAGCCGCGTGCAGCGCAGATTCCGCTAAAGGCGGCGAAAGAGATGCGCGGTTCGGGGAGGGCAATCAACTCGTCGCGGGCGGCTTTCCAGTCGCGGTTGAACAGCATCCCCATTTGTTCCAGTTTGGCGGATTCGCGGGCGATGACCTTTTTCAACTCGGCGATGCCGACCATCTCGCCTGTGGCGGGGTCGGGAACGAGGCTGTCCACTTCAAGAAAGTCAACGATCATCTCGCCGTATTGCCGTTTGAGAACGTCCTTGTCAATGCGCGCGATGCGCTCGCCCGTTTTGCAGTGTGTGGAGACGATGAGCACGCGCGCTTCGTCCCCGACCCGCAGGCGGATCATGTTCAGCCAGTCTTCCACCTGACCCTGCTGGACGCCGCGGCGCGGCTCCCAGACCAGCAGGTAGAGCGAACGGCGGCTGAAGAAGAACTGGTGCGTGACGCGGTAGACGTCCTGCCCGCCGAAATCCCAGGCGTTGAGTTGGATTTCGACGCCGTCCTTCTCGGGGTGCGGCAGGCGCAAGCCGTGAATGTCAATTTCGACGCCGTGCGTGGTTCTTTCATCTTTCTTCGGCGCTCCTTCTCCCTTTTCATTTTTCAACGCTTTTAAGAGCGTAGTCTTGCCGACGTTGCCTTCGCCGACCAGTACCAGTTTGGCTTCGTAGAGCGGCTCGGCGTTTTGCTCGAGGCTGCGGAGGTAGGCTTTGACTGCGTCCAGACCTTGATCGTATGCGCTTTTCAGGACGGGGTTGAGAGGGTTGCCGCTGAGTCTGAATCTAGTCAAATGCTCAAGTTGGGCGAGAGATGTGGGAAGGTTGATAATCTGATTACTGTAAAGAGCAATATCTTGTAGTTGTATACATTGACCTAATAAGTCAGGTATCCTTGTCAATTGATTGTCACCAAGGTCCAAGTATTCTAACTTCGCGAGTTGGCATATTGATTCTGGTAATAGAACTAACTTGTTGCTAAACAGGGAAACCCACGTTAATTGTGCAAGGTCACCAAACGATTCTGGTAACTTTACTAATTGATTCCCGTGTAAATAAAGTGTTCTCAACTGCGTGAGTTGACCGAGCGAGTCTGGCAGGGCGGTCAGTTGGTTGCTGGAGAGATCCAGGGATGTCAACTGCGTGAGTTGACCGAGCGAGTCTGGCAGGGCGGTCAGTTGGTTGCTGGAGAGATCCAGGGATGTCAACTGCGTGAGTTGACCGAGCGAGTCTGGCAGGGCGGTCAGTTGATTGCTGGAGAGATTCAGTTTGGTTAACTGTGTGAGTTGCGCTAGCGCGAGCGAGTCTGGCAGGGTGGTCAGTCGGTTGTCGGAGAGATACAGTGTTGTCAACTGCGTGAGTTGTCCCAGAGAGTCTGGCAGGGTTGTCAGTTGGTTGCTGGAGAGATTCAGGTTTGTCAACTGTGTGAGTTGCCATAAAGAATCTGGCAATTCAGTGAGTTGAGGTGGTTTCGGGTCTTTATATTGCGGATTGCTGAGGTCAAGTTCCGTTGCGCCAGAGCGCAGGGCGTCCGCGATTTTTTGTTCGGCGAGTTGGTAGGGTGTGAGTTCTTTGGGCATGGTGGGTGTCCTTGGTGTAGGGGCGATGCGGGGGTAGGGGCGAGACGTGTCTCGCCCCTACGATTGTTGCCCTTACCGTAATACGTTTACCGGATTCTCGTCATCATCATTCCAGCGCAACGGGTTCGTTTCGATGTAATCCGTGATGCGTTGCAGGTCTTTTTCATCCCGAATTATATGCTCATAATAATTCCGCTGCCAGATGCCGGTGGCGTTGTGTTTTTGTTTGATAATCCGCGATACAGATGATTTGTATTGTCCGATGATGGCCGCAATGGAACCCGGAATTGTTTTCCCGAAATGCGGTGTTGGGGTACGTTCCGTAGGGGCACGCCATGGCGTGCCCCTACGCATACCACCATCGGTAATGATGATAATCCCATGCACATGATTCGGCATAATCACATGCGCGCCCAATTCGACGAACGGAAAATGATCGGGAATGGCACACCAGCATTCGTCCGCGATTTTGCCGAAATCGTTCAAAGCCATTTTTGCATCTCGGATTTCCCCGAACAGACAATCGCGTTGATACGTGACAAGGGTCACAAAATACGCGCCCGCCTGTGAATAATCATATCCTTTCAAGCGGATGGATCTTCGATGAAGTTTTTGCAGGTCGAATTTGAATGTCGGCATGAGGCGGGGTGTTGCAAAATTGTAGCACGCCAAAACCAGAATTGACATCCACCCACACATCTGCTACACTATAAGTTGTCAGACAAATTGCCACCGCGATAGTAAAAGGCTAACACTCATGACAACTCTCCTCATTAAGAACGCATATCTCGTCACCATGGACGACCATCAGCGGGAAATTCCCGAGGGTGGTCTTTTTATTCGCGACGGCTTCATCGAACAGGTCGGCGCGACGAGCGAACTTCCCCAAACTGCCGACGAAGTTCTTGACCTCAAAGGGCACGTCGTCCTGCCGGGTTTGGTCAACACGCACCACCACTTCTACCAAACCCTCACACGCGCTGTCCCTGCCGCGCAGGATGCCAACCTCTTCAACTGGCTCAAGACCCTCTATCCCATTTGGGCGCGGATTCAACCCGAAGATATTTTCATCTCGACTCAAACCGCATTGTCGGAACTCGCTTTATCGGGATGCACCACCGCCTCGGATCATCTCTACCTCTACCCCAACGCTGCCAAACTCGACGATGAGATTGCCGCTGCACTGGAAGTTGGGGTCAGGCTGCAAGCCTCTCGCGGCTCGATGAGTCTCGGCGAATCCCAGGGCGGACTCCCACCCGATAGCGTGGTCGACACCGAAGAGAACATCCTCAAAGACTCACAGCGTCTGATTGAGAAATATCACAACGCCAAGCCCGGCGCAATGACCCAAATTGTGCTCGCGCCTTGCTCACCCTTCAGCGTCACATCCGACCTGATGAAACAGTCCGCCAAACTGGCGCGGCAGTACGGAGTGCATCTCCATACCCATCTCGCCGAAACCGAAGACGAAGAACAATTCTGCATGCAGATGTTCGGTCACCGTCCCGTCGGGTACATGCAGGAAGTGGACTGGGTCGGCGATGACGTCTGGTTTGCCCATGCGGTGTGGGTCAATGACGAGGAAATTCAAGTCTTCGCCAAACACAACTGCGGCGTGGCGCACTGTCCCACTTCGAACATGCGGCTGGCGTCTGGTATCGCTCCGGTCAAGGAATACCGCAAGGCGGGCGTCAACGTCGGCTTGGGCGTGGATGGCTCCGCTTCCAACGACGGGTCACACCTCCTTGCAGAAGTGAGAAATGCCATGCTCGTTTCCCGCGTCAAAGAGGGACTGACGGGCTATTCCCTTTCCAACGACCCGAATAGAAAATTAATGACCGCGCGCGAAGCCTTGCATCTTGGCACACGTGGCGGCGCAGCGGTGCTTGGTCGCAAAGACATCGGCAGCCTGGAAGTTGGCAAGTGCGCCGATCTCTTCGCCGTGGATCTGAACCGCCTGGAATTCACGGGCATGCACGACCCGGTCTCTGCTGTGGTCTTCGGTCAATCCGTCAACGTGGATTACACAGTCGTGAACGGAAAATTTATCGTCAAGGAAGGTCATCTGGTCACGGTCGACCAACGGAAATTGATCGAGAAGCATAACAAGGCTGCCAAACGACTGCTGGCTGGATAAGGAGTTGCGTCATGGCTGAAGTGGTTAACATGCTGGTCTTGCTCTCGCGTGGAATTCCCGGCATCGTCGTCGCGGGGCTGGCGCTGATCTTGATGATCCTTGCCCTCGTCCGAAAAGACGCGAGCATGATGGTCATTGCTGCGTTCTTTGCCCTTCCATCCACCTATGTGTTCGGCGCCTGGGCGGGCTTTTTGCTGGCAGTGCGTTTGCTTCCGCTCTTCCTGCTGGCTTCCGCCTTTTTTATCAGCCGAGACGAGCCCATCTTTGCCTGGATCCTGCCCGTGCCTGTGCTGGGGTTTCTGGTGTATTTTCTCGTCACTCTGGTCGCATCCGATTTTGTAAGCGCCTAAACAAGCAGCACCCCTCGAGTTTTTGTCTCACCATCGTTCGTTTCACGGAGTTTATATGACCCCTTCCACAAAACTGACCACAGCCCTCATCGATGTTGCCATGGGGCGCGCACACGCCGACCTCGTCATTCAAAATGGCAAGTGGGTGAGTGTGCAATCCGGCGAGATCATCCCGAATACGTCCATTGCCGTTGTGCAGGGACGCATTGCATTTGTCGGGCATGATGCTAGTCACACTATCGGCAAAAAGACGAAGGTGATCGATGCCAGGGGCAAATATCTCGTCCCCGGTTTGCTGGATGGTCACATGCACGTCGAATCCGGCATGGTCACGGTGACGGAATTTGTCCGCGCAGTGGCGGTGCGTGGCACGACCGGCATGTTCATTGACCCGCATGAGATCGCCAATATCTTCGGTCTCAAAGGCGTCAAGTTGATGGTGGATGAAGCGCAGAAGCAGCCGATCCATGTGTGGGTGCAGATGCCTTCGTGTGTGCCGTCTGCGCCGGGATTGGAAACGCCCGGTTCCTCTGTCGGACCGAAGGAAGTTGCCGAAGCGATGACATGGAAAGGCATCATCGGCTTGGGCGAAATGATGAACTTCCCCGGCGTGTTCATGAGCGACAAGAAGATGCTGGATGAAATGTCCGCGACCCATGCGGCGGGTAAGGTCATCGGCGGGCACTACGCTTCACCTGACCTTGGATTGCCCTTCCATGGGTATGTGGCGGGCGGCGCGGAGGACGACCACGAGGGAACGCGTGTCGAGGATGCGATTGCCAGAGTCCGGCAGGGCATGAAGGCGATGCTGCGCTACGGGTCGGCATGGTTTGACGTTGCTGCGCAGGTCAAAGCCATTACCGAAAAGAAACTGGATTCCCGTCGCTTCATCCTCTGCACCGATGACTCGCACGCGGAAACCCTCACCTCCGAAGGTCACATGGACCGCGTCCTGCGGCATGCCATCAGCGAAGGCTTGAACCCGATGACGGCGATCCAGATGATGACCATCAACACGGCGGAGCACTTTGGGCTCAGCAAAGAGATGGGTATGATCGCGCCCGGTCGCTGGGCGGATGTGGTGCTGGTGGATGACCTGATGAACTTCAAAGCAGAGATGGTCATTGCCAGGGGACAGGTGATCGCCGAAAAAGGCGAACTGCTGGTCAAACTGCCGGTGGTGAAATATCCCAAGTGGGTGACCAATTCCATTCATATCAAGAGAAAACTCACAGCCGCCGATTTTGCCCTTCGGACAAGAGCCGCTGACGGGTCCGAAATTGAAGCGCACGTCATCGGTGTGATCGAGAACCAGGCGCCGACGCGCCATTTGCGGATGAAGGTCAAAGTGGAGGATGGCGAGGTCAAGACGGATCTCCGCCGCGATTTGGCGAAGATCGCGCTGGTGGAACGCCATCGCGCAACCGGTAACGTGGTGGTGGGGCTGGTGAAAGGCTTCGAGTTCACGCGCAAATGCGCCATCGGTTCAACGGTGGCGCACGACAGCCATCATATGATCGTGGTCGGTACGGATGAAGAAAGCATGGCGGTTGCCGCGAACGAACTGGCGAAGTGCGGCGGCGGGCAGGTGGTGGTGATGGATGGCAAGGTGGTAGGTCTGGTGGAATTCCCGATCGCGGGGTTGATGTCCAATGAACGCGCCGATGTGGTGGCGAAGAAAGCCGGAACCGTGCTCGAAGGCTTCAAGATGTGCGGCAGCGAATTGAACAACCCGAACATGCAGCTGAGTTTGATGGCGTTGGTGGTGATCCCTGAATTAAGAATTTCCGACAAGGGTCTGGTGGATGTGACGCGTTTCGATTTCATTCCCGTGTTGGAAGACTGAGGTAGGAATGGCTAATTTTCCTTTTCAACGATTGCAGGCAGATCTGGCTGCTTTGATCGGCAAAACCCCGGCGGGGCAGCGTTTGCCTTCCGAGCCAGACCTCGCAAAGCAGTTGGGCGTTTCACGCGCCACACTGCGCGAGGCGATGCGTTCCTTCGAAGCGCAGGGGCTGATCCGCCGCAGGCAGGGGTCGGGCACGTTCGTGGTGGGCAAGATCCAGGCGCTTGATAGCGGGCTTGAAGTGCTGGAAAGCCTCGAAACCATTGCAAGGCGCATGGGGCTCGAGGTTTCGCTCAGTGATCTCAGCATCGAAACCATTCCAGCTGATGAGCATCTTGCTTCGGCGTTGAACGTCAACGCCAATGCAAAGTTGACTCGCGTGCGGCGTGTCATCCGGGCGGAGAACCGTCCGGTGGCATATCTGGTGGATATTCTGCCAGAGGATGTGCTGCACTCGAAGGATCTGCCTTCCGATTTCAACGGTTCTGTGCTGGACTTTTTGCTGGGTCGCGGCACCCCATTGACCACTTCGCGGGCAAATGTCAGCGCGATTGGAGCAACCGCCGAAGTGGCAAAACCGATGGAAATTCAGCGCGGCGATGTATTGCTCCACTTTTACGCGCAGCTCTTCGATGTGGACGGCAGGATCGTGGATTATTCCCTGAGTTATTTCATCCCCGGGTATTTCCACTTCCACGTTGTAAGAAGAGTGGGAAGCGGATAATTGCAAGCCATATTTGAATCGTAAATAAATTGGGGCAGGTTTCAGACCGCCCTATTTTGAACAAGGAGAAAAAATGACAGAGAAAGTAAAGGAAATCCAAAAACGCGTGGAGGCGGCGCGTGAAGACATCATCAAGTTCATGCGCGACATCGTCGCCATCCCTTCCATGGAATCGCAGATCGGTGAAGTGGGCAAGCGCATTCAAGCCGAAATGACCAAACTCGGCTTCGATGAAGTCCGCTTCGACAAGATGGGGAATACGGTGGGGCGCATCGGCAACGGCAAGAAAGTGGTCGTGTTCGACTCGCACATTGACACCGTCGGCATTGGCGACCCCGCCTCCTGGCAATGGGACCCATTCGTCGGCAAGGTCGAGAACGGCATTTTGTATGCGCGCGGCGCCTGCGATGAAAAGAACAGCACGCCCGGCATGATCTATGGTTTGGCGATCGCGCGTGACCTGGGTTTGCTCGACGGCTGGACCGCCTATTACTTCGGCAATATGGAAGAGTGGTGCGACGGGATCGCCCCGAACACCTTCGTGGAAGTGGATCCGAAAGTCAAGCCGGATTTCGTCGTCATCGGCGAACCGACCAAGATGCTGGTCTATCGTGGACACAAGGGACGCCTCGAGATGAAGGTGACCGCCAAGGGCAAGTCGGCGCATGCGGCGTCCAACCACCTCGGCGATAACGCCATTTATAAACTGCTGCCGGTCATTGCGGGCATCCGCGACCTGGAGCCGAAGCTGGGCGACCATGAATTTCTTGGTCATGGCAAGATCACGGTCAGCGACATGCACGTCAAGACCCCCTCCATCAATGCCGTACCAGATGAAGCCATTATTTATATCGACCGTCGTATGACCTTCGGTGAGACCAAGGAAGCGGTCAAGAAGCAGATCGAAGATCTGATCCCCGCCGAGTTTAAAGAGACCGTCAAATTAGAGGAATTGTTCTACGACGAACCCTCCTACACCGGCTTTGTCTTCCCCGTGGATAAATACTTCCCGGCGTGGGCATACGAAGAGAGCCATCCGCTGGTGCAAGCCGGGCAGGAAGCGCGAAAACTGATCGGTCTGCCTGATGCGAAATCCGGCAAATGGAACTTCTCCACGAACGGTATTTATTGGGCTGGCAAAGCGGGCATCCCTTCCATTGGGTTCGGTCCCGGCGATGAAGAGACCGCTCACACCGTCAACGACAGCGTGTCGCTGGACGAGGTGGTGAAAGCCACCGAGTTCTACGCGGTTTTGCCGAGCCTGATCAAATAATCGGATTTTGATTGCCGCGATGAAAATTTTAGAGGTACGACGTCATTCGATCCGCTCGATGGGGGGCGACCACCTGAACCAAAAAGGTGTGACGCTGGCGCGCAAGGTTGGGCAGGGTATTGGTCCGTTCGACTTTGTGGCGACATCCACACTGCCGCGTGCTTTCGAGACCGCCATCGCCATGGGATTTGCCGTCCATGAACAGAACGAACTCATGAACACCTATGGCGGTGCGGTGGAACGCGAAGCCCCCTGGCCCCTGCCATACTTCCACTACTCCGAGATCGTCAAGCAGGATGGAGCCGCTGCACAGTATGCCCATCAGCTGGCGGACTATTACTCCAGCGTACTGGAGGGACTGGCAGAAGGCGGCTCGGCGCTGGTGGTCAATCATGGCGGCGTGGTGGAACTGGGCGTAGTGGCATGCCTGCCGAAGATGGACTTCAAGCCCTGGGGTGACGCGGTGGATTACTGCGAAGGAGCGCGTCTGTTCTGGGACGCTGGCAGGTTTGTGAGCGGTGAGGTGCTGCGCCTTCAGAAATAAATAGATCGTAATTGCCATCATCAACAACAATAGAATATATAGAAAAAAAGAAAACAAGGAGATTAAATTATGCAAACCAATTTTCGTGGACGTGACTTCATCGGTGACCTCGACTTCACCAAAGAGGAAGTCGAGACTGTTTTGGAGGTCGCCTGGGATCTGAAGCGCAAGCGCGCCTTGGGCGAGCCCCATCCCTACCTGCGCGACAAAGTGCTGGCGATGCTGTTCTTCTTCTCGTCCACCCGTACACGCGGTTCGTTCGAAGCCGGCATGGCGCAGTTGGGCGGTCACGGTGCGTTCATTGACAGCAATACCACCCAGATCTCGCACGGCGATACCCCGGTTGAGATCGGCGAGATCTTCGGTCGCTATTTCGATGGCATCGCCATTCGTCACTGCGACTATGGCGACGGCAACAAATACTTGAATGATGTTGCCAAGTCCAGCCGCGCGCCCGTTCTTAACATGCAATGCGATGTGTATCATCCCTTCCAGTGTCTCGCCGACCTGATGACCATCATGGAAAAGAAGGGACGCGACCTGCGCAAGAAGAAGATCGTCGTATCATGGGCGTATGCCGCTTCCTATCTCAAGCCGATCTCCGTGCCGCAATCCCTCATCCTTCAGATGCCGCGTTTCGGTATGGATGTGACTCTGGCGTACCCGCCCGAATTCCCGCTCATGCCCGACATCGTTGAGCAGGCGAAGGAACAGGCGAAGATCGCCGGAACCAGCTTCGAGATCGTCGACAGCAAGGACGGCATGAAGGAAGCCTGCAAAGATGCCGATGTCATCTATGCCAAGTCCTGGGGACCGCTGCTCACCACCACCGATAAAGTCGAAGGCAAGCGCCTTCAGGACATGTACAAGAACTGGATCATGGATGATGACAAGCTCAGCGTTGCGAAGAAGGATGCCATCTACATGCACCCGCTTCCCGCCGACCGCGACATTGAAGTGACCAGCAGCGTGCTGGATGGTCCCAATTCCGTCGTGTTCGATGAAGCCGAGAATCGCCTGCATGCGCAGAAAGCGGTCATGGCGTTGACGATGTCCTAATGAATTCGAAAGGGGCGGGTGTTTTATCACCTGCCCCTGCATATGTTTGAGGAGATTTACTTACATGACGAAACTCGCAGTCGTCGCCATTGGCGGCAACGCCCTTATCAAGGATGAAAAACGCGTCTCCGTTGAAGACCAGCAGGTTGCCCTGCGCGAAACCTCCGTTCATCTCGTGGATATGATCGAAGCCGGTTGGAACCTTGCCATCGGTCACGGCAATGGACCTCAAGTTGGCTACATCCTGCGCCGCTCCGAGATCGCTGCCAAGGTCGAGGGAATGCACGAAGTTCCACTGGATGTCTGCGGCGCGGATTCGCAAGGCGCCATTGGGTACGAATTGCAGCAGGCACTGCGCAACGAGTTCTTCAAGCGCAAGATCGACCGCAAGGCTGCCACCGTTGTGACGCAAATGCTGGTGGACAAGGAGGATCCCGCCTTCAAAAAACCCACCAAGCCGATTGGCTCTTTCATGGATGAAGCAGAAGCCAAACGCCGCGAAAAAGAAATGGGTTGGTCGGTGGTCGAAGATGCCGGTCGCGGCTGGAGGCGTGTAGTCGCTTCACCGCTGCCCAAAGAGATTGTTGAGTTCGATTCCGTTAAAGCGTTGCTCGATGCGGGACATATTGTCATCACCGTGGGTGGCGGCGGCATCCCGGTCATTGATCGCGGCGATGGAGAACTCATCGGTACGGCGGCGGTCATCGACAAGGATTTCGCATCGTCCCTGCTTGCCCAAGCCCTCAAGGCAGATATGCTTCTCATCGCGACCGCGGTAGAGAAAGTTGCCATCAATTTTGGCAAACCCGAGCAAAAGTGGCTGGAAAAGATGACCCTCGCCGAAGCAAAAGCCTATCTTGCTGAAGGAACGCATTTTGCCAAAGGCTCAATGGCTCCGAAGATCCAGGCTGCCATTTGGTATCTTGAAAACGGCGGCAAACAGGCGCTGATCACCAACCCCGAAAGCATTGGGCGCGCCTTGAAAGGCGAAACCGGAACCTGGATCGTCTCATAACGCGTTCCCAACCCCCGGTCAACATGGTCGAAGCGCAAAACTTTGCGCTTCGACACCATCCATGAAAAAGATACATCCCGCGTTCCTGCTTCTCCTTGCTGCAATAGCCGCGTATGGCTTGCTCATCCCACAATTGGGCTTCTATTGGGATGACCTGCCCATGTCGTGGATTCGTTACCAGCTCGGGCGCCAAGCCATGACGGAATATTTTTCCACCAACCGTCCGGTCTGGGCGTGGCTGTATCAGGTTACCACCAGCATCCTCCCGCACCAGCCGATCTACTGGCAGGTCTTTGCCCTCTTCTGGCGTTGGGCTGGCGCGTTGACGGTCTGGGCAATTGCCCGCAGGCTGTTTCCGCAGCGCGCAACATTTGCCCTGACGCTATCCCTGTTCTTCCTTTTGTACCCCGGCTTCAATCAACAATGGGGAAGTTACCTTTACTCTCATTTTTTCATCGTTCTATTCTTTTTTCTTTTTTCGATTCATCTCATGTTGCGCGGCAAGACCCTGCCTGCACTGCTTTTTTCGGCGCTGAATCTATGGATGATGGAATATTTCTTCGTCCTGGAATTGATCCGGCCATTTGTCATTTGGGTTTCACTTCCGGTTGACTCCAACCGCTTCAAAACTACGCTCAGGCAGTGGGTGCCCTACCTGGGCGTTTTCGCCCTTGCGGTTTTATCCCGTATCTTCATCTTCAATAATCAAATTTACCAGTTCAGCATTCGGGAGGAATTGGCGAAGGCTCCATTTGAAACGCTGTCGCTGCTGGTCGGTAATGTATTCTCCAGCCTTTGGGCGGTGACTCTGTCTGCCTGGGCGCTGATCTTTCGTTTCCCCAGCCCTGCCATCGACGGTCCGCGCACTGTGGCTTTATACATATTTGTCGTTATGCTGGTTGCAGCGGTGGCTATGTTTGGGTTGCGGAATCAGTCCCAGTCCGGGAACGATGCGCCGCGCCAGCGGGGTTCCATCCTGTTGTTGGGGCTGGTGATGTTGGCGCTGGCTGGTCCGCCTTTCTGGCTTACGAATGTCCCGATTTCTTTGGGGTACCCCGCCAATCGTGCTACGCTTTCATTCATTCTGGGAGTCAGCTTTTTGTTTGCGGGTTTGCTGGAGTATTTTCCGCGCGCTGCACGCATGGCGCTGGTGGTTTTGGCGGTGTCTCTGGCAGCGGGACGGCAGTTTTTGTGGGCGAATGATTTTCGCCGCGATTGGGATTCGCACAAGAATCTGTTCTGGCAAATGACCTGGCGCGTGCCAGGTCTTGAAAAAGATACCGTTGTGTTGATGAACGAAGAATTGCTGTATTATGCCGATAACTCGTTGAGCGCAACCTTGAACTGGATCTACGCACCCGATAATCGCACTGCCGAAGTGGATTATGTGTTGTTTTACCCCACCAACCGTCTGGGTGCATCGTTGCCTGCGTTAACCCCGGATCTGCCCATATTCTATGATTACCTCGCCGGCGTTTTTCGTGGCAGCACCTCGCAAGTTGTGGTATTTTACTATTCGCCGCCGGGCTGCCTGCGAGTGATCGACCCCGACATCGACCCCGACAACCGATTAATCCCTGAAGATACCCTGCTGCGTGAGGCGGCTGCGCTCTCTTCCACCGCGCACATTTTGAATAAGCCCACTGCTCAAATGCCCGCCGTTTATGGACCGGAACCCGCGCATGGCTGGTGTTATTATTTCCAAAAAGCCGACCTTGCCCGCCAAATGGGCGACTGGGAAGCGGTTACCCGTTTGGGCGATGACGCTTTCGCCTCCGGCGATTATCCTAACGACCCAGTGGAACGGTTTGTCTTTATTGAGGGCTACGCTCACACTGAGGATTGGAAAAAAGCGGTAGAATTGTCGGAGACATCTTACAAAGTGTCGAAGGCGTATGTTGGACCCCTGCTCTGCAAATTATGGGATCGCATCGCCCTCGAGACAACCGTCACTCCCGAGCAAGCCTCCGCGGTGGAACAAGTTCGTATTGAATTCGAGTGCCCGCCTTAGAAATTCCCGCTTGTACTTTCTTCAAATTACGTGGTTTTGGTTAATTGTGTAAAAGACTGAAAGGAGGTCTGAACGAAAAGTGCCCCACTCAGTTTTGTCCAAAATATCAATTTTCAAAAGGAGAAGAAGTATGCAAAAGAATTTCGCACGCCTCGCAGCCATGCTTGCGTTGGCAACCTTGCTAGTCCTCGTTGCTTGCGGCGGACCGGCTCCCGTTGAACCGCCTTCGACCGATGGCGGTGGTGGATCGTCCGGCGGCGATTCGGGTAGCGGTGAAACCGCTCCCACAGTGGAAGTGCCCTCCGGTTCCGGCGGCTCTTCTGACGAACCGTTTGTGTTCGGGATGCTCCTCGTTGGTCCGTACAATGACAATGGCTGGAGCCAGGCTCACTACGAAGCCGGTTTGTATCTTGAGGAGAATCTCAACGCCAAGATGGTTTACCTCGACAAGGTCAACCCTGCTGACCGTCCCGGCACCACCCCAGATCAGCTGGCAGAAGAACTGGTTGCACAAGGCGCAAAACTGGTCATCTTCAACTCGGATGACATGAAAGATGCCTCCACCACCTTTGCCAAGAACAACCCCGATATTTACGTCATCATGGCGTCCGGCGATCAGGTTTGGCAAGACGGTAAAGCCTTCCAGGAAATCCCCAACCTGATGAACATCATGGGTCGTATGGAATACGGCAAGATGATCGGTGGTTGCGCTGCCGCTCTCTCTACCGAAACGGGCAAGATCGGTTACCTCGGACCATTGATCAACGATGAAACCCGCCGCCTTGCGGCTTCTGCCTACCTCGGTGCGAAATACTGCTACGAGATGGCTGGCAATGATCCCGCCGAGTTGGATTTCAAAGTCACCTGGATCGGATTCTGGTTCAATATCCCCGGTGTAACCCTTGATCCAGTGCAGGTCTCCAACGACTTCTACACCACAGACTACGACATCGTGATCTCCGGTATCGATAACCCGGTCAACCTTGGTGAAGCCGCGAAACTCAAGGCGGAAGGCAAAGCTGTGGCAGGCGTCGCATATGACTATGTCGCCGCTTGTGAAGCCGCGCCGGATGTCTGCTTGGGCGTTCCTTACTTCAACTGGGGTCCCGAATACCTCAAGGCGATCAATTCCGCCATTGACGGTTCTTGGCAGTCCCAGTTCATTTGGGCTGGCCCTGATTGGGCTGACCTCAACAACCACGATACTTCTACGATCGGCTTCGAGAAGGGTCCCGCGTTGAGCGCTGATGACGCCGCCATGTTGGATGGTTTCATTGCTGAGCTGGCGGGCGGTCTGAACTTGTGGACGGGTCCGATCAACCTGCAGGATGGTTCCGCGTACCTTGCGGACGGTGAAGTTGCTTCTGACCAGCAGGTCTGGTACCTCCCGCAGCTGCTCGAAGGCATGGAAGGCTTGAGCGCAGCCGAATAACGAATTTCCCTTTGCAGGGGCGCGATTATCGCGCCCCTGCCTTTTATGCATCATGGAGGATACATACCGCCCATGAACGTCGAACTCAAAAACATCCACAAGCACTTCGGCAAGACACATGCCAACAGAGGGATCAACCTTACCATCCCATCCGGCACGATTCAGGGAATCCTGGGGGAGAACGGCGCTGGGAAAAGTACATTGATGAAGATCCTCTCGGGGTTCATCCAGGCAGACCCCGGCAGTGAAGTCATTTTGGACGGCAAGCCGGTTTACATGGATTCTCCAGCGAGCGCGATCCGCTACGGGGTGGGAATGCTTCATCAGGATCCGTTGGACTTCCCGCCCATGAGGATCCTTGATAATTTTTTGCTTGGTCTCCCAAGTTCGTTTTTTCCGAATAGAAAAGAAGCTACGCAGGATTTTAATCTGCTGGCAAAAGAATACGGTTTTTCATTCGACCCTGAAAATTACGTGGACTCTCTGACCGTTGGTGAACGCCAACAGTTGGAGATCATGCGTTTATTGTTCCTCGGCGCGCGCGTCTTTATTTTGGATGAGCCGACTACCGGTATCAGCGCCAGCCAGAAGGAGAAATTGTTCGCCACGCTCAAAAAGTTTCCAGAACAGGGAATGACAGTGATCTTCGTCTCGCATAAATTGGAGGATGTCGAAAACCTGTGCGACCGGGTGGCGGTTTTGCGCGGCGGGGAACTGGTCGGTGAGACGAAACCCCCATATAACACATCCAAGCTTGTGGAGATGATGTTTGGGAAAGTCGTCACATTAGGGGAACGCCAACCGGCACAGACCGGAGACACCGTGCTTTCATTCCAAAATGTATCGCTTGAAGATACGCGCCTGAAGATCAAAAACATTAGTCTCGACCTGCGTGCCGGGGAGGTGATCGGTCTTGCCGGTTTGGAGGGTTCCGGGCAGGGTATGTTTATGCGCGCCTGTGCAGGACTTGTTCGTCCCGTTAGCGGGAAGGTCATCCTCAAGGGCAGGGATTTGACAGGCAAGTCTTACCACACCTTCAAACGCGAAGGGGTCAATTTCCTTCCCGCCGCAAGACTCGAAGAAGGCTTGGTGCCCGGCTTGAGCCTGACCGATCACTTTGTCCTTGCGGAAGAACCGAAGGGTATCTTCATTGACCGCGCTGCAGGGCAAAAACTGGCGGAAGACCGCATCAAATCCTTCAATATTCGCGGCACGCCCACAAGCACGGTCGAGTCGCTCTCAGGTGGGAATCAACAACGCGCCGAACTGGCTTTGCTGCAATCACCGCTTTCGTTGATCCTGCTCGAACATCCCACCCGCGGTTTGGATATCGAGTCGGTCATCTACATCTGGAGCAAGTTGAAAGACCGCTGCCGGCAGGATGGCGCTGCGATCATTTTTATTTCCTCGGACTTGGAGGAGGTTTTGCAATATAGCGACCGTTTGCTGGTCTTCTTTAGCGGACGAGTCTCCGAGCCTATTGATGCGGCAACCACAAGCGTGGAACAGCTTGGTCAATTGATCGGCGGGAAGAATTGGCCCGAAAAAGGAGGCGCACATGCTTAAAACAAGGTTTGGAGGGGTTCTCTTTCAAGCGGTCGCCTTTGTTCTGGCGATGAGCTTCGTCTCGCTGATTCTGGTTGCGGTTGGCGCATCTCCTTTGGAAGCATATAAGAACATGCTGACCGGCTCGGTCGGTTCGATGCGCAAACTTGCCGAGGTATTGGTTTCGTTCGTGCCTTTGCTGCTGGTCACCGCGGGTCTGTTGCTCACCTTTTCAGCGGGCTTATGGAATATCGGTGTGGAAGGACAGATCGTGCTTGGTGCAATCGGCACAACCTGGGCGCTTCGATACTTTGTGGATAGTACCCTGCCGCCCGCCTTGATTATTGCGCTCTCCATTCTGGCGGGCATGTTCGCAGGCGCACTTTGGGCTGCATTTGCCGGAATACTAAAGACCTTTGGCGGAGTGAATGAAATCTTCGGCGGTTTGGGTTTGAACTTTGTTTCCACCGCCCTGACCCTCTACCTCATCTTCGGTCCGTGGAAGCGCGAAGGCGTCGCCTCGATGAGCGGAACCGAGCCTTTTCCGGATATTTTCTCCCTGCCGCAGCTGCCGGATCTCCGCATCAGCCCGTGGGCACTGGGGATTGCGCTGGTGGCAATTGTAGTTGTGTATTTCATTTTACAGGGCACCTATTTTGGTTTGCGAATCAAAGCGGTGGGAAAGAATTTTCGCGCCGCCTATTTGCTTGGCATTCCCACCTGGCAGTATTCGCTGTATTCGTTTCTCATTTGCGGGGCGCTGGCTGGAGCCGCTGGGGCGCTGCAGGTGACCGCCGTCTATCACCGCCTCATCCCTTCGATTTCAAGCGGATACGGCTATCTCGGCTTGATGGTGGCGATGTTGATCAATTATCAGGCGATCTGGGCGGTGCCGGTGGCGTTTTTCTTTGCGGCGCTGAATATCGGAAGCATCCAACTGCCCATTGTGTTGAAATTGGACTCTTCGCTCTCCGGTGTTTTACAGGGTGTTTTGGTGCTCTTCGTCCTTTTGATGGAAGGCGTGCGTCAAAAATTCGTGAAGAAGGTATGAGGCGACAATGAATCAAGAAACTCTTCTTGTTGGTTTGGCTGGTGTTCTTGCTGCGGCGGCGCCCATTATCTTTGCGGTGATGGGCGAGACCCTCTCCGAGCGCGCCGGCGTGATCAACCTCTCCATGAACGGTACCATCCTATTGACCGCCATGAGCGGTTTTGCAGTGGCTTATTCCACAGACAGTTTGCTCCTCGGGTTTCTGGCGGGAATGTTGATCGGCGCGCTGGTGGCGTTGATCGTGGCATTTGCCAGCATCACGTTGAAACAGTCTCAGGTGGCGGTTGGCTTTGTGCTTGCACTGACCTGCCGTGACCTGGCTTACTTCCTTGGAAATCCCTTCATGGGTGTGGCGGGTCCGCGCTTGCAGGCATTTCCGATTCCCGGCTTAAGAGATGTTCCGTTTCTGGGTCCCCTGTTCTTTCGCCAGGAATTGATCACCTACGTCAGTTTTCTCGCCATCTTTCTTGCCTGGCTTTGGATTTATCGTACGCGCCCCGGCTTGATGCTGCAGGGAATTGGCGAGAAGCCCGCCGCTGCTTATATCCGCGGCGCGAATGTCAACTTGTTACGCTATGTGTACACCGTCATTGGTGGGGCGTTGATCGGGTTGGCGGGTCCTGCGTACTCGTTGGGAGTCCGCGCTGGATGGATGGGCACCATCTCCGGTCTGGATGGAATCGGATGGATTGCTCTCTCCATCACCATTTTTGGCGGCTGGAATCCCGCCCGTGCGGCGTTCGGCGCCTATCTCTTTGCCCTGCTCCAGTGGCTTGGATTGGTGTTGCAGCCTGTGTTGACCCAGGTGCCATCGCAGGTCTTGCAAGTGGCGCCTTTCCCGCTGATGATCCTCACCCTGTTGCTGGTGAATATTGGTAATGCCGAGTGGGTCGAGCGTACACTGGCTGCCATGCCGGAGGGGGCGCGCAAATTCTTTGCCAAATTGCTGCGCACCATGCGGACTTCGCCCCCGGCTGCTCTGGGTGTGACGTTCGAACGAGATTGATACTCTGTGATTGTGGATGCGTCCCGCGCTTAGGTGCGGGACGTTTTTTGTACTAAATTACTAGGATGAATGTCACTTGAAACTGCTTGTGGGATATAGTACAAAAAGGAAACGTCAGACGACTATCATCCTACAAATCTCTCACCTATGGCTCTTATCCAGTCCAAAACGGTAGCAAATCAAGTGGATGAGATCCTCCTGGAACGAATTCGGGACGGCAATTATTTGCCTGGGAGTCGCATGCCTTCAGAAAGTGAACTATCTGACGAGTTGGGGGTCAGCCGCGCCACAGTACGGACGGCGCTTGCCAAACTGGCAGCCAATGGTCTTATTCTCCGCAAGCAAGGGGACGGCACATACGTCAATGCGCGTGTACGTGACGTTAGCGCCCATTTTGGAAATTTATGGGATCTGGTGCAGTTGATCGAAGGAAATGGATACAAGCCATCCATTCGCTTCATCTCTATCCAAAAGCGCCCTGCAACGGATAAGGAAGCGCTTGCGCTGGCTTTGGAGGAGGGGGACGACCTGATTTGCATTCGCAGGTTGTTCTTCGCCGACCACAAACCGGTGAGTTTGGCGGATAATTTCATCCCCTTTTCCCTGCTTCGCGAGCCACTTGAAAGCATCAATGGGCAGCTTCATATCCGCGATATTTTCCACAACTACTTTCATCAGGATATCGCCTTTGTTATTACCGATATACGTTCGACGATCATTGGCGAAGAAACCCGCGCCTTTTTGGGCGGGCAATCCGACAGGGCGATCTTGAATTTGAGCATATCGTTTTATGGAAAGAACAACCTGCCACTGGCATTTGGAATCAATCACTTTGATGATTCAGTCTTGCGGTTGAGTTTGGTGCAGGCGTGGGCATGACCCTGCCTGCTTATTTTTTAATCCCATGAGAGGATAACGTCTCGATGCGATCAAGGCTAAGCACACTATTTGACGCTTTACTGCCGGTCCTTGCCACCCTGGCTGCGCTTGCAGTGGGAGCGGTCATGCTCCTGTTCCTGAAAGTCAACCCCATCGAAGCCTATGCGGCGCTTTTGAACGGCGCGTTTGGCAGTTTTAACTCATTTGCAGAAACGCTGGTCAAAGCCACGCCGCTGCTTTTGGTTGCCTTGGGTATCTGTATTTCATTCCGCGGTGATGTGATCAACATCGGCGGCGAAGGGCAGATGATCGTCGGCGCCATCCTGGCGACATGGGTTGGTCTTACGTTCACAGACTATCCCGGCTGGCTGATCACCACAGTGGCGTTGCTGGCTGGTTTTCTGGGCGGGGCGGTTTGGGGCGGTATTCCCGGCATCTTGAAGGCATATTTCAACGTCAATGAAATTCTGAGCACGGTGATGATGAACGCCATTGCGGTGCAGTTGATGAACTTCCTGTTGCGTGGACCGATGATCGACCCGGCGCAGGCGGACGTCGCATCCAAGATTCCGCAAACAGCGCGGCTGCTGGATATTTTCCAACTACCCCGGCTGGCGCCCACCCGTTTGCATATGGGCGCGTTAATCGCTGTGGGGCTGGCTGTCCTCGTTTACATCCTCTTGTGGCGCACCACGCTTGGGTATCGCATCCGCGCGGTGGGACAAAATCCGCATGCCTCCCGTTATGCAGGCATCAAAGTGCCGCGTTACATGGTGATGGCTCTGCTGCTCAGTGGCGCGTTTGCCGGGCTGGCAGGCGCGATCCAGGTCTACGGTGTCAATTACCGTATGATCACCGACGGGTCTGCCTCCGGTTTTACGGGGTCGGCAGGCTTCAACGGCATTGTGGCGGCGTTGTTTGGTCAATTGCATCCCATCTGGTCTATCCCGGCATCCATTTTGTTTGGTGCGTTGCTCGTCGGTGCGAATAGCATGCAAAGGATTGTGCAAGTCCCTTCGGCGTTGATCACAGTCTTGAACGGATTGGTGGTGGTCTTTGTGGTGAGCAGTGAGATTTGGCGCCGTCGCAGGCAACGACGGAGGCTGGCAGCTGCCCCGGAGGAGGAACCTTCGCCGAAGCCGGATCAGACCGAGGTCCAGAAAAAAGAGGAAGCGCAGCCATGATCACCGAACTCTTTTCGACCACTGTTCTGATCGGCATCCTCGCATCCGGTATCCGCCTTGCGACTCCCTATTTGTATGCTGCCATTGGTGAGACGTTCAGCCAGAAGAGCGGTGTGCTTAACCTGGGCGTGGAAGGTCAGATGCTGCTGGGTTGTTTTGCCGCCTTCTATGTGGCATTCACAACTGGAAACCTTTGGCTTGGTGTGCTGGCTGCGATGATCGTTGGCGCAGTGATGGGGCTTGCGATGGCATTCGTCACGGTCAACCTGCATGCGCAGCAGGGCATTAGCGGGATCGGGTTCTATCTCTTCGGTTTGGGCATGAGCGACCTGCTCTTCCAGCGTTTGATGGGAACCGTGGAAACCGTGAAAGGCTTTCAGAAAATCTATATTCCGGGGCTGAGTGACATTCCCGGTATCGGTGAGATTTTATTCAATCAGAATATTCTGGTGTATGGCGCGTATTTGTTGGTGCCGATCGCCTGGTTCGTTCTGAATAAGACGACGCTCGGGCTGAAGATCCGTGCGGTGGGTGAAAACCCGGATGCAGCGGATTCGCTGGGTGTGAGCGTGGCGCAAGTGCGTTACTTTACGATCATTCTTGGCGGTACGCTTTCGGGGGTGGCGGGCGCTTCGCTTTCGATCGCTTTGTTAAATGTGTTCCAACAGAACATGACCAGCGGTTTGGGGTTCATCGCCGTGGCGTTGGTGTATTTCGGCGCATGGAAGCCCGTTGGCGTGTTGGGGGGGGCGCTGCTTTTCAGCATGGTCAACTCGTTGCAGCTTTGGATCCAGGTATTGGGAATTCCCGTCCCTTCGGATATTGCTGTGATGATGCCGTATGTCTTGACGATCCTGGTCCTGGTGGCGACGGTGTCGCGCGTCCGCGCCCCGTCTGCTTTGACCAAACCCTTTGAAAGGGATGAATAAGTTGGCAAGGAGGTATGCATACGAAATATGTTACCTTTGAATGCTGTTCGATCAAAATTCCAAATTCATAAAATGGAGAAGAAGATGAAAAAGTTTGCTTGGATCGTAACGTTCGTTCTTGCTCTGGCATTGGTCCTGAGCGCCTGTGGTACCCCGGCGGAGGAACCCGCCGAAGTTCCCGCCGCGGAAGAAGCTGCTGAAGCCCCCGCCGAAGAACAGGCTGCTGAAGAAGCCGCTCCAGCGGAGCCCTTCCGCGTGGCGGTGGTGATGCCGAGCGCAATCAATGACCTGGCTTTTGGCCAGTCCATGTACGATGCGCTGATCCGCGTTCAGGAAGAAATGGGCGGTCCTGAATATTTCGAATTCGTCTACTCTGAGAACATGTTCGTTGTGGACGATGCAGCTGCCGCGATCCGTGACTATGCCACCCAGGACTTTGACCTGATCATTGCCCACGGGTCCCAGTACGGTTCCTCCCTGCAGGAAATCGCCCCGGACTTCCCCGAGACCAGCTTCGCCTGGGGCACTACGGTGGATACCTTCGGTCAGCCCAATATCTTCGCTTATGAAGCCGCTTCGCATGAAGGCGGATACGTCAACGGCGTGATGGCTGCCTCCCTGACCAAGAGCAATGTGATCGGCGTGGTGGGTCCCATCGAAACCGGTGATGCGAAACTATATGTGGACGGCTTCAAGGCTGGCGTTGCAGCGACCAACCCCGACATTACCGTAAACGTGAACTACATCGGTTCATTCTCCGATGTGGCGCTTGCCTCTGAAGCGGCGACCACCCACATTGCCGCCGGTGCAGACGTGATGACCGGCTCTGCGCAGATGGTCACTGGCGCGATCGGCAAGGCTGATGAAGCTGGCGTTCTTTGGCTCGGCACCCAGTCCAGCCAGGCGTCCCTTGCTCCTTCCATCGTGGTTGCCACACAGGTCTTCCACTGGGAAGTTGTCATCAATGAGATCGTCGCCCTCGTGAAAGAAGGCACCCTCGGCGGGCAGTCCTTCGTGATCGACCTTGCCAACGGCGGTGAGGTGATCGAATTCAATGATGCGTACGCGCTGCCTGAAGATGTCAAGGCTCTGGCGGAAGAGACCGTTCAGGGAATCATCGACGGCTCCATCACCATCACCCTGCCGTAAGATCGAATTCAGATTTGAAACATTGGGAGTCTCCGCAAGGAGACTCCCAACCCAAGGATGGCGCAATGACCGAATCAACCAAACTCCCCTCCGGGCAAACCCGCATCAACAGCCTCGAAATGCGCAACATTACCAAACGCTTTCCCGGCGTACTCGCCAGCGACCATGTCAACTTTGACGTGAAGAGCGGCGAGGTTCACGCATTGTTGGGCGAGAACGGCGCGGGCAAAAGCACATTGATGAAGATCCTGTACGGTTTGTATCATCCCGATGAGGGTGAAATCCTTCTTGATGGGAAACCGGTCACGATCTCATCCCCGACCGATTCGATCAACCTTGGGATCGGAATGATCCACCAACACTTCATGCTTGTGCCAACGCTGACAGTTGCGGAGAACGTCGCTCTCGGGTTGCCATCCTCCCGGGGAGCGCTGACCGATCTCGACCGGGTCTCGAAGCGCATCATCGAGCTGGCAAATATCTACGGCTTGAAGATCGATCCCGATGCTTATGTCTGGCAGTTATCGGTCGGGCAGCAACAGCGCGTGGAGATCATCAAAGCCTTGTATCGCGGCGCCGCCCTGCTCATCCTCGACGAACCGACCGCTGTCCTCACCCCGCAGGAAGTGGATGAACTTTTTGTCATCATGCGGCAAATGGTGAAGGATGGACACGCACTTATTTTCATTTCCCATAAACTTCATGAGGTGGTCGAGATCTGCCATCGTGTCACTGTCCTCCGCAACGGTCGGATGATCGGCACGCGTCCCACATCTGAAACCACCAAACAGGCATTGGCAAACTGGATGGTCGGACGTGAAGTTGGCTTTGCGCCGGATCGCGGCACGACCACGCTCGGCGAAGTGCGCCTGAGCCTGGCGGATGTCAAATGTGGAAGCGATCGCGGCACGCCCGGTCTGCGCGGCGTAAGTTTTGATGTACGCTCGGGCGAAATCCTCGGCATCGCAGGCGTGTCTGGCAACGGACAACGCGAATTAGCCGAGTCCATCACCGGTTTGCGCAAAGTGACATCCGGCAAAGTGTATCTCGAAGGACAGGACATCACCAACCTTCCGCCTGGCGAGATCACCGAGCGAATGCTTTCCTACATCCCCGAAGAGCGAATGCGCGATGGCATGATCAAGGATTTCTCCATTGCCGAGAACATGGTGCTGCGTGAACATCACAAACAACCGTATTCCAGGTATGGATTCTTAAACCTGCGCGGCATTGCCACTCATGCCGATGAACTGATTGCAAAGTTCAGAGTCAAAACCCCCTCACGCGAGACCATGGCAAAGAACCTCTCCGGTGGCAACATTCAAAAAGTCGTGCTGGCGCGCGAGATCTCGCGCAACCCGCGTGTTATCCTTGCCGCCCAGCCCACCCGTGGGCTCGACATCGGCGCAACGGAATACGTCCGAGAGCAACTGATCGAACAGCGCAACCAGGGTGCGGCGGTCATGCTCGTCTCCGAAGACCTCGATGAGATTCTGGCGCTCTCCGACCGCATTGCTGTCATTTACGAAGGACAGGTCATGGACATCGTCCAGCGAGAGAATGCCACCCCCGAAAAACTTGGCTTGTTAATGGCAGGCGTGCATCCCGAAGATGCAGCACCTGTTGTAAAATAATATATCCATCGGTTCGGTGGTCGCTGAGTGAAACCAGCGGCGTTGGGCACGCGCCCATCGAAAAGTGCCGCCGTCCACAAAAAGAGGACACACCACCTATGAACCTTTGGCAGGAATATAAACGCCCCACCACTGTGGCGGATGCGGTCAAATCACTTGCCGCCGCCTCCGGTCCCGCGCTGCCCATCGCAGGCGGAACCGACCTGTTGCTCGACCTCAAACAGGGCAATCATTCCCCCGTTCACACCCTAGTTGACCTGACCTTCATCCCTGAAATGTCTGCTCTCGAATTGAGAGGGGATGAACTCTTCATCGGCGCCGCCGTCCCGGTCAATCGCGTCGCACTCGACCCGTTGACTGCGGCGCACGCCCAGGCATTGGTCGAAGCCTGTAACCTGATCGCCGGACCGCAAGTCCGCAACACGGCTACGTTGGGCGGCAATGTTGCGCACGCACTCCCCGCCGCCGACGGAACCATCGCCCTGACCGCCCTCGACGCACAAGCCGAAGTGGCTGGTGTTTCCGGTTCACGGCGAATGCCGTTCACCTCGCTCTTCCTTGGACCCGGTAAATCTGCAATCGACAAGACGAAGGAAATCATTGTCGGTTTCTACTTGGCACGTTCCATTCCCCACAGCGCATCCTGCTTCAAGCGCATCATGCGTCCGCAGGGAGTGGCTCTGCCCATTTTGAACTGCGCTGTCTGGCTCGAACGAGCTGGCGACATCGTCAAAGATATTCACATTGCAGTCGGTCCCGGCGGCTCGACACCTTTCCGCGCTACCGAAGCTGAGTCCACTTTGCGCGAAAAGCCTTTGACCGAAGAGACCTTCGCGAATGCGCTGGATGTTTTACTCGGACAGGCAAAATTCCGCACAAGCGCCCGCCGCGCCAGCGCCGACTATCGCCGGCACATCGTCGGCGGCTTGTTTAAAGATGTGTTGGATACCGCGTGGAAACGCGCAGAATAGGATTAATGGTATGTCGAACATAAACTTTTCTGTTAATGGCAAACAATTTTCGATTGAGCCTGTTGCAGGAGAAACGTTATCCACCCTCCTGCGCGAGCGGCTGCGACTGACCGGCACGAAGATCGGCTGTGAAGAAGCCGAATGCGGCGCATGTACCGTCCTCGTGGATGGCGAGCCGATGATGTCTTGCGTCTATCCCGCCGAACGGGCAGATGGCAAGACCATCGTCACCATCGAAGGACTTGCCCAGCGCGTTCATGAAGAAATGAAACTGCATCCGTTGCAAGAAGCCTTCGTGGAACACGGCGCCGTCCAATGCGGATTCTGCATCCCCGGTCAGATCTTGACCGCGTACGCATTGCTCAAACGTAACCCCGACCCGAACAGCGATGACATCCGCTTTGCGTTGAAAGATACGCTTTGTCGCTGCGCGGGCTATCCGTCCATTGAAAGCGCCATCATTGCGGCGGCGCAAGCCTTGCGGACAGGTGAACCCGTACAAAGACCGACACACATCCCGAATTCTATCCACGAACATAAGACGGTCGGACACAAACACCTGCGCCCCGAAGCCGTGGAAAAAGTGACCGGCGAAGCCATCTATACAGACGACCTGAAATTCGACGGCATGTTATATGCGGTTGCCAAACGCGCCATGATCCCGCATGGTTTTTTGACCAAGCTTGATATTTCCAAAGCCAAAGCCTTACCCGGTGTTGTCTCTGTCCTCACGGCTGTGGATGTTCCCGGCGAAAAGACCCATGGACTGGTCATCTACGATTGGCCCGTGATGGTGGGCATTGGCGAGCGCGTCCGCTATGTGGGTGACGCCATCGCTATCGTCGCCGCAGAAACTCAGGAGATCGCCGAACAGGCTGCGGGTCTGATCGAAGCGGAGTACGACCTCCAACCCGTTATCACCAATCCCGTTCAAGCCCGGGAGGAAGGTGTTCCGCAGATCCATGAAAAAGGCAATCTGCTCAAGCACATCAAAGTTCGCAAAGGCGATATGGACGCGGGCTTTGCTTCCGCTGATGTGATCCTCGAACATACCTTCCACACACCCACGACCGACCACGCCTTCATCGAACCGGAGTGCAGCATTGCCGTGCCATTGCCCGATGGTCGCATGGAAATTTATGTCGGTTCGCAGATTCCCTATCAAGACCGTACCCAAGTTGCGCGCGCGATGGGTTGGGATGAATCCCGCATTCGCATCGTCGGTCAATTGATGGGCGGCGGTTTCGGTGGCAAGGAAGATGTGATGGGGCAGATCCATACCGCCATGCTTGCCAACGTCACACAGCGACCGGTCAAATTGTTGTTTGATCGTCAGGAAAGTTTACTCGTTCATCCGAAGCGACACGCCACCCAGATCCACGTCAAGATCGGCGCAAAGAAAGATGGTCGGCTCGTGGCAGCAGAAACCGAACTCTACGGCGATACCGGCGCGTATGCCTCGCTCGGTGAAAAAGTAATGACCCGTGCCACCACGCATTCCGCCGGACCATACGATATTGAACATGTCCGCGCCGATTGCTATGCCATGTATACCAACAATCCACCTGCGGGCGCATTCCGCGGCTTCGGTGTGACGCAATCTGCTTTTGCGGTCGAATCCATGATGGATATGCTCGCCGAGAAATTGGACCTTGACCCGGTTCAACTGCGTTTAATGAACTCGCTGCATGTGGGCAGCATCACCAATACGGGACAAGTCCTGCGCGACTCAGTTGGTTTGATGGAGTGTATCGAAAAAGTGGATGCAGAAATGCGCAAGCAAACTTCGCATCCTTTCGCCCCGCGAGTTGATGAGAACAATCCGAACCTGGTGCGTGCCTGGGGCTTTGCCGCCGCGTACAAGAATACGGGTTTGGGCGGCGGCGCTCCCGACATTTCCGGCGCGGATGTGGAGCTGTACGAAGATGGCACATTCCAAGTCCGCAGTTCTGCCGCCGAGTTGGGGCAGGGACTTGTCACCGTCATGCGCTTGACCGTTGCCGAAGAGATGGCAGTCGCGCCGGATAAGGTGCGTGTCCTGGTTATGGATACTGACCTGACTCCCAATGGTGGTCCCACAACCGCATCCCGCCAGACGTACGTCACGGGCAACGCTTCGCGCTATGCCGCCAAAACCTTACGCGACCAGATCACTGCCGCCATGGCTGAGAAATTTGACATCCGCCCCGAACAGGTGCGTTATGAAGATGGTATCGTCCATGTCAACGGGCATTCGATGACCTTTGCCGAGGTTTACAAAGAAATGACAGGCATGGGACTGCAGCCGAAAGTCCGCTATGAATACGAAGCGCCCAAGACCCAACCGCTCGGCACAGGCGGCGATATGCACTTTGCCTTCTCCTTTGCGGCTCAAGCCGCCGAAGTGGAAGTGAACAAACTAACGGGCGAAGTCCGTGTACTGAAGGTAATTTCTGCCAACGACGTGGGCATGGCGATCAACCCGCTTGGATTGCAGGGGCAGGTTGAAGGCGGTGTGATGATGGGCTTGGGCAACTGTCTCACCGAAGAATTCATCGTCGAGAACGGCAATGTGATCACCGATCATCTGGCGCGATATCGCGTGCCGGGTATCATGCTCACACCAGAGATCACGTCCATCATCGTTGAGCATCCCACAGCAGAAGGTCCATATGGGGCGAAGGGCGTAGGCGAAGTCTCCAGCATCCCAACCACGCCTGCCATCACGAATGCCATCTACAACGCCGTTGGCGTCCGAGTGGATAAACTCCCTGTAGACCAGGAGAAGATCGCTAGGGAGTTGTGGGAGAGGGAAGAGAAGAAGTAGAAAGTAGAAAGTTCAAAGGACTCTCCGAAGGCGGAGAGTCCTTTTTCTATCCGGATGAGTGATGTCAGGTCTGCTTCAATCGGGTAAAATCAAGCCACACTAAAAAGGGTTTCCATGTCAAAATTCACTGGTTATAAATGTTCGATCTGTGGAACGGAATACCTGCCTGGTCAGGTCACTTATACATGTCCGAAAGATGGCGGAAATTTGGATGTAATTCTTGATTACGACGCCATTCGAAGGAAATTCCAACCGGAGGACATCACCTCAAGGAAGGAACCATCCTTGTGGAAGTATCTCCCGCTCTTGCCGGTCAGTGAACCAGAAGGGCATTCCACTCCTCTGCACGCTTCAGGCGGGACCCCGGTCTTTGCCCTGCCGCGATTGGCAGAGAAACTACACCTGAAGCATCTCTGGCTCAAGGATGAGTCTCGTAACCCAACTGCTTCGTTCAAAGACCGCGCGAGCGCAGTGGTGGTGACTCGCGCGCGTGAATTGAAATCTGAAGTCGTTGTCACCGCTTCGACCGGAAATGCAGGCGCGGCGCTGGCGGGCATGTCTGCCGCGGTGGGACAGAAATCGGTCATCTTTGCACCCAAAACCGCCCCGCAGGCGAAGGTTGCACAACTACTCATTTTTGGCGCGAAGGTCATTCTCGTGGATGGCACATACGATGACGCCTTTGACCTGACCGTCAAAGCCTCCAATGAATTCGGCTGGTATTGCCGTAACACCGGCTATAACCCGTTCACCCTGGAAGGCAAGAAGACCGCCGCATTTGAAATTTGGGAATGGTGGCTGGACGCCCACCGCGATTGGCATAAGAAAGACAGCCCGCTGGATAATCATCCGCCTTTGACGATCTTTGTCTCAGTCGGTGACGGCAACATCATTTCAGGAATTCACAAAGGTTTCAGGGATCTGTTTGCGCTGGGTTGGATACCCAATATGCCGCGCATCATCGGTGTACAGGCAGAGGGGTCGGCGGCAATTGCAAATGCGTTCAATGCAAATACTGAGTCGATCACACCGGTTTCTGCCACGACCATTGCCGATAGCATTTCTGTCGATCTTCCAAGAGACGGTGTCCGTGCGGTTCGGGCAGCAATGCATACCGATGGAACGTACGTCACTGTTTCAGACGATGAGATCGTCAAGGCGATTGCTGAACTCGGGAAGCAGGGAGTTTTTGCCGAACCGGCTGGAGCGACGGCTTATGCAGGTCTGGTAAAAGCAGCCGCTCTCGGCGTGGTCGGAAGCGAAGATCCCATTCTGGTCATGAATACTGGCAGTGGGCTTAAGGACGTCCGCGCGGCGATGCAGGCAGTCCAGTCTGCTCCGGTCATCGAACCTACTTTAGAGGCAGTGAAAAAGAATTTATGAAGACAACAAAAAATCAGTGGAGTCTTCCCTTTCGTTACACGATGGGGATCATTATCTTTATTGCGGTCATTGCATTGTTGATCTACGCGAGCGAAGCCGTGAAAATGCTGGTCATTGCTGCATTTGTGGCATATCTGATCAGCCCGGCCGTGTCCTTCCTGACGGAACGGACAAACCTTACCCGGGCGGCAGCGGTGAACATTGTTTACTTCTCTGCGCTGGTCTTGATGGTGGGAGTTCCCTCCGCCCTGACGCCGATCTTTTTCGATGAGATCCAGCTTGTGGCGCAGGACCTTTTGGCGCTTTCGCAGGAGTTTAGCAAATTCCTTTCTGAACCGATCCGGCTGGGTGGTGTAGTCCTCCATTTGGAACAGGTGGGAGAAAGCCTTGCCCATCTTCAAGAGAACTTGTTGACGCCCCTCCCTGAAGAAGCGCTTGAATTATTGGAGGCAACCTCCATCAATGTGTTGTGGGTGTTGATCATTCTTGTGAGCGTGCATCTGTTCATGTCGGAATGGCCCCGCATTCGCGCGTGGTTGATCGGTCTTGCGCCCGAGTCGTACCAGCCTGAAATGAGCGAACTTTACAACCGTCTTCGAAATGTATGGATGGCGTATCTGCGCGGGCAAATCGTTCTGATGGTCGTGGTGGGTGTGGCGTTTACCATTGCCTGGGCTGCTCTTGGCATTCCCGGCGCGCTGGTATTGGGTGTGATCGCCGGTTTGTTCACGCTTGTACCGGATGTCGGTCCCACCTTGGCGGCGGCGATTGCCATTGGCGTTGCCCTGCTGGAAGGTTCGACATGGATCCGCCTCTCAGATGACCCGGTCATGAACAACCTCATTGTTGCAGGGATCACGCTGGCTGTGTATCTCATCCTGATCAACCTCAAGAATTTCTTTGTGCGCCCCATCATCATGGGACGCAGCCTGCACATGAACGAAGCGTTGATCTTTGTCGCCATTTTGACTGCGACCATTTTGTGGGGGATCCTCGGCGCGTTGTTGATCGTGCCGGTCATGGCTTCGGTGGCGGTGATCGCTGATTACCTTCGCCGCCGGGTCTTGGGAATGCCGCCCTTTGCAGCAGACGGCGAGGAGCAGTTCAGAATGCCGGATGAAAAGATAAAATCAAGGAAGCCACTTCGCCTTCCCGCTAAAAATAAACGGAATCAGGATTCATGAAAATCACGTACTCGATCATTGCACCGATCTATAATGAAATAGACAATCTCCCTGAACTGCACCGTCGTGTCAAGGAAGTCATGGATGCGACCGGTGAACCGTGGGAACTTATCCTTGTGGATGACGGCTCGACCGATGGCTCGACCGAAAAAATCCGCGAACTTGGCGAAAAAGACAAGACCGTGCGCCCGGTCATCTTCGCGCGAAATTTCGGGCATCAGGTCGCCATCACCGCCGGGTGGGATTATGCCCGAGGCGATGCGGTTGTCATCATCGATGCGGATCTGCAGGACCCCCCTGAAGTTATCCTTGAACTGGCAGAGAAGTGGAAGGAAGGCTACGAGGTTGTCTATGCCGTGCGCGGCGAACGCGAAGGTGAATCCTGGTTCAAGTTGTGGACGGCGTCGCTGTTCTATCGAATCATCTATCGCATCACAGATGTCAAGATCCCCATGGATGCGGGTGACTTCCGCCTGATGGACCGCAAGGTGGTGGATGTCCTCAAACAGATGAAGGAACGGCATCGTTTCCCGCGCGGCATGTCCGCCTGGGTTGGATTCAAGCAGATTGGCGTGACCTACAAACGCGCCGCGCGCCTTGCGGGCGTGACAAAATACCCGTTCAAAAAAATGCTCAGACTGGCACTCAATGCCATTACAGGATTTTCCTACTTTCCCTTGCAAGTGGCGACGTTCTTCGGGTTCCTGTCGGCAGGCATCGCCATCTTTGCCATTCCGGTTGTGGCGATACTGCGCCTTGCCGGGGCGCATTTTTTCGAAGGACAGACCACCACGCTGATCTCGGTTCTCTTCCTTGGCGGCGTGCAACTGATCTCGCTGGGCGTGTTGGGCGAATATATTGGTCGCCTCTACGACGAAGCCAAAGGCAGACCGCTCTACATCGTCCGCGAAGCACCGGAAGATAATTAACCCCCTCTCTTTATTCCGTCCATTACGCATTACGCATCCGTAATACGTATTACGCGATGCGTCATTTCTTGTTTTCATATGATGTCCCTCTCCTTTCTCAAAGACCGTGCCTTTCTGCGCGAAATGCTCACCATCGCGCTGCCGATCTCCTTTCAGCAACTGATCAACGCCTCGCTCAACATGATCGATGTCATCATGGTTGGACAGCTGGGCGAAGCTTCCATCGCCGCGCTCGGGCTTTCCAATCAGGTATTTTTTGTTTTTATCCTCCTGCTTTTCGGTCTCACCAGCGGCATGGCGATCTTCACCGCCCAGTTCTGGGGCAAGGGCGAGGTGAACCCGATCCGCAAGGTGCTGGGCATGAGCATCCTCATCACCTCCATCATAGCGCTTATCTTTACTCTTGCCGCCACGCTTGCACCGCGCATGGTTCTCGGTTTTTACACCGAAGATGCGCAGGTCATCGAGATCGGCGCAAGTTACCTGGGCATCGTCGGGTTCTCCTATATCCCCGTTGCAATCGCCACTTCCTACATTGCCACGATGCGCAGCATCCATCTCATCAAATTAACAGTGATCGCAACCATCTCTGCCCTGATCTTTAAGACGATACTCGGCTATATGTTGATCTTTGGGGTCGGCGGATTGCCTGCGCTTGGAGTTCGCGGCGCCGCCATTGGCACCGCTTCCGGCTGGACCTTGGAATTGATCCTGCTTCTCGTGCTTGTCTACACCCAGAAGACTCCGCTGGCTGCGAATCCGCTGACGTTTTTCACCTTCGATCTTTCCTTCTTTGGGCGTGTACTCAAGACCACTTTGCCTGCCCTGGCAAATGAGATGTTTTGGTCATTTGGCATCACGACTTACAATGCCATTTACGCCCGCATCGGCACGGATTCGATTGCCGCTATCAACGTAAACGCGACCATCGAAGAACTTGGCTTTGTCGTCTTTATGGGGCTGGGAAATGCTTGCGCGGTAATGGTGGGGAACCGTATCGGCGCTGGAAAAAAGGAGGAGGCGTTCGAGACCGTGCGGCGCGTGGTCATCCTCAGCACAATCTCTGCGTGGATCGTCGGGTTGATCGTCCTATCACTTCGTGATGCGGTCGTCAGTCTGTACGATCTCTCCCCAAGCGGCGAGCACAACGTCCGCATGTTGATGTTGATGATGGCGTGCGTTCTGTGGATCCGAATGTTCAACTTCTCCACCTTCATTGGGGCGTTGCGCGCAGGCGGCGATACGCGTTTTGCGCTTATCATGGAGATCTGCTCCATCTGGTTGATCGGGGTTCCGGCGGCGTATGTTGGCGCGTTTGTATTGGAATTGCCCGTCTATTATGTCTATCTCATGGTCGCATTGGAGGAGATTGCCAAAGCCTTTGTCAGCGGTTGGCGGGTGTACTCTCGAAGATGGATCCACGACCTGGTGAATGTGTAACCAAATACAAATACCGTAAGTTTGAACTGGACGCAGACTGCAAAGCGCGCGGAAAATAATGAAAAAATCTGTGATGTCCGCGTCCCTTTTGTTCTTAAAAACGAACTCACCCGCGAAACCTTAATTTCGGGGTGAGTCTTGTTTTGTTCAGTACATGTATGGGGGATTAATGGATTTCAACCTGAATGGTTGTGTATTTTGCCCGACGAAGTTTGCCCATTGCCCCGAACAGGTTGAACATTATGCCGTACTTTTTCTTGAAGAGCCTTGCTGTGAAATCCACCTCACGAGTATCTTCCAGAACTTTTGCATGTGCCTCCGCCCACTCTCCGGTGGGCTCGCCAGAGGCTGTGGAAGGGACAATGCGAACGTTGCCGTCGCGGTGGATTCGCTTTACCTTGCCCGAGTCTGCCTGGGTCCAGATGCGAAGCGTGTCTCCATCCTGCGCGAACCAGACAGGTGTTTTGACACCCTGTCCGTTCTTGCGGAAGGTTTCAAGGTTCAAGTATTGTTGCTTTTCGAATTGTTTGAGCGCATTTTTCATGGGAGACCTTTGAATTTATTGGTTTTCCAATCCTCGAATCGTTGCGAGCCGCTCCTGGAGAGGACGAGCGTCATGCCGAAACTGACGAGGACGTTGGTGATGAAGAAAAAGACAATCTCTTCCAGTGGAAGGATCCCGAAGAAGTTAATGCCCAGCGTTTGATCTTTGGCGATGTTCCAGGTGGTTTCGGAAAGGGCGACGATATCCATCAGCGAGAGATACAAACCCGGAACAAAAATGGCGATGAAGACCAGCCTGCGGTGATGCCAGAGAATATCCGCCCCAAAGAGAATTTGTGGAAAAATGGCTGGGAGCGCCCAGAATAGTGTGATGCCAAGGTATGTCCATTCACGCGGACCGAGGAAGAATTGATAGGTGAAGAAAGCCCAAGCCGCGAATAAAACGCCAAATGAGATCAACCGACCGTTCTTGCTCGGCGTGAACTCCTTTTGGGGTTCAGGGATGCGTCGCGCCAAAAACCACCACCACAGCCCGGCGAGAATGGTCTCAAGTACAAAGAAGGTGTATTCTTCGATGGGGACATACCCAATGACGATGCCTGTTACGAGATCTGGGTTGTAATACCATACGCCGGTGGCGACGAGGTAATTATCCCAGGGGGTGGTATACACCACGGCTATCAGGACATGTGCGAGAATGGTCATCCAGACGGAACGCCCGTTCTTGAAACCGTTGGTCTGGCGGTTATTTTTATTGTCCCACCAGGTGATAACGAGAAAGATGAGGATGGGGACGACGACAAAGCGAAGGAGAAATCCGAAGTAGGTCATATTGGTTTTATGGTTGATTATTTTTTGTGATCGTTATTTGCGGTTGTTTGAAATTCTTCTCGTCACCTTCATTTTTACGCCCGGTCTGGGCTCGAGAGTGGCGCCCATATGAGCGTGGATGCGATGTCCGGTGAACTCGAAGTTGAAGCGTTTGAGTAAATACGCGATGATGATCCGCGCTTCCGCCTGACCGAAAGCGGCTCCAATGCAGGAGCGGGGTCCGCCGCCGAAGGGGATATATGCAAATGGCGGGGTTTTGCGCCCCTGAGCAAAACGTGCGGGACAGAACGATTCGGCATCTTCCCAAATGGACGGGTCGCGATGCGTGAGGTAGATGGAGTAGAACATCCGCTCTCCGGCTGGGACGGTTCCTTCGGCAAATTCCATATCTTCTGCCACGCGCCGATTGCCAATGTGAATGGGTGGGTATAGCCGCAAAGTCTCCTTGATGACTTGATCGAGCAGGAGCGGCTTTTCGAGGGTATTCACTTCTTCGACGAGCCTATGGTGTACGTCCGTGTGCTGACCGAGCAGGGCAAAGACCCATGCCAGCAATGCGGTGGAGGTATCATGCCCGGCGATCATCATCGTGAGCATTTGGTCGCGGATGACCTGATCGGAGAGTCCGGCGTCCATCAGGTGTTGGAGTAAGTCTGGCTTTGCCTCTTTCTCCTTTCGTCTTTCTTCAATGATCCCAAATAAATACGCATCCAACTCGCGCAGCGGCTTGCGATAACCGGGGCGTGGAATCTTGCGCCAGATGATCCATGCGCCGGGCGAGATGTACTCGATGGCTTTCAGGATGGGAGTCCAAATGTGCGGCAGGTCGTTCCAGACATCCTTGCTGAAGAGCGCATCCATGATGATCAGCAGCGCAATCTTGCGGCTTTCGACCAGCATATCCACCAGATCGCCATCACGCCATTCGGAGGTCACTCTGTCGGCGTGGCGGATCATCATGTCTGTGTAACCAGGCAGGGTCGAAGGATGAAGCGATGACTCCATCAATTTTCGGTAGTGGTCGTGTTCCTCCCCATCCACGATCAGCACGCCGCGATCCAGGAGATCCGTGACAGGGTCGGTGTTGCGCCACAAGACCTTATTGCGTTCGGTGACAAGCACTTTGCGGTTCGCTTCGGGACCAAAAACGATGTACGGATGAAAGAACGGCATGGGGATCTGAAAGAGACGCCCGACGTGTTTTGCCATCACTTTCAGCGGACCAAGCGGTGATCCTTCCGTTAACAGCGCCCGTAGCGCTTCGCGTCCTGCTTCGGGAGAAATCGCCTTTTTCATCCCCAGCCTTTGCCCAGCCCTGGCGTTGTGCGTCTAGCATACATTGCCCAGACGAATGCCAGCGCGACCAAGCCAAACGCCGCCCAGGTGGCGATGGTGACAAAGCCTTCCTGCGGGAACTTGATGCCAATGCCCGCCAGCGCCCATAGCAGCACGGCGAGATATGCCGCGTCGCGTTCGCGCAGACTCATAATCCACGCCAGTGCGGCGACGACTGCGAGGATGATTCCCATCCACGCGGCGGCGCTTATGCCGAACTGATTCCAGTTCAGGTAATCCAGCAGGGAGTTGACGTTGGCAACTGTCGCGACGGTGATCCAGCCGAGGTAGATGCTGAACGGCAGTTGCACCAACCAGTGTTCGCGGGGAGAAGCGGCGGAGCGCGTCGCTTTCAATGCGAGGTAGATCATGATCAGTGCGGCAAGCAGCACCAGCATGGCGACCAATGTAAGCGGGAAGAGCAGGTAATGCCAGAAAAAGATCCATGCAGCGTTGGCGAGGTTGGCTAGGATGACCCATCCGCCGATACGGGCAAGACGCGAATTGTTCCGCTCGGACGGCAATGCCTGATAGATGGTGAAGGCGATCAGCCCGATGTAGATCAAGCCCCAAATCGAAAAGACATAGCCCGCAGGCACGAAATAGACTTGAAAGCTATCGGAGATTTCGCCCGTCGTCAGCCCGTTGAGCGGCAGGATGTTTGCCAGCGCGTTAACTGTCAACGTGAGCAGGGTGGTAAAGATGATGAAAAATTGTCGAAGAATTGGGTTCATGGTTTCCTTTTTATTTGCTTAAGGCGGCAGAGCGTTTATTGATTGAGAAATTCATAGACTGCCTGCATGAATTCAGCCGGCTTTTCTTCGTGCGGCACATGTCCGCTTTGAGGAATGACGACCAGACTCGCATTCGGCAATTCTCCCGCCAGCCGGATGGACTGCTCTGTGGGCACGATGCGGTCATCGTCACCGGTGATGACGAGCACAGGCAGATCGAATTCGCTGACGCGTTCGGCGAGGTTGCTCTCACTGCTGGAGACGGTGAGATACCAAAGAGCCTTGTCCCAGTTTTCCACTTGCAAAGGTTCTTGATAGCCTTCGAATATCTCTGGTGTGATTTTGGCGGGATCATGCCACGCAGTTTTTAGGAATTCGGTGCCTTGCACCTGTAATTGCCGTGCAAACAGCGGACCGATATGATCGAATTGCGGTGTGCCGAGCAGCGGGCGGATCCATGCAGGCGCGCCCCCGCCTGCATACACAGCCGGATCAACGAGGATAAGGTTTTCGACACGCTCAGGGTATTTGAGGTAGGTGAGCATGGAGACAGTTCCACCTGCCGAATTGCCGACCAGGATGGCTTTTTCAATTCCGAAGGCATCCATCAAACCAATGACAAGTTCCACTTGCGCATCTTGGCTGTAGGGATTGTCTCCCTCCCATTCCATCGGGCGTTCGGTCAGACCAAAGGCTGGGCGGTCGTAGGCAATGACTGTGCCGAATTCTGCAAGAGGTCCGACCACTTCGCGCCAGGAGAACTGACTCGCACCGAACCCATGCAAGAGAATGAAGACAGGCTCTCCCTCACCGTATTTCTTGTAATGCACATCGATACCGTTGACTTCGGTGAATTGGCTGTCTGCATCCGCGAGCGATTCGGCGGGGACGGTATTCTCCAGCGGTGGCACGGGGATGAGGAATGGTCCCACCAGCAGCAGGATGAGTAGAACAGCAAAGATACTTCCAATGATTTTTAGAAAACGATTTTTCATACTTGTCCTTCAAGAATATAGCAGCCTGCGCGGCTGGGATGGTCTTCCACCAACACACCTGCCTGAATGTTACGAATGAGCCACAGAATGAGCCAGTCTCCACCCGCCGCCGAGGTATGAACAAGGCTGAACCAAAACAGGTTGGTGTCTCCGCCTGCGAGGCTGATGAAGAAAGGCACAATCCCAAGGATGAATCCCGGCATGAAAGCGCCGACGCGATACGCATTGATCTCCACCGGTTCCTTCAAATGGCAGTAGGGCGTCAGCGTTGCCGCTTGAAACCCGAATTTTATCGATGACCACGTTTTTCGCCCGGCGATGACCCACGTTATTCCGTGTATCAATTCGTGGACAACGATTCCCGCAATGAGCACGGCTAGAAAGATCAGGGAATTCCAGGTCAACGAAAGGTCGGTGTCTCGATGCAAAAAACTGAACAATGCAAATTGCAACACGGCGATCGGTATACCGAAGACCAACACCACAAGGTTCGCACGCGCCATCGAGACAGATAGGTCGCGCTTGTTCATCGTGCATTCTCCTTCGAGAGGTTGTATGCCTTCAGGGTACGCTCTTTCACCAGATCGCGATCCACGATAGGTTCGGCGGGATAGCCTGCGATCCTCAAATCAAACTCCCACGGCGCGTGGATCTGTTTTGCACTCAGTCCGCGTAGCTCGGGAACCCACTTGCGGATGTACTCTCCGTTCGGGTCGAATTTCATGCTTTGCAGCACCGGGTTGAAAATACGGAAGTACGGAGCCGCGTCGGTGCCGGTACCCGCCGTCCACTGCCAGCCGCCATTGTTGGGTGCGATGTCGCCATCGAGCAGGTTTTCCATGAACCAAGCTTCACCCCAACGCCAGTCGATCAACAGGTCTTTGACGAGAAAGGATGCGACGATCATGCGGGCGCGATTGTGCATCCAGCCGGTCGCTTTGAGCTGGCGCATCGCCGCATCCACCACCGGGACACCTGTTTCGCCCCTCTTCCACGCGTCAAACTCTGACGGTTGGTTGCGCCACGGGATGTTCGCCAGGGAGCGGTTGAATGCGGTCTTGGCGACATAAGGGAAATGGAACAGGATCTGAATATAGAACTCGCGCCAGATCAATTCGTTGAGCCAGATTTCTGCGCCTTTGGAGTTGCGAGAAATGGAGATTGAGGTCTGAACAGCATGAACAGCCTGCCGCAAGCCGATCATGCCAAAGCGGATGTACGGCGATAGTGCAGATGTGCCGTCCAGGTCCATGCGATTACGGTCATCGTGGTAACTGGCAATTGTTCGATCGGTAAATTGGTCGAGGCGGCGCAGGGCTTCGGCTTCGCCAGCGGGGAAGTTGAGATAGGATGTGAAGGCAGGCAACGACTCAGAACGAATCCCTTTTGGCGAATGCAGATTTTCAGGCGCGGACAGCAACTTGATCTTTGACAGGTGCGCCTTCCACATTTTGGAATAGGGCGTGTAGACTGTGTACGGTCTGCCATCCTGTTTGAGGATGGCATGCGGGTGGTGAACGGTTTGCCCCTGCGCGAGCGTCAGCGGCAGGATCTTTTGAATGAGCGCATCGCGTTTGCGGGCGTAGGGGGTGTAATCCTCCTCGGCATGAATGGCTTCGGCTTTGACTTCATCGAAAAGTTGCCGCAGAACATCGGCAGGATTTCCTTTGCGAATAACGAGGTACGATTTGCGTTTCCGCAATTCGTTGTCCATGGAGGATAGACCTTCGTAAAGAAAGTGTTTTCGCCGTTCCGATAGCTTTTCGAAGGCTGGGTCGAGGATAAAGACTGGCAGCGTTGAACCGGCTTTCAGCGCGGAATGAAGCGCGGCGTTGTCGGTCAGGCGCAGGTCGCGGCGAATCCACCAGATGTTCGTCATGATTTTATTTCCTGTTGTGTCGTTGCTGCGCGCTTTGTTTCCAGGCGTGAAAATGCGTAGGTTTATTGTTTGGGAAACCACGGGAAGAATGCGCTTGTGCGCGCGCTGTATTCTTCGTAGCCGGGTTTGTTCTTTTCCAGCGTGCGTTCGAGCATGGCAACGCCGGAGACTTTTATAAGCAGGAAGGTCATGAGCAACGGGCTGAATACTGTCCACCATGCGCCTGCGGAGAAGGCGAAGAGCCAGAAGCCCCACCACTGCGCTGCATCGCCAAAGTAATTGGGATGGCGGGTGACGCTCCAATAACCGGTGGTGAGCAGTTTGCCTTTGTTGTTCGGGTCTTTCTTGAAGCGTGTCAATTGCCAGTCGCCGCCCGCTTCGAACATGAAGCCGACCAGCCACAGCCCCAAGCCGGAATATTCACATGCGCAGGTGGTTGCGGCGGGATTCGCGGTTTGAGCAGCGATCAGCGGGGCGGCAACGATCCACAGGATGACGCCTTGCAGTAAAAATACTTTGAAGAAGCTGCGCCACCACCATGACTTCCCATTTTCTGCGCGCCAGGCGGCATACCGGAAATCTTCAGGTTGCTTATGGTTGCGGAGGAAGATATGTGCGGAGAGGCGCAGTCCCCATAAGGTAACGATGCCTCCAAGTAGCAGGATGCGTGTAGTGAGTTCAATCGAGCCGATCCACAGCGCAGCCCAATAGGTAATGACAAAGCCGGTTCCCCAGAAGATATCCACGATGCTGGCGTTCTTGATTGCCAGGCTGTACAGCCAGAGCAGGGTCATCAGGATAAGGATGAGGGAGCCGGCGGTTAGCCAGAGATCTAAAAAGTTCATATTAGGTTCTTTCGATAGCGTAGCTGCGCAGCCATTTTTTGATCGGGTCGCCCTGTCCGTTGATGTGAGCATCCACAGATTGTGAATAGATCTCCATAAAGTCGATCAGTTCCTGCCTGGGGCGCTGGTAGGCTTGGAGGAGAATCTTGAGCCATTCCATTTCCTCAGAAAGGTGCTCCATATCGCCGAACTGCAACGCGGCAGAGACATTGTTACCGAGAAAGTGGATGCTTGTATCAAGCTCATCCGGGCTGATGGAAAGCGGCTGCAAACTAAGTTTAAGGGTGCTTTCGATGTGCGTACGTTTGGCATTGAAGGCTTGCAGGGCGGCGACGTATTCCTGTGAGGGGGCTTTGAGCGCCTTTTCTTTTGGCTTGTTCTTCAGCAATGTTTCAACTTCCTGGATCGATCCGTCCAGTGAATTGCCAAGAAAGTGACCGGGAATGTAATCCGGGATGTTGGTGCGAATCGTGAAAATGCGCCCGCCGAAGCCGGTGAGAATTTGTTTCGCCGATAGCGATAGTGCCACGTGCTGCAAGTTGGCGGCGCTGATCAGCGTTTGCGCCACGAGGACGACAAGATCAGCCCTGACTTTCAGCGCCGTTTCTGCGAAGCGGTCGGCGGGGACATTCGCACCGAGGTAGATGACGTTCAACCCGCGGCGGCGCAGAAGGAGCGAAAGAAGCAGGGGGGTAAAGGTGTGCCATTCGCTGGGAGGACATCCTACGAGGATGGTATGGCTGCGGGTTGGGGCGGGGGAGGCGCTCAGGAGCGCGTCCAACCTGCGCATGGCGAGACCTGAAGCAAAGTGTTCCTGTTGAACGCTGGCAAGATTTTCGTACCAGCGCGCACCAATTTCAGACATTCCCTTTTGCAACACCTCAATGCATACGGCTTCGACAGGAAACATCGAGAAGGCTTTGTTCAACGCCTGCTCTGCGTGCGTTTCACTGAAGTTCATACATGCAGTGATCCATTCCGCGCGGACGGCATCCAACGTGGTGTCGGCGGGAGCGATGGGAGAAGAACCCGTCAGCGTGGCGAGGCTTGTTGGAGCCAGTCCCGCCAACGGGTCTGAACCGGTTGCGTTCATTTCATTCCACAGATCCACTGCTCGCGAAATGGATAGTCCCTCTGCCTGTCGGGCGATCAGCCATTTGATCGTTTCAATATCGTACTGCGAGTACAGGCGATGACCACCGGCAGTGCGCTGAGGCGCGGGCAGACCATAGCGGCGCTCCCAGGCGCGCAACGTGTCGGCGGCTAAACCTGTTTCACGAAGTACAGCTTTAAGATTAAAGGCAGGGGTTTTGCTTAACATGGCGTATCCTTCTCATGCGGGATTTAGGGTTGCATTGGCAACCTTTTGCACAGCAATTGTACCCCTTTCTTTAAGGATTCGCTCAGTTGTTAAGCGGGCAGATAGCAAGACGATTGGCAGCCCTGTTCCGGGGTGGGTAGATGCTCCAGCGAAGTACATATTCGTATATTTGGAATGACGGTTCTGCGGGCGTAAATAGCCAACCTGCCAGAAATTGTGACTCAGCCCGAACGCGGCTCCGTTGACGAGATTGAAGCGCTTCTTCCAGTCTTCGGGTTGGTACACGATCTCGAACTTGATGTGTTCCCGAAGATCTGTGACGCCCATTTCTTTGGCGAGGCGGGTGAATACGGTTTCGCGCGCGCGGTTCACCATTGCATCCCAATCCTGCTTGGTTCGGGCGCTGAGATGCCCAACCGGTACGAGCACATACAAGGTTTCCTGTCCCTCTGGCGCGGCAGCTGCGTCTGTTCGGGCAGGCGCATGGACGTAGAAGGACGGCACTTCGGGCAGGGTGTGGTCTTCGAAAATCTGGTCGAACGAGGCTTTGTAATCGCCGCCGAGGAAGACATTGTGGTGCGCGATCTGTGGATATTGCTTGTCCACGCCCCAATAGAACATGATCGTGGAGCAGGTGTAGAGCTTGTTCTCGAGTTTCTTCGCTTCATTAGCGTCGGGCAGCAATTCCTGGTAGATGTATGGCAGGTCTGCATTACCAACGAAAATATCGGCGCTGTAGGTCTTTCCGTCGGCTGTTTCCACGCTTTCCACTTGTCGCTTGCCGGTATTGATCTTTTTCACCGGGGCGTTGTACACGAACTTCACGCCAAGTTTTTCTGCAACTTTTGTCAGCGCCTGAATGCCGGCGTACATCCCGCCCATGGGATACCAGACGCCTTCCGCCAGTTCGGTGTATTGCAAAAGGGAGTAGGTGGCGGGGGCGTCGTATGGGCTGAGACCAAGGTACATGTTCTGGAAAGTGAACGCAGCTTTCAGTCGTTCATCTTTGAAGAAGCGGCTTGTGTTGGTGTAGTGCTTTTGCAGCGCCTTGAGGTTGAAGATCAGCGGCAGGTTGTTCAGGCTGAAATATTCGAAGATGTTGTAAAAATTCCGCCCAACGAATTTTTCGAGCGAGATCTTGTAATGCTTTGCGCCTTCAGCAATATAGCCAAGAAAGCCGGTGAACGCGGTTTTGTCCACGGCTTCGAGTTGCTTTTGCATTTCGCCGATGTCTGAAGTCAGCTGCAGTTGCAAACCGTCTTCAAAGTGGACTTTGTAGGTTGGGTCGATGCGGCGCAGGTCGAGGTGGTCGTTCATCGTTTCGCCGAGAGAGGCAAAGGTTTCTTCCCAAACTTCGGGCATGAGAAAAAGTGTCGGTCCAATGTCGAAGCGGTGTCCGTCGCGTACGATCTGGTTGCAGCGCCCGCCGGGGGTGTCGTTCTTTTCCAATACCGTTACATCATATCCATTTTTGGCAAGGCGGGCGGCGGTGGCAATTCCGCCGATCCCCGCGCCGATTACGAGGGCAGTAGGTTTCATAGGTTCTCCTTGATGTGTACGAAAAAAAGCATGCCTCATTTTACCTGTTGTCTAATTTTTGTCAAGGTTTAAATACTATCTTTGCAAAACCTTGACAAAAACAACTTTCTCTGTAAAATCTACACATCGTCAGCGGTGAGATCGCACACCGGTTTCAAATTCGAGAGGAGAGCTCTATGCAAGCGAACCCAAATTGGGAGAACCAACTACTTTCACTCGCCGGAACTATCACGCACCCTTCCGAGCGTACGTTTTTTTCGTACTGGGCAGGTGACGCGTCTTTGCGAAAAGCCTACAAACAGGCTGAAATCATTACAAATACACATAGCAAATCTTTTTATCTCGCTTCCGCTTTGTTGCCAGACGAAAAACGGGATGCCGTCCGCGCTTTGTACGCTTTCTGTCGCACTGTGGATGATATTGTGGATGAAGTCGAATCGAAAAAAGACCGGGATTACGAGCTGGATTACTGGCGAACTGTCGTTCAAACCGCTTCTGCCTCGACCGATGACCTCGTCGCTGCCGCCTGGGCAGACACCCTCGTCCGATACCATATCCCGCGTCATTATGCCTTGCAGCTGATCGACGGTGTTGCGCGTGACTTGTCTCAAACCCGTTACCAAACCTTCGACGATCTTGCCACATATTGCTATGGAGTTGCCTCCACGGTTGGGCTGATGAGCATGTATGTGGTCGGTTTCAAAAGCAATGAAGCGGTGCCATATGCCATTAAGTTGGGTGTTGCTTTGCAAATGACCAATATCCTGCGTGATGTGGGTGAGGATTATCGCAACGGTCGTCTTTACCTGCCACGCGAGGAATTGGTGCTGTACGGCATCCGCGAGGAAGACATTGCCGCGGGGCGCGTCACGGATGCGTGGCGTCAGTTCATGAAGTTCCAGATCGAACGTACTCGCAATCTATATGAGGAAGCCTGGGCTGGCGTGAAGTTGCTCGAGCGTGAAGGTCAGCTGGCAATTGGCGCTGCATCCGTTTTTTATGCGGGCATTTTGGAAGACATAGAGAAACACGATTATGATGTCTTCTCCCGCCGGGCTTCGCTGGGGGCGCTCGGCAAACTCCGTAAGATTCCCGCTTTGTGGTGGAAGATCAAGTCCCTTTAATCCATCAACATCTTCTCCTCTTGTGAGTGCAAGGGCGTGACCGAGAGTCGCGCCCTTGCCGATTTAAGGAACATCCGCTGTCTTTTGATATACTTGCCGCGTGAAGAAGTTTGCTTTGCTCTTTCTGCTTGTTTTCTATGGTTGTTCCACCATCCCTGAACCTCAAACGGAGAATGCAATGACCCTTCGATACCTGGCATTGGGCGATTCCTACACCATCGGCGAGAGTGTGGCAGAGGCGGATCGTTTTCCCAATCAACTTTCTGCTCTGCTGGCGGAAGAAGGCGTTCCCGTTAAAGTCACCATCATTGCCCGCACCGGCTGGACGACCGACGAACTCTGGCAGGGAATCCAGGCGCAAACGGTCGAGCCGCCATACGACCTGGTCTCTTTGTTGATCGGCGTCAACAATCAATATCGCGGTCGAAGCCTCGCTGAATATCGCGAGGGATTTGTCTTTTTATTGAACAAAGCCATCGAATACGCAGGCGGCGATGTGGACCGCGTCCTTGTTTTTTCCATCCCCGATTGGGGTGTTACACCATTTGCGTCTGGCAGAGATGCCGAGAAGATCGCCGGGGAGATCGATGCGTTTAATCAAGTCAATTTGGAAGAATCCCAAAAAGCCGGTGCGCATTATGTGGATGTCACCCCGGTTTCGCGTCAAGCCCTGACCGATCAATCGCTGATCGCATCAGACGGCTTGCACCCCTCTGGAAGCATGTATGCGCAATGGGCGAGCCTCGCCCTGCCCATCGCGCTTGATATTCTGAAATAAACTCAACCCAAACTTAAAACGGAGAATGAATGCCTACAATCAAAGCCATCAATCATGTTGCAGTCGTTGTTGACGATATGGAAAAATCCCTTGCCTTCTGGCGCGATGCGCTTGGCATTGCTTTGCATGAACTGCGTGATGTTCCTGCGGAAAAATCACAAGTTGCGTTTCTGCCGCTTGCCGGTGCCGAAGTCGAATTGGTCATGCCGACCACGGATGATTCGGGGATCGCCAAGTATCTTGCCAAGCGCGGCGCGGGTATGCATCACTTGTGCCTTGAGGTGGACGACATCGAAGGGATGATGGCGCAATTAAGAGTGAAGAACATCCGCCTTATCAATGAAGAGCCGCGTACGGCTGCCGATGGAAAGAAGTATGCCTTCATCCACCCCGAATCCACGGGCGGAGTGCTGGTGGAACTGTATCAGATCTAATGGAAGAGCATCTCGAAGCCATCCTGACGAAGGAGTGCGGTCTGGTCAAAGATCGCCACATTATCGTCGGGGTCTCAGGCGGACCGGATAGCCTGTGTCTCATGGAAGTTCTGCGACAGGCGGGGTATCCGATCCTTGTGGCATACTTTGACCATCAACTGCGGGCGGATTCCGCCACCGATGCCCGCCTTGTGGAGAAGACCGCTGCGCGTCTGATGCTTGCCTCCAAAATTGATGGCGCAGATGTACGCGGCTATGCCGAGAAGCACAAAATGTCCATTGAAGAGGCGGCGCGCAACCTGCGTTATCGCTTCCTGTTCGATCTTGCGCGCCAGTATCAGGCACAGGCGGTGGCGGTCGGTCATACCGCGGATGATCAGGTGGAGACCATGCTGATGCATTTCATTCGCGGCAGCGGCATTGCCGGGCTGAAAGGGATGTCCCACCGTTCGGTCATCAAAACCTTCGACCCGGACATCCCCATTATCCGCCCGTTGCTGGATTTTTGGCGGGAGGAAACCGTTGTCTATTGTTCGGTGCATGGGTTGCGCCCGCACTATGACTCCACCAACGATTCCCTGAACTTTCAACGCAATCGCATTCGGCATTTGCTTATCCCGACCCTGGAGACCTACAACCCGAAATTCCGAGAAGCGCTTTTACGCATGTCGCAGTCGCTTAAGAGCGACTACACCTTTGTGATGGAAACGCTGGAGAATGCGTGGGCGAAGACGGTCCTTTCGGTGGATAGTGAGATCGTGACCTTCAATGCAAACCAACTGATAGACTGTTCCCCCGGATTGCAGCGCAATTTGATCAGGCACGCCATGCAGACCATCCGTCCGAGTGTAGAGGTTACGTTTGGCATCCTCGAACGAGCTTCGCAATGGTTCGAATCCGCACCCGATTCGGCGCGACTGGATTTGAAAGCGGGGATGTATATCATGCGCGAGAAGGAGCATGTGTATGTTTGTGCGCCGAACGCGGTACTGCCGTTCGACAGATGGCCCCAAATGCCGGACAAAGAGGTGTTGACGATTCAAATTCCGGGGCAGATTCCGCTGGCGGGTGGGTGGAAGATCAGCTGTGAGCGTTGGCGGCTTCCGGCTCTGGCGTTGGAACAAGCTGAAAAGAACGAAGACAATTTTCAGGTCTGGTTGGATGCGGAAGGTTTGCCCGACACCCTTCATCTTCGGGTTCGGCGTCAGGGAGATTATTTTTCTCCCTTGGGCATGGACGGGCACTCCCAAAAGTTATCCGATTTTTTTGTGAATGAAAAAGTGCCACAGCGTGCGCGCGACCACTGGCCCCTTCTTTGCGCGGGGGATGAGATCGTTTGGGTTCCCGGCTACCGTCCCGCGCACCGGCATCGCATCAAAGAAACGACAGGCAGTGTGGTGTATTTTTCCGTCTCCCGCCTGCCCGATAAGTTTGCTTCAGAGAATATTGTCTGAGGGTTTAAAACCAAATCCCGCCCTGCAATGTGGGCGGGATTTTTTTTTCCTGTTTACTTGACTTCACCGTTGAGTTGCCGCAGTTTGATGAATAACTCGCGCCACTGAATTTTGGACACCCCAAGTTTTTGCCGGATCTTGTCCGCTTCGATGCCGGACTGATAGTCGCGCAGTGCGCATGTCCAGCGGCACATATCGAAGGAGAGGTGTTTGTCCAGCCCGGCTTCTTCGCCGACATCCTCCAGTAAATACTCGAGCCTGCGCGGTGACCAGGGAAAGACCTGGTCCACGGGCTGGTACTGGGAGGTATATTCGGCGTAGGCAGTGACCCAATCCTGGTCGAGGTCGATCTTGCGTTCCTTGTAGCGGTTGGCTGGGCTGGCATAGCGGACGAAAAGGTAGGGTCCGTTCGCGCCTTCGAGGTCGATGTGATTGACATGAATACCGAGACACTCGCTCTTTTTGATGCCAGTGGTTAGCAGGAGGGAAACCAGTGCATACGGCCGCGCATCTGCTTTTTTGTCGCGGCGGTGACGGTCGGCGGAGAGCAGGACGGCTTCGTATTCCTCTTGTGTCAGCACCTGCGGCAATGGGCTAATGGCAGAACGCTGCATGACCTTTTCAGCCGGGTCAATGGTCAACACACCGTATTGGTGCAGCCAGCGGAAGAAGGATTTCACCGAGGTGATACGCCGCGAGAGGGTCTTGGGGCTGCACGGGATGCCGCGACCTTTTTCCATCCAGTCGAAGAAGCGGTTCAGGTCATCTGTTGAGATGGCGCCAATGGCTTGATCGGGTGAGATGAATTGATTGAGCAGTCGCACATCGGAGAGGAAGGCTTTGATGGTGTTTTGCGAGCGACCTTGATCTGCAAGAAACATTTCCCAGCTGGAGATGGCGGCGGGGAGCAGCGTTTTTGTACTGATGTGTGCAGAGACAGAGGATTTGGACATAGGTTTACCCTTGCGTGTAGTATTTCTCTTTCGTATAGTTTAGCGAATTAATAGGGCGTTGTCAACTGGGTCTTGGGGGAATCTTGAAAATCAATGCGAGAGATCTTGTGGCTGGAAGCAGGGCTCATATTCCGTGCCAAGGATCAGGCGGTATTGTACCGGGCTGTTGGGGTCTGGCAGCGAGAGTACATTTGCGGAATACAGCCCCAAGACATTGATGATCGTTTGTCTCTGATTTTGGTCTTGTGCGGGTGTGAAATCCACGAGCACCGAATTGGCGTAGTCCCTGTGGTCGGCGGCGCTGATGACGGTCTGAAACCCTGCATAATTGAGGCGTGAAGCGGCGAGTGCATCCAGGGTATCGAAATAGGAACCGTTCTGCACTTCCACGGTGATGGTTTCGCGGACAGCAGCGAAGGTGGATAGGGTGGTGGCTTCGACCAGCATCTGATTCAACGCTTCTTCCTGCGGGAGAAGCACGGATGCGCCGCCCGGAGTGGTCCAACCCGCAACATACGGCGGGCGGATGTAATAACTGCGGATGTTCGCGTTGGTGAAATTGACCGCGTAGGGAGCCATGCGCAGCATGTCTGCCAGCCCCAGGTCTGTGATCACGGAGCTGGAGAGATCCTCGTAAAGTTGCGGGATCTTGTTGAGTGTGTCGGTTTGCAGTGCTTGCTGTATCAGCGTACGGATGACTTCCTGCTGACGGCGTCCGCGGTCGAAATCGTTGGATTTCGAGCGGGAGCGGGCGTACCACAGGGCAAGGTCGCCATCCATGTGGACTTGACCCGGTCCTACCGTATAGAGCCACCAGTTGTTTTCGTTGTTGGGGTCGTAGGAGGGGTGGATGAGTCGCCAGTCGGTGTAGGCGCAGGCAACGGGGACATCGATCCCGCCAAGGGTATCCACGATGCGGCTGAATCCGTCGAATTCAACCATGGCGGTGTGGTCGATGCGAATCCCAAAGTTTTGCAAAATAGTGTCTTTGAGCAGACTATTACCGCCGCCGGGGTAGCCGCCGGATTCTCCGCTTTGGTAGGCGGTGTTGATGCGCTGCATCCCAACGCTGGGAATGTAGATCCACAGGTCGCGCGGGATGGAAATGAGAGAGACTTGTCCTTCCTTGTACCAAACGATGGCGATGTGAAGTGTGTCGGTGCGGTGTGATGTGCCGGTAGGGCGGCGGTCAGAGCCGATCAGGAGGAAGTTGATGGTGTCGGTATCGGTGAGTGGGGGTAATGAGGTGGGATTGGTTTGCGATTCAGGCGGCGGGGCGGCTTGCGTCGGGAAGAGTTGTTCGATGGCGGCTGTTGCTGTCGGCGAGGATTGAGGCGTTGCCGTTGGGAAAGGTGTTTCCGTCGGCAGGACAATCTGCGCGGCGGGAGTCGATTCGAACGAATAGAGCGACGGTTGTGTGGGGGTGAAAAGCGAGGGCTGAAACGGCGTGGGCGTGGGCGATGCATTCGGCGCAGACGTGATCAAAATGAATGGCAGGGGGGCCTGTTCCGGAACGGACGCGGCTGCGGATGCCCCGCATGCGGTCAATACGAACGCAAGGAAGGCGGTCAGAAAGGTTCTAAAGATTGGTTTCATGAATGTGGGCTGTACGCTGGAGTTGCCTAAGGCTGAGGGAACGCCGTCGGGCTGGCGGTTTGGGTGGGTATTGCAGTTGGACTTGGCTGAATGGTAGGCGTGCTGGTTTCGCTTGGCATAACTGTCGCCGTGAACGGAAGGGCGGTTTCGGTGAGCGGATCGGTGGGTTGAGGCGTGACTGTACTTCCCGGCAACGGTGTCGGGAATGGCGTGCGTGTAGCCACATTCGGGACCCACAGTACTTCGCCGACATTGATGCGGTCACCGATTCTGCAGTTCACATTTCGAAGCGTGTTCACGGTGGTGTAATGGTTGGTGGCAATCGAGTAAAGCGTGTCGCCAGATTTGACAACGTAGGTATTCACCCAGCCGACTGCGCCCTTTGAACAAACGGCAACAGTGCTGGTTGCGGCGGGAGGGACAAACAGGACCGTCCCGGCAATCAGGCTTTCGGTCACCAGACAGTTCCCGCTCACCAATTGGGCTTTGGCAATGCGATACTTCGCGGCAAGGCTATCCAACGTGTCGCTGGCTTGAACGGTCAGGGGCAACCAGCCAATGGGCGGCTGACATGAAACCGGAGGCAGGACTGTGTTGGTTGGTGTACTGGTCGGTGTACTTAGTTCCGGGTTTAAGGTGATGGTGGGCAGCGAGGTTGGTGTGGCGGTCACCGGCAACGGAGATGGGAATAACTGAACCGTGACCGTGGGTGTGGCTTCCGGTACGAATTCCACCAAAGAGATGGATAAAGCCCCCAACATCAACCCGACCGAGGCAATGGTAACGACCAGCGCATTGCCGATCTCGCGCATTCCTCGCATCACTTCTTCCCTTTGGGTGCCTGTGTTTCTGCTGCTTTCTCACTGGCGATCGGCAGCAACACACTAAATGTGGCGCCCACTCCCGGCTCGCTTTCCACCCATATCCTGCCATGCTGCGCTTCGGTCAGCGTTTTGGCAATCGAAAGACCCACCCCGGTATCCCCAACCCCTTGAATGAGGACATTATCCGCACGGTAAAGGCGGGTAAAGACGCGCGGAAGGTCTTCAGATGCGATTCCGCCGCCCTTGTCGGATACCTGGATCAGAATAAACTCCATGCCGTTTTCGGTTCGCGTCTGGACTTTGAGTTTGATCGTGCCCTCAAAGGGAGTCGCCGCCCCGGCGTTTTGCAGCAAATGGATCAAGATCTGTTGCAGCGCCTCACGGTCTGCATGGATGAGCGCCAGATTCTTGGGCACCTCCAGGTGCATGGAAATATTCTTCTCGCGCACCTGTGTGCTGGTGTACGACATGGCATTGTCGATGATCAGATTTAGATCCACGGCTTCGGGTTTCAATTCGTTCAGGTCGGTTGCCAGCGTGGTGATCTGGATCATGTCATCCGTCAGGCTGCGGATGCGCTCGGTGGACGCCTTGATACGCTCCACGAACTTTCGTTGCAGCGCCCCGAGGATTCCGACCGATTCGCCCAGCAGCAGGTCTGTGTAACCGACAATGGACGAGAGCGGCTGGCGAAGTTCCTGTGAAATGGAGGCAATGACCTCGGCTTGTTCGGTGTTTTTGGTTGTGATCTGCCCTTTTTCCAATTCGAGGATCTTTACATTGGCATCGGCAAGTTGGTTCTGCAAACGCGCCAATTCCTGAAGCGTGGTCTTGAGGTCGTGTTCAACCTGCGCGTTGACTGTCGAGCCGCGCCCAGCCCGTAACTCGGCGTTTTCGCGTTGCAGATTTTCGATGATCTTTTGAGATTCATCCTGTGCCGCCCGCAGCGACGCCATTTCCACCGAGCCGCCTTTTTCGGCTTCGGCGCGCGCCGCCTGCAATTGTTGATTCAATTCCTGAATGCGACGCTCAAGGTCGGTGGCATGATTGCGCGCCATTTCGCTTTGCGCTTCCAGTTTGTTGATCTTCTGGTTGCGCTGGATGATGGGAACCAGTGAAATGGCGATGTTGGAGAGGAATGCCTGATCTTCGGCGCTCCACGTCCGGTCGGAGTACGGCGAGAGCAATAGAATGCCGCCCAATGTCTCTTTTTCAGGCGTCATGATCGGCACACACAACAGGTGACCGGGGTTGGTCAGCCCGAGAATATCCCCCAACCCTTTGATATCCGCCGAGGTGCTGCTGGCGGGCAGGCGCAAAGGGCGTCCGCGCTGGAGTGAATTTGCCAGCATGGGAATCGAACTTTTGCTGAGCGAACCGCCTTCCAGTGAATCTTCGCGGATCAGGTCGTAGCCGCCCGCAATGACCATCTGGTTGTTGTTGTCCGTCAGGTAGATCATGAAACACAGATCGGCAAGCATGGTCTGTGCGATCGCGCGTGTCAGTGACTGGCTGACCTTGGTTGGGTTGGAATCTGCTGCAACAGCGAGCAGTGCATGGAACGTTTTCGGGTCTGTGCTGTAGCGCCGGCGCTCGGGGCGCCCGGTCGTATCTTGTTTTAGGGTGGTGGGTTTGGGAGCAGGCTCAACGATCACTCCGCCGGGGATGGTGAACCGTTGCGGGAGCGTCAGCAGAATGGGAAAAGCCGCCATGTATGCCAGCCGCACGATGCCGGAGTAGTTTCCATCCAACTGTAAGAGCAAATGACCAAGATGACCTAAAAATCCGAGGAACAGCAGGAAAATGCCGTTCCACATACCGTCTGGCTTGCGGATGAAAAGAATGGCAATACCCAACAAGGCAAATGCGAGTGAGCCGATCTGCCAAAGCCAGTCATCGATGGTTTGGTTATAACTTAGGGATGCGATCTGCGGCTGCCAGGTCAGCAGGCTTAAGCCCAATGCGGTCAGCACGAACAGACTCAAGATCGTAGCGACGGCATCCGCAATGCGATTGGGTTCAGGAAAGGCATACAACCAGGTGACCCAGACAATGCCGAATAGGATAAATGCCCGGTCCATCGGCGGCAGGATGGTTTTGGGGTCGAGGATCTGCTGCCAGCCCAGCCCGCTGAAGACGAACATCAGGATCTGTGCGGCAAGCAAAATTCCCAACCCAATGAACGCACGCCGTGCCTGTGGAAATTCGCTTGCCCGCCAGTGATTGAATGCCGACTGCAGCGCACTGGCGATCACAAATGCCAGCACGATGTAGTAGATCAAATCTCCTGGTGGAACTGTGAGTTGCGTGAGGATTAAACTGGTGAATGCGCTCATTCGCTTGTGATTATACTGCCAGTTGATAAATTGGCGTAGAATTGTCACCATGTCACAACGGAAGTGGATGCCGCTTTGGATCGTTCTTGGTTTATTGATCGCTGTCATCACGCCGTTTTTTGTCACCGGCAATTCGACCCTAAGAGAAGCGGAATCTGCTCAGGCATCTGGTGAATTTCTCGCCGCCTCTGCTGCTTATGCCCGCGTGGCGCAATTTTTCGTCTGGCGTGGCGATCTGTGGGAAAAAGCCGGCATTGCGGCTGCACAGGGGGGCGACTTTTCAATGGCGCTTCAGCATTTTGAAACCGCTCCAACGCTTACAGAAGAAGGCTGGATCTGGTTGGCGACATCGCATTTTCAATTGGGCAATCTCGCATCTGTGATCGCCACCTGTGAAGAAGGGCTCGACTTATACGACTCTGCCTCGTTGTATCGCCTGCTGGCGTTCGCGCATCGCAGTCAGAAAAATTGGGCTCTGGAAAAAGACGCACTCGAAAACCAACTTCGTCTCAGCTCGGGCGACGCCTATGCTCATTATCGATTGGGGTTGCTGCTTTCGCTGGATGACCCAGACCGAGCCTTTGCGGTACTGCGTCTCGCCGCTTCTCTCGACCCGCAAGTGGATTCTGCTGTGCAGACCTTGCACACCGCCTTGACCCTATCGGCCAATCAAACCACCGCTTCGGATGCGAAGGTGACCATCGGGCGCGCTCTGGGCTTGGTGCAGGAATGGGATCTCGCGCTGCTGGCGTTTGGGCAAGCCGTTGAACTAGACCCGAACCATGCTGAGGCGTGGGCGTGGCTTGGAGAGGCGAAGCAGCAGACAGGTCAAAGCGGAAGCGTGGAACTCGACAAAGCCCTGTCGCTGGATCGGGCATCCGTCAACGTGCGGGCGCTGCGCGGATTGTATTGGAATCGTCTTGGGAAATATGAGCAGGCTCTGGCGGAATATCTGCTTGCAGCGGGCATCGAGCCGGAAAATCCGCGCTGGCAGGCGAGCATCGGTGAAGCGTATGCCCATCTTGGAAAATTGCCCGAAGCGTTGATGGCGTATCAGCGCGCCACCGAACTTGCCCCGCAGGAAGCCGCGTACTGGAGTTTGCTTGCGGTGTTTTGTGCCGAGCGTGGCGTGTATGTGGAGGAGATTGGGCTGCCCGCCGCACAACAAGCCGTGTCTCTTGCGCCGACCGATCCGTCTGCATTGGATGCCTTGGGATTCTCGTACTTGTCATCGGGACGGTTTGCCAGCGCAGAACAGGCGTTGGCACAAGCGATTGCGCTTGCGCCGAATTATTTCCCTGCTCACATTCATCTCGCCATGACCTATCTCGCACAGGGGAATCGATCTGCAGCGTTCAATTCCCTGACCTTCGTGCGCGATGCCGATGACTCTGGTGTGTATGTCAATATTGCCTTGCAATTGCTTGCGAAGTATTTTCCATAACGGCATGATAAAATCACGCCCATGTATCGCTTAAAACATTCGTTCCTGGTTTTGGCTTTCTTTCTCGGCGCATGCGCCAATCTTCCGGCTGTTCCGCAGTCTCCCACGCAAGCGGTGACCTCTGGTTCTGTGCTTTTTCAGGATGATTTTTCGCAACCCACCACCGGTTGGGACCGCTTCATGGTCGGCGAGGGCATCATGGACTACGACGCGGGGGGATATCGTATCCTCGTCAATGCGACGCAGACGAATTTCTGGGCGCGTCCGCGTGTGAATTTCTCGGATGTGCGCATCGAGGTGGATACAGGCAAACTGGCAGGACCGGACGAGAATCGCATCGGGTTGATCTGCCGGTACAGCGACGCAAATTATTATTTTTTCATCATCACCAGCGACGGATTCTACGGTATGGGCTTGTTCCAGGATGGGCAGGCTGCAATGCTGGGTCAGGGTGAGATGCTTTCTTCATCGAATATCAACCAGGGACTTGCTGTCAATCACTTGCGTGCCGATTGCGTGGGCGACACGCTCACATTCTATGTCAACGGTTTCCAGGTGGCGCAAGCGCAGGATGCGACCCTGCCATCTGGCGATGTGGGTATTCTCGCGGGTTCCTTTGACACCACCGGCGTGGACATTGTCTTCGATAATTTTGTGGTGTTACAACCGTAAGGGCATTCGGCAAGAAGTAACCACTCATGAAGGTTTTTCTGGATACCATCGGCTGCCGTTTGAATCAGGCAGAGATCGAAACCATGGCACGACAATTTCGTGCCGCAGGGCATGAGATCGTCGCGTCTGCCGAACAAGCAGATATGGCGGTGGTCAACACCTGCGCGGTCACCACACAGGCGGCATCGGATTCGCGGGGAAAGATCCGCACCATTGCGCGTGCGGGCGTTGATGAGATCATTGCCACGGGATGTTGGACATCCATCCAGCCCAAAGAAGCCGCAGCCCTTCCGAATGTCAAACATGTTGTCACTAACGATAAAAAGGATTTGCTTGTTCCGCAGATCCTGAACCTCGAACCATCCGATTTTGATCTTGAACCCATTGACAGGGTTCGCATTCCCGGGTTGCATCGTCGCACGCGCGCCTTCATCAAAGTGCAGGATGGCTGCGATAACAAATGCACCTTCTGCGTCACCACTCTTGCGCGTGGTGCCGGGCGTTCGCGTCCACTGGCAGATGTCATCCATGACGTGAATGCGGCATTGGCAGGCGACTCAAAAGAGATCGTGCTGACCGGTGTGCATCTCGGTTCGTGGGGGCAGGACTTTGGCGATCATCACCTGCGCGATCTGATCCGCGCCCTTTTGCGTGAAACGGATGTGCAGCGTTTGCGATTATCCTCCCTTGAGCCTTGGGATCTGGATGCAGAGTTCTTTTCTCTGTGGACCGACTCGCGCCTCATGCCACACCTTCACCTTCCGCTTCAATCTGGGAGTGAATCCACCCTGAGGCGGATGGCACGCAAGACCACGCCCGAATCCTTCCGCGGGTTGGTGAACGCCGCCCGATCTGTCCTGCCAGATGTTGCCATTACCACGGACGTCATCACAGGCTTCCCCGGCGAGACGGAGGAGGAATTTGCCGAAACGCTCGAATTTGTCACAGAAATGCAGTTCACTGGCGGACATGTCTTCTCGTATTCGCCGCGTCCCGGTACCGGGGCGGCAAAGATGAAGGGTCAGGTCAAGCCTGAGGTGAGAAAGAAGCGGAATCGCATCCTGCAGGATGTGATCGAAGGTTCGGCGGCATCCTATCGACAGGAATTCATTGGGCAAACGATGCCCGTGTTGTGGGAATCCACGACTGAGTATGGCGAATATGGCTGGCGCATGGAAGGCTGGACGGGGAATTATTTGCGCGTTAGCGCTGTAGCACCTTCTCCGCGTTGGAACGAGGTGGATTGGGTGACCCTGGAACAGGCGGATGGGGAAAAACTGGCAGGCTCCATCACGGATTACCCGTTGCGATAGGTACGAATGTCACTTTTTGAATCGTGGGGGCGAATGTATAATTTGTATGACAAATTTATACAAAAGGAGCAAAACCCATGACGGCTCAATTGATCGATGGAACTGCCATTGCGCAAAAAGTGCGCGACGAAGTGAAGGAAAAAGTTGCCAAGCGGATCGCGGAGGGTAAATCGCAGCCGGGTTTGGCGACCGTTTTGGTGGGGGAACGGATCGACTCTGCGACGTATGTGAGTATGAAGCAGAAGGCTTGCGCCGAGTTGGGGATGACCTCGTTTCATCACCCGGTTCCGGCGGATATTTCTCAAGAAGACCTTGAAAAATTGATCAAGCAACTGAATGCCGACCCCAAGGTGCATGGTATTTTGGTGCAGTTGCCTTTGCCCGATCATTTGGATGAAGAACGCATTCTGTCCCTGATCAGCATAGAGAAGGATGTGGATGGTTTCTCGCCGATCAACCTTGGTCGTTTGGCGCAGAAGGGACGCGAACCACTGTTCGTTCCTTGCACGCCGTATGGCTGTATCTACCTTTTGAAGGAAGCCGGTGTGAAGATCGCGGGTGCAAATGCCGTGGTGCTTGGTCGCTCGAACATCGTTGGCATGCCTGCGGCACTGCTGCTAATCAAGGAAAATGCCACGGTGACCGTCGTTCACTCAAAGACAAAGGACATTCCTGCTGTGATGCGTGACGCGGACATCATCATCGCTGCCATTGGTCGTGCGGAAATGGTGCGCGGTGATTGGATCAAGCCCGGCGCGGCGGTCATTGACGTGGGCATCAATGGCATTCCTAAACTCAACCCGGATGGCACGCAGATGATCAGTCAAAAGACCGGCAAGCCCATGCAAAGACTTGTGGGCGATGTGAATTTTGAAGAGGCAAAGGAAGTTGCCGGTTTCATCACCCCGGTTCCCGGCGGTGTGGGTCCGATGACGATTGCGATGTTGATGGCAAATACACTGCGCGCGGCGGAGATCCAAGAGAAGTAGCCGCTAAAGTAAAAAAACGAATAGTGCGTTAGAATCAATCCCGCTGTATGGTGGGATTGATTTTTTGTATCTATGAGGAGAAAAGAAATGAAGCGCGTTTTGAAATGGGTAGGGATTGGGGTTGGCGTGTTGGCGGGGTTGATCGTTCTGGGGTTGGTTGGTGTGTACTTCAGCAGTCAATCACGGCTGACAAAAGCCTATGATGTTCCACAAGCGAGTCTTGTCATTCCGTCGGATCCTGAGTCCATTGAAAATGGGAAGCATATCTTCCAATTCCGCGGGTGCGAGGCGTGTCACGGCGAGAATTTGGAGGGCAAGGTGTATCTGGATGATCCCGCTGTCGGCAAGGTCATTTCGTCGAATTTGACGACCGGTGCGGGCGGGGTCGGAAGCGCGATGACGGATTCGGATTGGGTGCGCGCCATCCGTCACGGCATCCGCCCCGATGGTACCGGCTATCTCTTCATGCCTTCCACTGAATTTTTTTATTTGAGCGATGAAGACCTTGGTGACGTGATCGCTTACATCAAAAGTGCTCCGCCCGTGGATAATGAAATGCCGCCGAGTTCACTTTCGTTTGTGGGACGGATCTTGATGACCCTGGTCAAAGACATCACGTTCATCCCAGCCGAGTTGATCCCGCATGATGCGGCGCGTCCGACTCCGCCGGAAGTTGGGATCACGCCCGAATATGGCGCCTATCTGACGCAGTCCTGCCATGTCTGTCACGGGTTGACCATGTCTGGTGGGGTGATCCCGGGGATGCCTTCGAGTTGGCCCCCCGCGCCGAATTTGACCTTTGGCGCGGGCTCGACCTTGCCCACTTGGACCGAGGCGGATTTCATCAATGCCATGCGGACCGGGCTGACGCCCTCCGGTTCAATGCTGCGCTCCGAGTTCATGCCGTGGACTTCGTATCAATTCATGAGCGATAACGAATTGAAAGCAGTGTGGGCGTATTTGCAGGCATTACCTGAAATCCCATACGGCAACCGGTAAACGGGATATAAAAAAGAAGCGCGGCACCAGTCAGTGCCGCGCTTTTGCGATCAGGGTTTGATCAGCAACCCAAGGTGATTGCCCACCCGGCGCTCTCTACCCGGCTTATTCATATCGATGGGCGAGTTCAAGGCGCGGGCTTTGCCATCCGCATCGCGAATGACCATGGCGGAAGAGCCGCCGCCGTCCATGTTGACGCCGATATGCACGCCATAGGAGATCAGCAATTCGGCGAGCTCTGGGAAGGTGACACCCTCGCTGTAGTTGGGCTGGCGACCATCGACCACCATCAGAGTCAGCCAGCGTCCATTGCGGCTCAACCCAATGGCAGTGCGCGGATTTGGCTCCTGGGCGGCCAAATTCTTCACCACTTTCCCGTCTTTGACGACCATGCGGTCGCCCGAAATTGCATTGAAGACTCTCCCGGACTCTTTATCAAACGTCACGCCATTTTTGGGGCTGATATAGATGATCGGTTGGGCGGTTTTCTTGGGTGAATAGATCTTCCCGCGTGAGGCGGCGTAATCGCTGATGCGCACAGGTTCACCGCCGTTCGGGCATAGCGTGGCGGGGTCGTATGAGGCATCCAGATAGCTGAAATAACCACCGTTGATGGCTGCCTGTAATTTGAACTCTTCCAGGAATACAGACGTGGTGCGGGTACACAAAACATCCGTGTTGTTCGACGAAGGTGTGACGAGGAATTCCAGTTTGGCGGTTTGCAGGTCAATTGCCATCACATGTACAACGATCTTGCGAGGCAAGGTCAGGTCTTTTCGCAGGTAGGTCACGCCTGTGAAAAGGTTCTGCGTAATGGAAGTAGGGCGGCTGGCAGTAGTGAGTTTGACCAGATAATCCTTTGAGCACCAACCGGTCAGCCCATCCAGTTTTTGAATCTGTGCCCAGCCTGAATTCGAGAGATCGTCCAGGGCGGGGACTGTATCATTCTTATACACCTTTCCGACGATCTTGGCGCTCAGGCTCGGGGATTCGCGGACATTCAACGTGGCTGTGTTGACCTTGTACCAATTCTTGTCGCTGTGTTCCGGGATCGGAGTTGATGTGGGTGGTTCCTCCGGCGTTGGCGAATGGATGCTGATGAGGTATTCGCTGGCGCTCCACCCGACCAGATTGCCATCCTGATTGCGGATCTTCAGCCAGGATTGATCGGAGTTTGCGTCGATTCGTTCCACGATCTCGCCGAAGTAGACCAGCCCAATGGATTCGAAATCCAACCCCGGTCCCTGCCGGACTTTGAGGGAGGATGCCGTCACCCGATACCAATTCTCGTCCTCTTCTTCCGGCGGGGGGATGGGCGCGGGTGCGGGTTGCAGGTACTGACTGGCGCTCCAGCCGGTTAGGCTGCCGTCCTGTTTGCGGATTTGCAGCCAGGAGCGGTCTGAGGTGGCGCCGACTTCTTCCACGACTTCGTTTAGAACGATGCTGCCGATCTGCAGGGCGCTGGTGGTGGGTCCCTCGCGGACGCGCAGAGAGGCTGTGGTGACGCGGTGCCACTTCCCGGTTGGGGCGGGGTCGGGTGTTGGTTCTGGTTCAGGGGTGGGTTCCGGCTCGGGCGTTGGCTCCGGTTCGGGTTCAGGTTCCGGTGTCGGGTTGGGAGAAGCGCTGAGTCGTTGCAGGTAGGCGGCGAAACTCCAGCCGGTCAGGCTGTCATCCTGTTTCTTAATGTTGAGCCAGGTCTTGTCGGCGTTCGCGCCGATTTCTTCCACGATTTCGTTCAGGAGGATGCTGCCGACTTGGGTGAAGGTTAAGCCGGGTCCTTGGCGGACTTTCAGGGATGGGACGGTGACGCGCAGGAATTTGCTGGGCGGCGGCGGTTCGGGGATGGGAGTGTCGCTCAGGTTGAAGCGTGTGCGAAACGCGTTGGCATCGCCGTTGAAGTAGTTGAGGTCGATATTGAGGCTTTCCACGCCGTAGGCGGTGCCGTCGCCATTGTCGGTGAATTGCCAGAATGTCCATGTGTCCCAGGGTTTGGGTACGTCAGGTCCGACCGGGTTGTAGGCGGCTACCCATAGCGGGTATTGCTTGAAGTAGTTCAGTGAAGCGGTAGGGATATTTACACCCAGGGTGTTTTCCTTCCAGTAATAAAACCCGGTGTAAACTCCGATCTCTCTTCCCGGAGCGAGTTCTTTGATGCGTTCGAGGAAGGTGTACCAGTTTCTCCAGCCTTTGTAGGGACCGTTGTAGTTGTCTTCAAAATCGCCGAAGAGTGGAAGTTCGCCGTAATCGCCTTGAAAAGCGGACGCCCATAACTCGGCTTGTTTTTTTGGTTCGATGCGGCTGTCGTAGAACCAGTAGGAGCCGCGCGGGATGCCAGCCAGTTTCGCTTCGCGCCAATTGACTTTGAAGTCGCGGTCTATCCAGAGGTTTTGTCCGGCGCGGATGATGACATAGCCGACCTTGGAACGCATCTTGACAAAGTCGATGCCTTGCGGGGTTTGGGGATCATCCTGATAAAAACTAACATCGGGTCCGAGGACGTTTGTCATGGTGTTCTCTCCTTGTCGTTGGCTTGGACGGGCAGGCGTGATCCGAAATTGCCTGCGTTAGTTCATTCGATATAAATTTATTATAAACCAAGTGCTTGTGAAGGCGCTGAGAGACTGGATTAGATTGCGTTCTCGAAATGTGTGATGGTCGGCGTACCCCCGAGTCTGCCTTCGATGGCGAGGACATCGATCTGCCAGTGGTCGAGGTCGTTTTGGGCGGCGTAGTGTTGTGCCGAGTTGAGCATATGTTCGCGTTTGCGCGGTGTGACCTGATGCTCTGGCAGGAAGTTTTTACTGGAAGTCAGTGTTTTTACTTCCACAAAAATGGTAATGTCTCCATTGCGGGCAATGATGTCGATCTCTCCATAGGGTGTGCGGATGTTGCGGGCGATGATTTCCAGCCCGCGTTCTGCGAGCCATTGGGCGGCGATGTCTTCGCCCCATGCGCCGACTTTCTGATTGTGTTTGGTCATGAAATGAACGGTTCCACAAGGCTGCGCAGGCGTGTGCGCCAACTGCCTTTGCGGGGTTTGAAGTCGGCGGACAATCTCTCGTAATGTTCGAGCATCAGTTCGGTGGTGCGTTCGATGGCGTACACAGAAGAAACCTCACGGGCAGACTGGCTCATTTGCTGGCGAAGTTGCGGGTCCAGACAGAGGCGGGTGAGTTTGGCGGTGAAGGTCGGCAGGTCTTCAGTCGCCAGAAAGCCGGTCACGCCGTCTTCGATGGTGTCGCCCACGCCAACAGACTCAATGCCCATGACGGGCAGTCCCGCTCCCATCGCTTCGATAACGGATAGCGGATGAACCTCGGTGACGGATGCTGTGACGAAAATATCGCACATGGCAAGGTGGGCGGGGAGTTGGTTGTAGGGAATTCTGCCTGTTGTTCGTACACGGCTGGAGAGGTCCAACTCGTTGATGAGGTCGTGAATTTCCTCTTCGTATTGTTGAACGCCGCCGCCAATGAGCATGAGGTGGACATTTGGGATGGCGCGGCTGACGCCCCGAAACGCTTCAAGCAGGAAGGGCAGGTTTTTTTCCAGCGCAATGCGCCCGGCGTAGACCAGCAGGATATCGTCTTTTGTGAAGCCGAATGTTTCGCGTGGAATTGGCTCGGCGGAACGAAAGTCCTTTAAGTCCACGCCGTTTGGAACGATCTCGATCTCGCCCTCCACTTTGAGTTCGCGTAGCACTTTCTCCATGCCGGGCGAAGGTGTGATGACCAGGTCAACTGCCTTGCAGAAGGGAGGCATGTAAGATTGCAAGAGTCCCTGACTGACTTCTTCCGGCATCATTGGCAGGTAGGTTTGGGCATACAAATCGTAGCGGGTATGGTTGGTGTAGATGATGGGGATCTTGACCGGTCGGCAATACCGCAAGGCGAGGCGTCCGCTTAGGAAGGGGTGATGCACATGGGCGATATCCATGGTTTGCAGAAGTTTTTTTGCCTGACGCGAATAGCGCATGGACAGATAAAAACCCGTATCTGCCAGAGGCAAGCCGGGGCTGCGGATGATGTTCTTTTCCTCATCCTTGTAGTCGAGGTCTCCGAATGTGAAAACGAAAACTTCGTGACCCGCCTGTTCGAGATACTGTTTGTTGATCTCGACGTAGTTGGTGATCCCGCTGATATACGGTTTATAGCTGTCGACCATCATTCCGATACGCATAAAGCTATGCTACGTCATGCGCGTGTGAATGTCAAGGTGACAATTGGGCGTGGTAGAATAAAAATCCCCTAGGAGTTTAATAATGGTTAAATTGATCTTGAGAAATCAGGAATTCGAGGTGAAAGCGGGCATGGCTCTGCTGGATGCCTTGAAGAAAAGTAACATCGTCCCGGAGGCGGTCATTGCGACCCGCAACGGCGAGATGATCACCGAGGACGAGATTTTGAAGGATGGGGATGTCATCAAACTCGTGGCTGTGATCTCGGGCGGTTGACGATGAAATGCAAGAAGTGTGGCGGCAAAGCCTCGGTCAATATGCGCCAGCATAACATGGCGCTTTGCAAGGATGATTTCCTTGCATGGGTCCCCGAACAAACGGAACGCTTCATCAAAAAATATCGAATGTTCACGCATGAGGAGAAGATCCTCGTGGCGGTTTCGGGCGGCAAGGATTCGCTCTCGCTGTGGGATATTCTTGCTCGCCTTGGCTATCAGGCGGATGGGCTGTATCTCGGTCTCGGTATCGATGGCGGCATCGACTATTCTCACGAATCGCAGCGGTTAACGGAAAAATTCGCACAAGACCACAACCTCAAATTGCATGTGGTGGATGTCGAAAAGGAATACGGTCATTCCATTCCGGTGCTGGCGAACATCAGCCATCGCGGGCGCGGGAAACCGTGCGCGGTCTGCGGGCTTGCCAAACGCCATGAGATGAACCGCATCGCCCGTGACTTGGGATATGATGTGCTTGCCACGGGGCATAATCTCGATGACGAGGCGGCGGTGTTGTTTGGAAATACCTTGCAATGGTCGTCCGAATACCTGATTCGGCAGGGACCCGTTTTGCCTTCCTCGGATGGCTTGGCGCGCAAGGTCAAGCCGCTGTGTCGCTTTTACGAGCGCGAGATGACAGCCTATGCGCTGGCGCGGGGCATCGAATACATTTATGAAGAATGTCCATTTGCCGAGGGATCGAAGCAGATCTTCTACAAGGAAGCGCTCAATCAGTTGGAGAACGTACGTCCTGGCACGAAAATGACGTTCTACGTCAAATTTTTGGATGCGAAACTAAAAGGGGATTTGTTCCAGGAGAAGACCATCGAGCAAGTGAACCTGCATGCCTGCCCGGAGTGCGGTCAAGCCACATCAGCGCCGGGCTTGTGTTCGTTCTGCCGCTTGATCGAAAAAGCCAGGGCAGAGGTGTAATGCTCCCTGTGCTACCTCATTAAGGTGGCGACCAACCCTACCAAAAACAAACCGGCGGCAACATACCCTGCGACCTGTTCTGAAGTAACGATCTTAATGTCGGGAATTTCGAAGCCGAGACGGTCGAGGTTGGGGTTTTCAGGTGCGTCCTGTTTTCCAACCAGCGCATCGCGGAAGGTGAGCACATTTGCCGGGCGGTCGTCCGGGTGCAGGGCCATTGCCCATAGGATGGCTCGCTCTACGTGCGGGCTGAGGCGTGGATTGATGTCTCTGGGCGGGGTCAGGTTGCGGGAATTTAAGAAGCGCTTCCGCACTTCGGCGGGAGGTTCGTTCGTCAACAAGTGATAGAGAGTCGCCCCGAAGGAAAATATATCCGCTCGTGGGTCGGTATGGGTGTCGTCTCCGCCGTATTGTTCGAGCGGCGTGTACAGCGCGGTTCCCTGACCGTGGATAACGGTGATGGTGACCTCGTCGGGCGCCATGATCTTGACCAGCCCGAAATCCACGAGTTTGACCAACCCGCTGGGAGTGAGTTTGATGTTGCTCGGTTTGATGTCGCGATGGATGATGGGCGGATCCTGGTTGTGCAGGTAGTGCAGCGCGTCTGCGATCTGAATCGCCCAACGCAACACTTCTTTTTCAGGCAGGAAGGATTTATTACGCCGCGCTTCCTGCATCTGTTCGCGCAGGTCTTTGCCCGGCACATAATCCATAACGAGGTAATCGCGCGAATCAACGGCAAAATAATCTGAAACCTTGGGCAGGTTTGGGTGGTCGAGGCGCGCAAGCACGGAAGCCTCGCGAAAGAATTGCTCGCGTGCCTGTTCGAACATTTCGGTTGGGAGAGCCTGATTGTGCTCGACTTCCTTCAAAGCACAAAGACGACCCTGCAATCGCAGATCGTCTGCAAGATAAATATTGCCGGTGCCGCCCTGCCCGATCTGTTCACGGACTTTGTAGCGGTCACGCAGGATCTCCCCATTCTTTAATGACTGGGGCAAATCTTCTCCTTCGTTCCTTGCAAGTGGATGCGGGCATCAGCGATATTTTCGGCGTGTATCACTGTTATATTGAAAATCATGACATTTCCAATATAATCATTGCACAGATTTCCACTTTTCTGCTATATTATAAACGTCTTTGGGCTTATGGAGCATAATTCTTGTGAATGATTTTTTCGATAAACAACTTCAGTCGGCGGCGATAGAGGAGAGCATGGAAAACGACGGCGATTTCCCGATCATTGTCGCCCAGGATGGTCCTCTTAAAGGGCAGCGCTGGGCGTTGACGCATACTCTGATGATTGGTCGCGACCCGACCTGCGATATCCAATTGCAAGACCGGCAGGTCTCCCGCTTTCATGCGCGTGTCACCCTGTCATCGGAAGGCGTGGCGATTGAAGATCTGGGGAGCAAGAACGGCACCAACCATAACGGGACGGAGTTATCCGCGCCGGTGATGCTTCAAGACGGCGACTTGTTCGGGATCGCACTGGCGCAACAATTCGTCTTCCTCACCTCCGACGCGACCATGCCGCTGGCGGAAGGCGGCCTGCGTGCGGGTCGCTTGTTGATGGATCAAAAGTCGCGCCAGGTTTGGGTCAATCAACAACAACTCGTCCCTCCGCTCTCTGCCCAGCAGTTCAAATTGTTGTGGATGTTGTACGAACGGCAGGGGCAGGTGGTCGGACGCAGTGACCTGGTTTCGGTCGTTTGGGGCGAAGAGCAAATGGCTGGAGTCTCAGACCAGGCGTTGGACGCTCTCATCCGCCGCCTGAGAGACAGGCTGGCAGTTCTCGACCCCAGCCATCAATTCATCAATACAGTTCGTGGACACGGATTGCGACTGGATAACCCACCACACGGCGAATAAAGAATCTGACATGGATGCCCAATCTGAAAAAGTACTTGCCCAACTGATACGCAGCACCCGCATTGCAACGCTTGGCACCCTCCGCGATGAAGCCCCGCAAGTTTCGATGGCGGCATATCTCCCAACGGGGGATTTTTCCGCTTTCTACATCTTCGTCAGTCGGCTTGCCCAACATACCGTGGATATGCAAAAGGATCACCGGGTAAGTTTGTTCATCTGTGAAACGGATGATAACCGCGCCGACCCGCAAACACTGGCGCGCGTGTCCATTCGTGGCACCGCGGAACCCATTCAAAACGGCGAACCCGGCTATACCCGCCTCAAGGAGAGCTACCTCGACCGTTTTCCCGAGTCTGAACAGCTCTTCAATATGGCAGATTTCAATTTTTGGAAGATCACGCCCAAGGGTGGGCGATACGTGGCAGGCTTTGCCAAGGCGTACAATATTACAGCGGAAACCTTGATAAAAGTTTCGAAGCGGTAAACAGCGGGTGGCAGTTGCGTGGACGCATCTGCCACTATTAATTTTAGGAGATATGATGGACAACCTTAAATTGCTCGCCGTATTTGCCCACCCGGACGACGAATCAATGGGAATGGGTGCGACTCTCGCCAAGTATTCCGCCGAAGGAGTGGAGACACACCTCGTCTGCGCTTCACGCGGAGAGAGAGGCTGGTTCGGTCCCGAGGAGCAGAATCCTGGCTTGGAGCGACTCGGCAAAATCCGTACCGCCGAATTGGAAGCCGCCATTCGCGAGCTTGGCATGACCAGCCTTTCCTTCCTCGATTACATTGACGGAGATGTAGACCAAGCCGACCATGCCGAAGCCACCGAACGCATCGTTACCCATATCCGCCGCATCCAGCCGCACGTGGTAGTGACATTTCCGCACGATGGTATCTATGGGCATCCTGACCACATTGCCATTGGACAATTCACAAATGCTGCCGTTGTCTGCGCCGCAGACGAGCGTTACAAAGACCCGGATAATCTCCCGCCGCATCGTGTCTTGAAACTGTATTACATGGTGGATGACGAGAATTTCGTCAACCTTGTTGCTCCTTTTATCGATGACCTGACCTTCCGCGTGGATGACCAGATCCGTGGTGAAAACCCCTGGAAGGACTGGATGATCACCACCCGCATCTCAATGGCGGAATATGCCCCTGTTGCATGGCGGGCGATCCGCTGCCATAAAAGCCAGTTGCCCTCTCTCGGAAAACTTGCAGAATTGCATGAAGATGCCGCCTCGGCAGTTTTGGCAATGCAAGGGACGTTCTTCCGGGCTTATAGTTTGGTCAATGGCGGCAGGAAGGTCGAAACGGATCTGTTCGAAGGGTTGAGAGGCGGCTTTTTGTAGGGAAAACGTTGGTTGCAGAATGCTTTGCGTGGTTGAAATCCTCTGGCGTGATCAAGCAATTACAATAAACAGAAGCGGTCATGTTCACATGACCGCTTCTTCATTATCCCAAATTTTTCTTCATCGAGATCTTGAGCGCAATTTTATATACCTCGCTCAATCTTTCTGCCATCGCCTTGGCTTCGGGGTTGTCGCTTTGCGATTCCATCTGTGTGGCGAGACCGGTCAGCGTATCCAGCAGCTGCTGGGTGACCATCGCTTCGTTTTGCGAGAGGGCGGCTTCGACAGCGGCGGCATCCGGAAGTTGGATCAATTGCTCGATGAACATTACTTCCGGCGGGGCGCTCGCGGCTTGCAGCACCTGGATCATCTTTTGTAGTTTACCCATGCGGGCGTAATCGTTCTTTTCCGAAGCCTGCCGAAGCATTTGCTGGGCGATATCCACCGCATCTTGCGTAAAGTTTTCGAGATTCGCCTTCACCGCATTTTCGACATCTTCCTGCACCAGCAGCGACTCGACGAACTCCTGCGCCTGTTTATAGCGCGCTTCCATCTGCTTATCCACGTCGTTGACGTACTCCAGCAATTTGTCGCGGATGCCTTCCAGCCTTGTCTTTTCCTCGCCGCTGGTCTTTTCGATCTTTTCACTCAACGTCTGGAAGAAGACATAATCCATGCCGCCGCGCGCGAGCGAGACGAATGCCCGGATGCGGGCATCGGTCTGCGACTCAAGCACAAAGTCCAGAAGTTTTTCGCGCGTCAGAGTCTGACCCGCTTCTTGCAAGACCCTTTGAGCTGCTTCCAGTTCCCCGACAGATTCCTTCAGCTGACGACCATATTCGGTCTCTTCCAGCAATTGGGTTTGCACGTCGATCAATGCGCGGGCGATCTGTTCCTGCCCGCTGCCGAGGGCTCCCTGCGCGATGCGGCTGAACAGCGCAAAGAACTGTTCGTCGATAATCTTTTCGTTTTGCTTGATCAACTCCGAGCGTACATCCTTGGTTGTGACTTGGATCAGCCGCTCAATGAGTCCGACGCGTTCCTGTTGTCCCTTGAGCATTTCGGGCGTGACGCCATCCTTGCCTAGAATGGTCTCAAGCATTGACTCATACGTCAGGTTTGCCTGCGGCTTGAGCAGGTATGCCTTGCGCTTTTCGGGCGGCAGCCGGTCGGTGACCTGCTTGATCAACGGACCGATCATCCGCTCCTGTTCGTTCAACGGCAGTCCCAATTCAGATGGGAAGAAGGTGAGTAGTAGTTCCTTCTCATTGTCATGATAGACCACAGGCGTGGCGAGCCTGCCCTGATACCCGCAGTGCGGGCAGCGGGCATGGTTGGACTGCCCGCTCAGAAGCCTCTGTTTGGCTTGCGGGTCGGCGGTCACATCGAACAATTGCTCGACGTTGGCAGCGATCATTTGTCTACAACGGGGACATGCGATTTGTGTTTGTGGCATGAATTGACTTCCAATATTGGTTTTAGTGGTTTCGAACACTATTTTACAGCATTACGCATCACGAATTACATCTTACGTAATATCGTGATGCGTAAGAAACAATCATTTTACTGCACAACTAGCCGATCAGTTCTTCCAGACGGTCGATGTAACTTTCCATCACTGCAAAGGTTTCTTCGACGGGTTTTGGTGTGGTAAGGTCCACGCCGGCGCTCTTGAGTACTTCCAAAGGGTATTTGGACGAACCCGACTTAAGGAAGCCGAGATAATCTTGAGCCGCGTTGGGTTCACCGCGCAGCACTCTGCCAGCCAGCGAGTGTGCGCCTGAAATGCCGGTGGCATAGGCGTACACATAGTAATCCTGGAAGAGATGCGAGAACGTTGACCAGACCATGCCAACCCGTGGGCGGTCGATCTTGACCCTGGGACCAAAGCCTTCGGTGAACAGGTCTGCCATCAGTTCCTGCATCGAGTCGGCGGTGAGAGGCTCGCCGCGTTCAGCCCGTTGATGAGTCTCCAGTTCGAAGCGTGCGAGGGTGGGCATCTGGAAGAAATAACGGAAGAAGTTTCCGCTCACCGCTTCTTCGATCAATGAGATGAGGAAGTTCTTGTCGGTGATGGTTTTGAGCAGGTGTCCACGCATCATTGCCTGGTTGAAGTTGGATGCGACTTCCGCCACGAAAAGAGAATACCCGGAGTAGACGAAGGGCTGATTTTTCCACGTCAGGTACGAGTGCATCGAGTGACCGAGTTCATGCGCCAATGTGCTCATGCTGCCAATGTCGTCGGTAAAGGACATCATAATGAAGGGATGCGTACCGGGTGAACCGTAAGAGAACGCGCCATTCATTTTTCCGATGTTTGTCGCAGAGTCGACCCAGCGTTCCTTGAGGCAGCCCTGGCGGACAGTGTTCACGTAATCTCTGCCAAGCGGCGCAAGGCTGTCGCAGATCATATCCACGGCTTTTTCGAACGGAACGGCGGGTTTCTTTTTGGCGATGGGCGCCCACATGTCAAAGTATTGAATATCCTTCAGTTTCAAGGCTTTGCGCTTGATCTCGAAGTAACGATGCCAGACGGGCAGTTTCTTTTTGAAGGTGTTGATGAGATTGTGGAAGACCTCTTCGGGGATATTGTTGTTGAACAACGAGGCAGAGAGGGTTGTTTCGAATTTACGGGCGCGCATGTTGAAGACATTGGCGCTGATCGACGTGGAGAGATTCGTGGCAAGGGTATTCTTGAATTCGAGGTGTTTGTCGTGATAACTATTGAACGCAGTCTCGCGGACTTTGCGGTCGGGATGCTCCAGCAGGGTGGAGAAGAAATTCCCTTGAGTCACAGGCATCTTTTTGCCTTTGCTGTCGGTGGCGGGTTCAAATTTGAAATCTGCATTGACCAGCATGCTGGTACTTGTGCCCGCTCCACTGAGCGGATCTGCCACCATGCCCAGGATTTCCTCCACCTCGGCAGAGCGGACATGCGCCTGTTGGCGGAAGAGGTCATCGAAATTTTGGCGATAGACGGCAAGTTTTGCATCCGCCTTCATCCACTTCTCAAGTTTTTTCCAGCCAATCTTCAGCAATTCGGGGTTGAGGAAGGAAATGGCGGCAGCAACCTGACCAAACATGCCCTGCGCCTTGCCGATCATCGCGGCGGAGGCTTGGTTCGTGGTATCCACGGCATAGGAAAACTGTGCAAACATGAAGATCGTCTGCGCGCGGCGGATCATATCTTCAATGGCTGTGATGCCCTTTAACAATGCGGTGGGGCTCTCTCCTAGCTTGCCTTCGTGCTTCTTTACTTTTGGAATATCCTTTAGCACGGCTTGCAGGGCGGCCTCCCATTCCTTTTGAGACTTGAAAACACTCTCTGCATTCCACGTATATTTTTTATTTACCTTATTGCGAGGGGGGATGGTATTGGGCATTGGTTTATCCTTTGTTGTTGATTGATGCGATTGTACCTCAACGGTATGGACTTGACACGGTACGTCAGCACTGTTCCCCGTAAAACAAGGGAGGGTGAAATTGAACTAACGCGGCAGTGAGAAACAGATTCGAGCTCCAGAATCAGGGGCAGGGTCTGCCCAGATATGTCCGCCGTGCGCCTCCACGATGGCGCGTGCGAGGTAAAGACCCAGCCCCGCGCCCTTCGTTTGCTTGACGGCATTGGTCGAACGATAGAAACGATCGAAGATGTGAGGCAGGTCTTTGGCTTCGATTCCCGGCCCCTCGTCGCTTACACACAGAATGACCTGGTCGGGTCGGGCGGTTCCACTGATCTTGATCTCGCCGTTCGGCGTATATTTGAGCGCATTGGAGACAAGGTTGGAAATGACCTGCTCCAAACGGTTTTCATCACCGAGGATGACAGGAAACTTTTGCGGGAAGTCGGCAATGAGTTTGTGTTTGGGCGATTGGGATGTAAAACGCTCGATCACTCTTGATGCAAGGTTGGGCAATGAGACATCCGCATGGTTTAAGCTGAGACCGCCCGCCTGCAGCCGTGAGGCATCCAGCAAATCGTCGATCATTTTGGATAAACGGTCCGCTTCTTCTTCGATGACCGCCAGTGAGTCGTTGATGGTGTGTTTGTCCCAGCGGGCATCGTTGCGCCGCAGTGTGGATGCATAGCCTTTGATCAGCGCAACCGGCGTGCGCAACTCGTGACTTACAATGGAGATGAAGGTCGCCTTGATCTCGTCTGCGTTGCGGAAGTGTGTAATATCGCGTACGCTGACGATAATGTTGCGCAGCTTTCCTTCTTCTGAAAGAAGCGGGGCATAGGTAATGCCGACTGGCAGTGGTGGTGGCAGCGGGCGTTCGAGATCGCCCTCTACATATAATGTGGCATTGGGTGTGAGGGGCCAGCCGTTGGTTACGGCCTCTTCAAGTGTATTACCCTGTGGCGGCTTCTTCCATTTGATGACCTCGTTATGGGGTTTGCCAGTGACCTCATCGTCGTCCAACCCGTAGAATTTTTTGAACGCTTCATTACAACGCTCGATGTTCATCTGTGCATCGAGAATCAGGATTCCGTCTGCGGCAGAATCAAGCAAGGCGTCCAGTCGTTTCTTCTCGTAGGTGATCTGCCCATACAGCTGTGCATTAAAGACGGCAATGGCTGCCTGATCGGCAAAGGATTGCAACAGCACGCGGTCATTGGGTGTGAAAAGGTCGGGATAATTGCGGAAGATGAAGATGACGCCGATGACTTGCCCGTGTGTGGCGAGCGGCAGACCTGTACCGTTGAGCAAGCCCATGCTGGCAGTGTAGGTCAATTCCTTTAACATGCGGTTTAGTTCATTAACATCCAGTTCGCGAACCTTTTCCTCTGCCAGAAGCGGGGTTAAGTAGGACAAAAATGCGGGTGCAATGCCATGTGCCGAAGCGACGCGCCAACCGTCGGGCAGTTTGAGCGCGATGAGTCCCGCCTGCCCGGCAAGCATTTCAATTGAAATCCGCAAAATACGAGCCAGCAGTTTTTCCAGGTCAAGTTCCTGGGTGAGTGCGCGGGAGATTTCAAGCAGATAATCACGTTGTCGAACGCGAAAATCCGGCAGCATGGAGGGGATGATGGACATGAGAATTTTATTTTATCACTTTGAGGTTATTGAGAGAGTAAGAGTTCTGAATGACAATCTGTATAGACATAATCTTGCCTTGCTTTTTTGTCATTAAAACTTGTTGACCCTAGTACCAATTGGCTATAAAATGAAGGTAATTCATTATATGCATTACGGATGCATTGACCCACACCCTGAACTGGTCGCTTGCCCCTATGTTCTTGTTAGGGCAGGTGGTGGCGAGCATAGAGCGAAACCGGCCGTATTAAGTTGGTTTCGTTTTTATTTATTAATAACCATTATTCCATCTTTTTTCAATCCATTCATTTCTTAAGGACGGTTGTATGTTGAAGTCATTCAAGTTATTAGCGTTGGTGCTCGCCTTGATTGGTTCACTCTTTTTGGGTCCCGTCACCACGGTACGGGCATTGACGTACCCGGCAGAGATCAATAAGAGTTTTACGCCAATCTCCATCACCTCTGGGGGAATATCGCGTTTGAGGGTGACCATCTATAACCCAAATGCAAACGATTTGACAGGTGCGGGATGGTTGGATAATCTGGTTGGTGTCCAACCCGGGTTATCGATCGCTAACCCGCCGAATGTTGACCAGACTTGTTCCGGTACGGTGACGGATGGTTCTGGCGGTACGGTTGACCCTGGGGATACCTCGATCCGTTTGACGGGCGGTACGGTTCCAGGGCAAGTGGGCAGCAACCCGGGCAGTTGTTATGTTGAGGTAAGCGTTACCTCCACCACACCCGGGAATCTGATCAACACCATCCCCGCCTCTGAACTGGTGGCTTTCACTATCGACCCGGAAGACACAACTATTCCACCGACCCAAGTTGCGATTACAAACACAACCCCGGCCAGCGCAACCTTGAACGTTGTGGCGGTTCAACCACCTTCGGTCAGTAAGGGGTTTTCTCCAAATACGATTTTCGTCGGGCAGTTAAGTACTCTGACGATCACGATCCGTAACAATGACTTGAACGCAGCACTGACCAACACCACCTTCACCGATACGCTGCCGGTTGGGGTTGTTGTTGCGACTCCGCTTACCACCAGCCTGACGGGCTGCGGTGCCGGGACTTTATCTTCCACTCTGGGTGGACCTGCGCTGGCGGCAGGTGATACCGCCGTATCCCTGAACAATGGAACCATCGCCAGTAATTCCAATTGTGTCATTACGGTCGGTGTAACTTCTGTATTGGAGGATGCCTACACCAATACCATTCCGGCGGGTCCTCCAGGTTCCGGCTCGATCCAGACCCAGCAGGGTGTTACCAACGCATCCCCTGCTTCAGCGCCGTTGAATGTTCAGGCGTTCAACTTGAGTAAATCCTTTTCACCTTCACCAATCGCTGTTGGTGGGGTTTCTCAGTTGACGATTACGATCGAAAACCCTGCTGATTTTAATTACACCGGTGTGGCGATCACGGATAATCTGCCCACAGGGTTGGAAATTGCCAGCCCGGTCAATACCTCGACGACAGGATGCGGCGCTCCATCCTTTACAGATGGAGGCGGCGGAACTTTGGATGCAGGCGATACGTCGGTACGGATGACCGGCGGTTCGATCCCGCCGAATACCACCTGTACCATTACGGTGGATGTGACCGCACCAATGGATACGGATGAGGGAACATACACTAATACCATTCCTGCCGGTGCAATGACGACCGATCAGGGAAATTCCAATCATTTACCCGCCAGTGCAAACCTTGCTGTGGAAGGGCTTGAGGTGTCGAAGGCGTTTTCCCCGACGACCTTTGCTGCTGGTTCGACCAGCACATTGACGATCACGATTCGCAACCCGTCGGCAAATGAATTTACAGATGCGGTCCTTACCGATATCCTACCGACCGCTCCGAACAGTAATTTAAGATTTACAGGGACACCCACGACCACATGTAACGCATTTTTGGATCCGGGGGTTGTCACCCTGTCTGGTTCGCCGACCCGCACAGTGACCCTGACGAATGGCACGATTCCCGGCGGTTCGATTGCCAGTCCGGGGACTTGTACGATCACGGTGGATGTCACGACCGATGGAGATGCCCCGGCGGCGGGTCCTTATACAAATACGATCCCCGCTAATAACATTGTCACTGCGGAGGGTGGGACAAATTCTTCCCCGGCTTCTGCAAATGTCACTGTAACTACGGTCAGTGTGGCGAAATCGTTTGGGACGAGCCCGATCGTTGCCGGTCAGAATAGTACGGTGACGATCACGATCACCAACCCTGCCACAGGCGGTGCGTTGACGGGTATCAACCTCACCGACACTCTTCCTGCTGGTTTGACGGTTGTCGGCACACCAACATCGCCTCAGTGTAATGGCGGAGTGGTTACCAGCACAGCCAGTTCTGTTACACTTACCGGCGGCTCGTTGCCAGCTGGTCCGAGTAGTTGTACGTTGGTGTTCAACATTACGGCTTTATCGACCGCTTCTGCAGGGACGTACACAAATACCATTCCTGCCGGCGATCTGGATACGGACCAGGGACCGACCAACAGTAATAGCCCAAGCGCCGATATTACTGTTAGTGCAGTCAGTATTATTAAAGCATTCTCTCCAACCAGCATCCAAGCCAACGGAACCAGCACGCTGACGATTACTCTGCGGAATCCCACGGGTTCGGCGTATACGGATGTCGGTTTTATCGATACTTTGCCAGCAGGTTTGTCGGTGGCGGCATCCCCTGCTCCCATTAACAACTGTAGCGGTTCGTTGGAGGATGGCTCCGGTAACGCGCTGACGGCAGGCGATACAGTGATCGAATTGGTGGGGGGGACGATTCCTGCCAGCGCCTCACCGCCGACAAATAACACGTGTACCATTATTGTGCCGGTAACCGGCGCAACTGCGGGAAGTTATCCGAATTCAATTCCGATTGGCGGTTTGACCACTGATGAGGGACCATCCAACGTCACTCCGGCAGATGCAACCCTTACCATCTATCCCACAGGGGCTGGCGTAACGCTGACGAAAGCTTTCCAGACAAGTCCAATTAACGTTGGCGGGAATTCGCGCCTGCGCCTGACCGTCACCGCTCCGTTGGATACATCTTTAACAAATTTCAGTATTACTGATAATCTTCCCGGCGATCTAACCGTCAGCAACTCGACCGCACCCACAGTCACGGGGTGTGGCGTTACGGTTGGTTCACCAAACTTCAATCCCCAAGTTGGCGATACAGCCATAACATTGACGGGTGGTACGATTTCAGCTGGTGCGCAATGTCAAATAACAGTCTATGTGACCAGCAATACAGGCAGCACTGCGGGTGTCGTGAATTCCAATGTGATCAACCCCGGTGATATTACGAACAACCAAAACAGGTCCATTCCCAACCCGGTTAGCGCCAACCTGACGGTTCGGACCGTAAGCACGTTGACCGCTGTAAAGGCGTTCTACCCGCCAATCGTGAACCCGGGCGGGCTGTCCACATTGACGATCACATTGACGAATACGGGAGCGTCCCCGTTGGTGAACTTAACGGTCACCGATATCCTGCCAACGCAGGTTGTGGTGGCTCCCAACCCGAATGCCAGCACAACCTGTGGCGCTGGCACATTGACCGATGGCTCCGGCGGCGCATTAAACGGCGGGGATAATTCGGTGCGATTGAATTCCGGGACGATTCCTGCTCAGGTTGGCTCAGTGGCAGGAATCTGTACCATTACCCTCGACGTTCAAGGGTTGGTGACCGGGACGCGCACCAATACCATTCCGACGACCAATGTGGTCGGGACCATTCAGGGCACGTCCTCGACCATGAATGCTCAGGCAGGCGCAACGGCAGATTTGCGCGTTCAAAACCTGACGATTGAAATCGTGAAGGGCTTTGTTCCGCAATTGGTATATGGCGGGGCGGTCTCTACATTGAACATCGAATTGCGCAACCCCAATACGGCGGCTGTGCTGACCGGCATCACCTTCGTGGATAACATGCCTGCCGGCATGATCATTGCCGATCCGCCATTATTCACGCCTTCGGCGGATGGCGACTGCGGACCCGGCGCAACCATCACCGGCACGCCGGGAACCGGCACCTTCACGTTTAGCGGCGGCACATTGGATGCAGGGGAAGAATGTACGATGAGTATCAGCGTCACCATGACGGTGAATGGCAACCTGACGAACACCATCCCGGCAGGCGCGGTGACTACATTCAACGGCGTGACCAATGGAACCCCAACTTCTGCGTCTTTGACCAATCTTGCGGGCGCGAGTCTCAGCAAGAGTTTTGCCCCGAACCCGGTGGCTTCCGGTTTGGGAAGTTACTCCATTCTGACCATTACGATCCGCAGCACGGCAAATGTGGCGTTGATCAATTTGGGCTTGGTCGACAATCTCCCGACCGGCTTGGAGGTAGCAGGAGGTTCAGCGCCCGCCCCAACAACCACCTGTAACGGGGTTTTGCAAGATGGTTCGGGCAATGCCATTGCTCCGGGAGATACCACCATCCAGCTTGTAGGTGGAACCATGCCGATCGGTTTCAGCGTGTGTACCATTACAGTGCCTGTTGCAGGGGCGAATCCTGGCGTGTATACCAACACCATCCCGCCGGGGTCGATCACGAATAATCAGGGCGTTTCCAATCAGGCGCCTGCACAAGATATTTTGACGCTGACCCCGTACAGCCTTGGGAATCGCGTCTGGTATGACACGAACAATAATGGATTTTTGGATTCTGGCGAATCTGGAGTCCCCGGTGTACGCGTCGAGCTCTACCGCGACAATGGCTCCACCCCCGGAGTCTTCGATGCCGGTGATACCTTTGTCGGTTTCGAAACGACAGACGGCACAGGTTACTATCGCTTCGACGATCTCGGCGCGGACAATTATGTTGTTGTCATCCCGGCGGATAACTTCCGCGATGTGACCGGTGATACCGTTCCGGGCAATCCGTTGGAAGGATATTTGAGCAGCGGCTCAGCCCTTTCCGGTTCATCTATCACTGACAGTTTCAGCCCCGACCCGGATAACCCTGGCTCGGTTGATAACGATGACAATGGCGGTTCCAACTTTACCGGACTGACGTTGAACTATGTCGCAGCGCAGGCTGTCACTTTGGGGTCAGGACCCACTGAACCTGAGAACGAAGCGGATCCATCCCCGAATCCGGGAACAGGCGAGGCGGTTGATAATCAAAGTGACCGCACCGTGGATTTTGGTTTCTATCGCCTTGAACTCGGTAATCAGATTTTCAACGACCTTAACAATAACGGCACTTTCGATGGCGGTGATTCCCCCCTGCCGGGCGCAATTGTTCAGTTGTATGCCAGCAATGGCACCACAGAAATTCCCGTCGGTCCAGATGGCATTTTAGGAACTGCGGATGATGCCTCTGGTGGAGTGACAACCGGCGCAGGCGGAACCTACCTCTTTAGCGGGTTGCCCGCCGGAGACTATATCGTGCGCGTCACCCCGCCTTCGGGCTACAGCACCACCGATGCTGGAAACCCCGCTGACAGCGCCAACCCGAATAACAATGTTGATAACAACGACAATGGCATCGGCACAAATCCCGGACAGGTATCCAGCAATGTGGTGACCCTGACGCCTGGCGTGCCCGGCGTGAGCACCACCGTGGATGCCGCCACTGCCACCACGAGCAACCCATCTGTAGACTTTGGCTTTGTACCGCTTTACAGCCTCGGCAATCGTGTGTGGTTCGATACCAACAATAATAGCGTAATCGATGGCAGCGAAGTTGGTATCAATAATGTGCGTGTCGAACTGTATCTGGACGATGGCGATGGTGTGTATGATGCCGGTGATAGTTTCGTCGGCTTCGACACAACCGATGCAAGCGGATATTATCGCTTCGATAACCTCAACCCGGGCAACTATGTAGTCGTCATTCCGACGACCCAATTCGCTTCTACTGGGCGGTTGGAAAATTATTGGAGCAGCGGCACAAGCGCGACAGACGCGGGTGCTGTCAGTGATTCCACAACGATCGACCCGGATACGGGTGATGTGGATAGCGACGATAACGGCATCACTGCATTTACCGGCAACAGCATCAACTATGTTTCGTCGCTGGCAGTGACGCTGGGTCCCGGCTTGAGTGAGCCGACGAACGATAATGATCCGGCAACCAACCCTGAACCCGGTGAAGCGCCCAATGCCCAGAGCAATCGCACCGTTGATTTCGGTTTCTATCAACTTGAACTTGGCAACCAAATCTTCTGGGATGTTGATACAAACGGCACCTATGGCGCTGGAGATCTGGCTGTGGATGGTGCAACCGTCCGCCTCTTTACCGGCGACGGTCTGACCGAACTCGACAGTTTCACCACTGGTGGAGATGGTCAATATCTCTTCAGCGGTATGCCCGCTGGAAATTACATTGTGCGTGTCACTCCGCCGGCTGGGTTTGAAAGCACGGTCGATAGCGCTGACACCACCACACCGAACAACAACACGGATAATAATGACAATGGTGTTGGTGTGGCAGCAGGCGAAGTCTCGAGCAATCCATTCGCGATGACGCCGGGGGCTGCGGGTGTGAGCAACATCCTGACAGACTCCACAGGCACAACCCGCAACCCGTCGCTGGACTTTGGTTTTATCCCGGATTCGACCCTGGAATTCAGCCTTGGTAACCGTGTCTGGTATGACACAGACAATGACGGAACCATCAACGGCTCTGAGGTTGGGGTGAATGGCGTCAGGGTTGAGTTGTATCAGGATAATGGAACGCTTCCGGGTGTGTACGATGCGGGGGATACCTTCCTGGAGTTTGATACCACCGATCCGAGCGGTTATTACCGCTTTGATGACCTGCCTGCCGGTCAGTATGTGGTTCTGATCCCTGCCTCCCAATTCGGCGCGGGCGGACCACTCGATGGTTACCTGAGCAGCGGCACTGTCATTTCAAATGATGGCACGGTGGCGGATGGAATTGGTCCTGACCCGGATGTGAACGTTGCCGACAGCGACGATAACGGGACTTCCACGTTTATCAGCAGCACGCTTAGTTTTGTCTCATCCCAGGCGGTCACGCTGGGACCGAGTGCGATTGAGCCTACTGGCGAAACGGACGCGCTTCCCAACCCCGATGTGGGCGAAGAGCCCGATAACCAGAGCAACCGCACCGTAGACTTTGGCTTCTACAGACTTCAACTCAGCAACCAGATATTCATTGATGTGGACAACGACGGCTTTTTCAATGCCGGAAATGGCGACCTGCCATTGGCTGGTGCGCGTGTGCAGTTGTTCACTGGTGATGGGTTGGTGGAAATTCGGGTCGGTCCAGATGGCATCTGGGGTACGGCGGACGATGCCGTGGGCGGCGTAGTCACCGGCGTTGATGGTCAGTACCTGTTTAGCGGTTTGCCTGAAGGCGATTACATTGTCCGTGTTACACCGCCTACCGGATATGCCAGCACGGCAGACATAAACCCGGATACAAATACGCCGAATAACAACGTTAACCATAACGACAATGGAGTTGGTGTGGGCACTGGTCAGGTCTCGAGCAATCCTGTCTCGCTGATCCCGGGTGTGACAGGCGCGAGTACGACCGTAACGAACAGCACTGGCACGACTCAAAATCCTTCAATGGACTTTGGGTTTACGCCGACCAACGGCTTCCTGAAGACCATTGTCGGAACGAACGAGCCCCATACTACGGGTGCAAATGTAGCCATCGGCGAGATTGTTACCTATCAGATCACGGTCGATCTGTTAGCCGGAACGCCGCTGAACAATGTGGTCGTTACCGACAACATGGACAGAGGGCTTGCCTTTGTAGACTGCGACGCGGTCGTTTTAGATGGTGTGCCCATTACCGCAACCGTATGTCCGCCGACGGTCTCTGCGGTCGGCGACCCGGCTGACCTGGTGAATGCAGGCAGGCAGGTGGTATTCACCATTGGCGACATCGCTGCGCCGACGGCAGACACCACCCTCACGATCAGCTATACTGTGATCGTGCTCGATATCCTTGAAAATCAACAGGGTGCGACCTTGAACAACAGCGCCACGATCACCTGGTCTGGCGGTTCACTATCTTCCAGCGCGCCAAACGTCACCATTGTCGAACCGGACTTGTCCATCGACAAGAGCGCCGTTCCCAATCAGGGAGTGCCGCTGGGCACGCCCATCCAATTCACGCTGGTGGTAGACCACACCACCCCAGAAAGCCAGACAGATGCTTTCGATGTCATCGTGACGGACATTCTTCCGCCCGGGCTTGAGTACGTGCAGTGTACAGTACAATATACCGCCGGCTTGGCTCCCGATACGCCAGCCGCCGACTACTGCAACCCCGGTACAACTACGACCGATCTCATCTTTGAGTGGGGCGTCTTCCCGCTCGGTCAAACCTCCACAATCACCTTCACAGCTCGGTTGGTCAATTCCCCGGTGACGAACGCCGCTTCGGTCGCATGGACTTCCTTGCCCATCGATCCCCAGTTGAGCGGGCTTCCCTTCCAACTCTCCACGCACAATATCTATTCCACTGAGCGCTGGTACGACCCGCTGGACGATGTGGACATCTACTCGGTTACGGATAGCGTAACCATCAACCAGCAGTCGGCTGGTGGAGGGGACGATGATGATGGGCGTACCTTGCCTTCTCTCTTGCCTGCCACAGGCTTCGCGCCTGGAATGGTGACCCGGCTCCCGCAGCAGCCTGCCGAAAAAGCTTACGCCTCCACAGACGTATGGCTGGAAATTCCAAGACTTGGAGTTACCATGCCCATCGTAGGCGTGCCGCTCTCGGAAGGTGACTGGGACGTCTCGTGGCTGTGGCGTCAGGCGGGCTGGTTGGATGGAACTGCCTTCCCCGGCTGGAAGGGTAACAGTGTTCTCACCAGTCACGTTGTTTTGCCCAATGGTAACGACGGTCCATTTGCCGCGCTGGGCAACCTGCAATGGGGCGACCGTGTGATGGTCCATGCCTATGGCTCCGTGTATGTGTACGAAGTGCGCCAGAATCAGACCGTCAGCCCCTCCAACACAACTGTGTTGCAGCACGAGGAAGATGCATGGCTCACGCTGCTGACATGTAAGAACTACAACGAAGCAAGCGATACCTACGCAAACCGCATTGCCGTCCGCGCCGTCCTGATCGATGTCCGGCAGGACACCAGCCCGAGTCAGACCGGCAACATTCGGTAACATGAACAAAAGAAAAGGGACGGCAGCCAAACTGCCGTCCCTTTTTGATTTATAATTTTGTGGGAGATCATATGACCACATCCCGCCCCCTGAAAGTTTTTCTATCCTATGCGTTTGACGACAATCCCTCCCTGAAAAAACTATATGTTTTTCTGGCATCGCAAGGCACGGAACCATGGCTCGATACCGAGAAACTACTCCCGGGGCAGGATTGGAAATTGGAGATCAGCAAGGCGATGGATGAGGCGGATGTGATTCTCGTGTGCCTCTCAAAGGTTTCCGTTGGCAAGGAGGGCTATGTCCAGAAGGAAATGCGCATCGCTCTGGACCTTGTGCTTGAGATGCCGGAGGGACGGATTTTCCTCATCCCAGCCCGGCTCGACGATTGCGAGATCCCATTTCGTTTGCGCTCTTATCAAGCAGTGGACCTGTTCACTGAAAGCGGCATGGACAAATTGATTCAAAGCCTGAGTTTACGTGCAAAACAGATAGGCGCGCAGCCGCTCTTAACTGACGGTACGCCCGCCCCTGAATTCAAACAGGCATCGAAGCCGAAGAAGTCAAAGGAAAAATCTTCCCCCGGAACGGTGGTCAATATTAACGGCAACATGACGGGGAACATTGTTGTTGGAAATGATAATCAAGTGGACAGCGACTAATTCAACAGTCCCCTGAATTTTCAGGGGACTGTTCGCGTTACATCAATTCCTTCTCGGCTTGGGTGAGGGCTTTTTCGAACATTCTCAAGCCTTCGTCCATTTCGTCTTTCGTGATCGCCAGCGGCGGTGCGATGCGGATGACACTTTTCCCGCAGGAAAGCGTCAGCAAGCCGTGCTCGTACGCCAAATCCACCAGACGGTCGGTTAATTCCTTGGCGGGTTCCTTGGTCTCGCGGTCCTTCACAAACTCCACGCCGATCATCAAACCCTTACCGCGCACATCACCGATGCTCGGGTGGCGCGCCTGGATCTCCTTCAGCGCATCCAGTGCATATTCGCCGACTTCGGCTGCATTTTTCATATACTCGGATTCCAGCAGATCGATGGTCGCCAGCGATGCTGCACATGAGATGGGGTTTCCGCCATAGGTATTGCCGTGCGTGCCAATCTCCCAGTCCATCACAGATTTGCGCGCAATACATGCGCCGAGCGGCATTCCCGAAGCGATCCCCTTCGCAGAAGTGATGATATCCGGCTCGATGCCAAAGTGCTCGATCGCCCACCATTTCCCCGTGCGACCCATGCCCGATTGCACCTCGTCCAGAATCAACAGGATGCCATATTTGTCGCACAGTGTTCGCAGCGCCGGGTAGAAACCTTCCGGTGGGATGATATACCCGCCCTCGCCTTGAATGGTCTCGACCAGAATGCCAGCCACATCCTTGGGCGGCAGGATCTGCGCAAGGATTTCCTCTTCGATATAGCGCACAACGGCTTCACCATAGTCTTCCCCTTTGCGGGTTTCGATCACAGGGCGGTATGGGTTGGGGAAGGGGGCATGCGTCACGCCGTTCATCAGTGGATAGAATCCGCCGTGATACTTTGCCTTGCTCGCCGTGAATGTGACCGCGCCCATTGTCCGACCGTGAAACGCGCCAGTGAAGCCGATGAAGTTCGTGCGTTTGGTATGGTAACGAGCGAGTTTGATGGCTGCCTCCACCGCTTCCGTGCCGGAATTGGTCATGAACGACAACGCATCCTCTTCAAATGGGGCGATCTCATTCAGTCGTTCGCCGAGGCGGATCCAATTCTCGTGATAGAAATCTGATGAGATATGGATGAACTTTTCCGCCTGTTCTTGAATTGCTTTAACGACCTTCGGGTGCGAATATCCTGTTGCGACCACCGCGATACCGCCCATGAAATCCAAAAACCGGTTTCCGTCCACATCCCATACTTCACTGCCTTTTCCGTGATCCATCACGAACGGATACCCTCTCGGGTAGGACGGCGAGATCACCTTGTGATCGCGCTCGATCATTGCCTGGGCTTTGGGACCAGGTAAAGTAGATTGGGTCATACAAGCTCCTTGTTAATTTCAGCGCGGCAGCCTTCGCCGCCGCACAGATTTACAAATTCATCTTCATTTCCGCCAGCGCTCGCGCGCCAAGCAACCCCGCGTCGTCTCCCAACTCTGCAGTTGTGATCACCAACCCTTCGAGATAGCGTGGATGAAAGACGCGATTCTTCAAACTGGTGTGGAATGAATCAAACAGCAAATTTCCGACCTGTGAAACCCCGCCTCCAAAGATGACGATGGACGGGTCGAAGGCATGCAGGAAGGATGCCACACCGATTCCAAGATATTCTCCCGCGCGTTGATAGGCTTTGATCGCAAGCGCATCTCCCTGATGCGCCGCCTCTGCCACATCGCGGGCTGTCATCGCCGCGTCACGCTTCAAAATGGACCTTGTGCCTGAGTCTAATTCCTTGAGCACATACTTCACGATAGCGGGTCCCGATGAAAAAGATTCCAAATGACCGCTAAACCCGCAGGAGCAGGGCGGACCATCCGGGTCAACAATGACGTGTCCCAATTCGGCAGCCAAACCGTGATACCCCTGCAACAGGCGATCTTCGATGATCACTCCAGCCCCGATCCCCGTGCTGACCGTGATGTATAAAACGTTATGATGTCCCTTGCCGGCGCCGAACCGATATTCGCCCAAACCCGCGAGGTTGGCGTCATTATCGAGAAACGCCTTCACTCCAAAGCGTTCCGAAACTTGCGGTGCAAGCGGAAAGTTATGCCATTCCGGGTTGTTTGGCGGGGCAAGCAAAAATCCTGTGTGTGGGTCAAGCGGACCGGGAGACCCAAGCCCAATAGCGGCGACATCGTTATCAGGCGACCACACATCCTCAATGGCGCGCATGAGGCGCTCCAATCCACCCGGTTTGGATGCCAGGGTGGGTACTTTTTTCATCTTAATGGGTTTTACCCGATCTGGAGCATAGCAAGCAGCACGCATTTGCGTGCCGCCTATATCGACTGCAATGATTGTGGTCATGGTCACAATTATACCGTAAGGCTCTTTTTCGGCTTTGCCGGGTGAATTGACGCAACCCCTCAACCCTGCTATCATCTTTTCCATGGAAATTTCGCGGATTTGGCAAATTCTTCGCAGCACCCCACGCTGGCTTCGTCCCGGGTTGGGCGTGAAGCGCTGGTTGTTTCTCATTCTGGCGGGTATCACCCTGCTTGGCTTGGGTTTCGCTGTCCTGTTGATCGACCTGTACCGCACCGACTCGACCGACCCATTTTTGCTTGCGCTATTGTCTTATGCCTCATTACGCTTTCTTCCCCGGATCTGGCGCGCCATTATTTTTGGCGGTCTGGGGATCGGCTTCGTGATCTACGGCATATATAAACTCAATCGTTCCCTGTTAAAGCCATTTCTCCGCCCCGGCTCTGATGTGGTGGATACCCTGACTGAGTTTCAGCGCCGCAAACGCGGACCTCGGGTTGTTTCCATTGGTGGAGGGCACGGGCTCTCCACTCTATTGCGAGGTCTGAAATTCCACACCCGCAACCTGACTGCCGTTGTGACCGTTGCCGATGACGGCGGCTCCTCCGGGAAGTTACGCGAGACGTTTGGAATCCTTCCACCCGGTGATATTCGCAATTGCCTCGCCGCTCTTTCAAACGATGAAGACATGCTGACGCAACTTTTCCAATATCGGTTTAGCGGCGCTCCGGGGTTGGAAGGACATTCCTTCGGCAACCTTTTTATTATGGCGCTGGCAGACCTTACCGGAAGTTTTGAAGATGCAGTGGTGGAGTCTGGGCGTGTGCTTTCGGTCAATGGGCGGGTCCTTCCTTCCACGCTGCATAATGTCAAACTGGTCGCCAGCATGGAAGTTCCGCATTCGCTCAATGAAGTCCGTGTGGAAGGGGAGAGCAAGATTCCCGAGATGGCGGGGCGTGTCCGGCGGGTCTGGCTGGAACCGGATAATGCGCCTGCCTTCCCCCCTGTGGTTAAGGCGCTATTGAAAGCCGAAGTGATCGTTGTCGGACCGGGCAGCCTTTACACCAGCATCCTGCCGAATTTACTGGTGCAAGACTTGCTGGAGGGGATGCGCTCCAGTCGGGCGTTGAAGATCTACATTTGCAACATCGCCACACAGTCTGGGGAGACCGATGCGTTCACTTGTTATGACCATATCCGCGCCCTTGAGGGGCATATCGGCGAGGATTTGTTTGACGTCATCCTTTGTAACGATAAATATGCAGGAGATCTTGGTCCTTCATCTGTGTGGGTTCGTGCCGATGAAAAAACACTCTCTGACGAACGCACATATTGCGCGGATTTGGTGGATGACCAGCACCCCTGGCGGCACGATTCGGTCAAACTGTCTCAAGCCATTATGAACATATATTATGAGCGGACGGGTCCATTAATGTAGTTGTTTTCATTCCGTAATCGATTACATTTGTCACTAAAAACAGCGACGTACAAAAATTCACAAATTTGTCTAAAGGATGTAAAATTCACTTGTATGATGTCCATACCAGAGGCGATACAAATTATGAAACTGTGTCCCCTGTAGCATATTCATTCATCGGAGGATTCTCACATGACAACCAAAGTTGGTATTAACGGATTTGGACGCATTGGGCGGCAGGTGCTCAAAGCGATTCGTGATATGTATTCGCAGGATCTCGAAGTCGTTGCGTTCAATGACATTGGCGACATGAAAACCATGGCGCACTTGCTTAAATACGATTCGACCTATGGTCGCTTCAATGGAACGGTGGAAGTGGCTGATGACAGTCTCGTCATCGATGGTAAGAAGGTCAAGGTCTTCAAGGAAACTGACCCGGCTGCCATCAAATGGGGTGATCTCGGCATCGATATCGTTATTGAGTCGACTGGTCTTTTCACCATCAAGGAAGACGGCGTCAATAAGAAAGGCAAAACCGTCAAAGGTGCAGTCAACCATATTACTTCCGGCGGCGCGAAGAAGGTTATCATTTCCGCACCTGCTGAGGGCGAAGACCTGACGGTTGTGTTGGGCGTCAACGAAGACAAGTATGATGCTTCCAAGCATCATGTTGTTTCGAACGCTTCCTGCACCACGAACTGTCTGGCTCCGGCTGCCAAAGTTGTACATGACCTGTACACCATCAAACGCGGTTTTATGACCACCATTCATTCCTACACCAACGATCAGAAGGTGTTGGATATGCCGCACTCTGACCTGCGCCGCGCCCGCGCTTCCGGTTTGAACATCATTCCGACCACGACCGGCGCTGCGAAAGCGATCGCCCTGGTCATCCCCGACCTGAAGGGAAAGTTCGACGGTTACTCTCTGCGCGTGCCGACCCCCACAGTCTCTGTGGTCGATTTCACCGCTGAACTCGAAAAGGAAACCACCACCGAAGAGCTGCGTCAGGCGTTCCGCGATGCCGCCAAGACCCCGCGCTTCAAGGGTGTTCTTGAAGCCGTGGATGAGCCCCTGGTCAGTATGGACTTTAAGGGCAGCCCGTACAGCTCCTCTGTGGACCTGCCTTTCACCAGCGTGCTCGGCAAGGAAAAGAGCAACTTCGTCAAAGTTGTCACCTGGTACGACAACGAGTGGGGTTACTCCTGCCGCACAGCAGACCTCGCGGCGTTGATGGCGAAATCCCTGTAAATATATTTGTAGGGGCAGGTCTCAGACCTGCCCCTACTTTATGGTGGAATCATGAACAAAAAAACCGTAAAAGATATCGACCTCAAGGGCAAACGCGTGCTCATGCGCGTGGACTTCAACGTACCAATGGCAGATGGTAAAGTAACCGATGACAAGCGCATCAAAGCCGCCCTGCCGACCATTCAATATGTTTTGGAACAAGGCGCTTCGCTCCTTTTGATGAGCCATTTGGGCAGACCCAAGGGCGGACCGGATCCTGAGTTCAGCCTGAAAGCCGCCTCCGAAGCCCTCGCCGCATTGTTGGGCAGCCCCGTCAAGATGGCTCCCGATTGTGTAGGCGCGGAAGTGGAAAAGATGGCGAAGGAATTGAAACCCGGTGAAGTGGTGATGCTCGAAAATACCCGCTTCCATAAGGGCGAAGAGAAGAACGATCTCGAACTTGCCAAGCAGATGGCAGCGCTTGGGGAAGTGTACGTCAACGATGCGTTTGGTTCTGCGCATCGCGCTCATTCCTCGACAGAAGGTGTGGCGCGATTCCTTCCGGCGGTTTCCGGCTTTTTGATGGAGCAGGAACTGGAATATCTCGGTCGCGCGGTTGCAAACCCTGAGCATCCTTATATCGCCATTTTGGGTGGCGCAAAGATCAGCGACAAGATTCTGGTTGTGGAAACCCTTGCTGCCAAATGCGATAAGCTCATCATCGGCGGCGGCATGGCGAATACCTTCCTCGCTGCAAAGGGACTGAACATGCAAGACAGCCTCGTCGAAGCCGAAGCGATCGAAACCGCCAAGGCATTGCTTGGTAAACTGGGCGATAAACTCGTCCTGCCGGTGGATGCGGTTATTGCGGATAAATTCGACGCCGAAGCCAATACCCAGGTGGTGGAAGTCGGCGCGATCCCTGCGGGTTGGCGCATGCTGGATGTAGGACCGAAAACCGTCGGCTTGTATCAAGCCACACTGGACGGTGCCAGGCTCGTCGTCTGGAATGGACCGGTGGGCGTCTTCGAAATGCCAAAGTTTGCCGAAGGAACCTTCGCTTTGGCGAAGATGCTGGCTGAGTCCAAGGCTGTGACCGTCATCGGCGGCGGCGATTCTGCCAGCGCGGTCAAGAAAGCGGGTGTTGCCAAACAGATGACGCACGTCTCCACGGGTGGTGGTGCGTCGCTCGAGTTCCTCGAAGGCAAGGAACTGCCCGGCGTGGCGGCGCTGCTGAATAAGTAAGATCTCCTGATAGTACAAAGGGAGCAGAAGGATTTTGTGTCCTTCTGCTCTTTTCTTTGTATAATGCCCAAATCAATTCTCAAAGGAGAGATTTACTATGGAGACAAATCCCATTCCCCAGGCTGAACCGAAAAGCAACCGAAACCTCATTATCGGCGTGGTCGTTGCGATTATCCTATGTTGTTGTTGTGTTGTGACCGGTGTAGGCGGTTGGTATGGCTATCAGGCATATGTGGCTGCCCAACAGGCAGTGGAGGATTTTCAGAACTTTGAAATTCCCGAAATTCCCACCGATGTTCCGTTCGACCCGACCAACCCGGAATCCAACCCTCAACTTGATTTCAGCGGTGAAATGCCTTCCGGCGGTCTGGCGGACGATGAGACCCGCCTGACAGCGTGGTTCTCTGTCCAGATCATTGCCGCGATCTCAGGCTGCACTGCTCCCACCGTTGAAGGGACGACCATCACCGTGCTCGAACAGCCCGATGCCAACGGTAACTGGGTGGAGGAGTGGAACGTCAATTGCGGCGACGGGACCTCGCAGCCGTTCAAGATCAATTATACGAATGAGAGTGGGTACATCACTCCGAACGTCGAGATCCCATAATATTTCCTGCGCTTTCTGAAAACAGCGGACGGAATTTCCGTCCGCTGTTTGTTTTGAGTAGGCTCGGCTATAATGGGGAAAAAATAAATGAGGCAACCATGCGAATACCCCTTGTAGCAGGCAATTGGAAGATGAATAAAAATGTCGCGGAAGCGCGCGAACTGACGACTGGTTTAACGTCGAAGATCGGTGGGATCACCGGCGTGGAAAAAGTGATCTGCCCGCCGTTCACATCCCTGATGGCAGTCGCGTCCATGCTCGCAGGCACAGATATTGGGCTTGGCGCTCAAAACATGCATTGGGAGGAAAAAGGTGCGTTCACTGGCGAGGTCGCACCGGCAATGGTCAGGGAATTGTGCGGTTATATCATCCTTGGACATTCGGAACGCCGCACCTATTTTGGTGAGACGGATGAAACCGTGAATCGGAAATTGCTCGCCGCCCAAAAATTCGACCTGACGCCGATCGTCTGTGTTGGGGAGACGCTGGAACAATACGAATCAAACCGGACTCGTGAAGTGGTCTCCTCTCAAACCTTGCAGGGGCTGAAAGGGGTTTCGCCCGAATTTGCCGCCCGCATTGTCGTGGCGTATGAACCTGTTTGGGCGATTGGAACCGGCAAAGCGTCGACGGGTGATGCGGCGAATGCGGTCATCAAGGATTTCATCCGCCCGGCGATTGCAGAGTTGTACGGTGAAGCCGCAGCCCAAGCCATCCGCGTGTTGTACGGCGGCTCTGTGACTGCTGCCAATGCGGCGGAATTCTTCTCCCAACCAGATATTGATGGGGCATTGGTTGGCGGCGCGAGTTTGAAACTGGATGAGATCACTGCCATCACACAGGCGGCGGTCAAATAAGCCGTGCAGTTTACCGGTTTCCTCTGGTTTGTCCTGATGCTTTTGCCGCTGGTATTTCTCCAGCGGCTTTTGCATCGCGAAGTTCAAGTGGTGTTGTTACTCATTACCCGCAACCGCCAGTTGACGATTGGGCTGTTTTCGGTTTTGTTTTTCCCGGGCGTGTTTCTGCATGAACTTAGCCATTTTCTGATGGCAAAGATCCTTGGCGTGCGCACGCGCGAATTCTCGCTTATCCCCCAATCTCTATCAGACGGACGTGTACGGATGGGCTATGTTGAGATCGAGCAGACGGATATTATCCGCGATTCGTTGATCGGGCTGGCGCCGCTCATCGCAGGGACATCCTTCGTCGCGTACGCAGGCATCTATCAGATGCAGGTCCACACGCTTTGGAACGTTCTCCGTGAAGGACAGATCGGTCTGTTTTGGATGGGCATTGGGCTGCTGCCAAGCGTGCCGGATTTCTATCTTTGGTTCTATTTCACCTTTGCGATCTCCAGCACCATGCTGCCCTCTGAATCAGATCGCCATGCCTGGCTGCCGCTGGGGTTATGGATCGGGGGACTGCTTCTTCTCGCCTTTTTTGCAGGTGCAGGCGGGTGGATGCTGGCAAATATTGCTCCTGTGCTGGATGATTTCCTGTTTTCTGTGGCGCTTTTGTTCGGGCTGAGTAACATCGTCCATGTGGTTTTGTTATTCCCGTTCTATGTGTTCCACCGTCTGCTTTCCCATGTGATGAAGGTGGATGTCGCCCATTAGTTAATCGTTCAAATAGATCGTTTGGCTTTTCTGCGGGTTGAATAATGCCACGATATTTCTGCCCTCCCTTTTTCCTGCCTCCATCGCCAGTTGACGTGCCATGGCGAGGTCATGGATTCCTGTTGCAACATCCAGGTAATATTCCCCCGAACGTGGATTGACCCAGGTTCCCAGCCAGCAATCTTCTTCCTTCAAAAAGGAGGAGTTCTTCGTGATGAATTCCTTTATCTCAGATGCCAAATCGACGGTTTGCGGCAAGATCGCAGTCCGTGCGGGGTATTTCGGAAAACACCATAAATCTCGGGCAGTGAAAAATTCTAACCGGTTTGGTTTTGAAGCAGAGCCGCCATCGCGCAATGTCCGTGCGATGACTTCGCGGAGGTAAATCTCGAATGGGTCGGTCACTTTTTTTGTCCCACCGCCAGCATTTTGTTGCGAATGGGGAAGACGACAAAAAAGATGCGCACGAACGGCAGCAGAACATTCACCAACAGATCAGACTTGACCAGTTTTTTCAGGTAAAAGCCATACGGGAAGGATAACTCGTGGAAACGTCGCAGTTCGACCACATCCAGCCCCGCCGCCTCCAATGCCGACTTCATCTCTGCGAGCGAAAAGATCTGCTTGTGCCCGAACGGTTTGGCGGAATACATGGTGTTCAGAAAGGTCGCGAACTTCCCGCCTGAGAGTTTGTACGTCAATTCGCCGAAGCGATGATAGAACGCATCGCGGCATGGGGTGTCGATCAGTAGAATCCCGCCCGGCTTGAGCATCGCCGCCGCAGCCTGCAGGGTGGCAAGTGGATAATTGACATGCTCGATCACATCCCATAACGTAACAACGTCGAATGACTCTTTATGCCCTTTCCAATATTCATCCTCAATGGGACGTTTGATAATTTCCAAGCCATGTTTGGTTTGGGCATAGTAAGCGCGCGTGTCGCTCAATTCCACGCCAATGCATTTTGCACCGCCCGCCTTCATTTTGGAGAGGAACAACCCGCCGCCGCAGCCAATGTCCAATACTTTGGCGTTCGCAATCGAGCCGTGTCGTTTGACGGCATTCACCTGGTTGGCAATTCTCTCCGGGTTCGATTGCAGCGACCGTTCAATGTACGCAATTTCCTCTTCGGTCAAACGACTGCCATCGATCTCCGGCGAAATCTCTTCCATCGGGTCGAGGTGATCTATATAATGGAATCCGCCCGGTGAGACGAAGACGTTTGCGTTGGTTAATCTGTACTTTGGTGTGCCGCTGGTCTGGTGTTTGCATTCGTCGATGTTTTCCATCTATTCTCCAATGTCCTTGATTTTATCAAGGATGAGCGGGACGCTGACGGGATAGTCGGCACTTTCGCTCGAGACATCGATGCGCAGGATTTTTTCCGGTGAGATGGATGCCAGCCAGTCGTTGACGAATCCCTCGAGCAGCTTCGCATCTTCCCCAGACGCGATGTTGATCCTGTTTCTGGCAGCCAATCTCTCGCGGACGGTGTTTGAGTCCGCGCTCAAGGCGATGATCAAGTCTGGTGGTGGCAGCAGGCTGCGGGTCAGGGCGTGGAAGCGGCGGCACAGGTCGAAACTGGGGTTGTCGAGCCAGCCTTTCGCATGGAAGAGGCGTGTGAATCCGTAAAAGTCCAGGTCCAAGCCGCCATCCATCAAAACCGGCTTGCCGCTGGTGCGTAATTGGCGTTCCTGCTCTGCGCGATACAGTAGATAATCGACTTGGTTGGCGAGGGCGAATTTAACATCCCGCTTGAAGAGCGCCTGAAACGGACGCTCGGCATGTTGTTCATAGGCAGTGGCAAAATCGTAGTTTTTGCAGAGGGCATTTGCCAGCGTCGTCTTTCCCACGCCGCTCGCGCCCGCAATGACGATGAGTTTGTTCATATTGTGTGCCTGTCCACTTATAGCATAAGAGCAGGAGCATTACAAGGAAGTAATTGAGTCCCTTTTTATGTGGATTTTCGTTTAAAATTGTACCTATCCATTTCTTGCCAAGGAGCTGACATTGAGCGAGCCGATCGATCTGAAATCTGACGACCCGATTCTAGCGACCTTGAATTTCAAGCCGTATCGAAATATGCTGGTGCGGCGGGCGACCCCTTTTATGCCGCGTGAGAACGAGCCTCAGACCATGGAAGTGAAAACGCCTTGGGGGTCTGTTCTAACTGCGAAGAAGGGTGATTTTCTGATCAGTGAAATGGACGCCCCCGATGATTACTGGCCCATCGATGCGAAGATTTTCGACGATACGTACGTTGTGGTGGGTCCGGGGTTGTGTGTGAAACGGGCAGTTACCCTTCTCGTTCCATTATCTGAGGTGACAGGCGGGGACGAATCTCAGATGGTGACTGTCCATACGTTGGAAGGTCCGGAAACTGTGCGAGCCGGGGATTTTTTCCTTGCCAAAGGGGTCAGGGGTGAGATCTGGCCCTATCCCAATGAAAAGGTGCTTTCAAAAATGAGACCCGTCGAGTGAGGCGGGTCTCATTTTTATTACGAAGTGCTATTGCCGGAGCTGCCGCGCTTCTTAAGAATGCTGGTTGATGGCTGGGGCTTCTTGTGCGGCTTCGCGCTCTGGAGGATGGGTTTGGCATCGCTCATCAGCCGTTCGAGGGCGTTGTCGATGACATTGTAGATGAAGGTCGATGGGTTGATGAAGTTCACTGCACCGCCCATCTCTCGCATCAATTCGATCATATGACGGGTCAGGGCGATGTCGCGGTCGCCGCCGAAGATGGTCTCGTTCGCAACGGCGATCAGGCGGACTTTGCCAATGCCGCAGCGTCCGAGGGCTGAATATAACGCCCAGCGGTTGTTTCGCTCATGCAGGTCGTCGCCTTCCTTGGGTTCTCCAAGCGCTTCGACCTGGTGAATCTCGCTGACGAGCGGGTGGTTGCGGATCTTGTAGAATCGGTCCACCCAGGCTTCTCCGGCAGGGGAAATGAATTCACGCACATAGGCTGCCTCAGACATGGGAAGGTAGACTTTCGTCTTCAAGCCCATCTCTGTGCATAGCTCGGCAAAGATGATCTCGCTTCCGGCGGAAAGACCGGCAAGGAAGGCGCGGTCTTCGGCTCCCGGCTTGAATTTGTCGATCTTTTTGCGGATCTCCTGCCGGATCTCGTTTTCTTTTTCAGGTGGGAATACCTTCTTGCTTTTGCGCGGATAATCCACCATATAGCCGGTGAAGAGCAGGGCTCGTCCGTCCTCATGTTTCTTTCTGAGTGATTTTGTCTGTGGAACTGCCTCTCCATATTCCCCCTGATTGACACGGGAGATTTCCTCTTCGATCAGTTTGATGCTCGCCTTGACGAAGCGGGGGCGCAGCCCCATATCTTTGATGATCTCCAATTGAGCCAGTGAGGAATTGAGGAAGAAAAGATTGCGCCGCGAGGCAGTGATCGCCTTGCGGTACGCGCGGATGATGGCGTCGATGTCTTCGCTGGTGAGCAGTTTTAACTCAGCATAGGAGACCAGCGTCCAGTAATCTGCTTTGTCGCCTTCAAGAGCGATGCGGCTTTCCAGTCCAAAAAGAAGCGTATTGCGCAGAGTGGGCAGCGTCTTGCGGATGCGGGTAACATCCGGGTCGGGCGATTTTTCCCTGCCGAATTTGTCTGTGAGATGGACAGCCAGCATGGAAAGGGTGAATGCGTTGATGCCGGGGTAATACTCGTTCAGGTCGATCTTGAAACCCTTCATGTAAATATCCACCGACTTGATCAGCCAGTGATAGGATTCAAAGGCGATCCGCATCTTTTCGTTGGCATTGCGGATCCGCTTCCATGAAGTTGCCCACATCTCTTTGTAGATACGCCCAAGGTAAGTGATGGATGCGCTGTCGTTGGGAAAATCTGCCAGAATGCTCTCGATCTTGACGATAGCTTCATCCACGCGCCCGATGCGGTTGAGATGGAAGGCTTCTTCGCGGCGGAATTCCAAATTGGCAGAGTTGACCTCCAAGCCTTTGCGGAATTGTGCCAGAGCAAGTTCGTAGCGTCCCAGGTTTGCGAGGGCGCGTCCCACATCGCCGACAGCTTCCTCGCGGATGAGGGGGTTGCTGATCTCCTCGGTGAGCAGCAGAATATCGCCAATGTGCTTTTGGCGCTGGGCGATATTGACCTTTTCTTTCCATTCGTTGTACTCACGCCAGAATCCGGTTGCCAGTGGAGTTTGCAGGCTCTTTCGTTCGGGTTCCTTCAACCCGGAGAGCAGATTGTAGATCGGGCTGTGGATCGCATCACGGTCAGATGCCCACGTATCGCGCACCATGCGCGCAATGGCTTTGATATCGCTGCGGATGTATTCCGGGTCTGGGATGCCTTCACGGGTGATGTGGTACGGCAGTGTGCGGACGTTGAAAATGTCGAACGGCATATAAGCGCGCCCCGCCTGGATGTGAACCACGCCGCGTTTTCGCAGCGCATGGCGAATGCCCAGTTCGTAAAAGGCATTGGCATTGTCGATACTCAGGTCGCACAACACCATATCTGCCAGCAGGAGTTCCTGGAACATGTCAGTCAGGATGTCGCCGGAGGCGGTTTCTTCGTCGGCGCGGAACGGCTCGAAGCCAGCCTCTTCCAATGCCGGTTTGATCAGGGTGTTGTAAATGGCATTGAAATCGAATGGCTGACCATCCGTCCCCTTTTTCTTCCCGAACGGCATGACGACAAAAGCATGCGGGCGCACTTCGGCACGCATGGCGCGTGTTTCGGCTTCAGGAGCGGCGGCTTTGACGGTACTGGCGATCTTCCCTGGATTTGATTCGCCAACAGGTTTGGATGCCTCCTGCGCGGGAGGTTTGACGGGCTCGCTGGGTTTTTCCGCGGCTGCCTGATTGCCTGACGCTGCCTCATCCTTGGGCGGAGACGCAGTGGCGGGCGGTGGTACAGCGACAAGCGAGACGCCGGGTCCGGGTTTTTCCGTCTCGTTTGCTTCTGATTTTTGTGAGTTTTCGCTGGTTTCCGTCATGGAGATCTCCTTGCGTATAAACGGTTATCCTTTAACTTCGCTCGATTTGGGATAACGCGAGAGCAGGTCGTTGATCACGGGTCGCGGCGTGCTGGCGCTGACTTCGACTTCCTTGTAAACATCGGCGATCGCTTTCAGCGATGTGAACAGCCCAAGGCGCTGGGATACTTTTTCGGTGAAGTCTTGAAGCGCTTCTTTCATCGCCGCGAGTTCTGCCTGCACCACGTCAGAAGATGCCTCCTCTGCGAGCGTTCCGAGGGCTTCCTCGAATTTCTCACTGAGACGTTCCTCCGTTTCCTGCATGACACCGGTCATATAGTTCACGACCGAATCTTCCATAGATTTGCGTTGGCGGCGGTCGGAATCGCGCTGTTCTTGTATGACGCGATTGATGAGACTGGCTTCCTCGTCCAAGCCGGATTCTTTGAGCGCCTCTTGCATGGCTTTGATGTATTCCACATTGCGGCTCCACAAAATATCTTCGGTGGAGTTGACCATGCGATAGAACTCTGTCTTGGTGCGTTCCTCGGCTTCGAGATTCTTCCAGTGATCCGAGATGATGCTCAATTCCATGATGACCTTGCTGTAGTTGCGCACGACGAGATCGAGGTTCTTGAGTTCCTGCCAGCCGAGCAATGTGGTGGTCAGGGATGCTGTCAGTGCGACCCACAAAGCCAGGTTGCTGTTTGCGCCGCTAAAAGCCGCTAAGAATGCGCCCGCCCCGCCGGAGATCAGGATCAGGATCTGCAGGCGTGTCCGTTCCTTCTCTTTCTGGTTGATCTTCTTGACATGCCAGTTCAGTTCGTTCTCGAGACGAAATTTGAAATATTCGTCGCCGGTCAGGTTGCTAAAGCCGGGATCACAGTTTGGATATTTCGGGTCGAAACGCGGTGGCGGCGGGACCTCGCCTTTGTAGGCTTCCATCACCAATTCGCCGTTCATGCCGCGATAGACCGAGCGTTGGATTTTCGCAAGCCGCTTTTCGAGCCAGTCGCGCCGCTTTGGGTTATCCTGCAAGATGGTTCGGTACAGATAAATATCTTTCAGCGTTTCTTCCGCGCCGGCGCGCGCGATCAGCCAATCGCCTGTGGAGAAGAATTTGCTGGTGAACGCTGCCAGTGTCGAGGCGAGGATCGGGGTAGCGACCAGCAGGATTTGAACGACCAGCCTGCCTGTGGAGGGAAAACTGCCCGGGTAACTGGTATAGAGAATGGCGAACAACGTAGCCAGCACGCCAAGCACGGCGATCCAGCGGCGCAGGTTGGTATAGGAAGCGGTACGTTTTACCGAGGTGTCGTCGAACTGCGCGAATTTCCGCCAGGCAACTTCCAGAATGGGGGTCTTATTTTGTTCTTGGTTATCCATGATGGCGCTCCTTCGAATTCGATAATAGCTTACGGCAGGTTGGGGCAGAGTTGGCGGTATTCATCGCCTTTGAAAAAGAATGCCCATTCGCTGGCGTTCAGGTTTCTTGTCAGTCGTTGACAGGCGGATTCCACGAGACTGTCGCGGGGGATGGGTTGCAGGCGGTTCAGGTCCCAGAATTGGACGATCTTTCTCGAGACGGAAGATAGCAAGGTTCCATCCGGAGAGAAGCTGACGCTGGTCACTTCATCGCCATGCGGGATGCGGATGATTTCCTGACCGGTGGCGAGGTCCCACAGGTAAACGTATCGTTCCCCGCCAGATGCCAGCCACTGCCGGCTGGAGTTGAAATCGAGCGAGGTGATGCGCCCGTCCTGAAGGAATTCATATTTCGGTGCGGTGTGATCGCCGAGGGTCATATCCCAGATGAAAATGCTTCCATTGGACGTGGTGGTCGCAAGCCAGGTGCCTTCCGTGTTGAAGTTCAGCGAGCGGATGTGCCCAACCTGTTGCAGTGTGGCGGCGGCTGTGTTCGATTCGAGATTCCACAGGACGATCTTGTCTGTCAGCCCAACCGCAAGGAACGGGTCTTTGGGGCTGTACGCCATTGTAAAGGCGGTTTCTTCAAATGGGATGGTCGCTGTCAGGGTTCCGGTTTCGATCTCCCAGATTTGGACATTGGAGCCGTTTTCATAGGTAGTTGCCAGGAACTGGCTATCCGGGCTGATGGCGAGTCCGGTGATATCCGCATCGTGCGGCAGGGTGTGGCGCACCTTCGTCTCAACATTGTAGAGCTGCGCCTGCGAGTTGCCTGTTTCAGAATTCACAGAAACCGCAACCCATTTTGCGTCAGGGCTGATCTTTGTCTGCGCGCTCAGGTCATCGAACGTGATTAACGGAGTTTTCGCCTCCTCCGTTTTTAAGGTCGTAATTTCTCCGACGGGAATCTGCCAGAGATTTTTATCATCAGTGTTCACCAGGATCCAATTGCCGCCCGGGTCGAACTTTGATTTGTTGGCATATTCCGCGAACTCGATGTTTCCGATCCGTGCAAACAGCGTGGAAACATCCCAAATGGTCAGGTTTCCGCTGCGGTCTCCGGCAATGATGCGCGACCCATCCGGGGTGAAGACCAACGCGGAGCCGATCCCTTCCAGAAAGGCATCGAGCATTAATGCGCCGGAGCGCGAGTCCCAGATCCGTATGCTCAGGTCGTAGCCGGTGCTGGCGATCCAGTTGCCATCGGGGCTGACTGCCACTTTTTGGACGAAACTGCCGTGGTACATGCGGATCTTTTCCGCGCCGGAATTGGTGTCGAAGACGCGGACGATCTTGTCGTCTGAGGCGGTGACGAACCAGGAATTATCCGGGGAGAAGGCGGCGTCTTCCACCCAATCGGGGTGTTCGAGGACATGGGTCTGCCGACCCGTTTCAGCGCGTGAGATGCGGGCATTGCTGTCTGCGCCGACGGAGACGGTAACTTTTCCATCCGGACTGAGGGCGATGTCGAAAATCTCCGCTTCATGTCTCGGACCTGATTCCAGCAGCCCGGTCATGATCTTCCACAGCCGCACCCTGCCTTCCCTCGTTCCGATGCTGATCCAGTCGCCGTTGGGGTGAAAGCGTACAACGCTGACGGGTCCATTGGAGAATTTGAAATCGTATGTGACCCTGCGTGCATTAATGCTGACAACGGTCACATATTCGTCTTCACGCCCGGCGACCAGGAACGTGTTTTTCGGGTTGATGTCCAGGTCGAGGACGGGAGATTGCAGGTCGAGCACTTCGGCAGGAGAGCCATCCGCGAAGGTCCAAAAGCGGATGGTTCCATCGGTGCTTCCGGTGACAAGCCATTGCGAGTCGGCGGTGACCAACGCGTCCATCACATCCGCTTCGTGCTGGACACAATACTTTTTCTCGCCATCGATATTCCAAACGCAGGCGGAACCATCGGCGCTTGCGCTGATGATGTATTGACCGTCGGCGCTGGTGGTGATGTTCCAGATCCTGCCTGTATGGCTTGGCTGTGCCACGGGAACAGGCATGCGACTGAGATTATCCCGCAGGACATTTTCTGCATCGCCGGATGGGAAACGGAACAACGACTCGATTGCCAGCAGGGTGCTGGTATCCAGTTCTCCTGGGCGAATGCTGTATTCGCTTGCCTGTGCCGCGCTGCGTTGTGCCTTGGCTTGGTTTTCCTTTTCGAGCGCGAGCCGTTCGCTCGCCTCTGCCTGGGCTTTTCTTTGTTCCGCATCCTTGGCGCTGGCTTCGGCGCGTGCGGCGCTTTCCTCCGCGCGCTGCGCATTGTCCACTGATTCGACCCACTGACGGACAGCAAACATCAATAGAATCAGGCTGAGCGCGGTCAGGATGCCGAATGCAAAGGTGGTATTCCGCTGGCGGCGCATGGAATACTTGCGACTGGCGCGGATATACTCGGCTTGCAGGGGCGAGACCTGTCTTGATTCGCCTTCGGTGGATTCGGTCATCCAGCGTTCGGCTTCTTCGAGATACGAGCCGCTCAAGAGATAACTGCTGTTCTCGTGCTTTTGTTTCCATTGGGTGGCGCGCTGCAGGATGTTCGTGTGTTGCTGCACCCAGTCGAGGTCGGTCAGGATAGTGTCTACTAATTTGGGGATGATCTCCTGGAATTTTTCCTTGCGCGGGCGCAGGAAAACCCAATTGGTGGAGGAGAGTTTTGGATGCAGATCGTGACCCTTGCCGGGTTCGGAATAGACGACCGGAATGATCTTCTTGTTGCTTTGGAGCGCAAATTCCAATTCTTTCAGGCAATATACCGATTTGATGGAATCCTTGCTGATGACGAAGATGAAGGCGTCCGACGCTTCAATGGCGGCGGTGATGGTTGCCATCCAATCTGCGCTGAAGGGAATACCCTCCCAATCCACCCAGGCTTCGAGTCCCGCTGCGTCCAGGGCGTCGTTCAACTTCCGTGTGAACAGCTTGTTCTTGCGGGAATAGGATATGAAAACTTGAGTCTTGCGCTGCTTTGCCATGAAATCGGATAACCTAGCGGGTTACGAACCAGGCAGCGATGTACCCTTCGTGCAGCGCATCCTTTACCTTGATCCATTGATTGTTCGCGCCCACTTTGGACTCGCCGCCGGGTTCTGTGATGGTGAATTCGTGGTTGACGGGGACGCGCTTGATCAACGTTGCATCGCTGACAATCGGCTGGTTGCGAAGTGAAACCGCTTCCGCCGTGGTTCGGACCTTGATCGCTCCACTCGCAGCGGGTGCGCTGCTGGTGGTTTGAGCGGTGGAACCGCCCGCATATTTGACATACCACGCTGCCACGTAGCCTTCCTTGCCTTTCGCATCACGGACTTTGAGCCATTGATTCTGAGCGCCAACCTTCGGAATCGCTTCACTGGCAGGTTCGAGGCTGATAAGTTGCTCGGTCATCTCCACGTATCGCAGTAACGTATCCGGCGAGACGACGGGTTTGCTTCGCAGGGAAATTTGTGTGGTTGGCACCAACGCCAGCGCCCCGGCGGGTACAGGAGCGGGGGAGGGGGCGTTTCCGGGTTTCGGGGCTGAACCCGGCGTTGGGGCAGTGGAAGGCTTGGGAGCCGACGAAGGCTGCGAGGTCGTGGTTGAAGCGGGGTTTCCTTTTTGTTCTGAAACATACCAGGCAGCCACATATCCCTGTTCGCCGCTTGCATCCTGCACTTGAATCCATTGCCCCTGCACGCCAACCTTTGCCTTCGCCTGCTTTTGGGGCTCAAGGCTGATAAGTTCGCTGTTCATCAGCATGCGCTTCCATAAGTACCCCGTGACCGATGGTTCGGCGCGCAAAGCGAGATCATCTTCGGCGGTGTAGAGGATGTATTTTTCGGCAGGCAATGGGACAGATGTTTTCTTGGGCGGCTCTGGCTGCTGAATGCTGTAATTCTCGAACCACAGCACTGCGCTGATCTCGGTGGATAGTTTTGCGCCGTTGAACTTGTAGCGCTGGGTTAGCAGAACTTCCTTGTCGGGGCTATCGCCACCGTATTTATACGGGTCATAGATGACGTAATCGTTGCCCTTCTTTTGTTTGACGAGCACAAAGTGGGTCTGGATGCCCACCTGCTTGTTCCAATCCACTTGCAATATGACCGGCTTGCCCGCCGCCACAGCGGCGTCGATCTGAGCGATGGGCGCGGGCGTGGTTTCGCAGGGCTGCATGTCGCGATAGGCGCAGTTGCCCCAAATATACGGCAATACGCTGGGGATAAAAAGCGCCCCCTGAAAACCGCCGGCTTTTTTCATCTTTTCGTTGACGGTGACAGGGGTTTCGTTGTAGCCGATGCCATTCAACATCATGGTGACGGACGTGAGCAGACAGCCCCACGATCCAATGGTTTCCTTCGAGTGTCCAAGCGGCGTGCTCTTCCACGCGTCGTCGTTCTGGTAAAGGTTTTTGGTGACGAACATAAAGCTGCGCCTCCTGCTGGGTTGCGAGTCAGATTACTTGAGCAATTTTACCCGATTTACGGATTTTTTAAGGTTGAGAGGAAGCGCTGCGCTTCTCCCTCGAACCGTGGTTTATTCTGTTTAAGTGGCTTTTTCTCCCCGTAATGGGTTTCTCTGCAACTTCTTACGAGCAGCACACCCATGCGCCTGCCATCAATTCCTCGGGAATACCCTCGTCGCCCGCGAATTGACGGGTGACGAACTTTCCGCCTTGCATCACATATCCGATGTTCTTTCGATCTGCAAGCGAACGTAAATCGTCCAGCGGATTTTTGCCGACGATCAGCAGGTCCGCCAGTTTCCCGGCTTCCAGCGTGCCGAGTTTGTCCTCCCAGCCGAGCGCCCGCGCCGCGTTCTTCGTCGAAGCGACGATGCAATCCATCGCCGAGATACCCGCCTGAGACATGTAATACAGTTCCATCGCATTTTCACCGTGGAAGTTATACGGCGTGGCGGCGTCGGTTCCCATCGCAATCGGCACGCCTGCTTCGTACGCTTTGCGGATCGACAGCATGGCATCTTCTTGAGTCTGTTTGCTCTTTTCCATGATCCAATCTGGAATACCGGGTTTGTCGCCTTCGATCACATCAAATCCTGCTTTCAACGTGGGGACGAGGAAGATGCCTTCCCTTGCCATGCGCTCCATCACACGCGGATCCTGATTGAGGTAAGTGCCATGTTCGATGGTCTTTGCGCCAGCCTCCACTGCATTGCGAATGCCGTCGATGCCGTGCGCGTGTGCCGCCACGATCTTGCCAACTTTGGCGGCTTCGACCACCGCCGCGCGTATTTCTTCCAATTCGAAGGTAGCTGCCCCCGGGGTTTCGCCCGGCGCGAGGACTGCCCCCGTCGCCAGCACTTTGATCAAGTCTGCCCCGGCTTTCAACTGTTCGCGTGCCGCCTTGCGGACTTCGTCCACACCGTCGGCTTCGCGGTACATGCCGTCATACCATTCTGTTCCAGTCGTGGTGATCGAAAGTAACTTTCCAGCAAGCGACATGCGCGGCGCGGCGAACCAGCCGGCTTCCGCTGCCTTGCGCAGGGAAAACTCCAAGTGATGCCTGCCGCCCACATCGCGGATGGTGGTAATGCCCGCCGCCAATGTGTTCTGTGCATGTCGCAGCATCACCAATGTTGTCCAGCCCCACGGACCGTTCAGGGTACTGTCTGGCAGGCTTTCGGCAGCAATATGGACGTGACAATCGATCAGACCTGGCAGTATGGTCTTTCCGGTCAGGTCGATCTCGTTTGCAGATTTTCCTTCCGGCGTTTTCCATGCGTCCGCCGCGCCCGCATAAATGATTTTGTCGCCTTCAATGGCAACGATGCTGTGTTTCAGTGGGGCGGCGCCAGTTCCGTCGATCAACGTTGCATTTTTGAATACGGTAATCGTCATAATGAGATTGCTCCTGATTGGCAAAGGGCTGCTGACGTTCTGTTTTTTTGAATGTTCGACTGAAATCGAACATCAAGATTTCAAATAAAATCTCCGCTTGAATCAAAAATGCGGCGTGACCGCATTCTGTGAAGGGAATATACGTTATGTGTGTTCCTGATATTGCCTCAGCCACCAGGCAGCGCCCGGTAAATCACTCTTCTTTACGATCTCCAGCAGGGCGGCAGTATCGAAATACACGCGTCGCAGGTCTACACTGAAAAGGTCACCCGACTGATCGAGGATGGCGTATTCCGCCCATGGTAGCAGGCTGGGTGCCTTGCCTGGTGAATAGGCGTGTGTGAAAGCATTGCCAACACTGCCCGAATTGAGGAACAAGCGCGACCCATACCGGCGATGCATTTGGATGTGGGAATGTCCCCCGATCAACACGCTGGCTTGGTGTCCTTTGAAGGCTTCATCGAGCGTTTCAGGCGGGGTTGTGGCGAGGATCAATTCGGTAGTGGAGCGTGGTGAACCATGAAAGGCGAGCAGCTGCACTCCGTTTGGAAAGACCAATTCATGTGTCGGTTGGAACGAATGCAGGAAATCAAAATCCTCCTGCGCAAGTCGTTCACGCCCCCAATATAGGTCCGGGATGAGATAATCGGTGATCTCGTACTCGGCGGCTTTCTCCGGTTCGAGCAGTGCCGCTTCATGATTCCCAAAAATGTTAATGCTTTTCAACTCACGGAGCGTATCTAGCACTTCGCGCGGCTGTGGACCGAGCGTGACGGTATCTCCGAGACAAATCACCTGGTCGATGTGTTGTTTCTCAATGTCCGCACGGACAGCCTTGAGCGCTGTGAAGTTTCCATGAATATCTGAGATGAAAGCGATCCGCATGAGATACCTTTATTTGACCATTTTACACGAGCTGATGTCATTATTCCCAAATTTGACCTTGAAATAGCACTTTTGGGTGGTGCTTACCCGATCCCGCTTCCTGCCGGGTTCCGAAACTGACTTGAATATCCCCGGGTTTATCCGTCGCGGACGGTGATCTCCCGCAGGTTGACGACAATCTCCAACGCATCCCCGTAGCGGATGCCCTCGATCTCATCCGCAATGACTTCGATCAGCGACGCGTCCTGAAAGTGATTCCGCTTTGTCTCCGGGTGCGGGTAATACACCCAGCCTTCATATACCCTTTCGCGAAAGCGGACTTTGCAGCGCGAGAAGGAAAAAGTCTCGGGTGGGTGCAGGTCGGTCCATTCGACGAGCGGAAAGGTGAACTCCGGCGCAGACATTTCATAAGTCAGCGGCGAGATAGAGATGTTCAAGGTGCCGTTGAAGTATTTCCCAAGGTCGAGCCCGAGGCGTTTGAAGTAGGGCTTTTGTTTTTCCAGCGTACTGTACGGATAATCTGCCGACGGGCGTGACGCCACCTGATGTCCGCGGACGAGGATGCCGGGCAGGGTTCTCTCCATGATGGCTGCAAGTATATCAGCAGCCACAGGGGAGTGGAAATGAAAGCCCGAATCGTGCTACAGTAGAAGTGCCCGGATGGTTCGCTTCCCTGCCGGGCAGGAGCGGCATGATGGAAGTTGAGATCGGAAGAGTAACCCATTTCTATAGCCACCTGTGTGTGGCGGTGTTGAGCCTGAGCGATAGCCTGAAGCTGGGTGACCGCATTCATTTCTACGGACACGCCACCGACTTTACCCAGCGGGTTTCCTCGATGGAGATAGACCATCACAGCATTGTCTGGGTGAAACCAGGCGACAACGTTGCCCTAAAAGTCATGCAGCCAGTGCATGTGCATGATATGGTCTACCGCATCGTCGAGGAAAACCTGGAGCCTGTCACCTGAGCCAGGCTCGGATTCGTGCATGACGGGCGGGCGGGGGGGCGGAGCCTTGCCTGCTTTTGTGCGTCAATACTAGACTTCGCATAGGCATTGAATGGCATCAACGAAAAGGGAATGCGCCTGACGATGGAATGCAGGCTTCACAGCGCGGAATAAATTCGTGGTCTTTTCAGTAGCACTGTTCAAAGCAGAGAGGCAGCGAAGCAGTGTAACCTTCTGCGTTAGGGATACGGCAGCACATGCCAAAACATGACCAGAAAGAAAATGGCATTGCCCGCCAGCACGCAGACATGCCAGATCTCGTGGTTACCAAAATATGGCGGGAAGGGATTGGGTTTGCCCAAGGCAAAGATGAGCGCGCCGACAGTGTAGAACAATCCTCCAGCGACCAGCAGCCAGATCGCGTCGAGGCCGAGGCGGTTGTAAATGGGACCGATCAGGAAGATGACGATCCAGCCCATCAAGAGGAAGGAAGCGTTCGACATCCAGACGGGAATTTTGGTAAAGAAAATGGACTTGAGCGTGATGAAAAAGACCGCCAAGCTCCAGATGATGGCGAACAGCGTCCAGCCGGTTGCGCCGCTGAGGATCGTCAGGCAAAAAGGCGTGTACGTGCCGGCGATGAGAATGTAGATGGCGTTATGGTCGAGCACACCGAAGACGCGCAGGTATTTTCGAAATAGCAGGAAGAAATGAAGCAGTGTGCTGAACAGGAACGAGAGGAACAGGCTGACGCCATAGATCGCAAAGCCGACCACATGCGCGGGTTTGCCTGCCATTGCCGCGAGTGAGACCAGCACCGCCAAGGCGGATATGGACAGGATCGCGCCGATGAGATGGCTGATGGCGTTGAAGTATTCGTTACTATCGGGCGAGGAGATGAGCGGGTCGAGGGCGGGTTTGCTCATGGGATCGAATATGAGACAAGTTCGATTACGCTGTCCAGACCTTCGCCGGTGGAAACAGTTTTAACCGAACCAACGTTTGTCGCGTACCAGCTCGAGTTGCCCAAGTTCAATGTCATCTGCGTGGGTGGGTCGGACATGCCCAAGGACAGGATCATCGTGATCTGGCAATCCACCCGCATGGCGTCAAACGTTCCCGCGGGAACGGTGACAGATTCAAGCCCAACCGCAGTGCAGACCTGGGTGGTCTGATTGCTGGCAGGGAAGGTTTCGCCGTTGATCGTCTGAGTGCCTTCCAGCAGCAGCGATTGAGTCCACATGTCGCCCGGGTTGATGGAGGCAGGCAAGGTTACGCCTTCGAGTGAAGTAGTTTGAAAGTCCACTGTAACGCCTTCGGTTTCTACGTTGGCAGATCCGCCGCCCGATGGGGTGAGTGCGATGAGGTTGCCTCCCTCGCATTTCCATTTCCCCTGACGCGTAACGCCTGTTCCGAAAACGTCCTGCTCGGTGAAACCATCGGCTTCTATGGAAAGAATACTATGAACATAGGTATCGGGGATGGGACCGGCAAGGTTGTAACTCCAAGTTGCGCCTTCGACAACCGGCAGATAAGGGTTGTCGCACGCGCCGCTTGCAGGGAGAGCGGGAGCAGTGGTCGCTTGAGCGATAGCCTCAGTGGGCGCTGGGATTGCAGTTGCACCACTCTCTGGCGCGCTGGCAAGGTTGCATGCCAGAGTAAAAAATAAAAGCCCGATCAGCGGAAGTACGAAAATTTTCTGGCGGTTCATGGAAACCTTTCTCCTTAATTGTGGTGGGTGGAATATTTTCGCCGAGTATAGCACTATCAGAGGATGGAATCTTTTGTTGGGGGGATCTGGTGGTATAATCCCGCCCATGAAACAGACCCTCAAGTCCGCTGCCGCTCAAGCCGCCGCCGCTACATGCGCGACCTGCGAACCTGCCACGGCTTGAGACAGAACCCTACCGCTCAATCCCGAACCCGCAGGTTCGGGATTTTTTGTTGCTACACCATCACAAGGTGACAGTCACTTTCAAAGTGACTGTCACCTCAGGCAACTTGGTATAATTCGTCCGTTAATTTCATTTTTGGAGACCTACTTCGCTATGACCAAAAAACTCACCGGCAACCAGATCCGTCAGGACTTCATCGACTTCTTCGTGGAGCATGGGCACACCGCTGTGCCTTCCATGTCGCTCGTCCCGGGCGGGGACGGCACGCTTCTCTTCACCAACTCAGGCATGGTGCAGTTCAAAGATGTCTTTATCGGCACCGACAAAAAACCCTACACCCGCGCCGTCGACTCGCAGAAGTGTATGCGCGTGGCGGGTAAGCACAACGACCTCGAAGATGTAGGGCGTGACGACACGCATCACACCTTCTTTGAAATGCTCGGCAACTGGTCATTTGGCGACTATTACAAGGAAGAAGCCATCGCCTGGTCGTGGCAATTGCTCACTGAAGTATGGGGTTTGCCCAAAGACAAACTCTACGCCACCTGCTTCCGCGATGACAAAGGCAATGTGCCGCAAGATGACGAAGCCGCGAACATCTGGAAGAAGCAGCCAGGTTTCATTCCCGAGCATGTACTCTTCTTTGGGCGCAAGGAAAACTTCTGGCAAATGGCAGAGACTGGTCCCTGTGGTCCATGCTCCGAGATCCACATCGACCTCGGCGAAGAACGCGACAATCTGCGCGGTACGGAGCATGTCTGCGGTGTGAACGGCGAATGCACGCGATTCCTCGAACTCTGGAACAACGTTTTCATTCAATACAATCTCTTCGATGATGGGCGGCTTGAACCCCTGCCCGCCAAACATGTTGATACCGGCATGGGCTTCGAGCGCATCGTCTCCGTTTTGCAGGGCGTAGACTCGAACTACAAAACCGACCTCTTCACAGGCTCGCTCGATGTGCTGCGCTCACTTACTGGTCACAGCGAAAAAGAAATGCTCGCCAATTTCACGCCGTATCGCGTCATTTGCGACCACGTCCGCTCGGCTGCTTTCCTCATCGCGGATGGTGTCGTGCCGGGCAATGCCGGTCGTAACTATGTGGCGCGCATGATCGTCCGCCGTGCCGCGCGCTTTGGCTCGAAGATCGGGCTGAACGAACCCTTCCTTGCCAAAGTCGCCGAAGCGGTCATTGAAGAATACGGGGATTTCTATCCCGAACTGCGCAAGGCGCAGCCTGCCATTCTCGATAACTTGACTCGCGAAGAAGTCCGCTTCGCACGGACCGTTGAAGCGGGTACCGCCCATTTAGAGAATCTACTCTCAGACCTGCGCGCTTCCAATCAGACCGTCCTCGATGGTCACAAAGCCTTTGACCTGTACGCCACCTATGGCTTGCCTTTTGAAATCTCGCGCGATATCGCCCGCGAACAGGGACTCGACATTGACGAAGCCGGCTTCACGGCTGCCAAAGAAGAACACGCCAAAGCCTCCGGTGGCGGCAAAGCCATGGGCAAACTTGGCGGTGAAGATGCTGAGTTCTTTGCCGGTATCCTCAAGGATTTGCAAGCCAAAGGCAAACTTGGCAAAGACGGCGTGGAATACGACCCCTACAACGGCACAGACCTTTCCCGCTACTCGAACCTTGAAGTCCTCGCTCTGGTCGTAGACGGGCAGTCCGTTGAATCCGCCAAACTCGACGATCAGGTTGAGGTCATTCTGCCCAAGACCGGTTTTTATATCGAAGCGGGTGGTCAGGTCAACGACACCGGCTTCATTCGTGGAGACGGCTGGGAGATCGAGGTCACCGGTATTCGCCGTGCGTCTGCAGGCGTGATCGTGCATATTGGCGAAGTCATCTCTGGTCATCCCAAAGTGGGTGACAAAGCCGCCGCTGAAGTGGACGCGACCCGCCGCCATGACATCATGCGCAACCATACAGCGACGCACTTGCTGCACAAGGCGCTGCACGAAGTGTTGAGCGACCAAGCCAAGCAGGCGGGCTCGCTTGTCGCCCCGACACACCTGCGCTTCGACTTCAACCATCCCGAAGCCATGACCGCCGAACAGATCGAACGCGTCGAGCGCATGGTCAACGAAGCCGTGGCGATGGATATGCCCGTGGTCAAAGTGACCAAGTCACTCGACGAAGCCAAAAAGGAAGGCGCGATGGCGCTCTTCGGCGAGAAATACGGCGAAGTCGTTCGCACGATTTCGATTATGGAATCCGACAATTCAACTGTCGGCAAAAAATATTCTTACGAACTCTGCGGCGGTACTCACCTCGAACGCACCTCTGATGTAGGCGCGTTCATCATCGTCAGCGAAAGCTCGGCGGCGGCAGGGGTACGCCGTATCGAAGCTGTCACTGGACGTGGTGCGTACGACCTCATTCACAAGCGCTTCAAGACCCTCAAGCAGGCAGCATCGATCTTGAAATCCAGTGTGGATGAATTGCCACAGAAAGTGGAAAGTGGACAAAGTGAAATTGCAGAACTGAAGAAAGAGATCGCCGCATTGCGTACGCAATCTGCACTTTCTGCATTCCAATCGTTGCTTTCCAATGTTCAGATCGTGAAAGATGTCAACATCCTCGGTGCGGAGATCCCCAATGCTGACGCGGACACGCTGCGGTCATTGGCAGATAAGTTCCGCGAGAAGTACCCCAAGAATGGTGCGGCGGTTTTTGCTTCTGGCGCTACCGTCATTGCCACGGTGACCGAGGATGTGGTCAAACGGGGAGTCAAGGCTGGGGACTTGATCACAGGCATCGGCGGGAAGGGAGGCGGGCGTCCCAATCTGGCGCAGGGCAGCCTCAATGGAGATGTCAACGAAGCGTTGGCGAAACTACCGAAGGTCGTCGAAGAAAAAGCCAAATAACGTTTGTATGGGAATCAAAAAGACGCAGGTTCAAGCCTGCGTCTTTTTTTGTCAATTGCCTTCTTCAATAATCGGCGTGACGTGCTTTTCCAGCATGGCGAGGCTGATCTCTCCCGTCCACGCCAGGCGCACGGTCCCGCTTCGGTCGATGACGTAGGAGTTTGGCAAACTACCATTGCGGATGACTGCCAGCGATTCCTGTGCCGGGTCGAGCCAGACCGGGAAGGTCAAACCGTAGCTTTGCGCGAAGGCAAGCACTTCTTCGAAGCCGTCTCCCGCTTCGACGGCGATCACGGTAAAGCCTTTCTCGGCGTGCGTCTCGTGGAACTGCTGGAGCGAGGGCATCTCCGCCTTGCATGGCGGGCACCATGTCGCCCAGTTGTTCACCAAAACCACCTGCCCTTGAAAATCTGCCAGCGATTGCGTCTCGCCTTGCAGGTTGTCCAGTGTCAGTTCCGGCGCGGGGAAGTTCACTTCCATCGGTGTCACCGAGCGGTCTGTGGGAAGAGTTTGCGCCGATGGGTTCGCCTTATTTTGGGTCAACAGAAAGAATAGGGCAATGCCGATCACCAGCAAGCCAGCGCCGAGCGCAGTCGAGAGAATGTTCTGCTGCTGGCGTTTTTTGCGATATTTCTGTCTGCTCATGGGGAGTCTCAGCTGGAGAGTGCGCGTTTGATCTCTGCCAGCATGCGTCCTTCAGGGAAGGCGCCCACGGCGGAGCCTTTGCCAGAGTTGATGACCGTCTGCGGTACACCCTGGACCCGGAACTGATTCGCAAGATCGGGGAATTCCATCGCATCCACCGCTTCAGCGCGGATCATTGCGGGGTTTTCCATTGCCATTTTGTGTGCAAGCAACACGGCTTGCGGGCAATACGGTCAGGTAGGGGTGACGAAGACCTGCATCAGCAGGGGCTGCTTCAGCGATTTGAGATACTCGCGGGTCTCGGCGCTCAAGCCCGAGTCCCGTTTGGAAGCGAGCAGAATGTCGTTGACCAGTGTACTGAATTCGTATCCCGAAGGAATGCCGGAGAATTGAATACCGAGGTCGAGAGTGGTGTCGCCGTCTTTACCGGCGATCACTATAGCGGGGGCTTTGTTCACCTGGAACTTCGCTGCCAGTTCTGCATCGTTCTGCAGGTCGTGAATGGATAGAAAGACCTTTTCGTGCTGTTCACTGACCTCGGTCAGCAGTTGAAGGGTCTCGGCGCAGTATTCGCAGTCCGATTGCGAGCCGAAGAATAGGATCTGCACGGGTTGTTCCAGCGCATCAAATGCCTGCTGGATCTGCCCCGTGACTTCCTGGTTCAAGAGTTTTTCCATGTTTGCTCCAAAGGAAGATGATGTATCTTTCTTTGGATGCCCGACAGGTAAAAAAGTTGCATCTGCTTTTGTCTGAATGATGTATACTTGTCTGCAACTTTTCAGGACTACAAACATCCAATGAGTGAAACACAAACACAATCTTTTTCCATCGACGCCTTGCGGGCAGGTGACCGTGCCGAGTTCGCCCGGCTGGTGGATGCCTACTCCGCGCCCATTTACCGCCTCGGTTTGAAGATGCTTGGCAACCCACAAGATGCCGAGGATGTACTCCAGAACACCTTTTTGAATGCGCTGACGCATTTCGCCGATTTCGAAGGTCGTTCCAGCATTTCGACTTGGCTGTACCGTATCGCTTCCAACGAAGCCCTGATGCTGTTACGCCGCAAGAAGAACACGGTCAATCTGGATGATTTTCAGCCCGAAGATGCCGAGGAAACGCCATTGCCCGAAGTATTCGTGGACTGGAGCACCATGCCGGAGGACGAATTGCTTTCCGGCGAATCTAAAAAGGCATTGGATACTGCTGTCAAAAAATTACCCGAGGCGCTGCGTATGGTGTTCCTTTTGCGTGATATCGAGGGTATTTCCATCCGCGATACGGCTGAGATTTTGAACCTTACCGAGACCAATGTGAAGACCCGTTTGTTGCGCGCTCGCATGTTCCTGCGTGAGCACTTATCCACGTATTACAGCGAGCGGCTGACCCGAGAGGAGAAGAAAGATGGCTGACCATCTCCATAATAACTGTCAGGATTTACTGGGATCCCTGTCTGAATACATCGACGGCGAACTTCCTGCCGATCTGTGTCATGAGATCGAAAAGCATTTGGAAGGCTGTGAGAACTGCCGTGTAGTCTTAAACACCACCAAGCGGACGATCGATCTTGTGCAGGTTCCGATGGAAGAAGAAGCGGTGCCAGAGGACGTGCGTGAACGTCTCTTTAAGCGCCTGCAATTGGATAGTTATCTGCATCCAAAAGGGTAATTCATTGGATTGAGTCGTCTCGCCATATCGAAACCGCTGCTTATTTTACGATTACGCCACCCAGGCCATCCAAACGGATGGCTTGTTTCTTTAATTCATCTCGGGGCGATACATTGAATAAGAGTTCGTCAGCCTGAAACTCAAATTCACTTACCAAGGTTCCAAAGTTTAGGAACACGTACAGCGTTTCTGATTCGAATTTCCTTGCGAAACCAAGTACGTTCACGGGGAGGTTTTTCATCAATTGCAATTCGCCTTCTCGTAGCGCCTGCTCCCGTCCGCGGATGCTCAGCCCAGTTCGTACGGTTCGGAGCAGGGAGTGATCTTCCCTGTCTGCCTGCTCCGCATTGATGCTTGGGTAATTCGGGTGGACGGGGAGCCAGGTTTTCGCCGCGGAAGAAAAGCCCGCGTTCTTTGTAGCGTCCCATTGCATGGGCGTCCGTGCTTCGTCGCGGTTTACGAAGACATCGAGCAGGTCCAATACGAAGCGCGGGAAACGTTTGTACTTGTGCGCGATGGGATCGAGTGCTGTGTCCAACGGCATGGGCAGGTCGGTCATGCCGATCTCTTCGCCATAGTACATGCACGGCACACCGCGGACGGTCAACTGGAGCATTGCCAGCAGCCGCGCCTTGAGCAGATCCCCGCCTACACGACGGATGCTGCGGTGGCGGTCATGGTTGCTGAAGACGTACACCGGCATGAATGGTGCAGGGTAGTGCGCTTCCATCTCCAAGATCAAATGACGGAAGTAGTCCGCGCGAAATTCGTAATTCAACATCCCAAAGTCGAAGACCAATCCCAGCCCATGGTTGGTCTCATCGCCCGAGTATTTGCGGATCAATTCACGGTTCCCGCTGACTTCGCCCAGCAGCATCCGCTCGCCGAATTCTTGGGTTACGGCGCGCAGTTCCCTCGCAAACTCGAAACTCTCCGGGCGGTTGAGGTTATATCTCGCTTCTTGAAAGAATCCCGAGGGATCGTCCTCGGTTGGGATGGCTTTCAGCAGAAAAGGATTGTTTCGAAATTCCGCATCTTTGTAAATGACGTTGAAGATGTCCAAGCGGAATCCATCCACCCCTTTCGCGAGCCAGAACCGGACGATATCGAGCATGGCTTGCTTTACTTCCGGGTTGCGATAGTTCAAATCAGGTTGGAACGGCAGAAAACTGGACCAGAAATACTGCCCCCGTTCGGGGGCGTAGTGCCAGCCGCTGCCACCCGTCATGCTTTGCCAATTGTTGGGCTTATCACGCCAGATATACCAATCTGATTTGGGGTTGTCGCGTGAAGTGCTTGATTCCTTGAACCACGGGTGTTCGTTCGAGGTATGGTTCATGACCATGTCGAAGACGACCCGCATCCCGCGCCGGTGGACTTCTTCAATTAGTTGAAGCGCGTCGTCCATCGTCCCATATTCTGGGGAGATATTCTGATAGTCCGCAACGTCGTAGCCAACATCCATTTGAGGCGAACTGAAGAAGGGGGAGATCCAGATGGTCTCAAAGCCCAAGTTGCGGATGTAATCCAGCTTTTGGATGATCCCTTGCAGGTCTCCAATGCCGTCGCCGTTACTGTCGTAAAACGAACGCGGATAAATTTGATAGATGGTTGTTTTGTGATACCAGGGAGTATGCATGGGAAATTATCCGAGTAGATCCAAAAAACGATACCAAAGTTTGCCGATATTCACGAACCAGGCATTGTCCTGATACGGTGGCGCAAGCGGCATGGACAGGTCGGCAAAGGGGTTGTCAATGGGCTTTCCCAAAATCCCGTTTGCGAGTTGCTGACCAAGGTATGTGGCAAGCGTCACCCCATGCCCCACATATGCCATCGAATACCAGATGCCGTCAATTTGCCCGGCATGCGTATTCTCGTCCAGGGTCAACGCCAGCGTGCCGCCCCAATAGTATTCGGCCTTCTTCCCCGCCAATTCAGGGAAGATGTTCACCATTCCCTTTTGCAAGGCGCGGATGTTGGTTTTTGGCTGTGCGCCCCGCAGGGTCAACTCGCCGCCCCACACCATGCGCCTGTCTGGTGAAAGGCGGTAATATGCCAACACCCGCCGCGTGTCGTACACAACCCGATTTTTGGGGATCAGTTTACTCGCCTGGTCAATGCCGAGTGGCTCAGTGGCAATGACATAACTCTCTGCTGGAAAGACGCGCAGACGAAATTGCGGGATGAGCTGCCCGCTCCACGCATTGGTGGCAAGCAGAACTTCCTTGGCAGCAACAGCGCCTCGTTCGGTCTGGACGAGGAAGCGGGTCCCGTCCATGAAGCCTTTCACCCGCTCGATGGAACGTACGCGCGTCCCTTCGTGGATGTCCGCTCCGGCACGTTCTGCCGCCATTGCCATGCCCTGTACGAACTTTGCTGGCTGCACCGAGCCGCTGCGTGGGTTTACCATCAGCCCGTGATAGAAATCCGTTCCCAATTCATTTTGGACTTCGCTTTTGTTCAGAAGTTGTACGTCAAAGCCCGCCACTTCTCGCAGGGTTTCCTGCTCACGTTGGAGTCGTTCGAAATGTCCGGGTCTTGAAGCGGCTTCGATGCTCCCGCAGCGGACGAAATCACAATCGATCCCTTCTTCGCTGACGATGTGCTCGACGACATCCGCAGCTCGGACGGCAGCCTGGAACATTTCCCGCGCCAGATCCCGCCCATGCTGGTGGATGGTTTCGATTAACGTGTGATGCAAACAGGAAAGCGCCTGCCCGCCGTTGCGGGAACTGGCTTCAAAACCGATGGTCTTTGCTTCCAGTAGGAGTACATTCGCGCCGCCCTTTGCCAATTGCAATGCCGCAGAAGTTCCTGTAAACCCGCCGCCGATGACCACCACATCCGCTTTGGCGGGCAGGGGTTTGTTGCCATACGATTTCAGTTGGGGCGCGGTCGCCCACCAGAGACAGTTTTGTAGAGGCATGATGTTTCTCCAGGTTGGCTGAATTGTATCGCTGGCTTATCAAAAGTAAAAGTTGAATTTCAACCTGAAGTATGTCACAATAACTCATATCGTTGGTTGGGGGAACTTTCCCCCGAAACGATACGTCCATTAAAAAAACTGACCGGCAACCGATGGGGACTGCCATCCCTCGAAAGGAGGGCGTATGACTTGATGTGATCTGTGTTGAAGAACAGCGGGACGCCGCCTGCTGCTCTTTCTCTGTCATTTGATTCGAAAATCGAGTTTTCTTTTAGGAGAAGAGAAAATGAACACCTTACGCAAAGCCCTTGGCTATTGTGCCGTGTTTTTGCTGTTGTTCCTCGCCGCGTGTGGCGGAGGGGCGGCATCCACAGAAGCACCGACACAGACCGAAGCCGAATATTTCATCGAGCCCGCCGCCGAGGCTCCCAGTTATGAAGAACAGCCTGCTGTCAGTCCGCAGGATAGCGGTGGAAATCCCCCCAATAAAAACGAACCCTACGATATGTTCTTCGAGGACTATGGCGTCAATCCGTCCATAGACACCGAGGATGATAACCTCTCCACCTTCGCCTTGGATGTGGATACCGGCTCGTACACCGTCATGCGGAATTACCTCAACGACGGCAACCTGCCACCGCCCGAATCGGTGCGCGTGGAGGAATATGTCAACTATTTCGATCAAGGCTATCCCCTCCCGCCGCCGCATCAGGCATTCGGCATTACCATCGATGGCGGACCTTCGCCGTTCACTCAGACAGAACGCTATGACATGATGCGCGTTGGCATTCAGGGCTACGATGTCCCCGATGATGAGCGCAAGGATGCCGCCCTCACCTTTGTCATTGACGTATCCGGTTCGATGGATATGGATAACCGACTCGGTCTGGTCAAGCAATCGCTGGAAATGCTGGTGGAACAATTGCATCGGGATGACACGGTCAGCATCGTCGTCTATGGTTCGAATGCGCGCGTCGTTCTGGAACCGACACGCGGATCTGATTCCGGTCGTATCCTCGACGCGATCTACAGCCTGCAACCCGAAGGTGCCACCAACGCTGAAGCCGGTCTGCGGCTGGGTTACGGCATGGCAATGGAAGCCTACAAGCCGGACGGGATCAACCGGGTGATCCTCTGCTCGGATGGAGTCGCCAATGTCGGGCAGACCGAAGCGGATTCGATCCTTGAGCAGATCGACCGTTATGTCGAAGAAGGCATTACGCTGACCACCATCGGGTTTGGCATGGATAATTACAACGATACGCTCATGGAGCAGCTGGCTGATAATGGGAATGGTTTCTACGCCTATGTAGATGACCGCGACGAAGCCCGCAGGTTGTTCATCGATGAGATCACGGGCACACTGCAAACCATTGCGTTGGACGCCAAGGTACAGGTCGAGTTCAACCCCGAGGTGGTGATGCGCTACCGGCTGGTTGGATACGAAAACCGCGCCGTGGACGATGACGATTTCCGCAACAATGAAGTGGATGCGGGTGAGATCGGCGCGGGACACTCGGTCACTGCGTTGTATGAGATCAAACTATACCCCGATGCACGCGGCAGGATCGCCACCGTCTTTATGCGTTGGGAAGACCCGGATACACAGCAGGTCGTGGAGGTCTCGCGGGATTTCGATACCAGCCAGCTGGCGTACGATTTCCGTGAGAGCGATCCCTACTTCCAGCGTGCCGTGGTGGTTGCGGAATTTGCCGAGATCCTGAAGGGCAGTTACTGGGCGGAGGAAAGTTCCATGGATGATGTCTATGATGAAGCCCGCCGGCTGGAAGAGTATCTTTACCGCGACGATGCGATGGAAGAGTTCGTGGATTTGGTGAGGCGTGCCCGAAAGGGGTGGTAGGCTCGAACTCAGATGAAAAAATCCCGCCCTGTTTTGAAGGGCGGGATTGATATTGTATCGCCAAAACTTTCATGTTTTGGCGTGAAACGATAGGAGTTACTCGCCAGCCTTGAACTTCCAGTTCTGAACTCCCCAGGACATGCTGCCCCATGTGTTGAGAACATACCCTTCGAGGTTATCGGCAATGCCGTAGTTATCCTGGAAGAGATAGAGGTAGATTTGCGGCAGTTCGTCGATGACCGCCTGACCGACCTCGCAATACGCCGCTTTGCGGGTTTCGGTGTCGAAGCTGGTGCCCGCCAGTTCGAGGGCTGCGTCCACGTCTGCATTCACCCAGCGGAAGTAATTGCCGCCGGTGGTATTTTCTGCAGAGGGGATGCGCGAGGAATGGTAGGCGTCGAAGTTGTAACCCTGCGGCTCGGTGGTGAATCCACGGTCGAAGATCAGCATGTCGTAGTCGCCAACAGCACGCGGGGAATTATCCTCGAATGTGCCGAAGATGATGGAGAAATCATAGTTCTGAATGCGCGCTTCGATGCCGACGGCTTTTAGGTTTTCGACGATGAATTCCTCGGTGAGTTGCAGCGGATCGAAAGCGGTATACCCTTGAAGTTCCAGAGAGAGGCGGGTTCCATCTTCTGCGTACAACGCGCCTTCCGCTACGCGGATGCCGTCATCGCCCATCACCCAGCCCGCTTCCTCCAGCAATTGGTTTGCCGCTTCCACATCGAAACCATGTTTGCGCGGAAGTTCGCACTTGTACCAGCCGTAGGCGAACGGATTGGTGGAGTCGCCGACACTGCCCTGCAACACATCCTGTTGCAGCGTCTCGTAATTAATGGCATGGGCGATTGCCTGCCGTACGCGGATGTCGCCGAGGATGGGGTGCTGTGCGGCTTCGCTTGGGTCGCCATCGAACGGCGCGCTCAGGTTGAAGTCGATAGCCATGTTCCAAATGCCCGGGATGAGATATTGCTGCGCCTTGCCGTTGAGGATCTCGTCATAGTCCGCTTTGAATTCGCCGGGCCACAAATGGACATGACCCTCCCCGTTCAGCATCATCGCGGTTTGCGCCGCGGGCTCCGGCACGATCTCGAAGACGATACTGTCGAGATACGGCTTGCCGGCTTCATAGTAATTCGGGTTGCGGGTGAGTGTGATGCTCTTACCCGATTCCCAGCTGCTGACCACGAACGGACCTGCAGAAACAGGAGCGCGATTCCATTCCCAGCTGGGCATTTCCTCAGGCGCACCCGAAGCGTGACGGGGGAACAAGCCATAGGCAAACTGATCGAGATACCCGGGGTACGGTTCCGAGTAGGTCAATACGATGGTCAGATCGTCGGGTGTTTCGACATTGGAAATCAGGTCGAAGCCACTTGTGCCGACCAGCGCACCGGAATCAGGGTTCGATAACACCTCGACCGTGAAGCGGACATCGTCCGACGTGAGCGGTTCGCCATCCGACCATTTCAAATCAGGCAGCAATTTCCATGTCACGGTCAAAAAGTCGTCGGAGATCGCTGGCAATCCATCCGCAAGCACTGGCACGAAGTTGCCCGTCTCGTCGATGGTGACCAAGCCGGTCATGGAGGTCGAGTCCGCCACCTGACGAACGATCGCGGCGTCTGCCAGATAAAAGTTCAGCGTGGTCGGCTCTTCAGGCAGAATGAGGACGGCGGTATCGCCTCCTTCTCCACCGGAGGTTGATTCTGCCCCCCCGCCTGAACATGCGCTGAGGATGACCCCCAAGATCACGAATAGCGAAAACAACTTTAGTTTCATCTCTTCTCCTTTGTCTAATTGCGGATAAGGCTTCAGCCCGATCCGCGTTGTCACTTTTCCGTGTGGATCACATACGGATCGAACGCATCGCGCAACCCGTCGCCGATGTAGTTGATCGCCATGACGGTGATAAAGATCATAAAACCCGGGAAGAATCCCAGCCACGGGGCGCGGAAGATCTGACTCTGTGCTGTGGAGAGGATGCTGCCCCAGGTGGGTGTTGGCGGCTGAACCCCAAAGCCCAGATAGCTCAAGCCTGACTCGGTGATGATCGCGGATGCCATTTGCAGTGTGCCGCTGACCAGGATCGGTCCCACGCAGTTCGGCAGGATGTGCCGTACGATAAGGCGGGTGTTGCTTCCGCCCAACGCGCGTGAGGCGGCGACAAATTCCTTCTCGCGCAACACAAGGAACAATCCGCGAACGAGGCGGGCGGGCCACATCCAGGATAAGGCGGCAATGATGATGATCACCACGAAGATGCTGTTTTGCAGGATGAACAACTGTTGTTCACGCAGGAACGCACCAAGCAGGATGAGCACAAAGATGGTTGGGAAGGTTAGGAAAGCGTCCGTGATGCGCATCAGGGTCGCATCCAACAACCCGCCGAAATATCCGCTCAACGCACCAACCACCACCCCGAGAAAGATCGAAAGGAAGGTGGAGATCAAACCCACTGCCAGCGAGACGCGCCCGCCGTACAGGATGCGCGAAAACACATCACGTCCCAACTCGTCGGTCCCAAACCAGTGAACAGAATTGGGCTCCTCAAAATGATTGGTTGGTTCCTGGTCGGTGGGATTGTAGGGACTGAGCCCAGCCAGCAGGCTGGCGAGCACCAGAACGGCAAGCACACCAACGGCAATTCCAGCCAGCCGATGTTTGAAGAAACGCCTCAGAATGAGGGTGGTCATGCTCTGCTCACGGACAGTGGTCAACGCCTCATTCATATTTCACCTGTGGGTCGAGCCAGCCGTAGGCAAGGTCCGCGATGATATTGCAGACGATGATCAAAACCGCCGTAATCATCACCACGCCGAGCAGCACAGGGTAATCGCGTCCCTTGGCGGCATCCCAGAACAGACGCCCCATGCCGGGCCACGAAAAGATGGTCTCCACAAAAAGTGCGCCTGCGAACAGGCTTGGCAGGTCGAGCGCGATCAATGTCACCAGTGGCAGAATGGCGTTGCGCAACGCATGCCTGTAATACACCAGCCGTTCGCCAAGACCTTTGGCGCGCGCCGTGCGGACGTAATCTTCGTGCAGCACATCCAACATACTGGAACGCAGAAAACGCGAATACCACGCGATCCATCCCAAACTCAGGGCGCTGACCGGCAATACCAGATGCCAGAGCGTATCCAGCAGGTTGCCCTCCTGTCCGCGTGAGTTCATGCCGCCGACGGGAAAGAGCGGGTCGCCGGTGAATGGATTTTTCAAGGTGACGTAAAAGATGACGATCAAACCCAATCCCAGCCAGTAGACGGGGATCGCCTGCCCGATGAACGTGATGGTCGTCATCGAATAATCGAACAGCGAGTACGGCTTCCGGGCAGAGAGGATGCCGATGGGCACGGCGAATAACAAGGTCACGAAAAAGGAAGCGCCGACGAGGATCAACGTGTTGGGGATGCGTTCGCCGATCATCTCTGAAACCGGGCGGCGGAATTTGATCGACTCGCCCATTTCTCCGCGCAGCATATTTCCCATCCAGCGCCCGTATTGAACCATGAGAGGATCGTTCAAGCCAAGCCTCTCCTCGATGGCTTCGAGTTGTTCCTTTGAAATGTTCGGGTTTCTGCGTGCGGCGGTCAATGGTCCGCCCGGTGCGGCGCGAACCATCAAGAACAGCAGGATGCTGATGATGAAAACGATCGGGATGGTTTGCAGGACACGGCGAAGAGCGTAGGTGCTCATTTATGCCTCAAAGACGATTTTGCCGTTCACCATGGTCAATACCGGTTTTGCCTGTCGGATATCCTTGGAAGGCAATGCGAATAAGTCATGCGAGAACAAGACCATGTCGGCAAGGTAGCCTTCCTTGATCTGTCCCTTTTCGTTTTCCATGAACTCGGCATACGCCGCATCGCGCGTATATCCGATGATGAGTTCTTCGAGCGTGAGATTGTGCGAGGGAACACCCTCTGCCCAGGGCTCGCGATTCAAGCCAACATGCAGGTTGATCATCGGGTCATATGGCGCGACGGGCCAGTCACTGCCGTACGCAATTTGGTTGCCAGCATTGAGCACATCCCGCCATGCGAACGAAAGATGCCAGCGCTGCTTCCCAACCCGCGTGGGCCACACATCGCCTTCGGAGATGCTAAACGGCGCATGGCTGGTCTGCATCGAAGGCAAGACGCCCAACTGCTTGAAGCGCGGCAGGTCATCGGGATGATAGACCTCGATGTGTTCGATACGGTGGCGGCTGTCCCGCTTCCCATTGGACCTTTGAACTGCTTCGTACCCATCGAGTGTTCGCCTCACCGCACCATCCCCGCAGCAATGGACAAAGATCTGCAAGCCCATTTTGTCGCACAGGGTTGCCATGCGCGTAAAGTGTTCGAGCGAGTAAATGCCGTCTGGTTGGGCGTTCGGTTCGTCGGCATACGGTTCGACGTTCAAAGCTGTGTAGGATTCCCAGACGCCGTCCATGAAGAATTTTGCCGCGCCGCCGCGCACAAATTCACCTTTGACCTTCGCCATCTCGGCGGCTTCTTTCAGCATCTCCTCGGTCGTCTCCGGCTTGATATGATACGGCTCATACACACGCACGGTCATTTCGCCCGCGTCTTCTACAGCGGCATACGTCATTAGTTCTTCCATATCGCCGTTCATGTTGTGGACACTGGTTACCCCGGTCGCGTTCATATGCGCCATGGTCATCTTGAGTAGTTCACGCTTGCGGGCCTCGCTTGGTTCGGGGATCAGGTCGGAGACGAGACCCATGGCGGTCTCGCGTAGTTCACCCGTGGCGATTCCGTTCTCATCGCGGACGATGACGCCGTTCCCTTCCGCTTCTTTGCCCGGCTGGAGAATACCCGCCAATTCCAGTGCCCTGGTGTTCGCCCATGAGGTATGACCATCGTAGGCGTTGATATAAATGGGCTTATCTGCGATGATCGCATCTAATTCGTGCCGATTGGCGATCACGTCGTATCGAACGCCGCGCCCATCGATCCATTCGGCGGTCTTGTTGTTCTCCGCAAATTCAAGCAGGATGGTCCTTACGTCGTTGATATCCTTTGCGTCATACAATTGTGCTCCACCCATCGAAATCGCCCCCCACAACAAATGAAAATGCGAGTCGATGAAACCGGGGGTTAGGGTGCGACCCTGCCCGTCTATGACTCGCGTGTTTTGGTCTTTGAAGTCTTTCCCACCATCGTTCGTCCCGACATAAATGATGCGGTTGCCTTTGACAGCGACGGATTCTGCCTGTGGCATCTCCGGATTGCTTGTAAAAATTCTCGCGTTCTCAACGATGAAATCTGCCTTTGGGGTCATGCCTGCTCTCCTTTTGGTCTCATGGGCTGACCTGAATATACATTAACTGGGTCTCAACGGCAAGTGAAAACCTGGTTGTGTAGAGCAGTTCTCTCTTTGGTTTATAATCGCTTTCATCATGGATAAGAAGAAAGTAGTCGTCGCCATGTCCGGCGGCGTGGATTCATCGGTAGCGGCGGCTTTGCTCAAAGAGCAGGGCTATGACGTGATCGGTATGATGCTGCGGCTTTGGAGCGAACCCGGCAAGGAAGATTCCAATCGCTGCTGCACGCCTGATTCGATGGCGCAGGCGCGGCGAGTGGCGGCGAAATTGGACATTCCCTTTTATGTGGTGGATGCGAAGGATGTCTTCCGCGAGACGGTGGTTCAGTATTTTCTGGACGGCTACGCCAATGGCGAGACGCCCAACCCCTGCCTGCTGTGCAACCGGCAGATCCGCTGGACGTTCCTGCTCGACCATGCATTGGCGTTGGGGGCGGATTTTATGGCGACAGGACATTACGTAAGACGACGGACGATGGACGATGGGCGATCAGAACTGCTGCGCGCAGTTGACCCATCCAAGGATCAATCGTACGTTCTGCATGTCCTGGATCAACAGAAGTTGAATTTTGCCTTGTTTCCAGTGGGGGATTATCCCAAGCCGGAAATTCGTGCCATTGCCGAAAAGTATGGGCTTCCAACTGCTTCACGAAAAGACTCGCAAGACCTTTGCTTTTTGGCAGGGGAAGACTATCGCAACTTCCTGCAGCGAAATGCGCCGGAGATATTGACGCCGGGGAATATCGAAACACCGGACGGCAAGGTTATCGGTCAGCATAACGGATTGGCGAATTACACCATCGGTCAACGCAAGGGACTTGGCGTGGCGTCGCCGGTTCCGCTTTATGTCATTACGAAACAAACTTTACGCAATACGTTGATCGTCGGTACGCAAGAGCAAATGGGCACGTCTGAATTGACCGCACGTGACGTGAATTGGGTCAGCGGGGAAGTGCCGCGTGAGCCGTTCCGTGCTGAGGTGAAAATCCGTTATACGGCAAAGGAGGTCCCGGCGTTGGTCATGCCGATGGACGGGAACCAGGTTCAGGTCCGGTTTGATGCGCCTGTGCGGGATGCGACCAAAGGTCAGGCGGCGGTTTTCTATCGAGGTGATGTGTTGTTGGGCGGTGGGATCATCCATTCCATTTGAACAAGCCTGACTGGGAGAAAAGGGAGCCGTAGCATGATTACATTTCCCGCTGCACTGTTCGGATTGGTGATCGCCTTGCTGGTGGGCGCATTGTTCCATGCCCTGCGCGGTGGGAGCGGCTGGCGGCTGCTCCTCTACCTTGGTTCGAGTGTCCTTGGGTTTGCGCTTGGGCAGGTGGCAGGTATCTTCTTCGGCTGGGTCTTGTTCAAGTTTGGAATGTTGGATATCGGCTTGGGCATGGTGGGAAGCGCCGTGATCTTGCTGGCAGGAAACTGGCTTATCCGCCCCTAATCCCCGGTTGCACGTTATCCAAGAACGGCGTATACTTCGCCGGTCAAAAAATACAAATTGACGAATTCAAGTTCAAGGAAAGAAATCACGTGAATATAGACCTTTCAAAAAACGAAGAATCTGAACTTCAAATGGAATCGCTTGGCGAAAAGATCGAGACGATCATCGAAAAACTGCCGCCTACCGAGGTGACGCTGGTCGAGATCATGGACATTGTCGGCGCAGATAGTCTGCTGTTGCTGACCGTTTTCCTTTCGCTCGTTTTTCTCGTCCCGGTTTCCATCCCTGGCGTGAGCACGGTTTTTGGGTCTGCTATTTTGTTGATCGGCATCACCCGTTTGTTCTCGCGTAAATTGTGGCTGCCGGAAAAAATCGGCACCCGCAAACTCTCCGCCGAAAAATTGCGAGAAGGTTTCAAGAAAGCCCTCGTCTGGTTCCGCCGTCTTGAAAAGGTCAGCCGCCCGCACCGCATGAGCGGACTGACGACCGAAGGTGCGATGACTGTTTTCAACAACCTGTCATTCATCCTTGCGGCGGTTCTCTTGATGGCTCCATTCGGCTTTATCCCATTTAGTAATACGCTTCCGGCCGTGGCGTTGATCTTTCTTGCCATTGGCATGATGCAGCGCGATGGCGTGTCCATTTTGCTGGGCAATCTCTCCAACATCGCCACCATTGTTTATTTTGGTTTTCTTATTGCCGGCGGCGGTTGGTCCATCGGCGAATTTATCAAACTGCTGGGGTAGTCAACTGCAAACTGGGCAGGTCGGGTGTGCGCCCGACCTGTTTTTTTTATGAAATACATTGCTGCATTATTTACAATTTTCATCATCGTGGTGATCGTTCTCGCTGACCGCGATGCCATTCCGCCATTCATTAAAGATCTTTATGATTTTGAGAACGGGGATAAGTTTGGGCATTTCATCCTTTATGGATTGCTCAACTTCTTCGTCACGCTTGCCATCATTCGTGCGCTTCCAAACCGGACCTCGAGCCGGGTGGCACTTTCAGTGGGCTTGATCCTTGCCCTGATCGTCGCTGCCGAAGAATTCTCGCAGCAGTTCTTTTCCGCCCGCACCTTCGACTTGATCGACCTTGCCGCAAGCTTTGTCGGGCTCCTGGTTGGTGGCTGGACGGCATGGCAAATAAAAAAGAGACGGTCATCTTCAGGATGACCGTCTCTTGCTTTTCCTATGGAACTAACTTCAAATATCCTTCCGCGTCGTTGACGATGGATTCTTGATCCCACCACATGGGATAATATTCCACGTTTGCCCATAACGGAGCCATGTCATCGTAATGCGGATGATAGGCATGACCCGATTGCCCCGTCGTGTGGACGGTTAGGGAAGCGTTCAAGTCGCTGAAATCCACGATCATGCGCATGGAGGGCAGCCAGTTCGTCTCGTAGCCGTCACGCACCGACCAGCCCGTTGCATTGACAATGGAATCTCCGCCGCCCGTGGGGAAGGGTCCGCGGTTGAGCAGGTCTTCTATCAACGAAACGCCAGATTCTCCCAATGTGGAGTTGCGGAAGGTGGCGGCGTGCATCTCACCCCATTTCCACTGTTCGACATTCCTGCCAAAGATTCCTTCGAGTTCGGCAATGCCATCTGAGAAGGATTTTGTGATGATGTCTGGCATTGTCTCGGTCACATCCGGTGTGGATTTGTCATCCCAGAACGGGTCATTGGGATTCTTTGCCATGTGCCGCATGATCTCATTCCAACGGGAACCGCCGTCGGGGAAATAGCGTTCTTCGGGCATTTCGTCATTGAACGTATTCTGTATGAAGGCGCGCCAGAAGGCGTTGAAAACCGCCGCTGCCGTCGAATCGATGCGGTCTTGATAATCCCAATTCTGCAGGGTGTCAAAAGCGATGGCTTCGGTTTCTTTTGCGAACTTGAAATCCATCTCCAAAAGGATCGGAACAAAAACCTCAGCATTGCTGTCGAACGAATCGCCGTGCATCTGCTGGATGTAGGCTTTGTCGATCTTGCCGGGTGCAGACTCGATCATCTCCACGATACGATTTGCGCGGAAGCCGTAATCCCAATCATAAGTTATGAGGTATGGATAGTCCCACGGGTTAACCTGATTATTGGCAGTGACGATAAATCCTTCGTCGGGGTTGAATGCATATGGCAATTCTTCGAACGGGATAAAACCTGTCCACTCATATTCGTCTGTCCAGCCGGGGACGGGAAGCGTGCCATCGCCGTTTTTGCGGATGGGGATATCGCCGGGCATTTGGTAGCCGATATTGCCTTCGACATCGGCATAGATCAGGTTTTGCGCCGGGACATGGAAGCCGCGCGCGGCTTCGCGGAACTCATCCCAGTTCTGCGCTTTGTTGAAGCCCCAGATCGCTTCGAACGGAGTGGACGGGGTCAGCGCCGTCCATTGAAGCGCAATGACGTATTGCTCGGGCAATTCCACGCCGGCGCGATCTTTGAACGGGATAAATTCTGTGTCCTCCGGATCGCTTTCATTCATGAGCGGACCGTACAGATCAGAGATGACCGGTCCGTGGCGGGTCTTCTTCACCGTGATGGTCACGGGTTCGCCGCCTACAATATCGATGATTTCTTCATAGGTTTCAAAATCAACCCATTCGCCATTAACTTCATATTGATTCGGGTTTTCAGGATTGACCCTTTCGATGTACAGATCCATTACATCGGGACCAACGTTGGTGAAGCCCCAGGCGATTTTGTCGTTATGCCCAATGACCACACCGGGGACGCCTGCAAACGAAAAGCCCGCCACCTCGAACGGACAATCATCCGATTTTTCGACACAATGCAAGCCGACCTGATACCAGATGGATGGCATTTGGATTCCAAGATGCGGGTCGTTGGCAAGATAAGGCATGCCCGTGTCCGTTAACTCGCCAGAAACCGCCCAAGAGTTTGACCCAATCCCATCGTTCCACGGACCAAGTACCGGGTCCAGTAATGAGGCGTTATGACCGACCGTATCCAGCGGGAGTTGTGAATAGTCAAACGCAATCGGTTCAGAATCGGATGGAATATTTAAAGCCTGTTCATTGGCCGGCATTTCGTTCACAATTACCGGATGGTCTTCGGGATAAGCCGGGAAGAGTTGCGCCATTTGCTCGGGGGTAAAGGTTTTGAGTAAAACGGCGCGTTCGATCTCTTCACCCATGTTGCCGCGCAGATCCCAAGCCATGGCTTTGCCCCACGTGAGCGAATGGATGGGAGTCCACGGCTCGATCTCGTAGGCAGGGCTGAGCAGACCGAGGACGGCGTATTCGAGGCTGAGGGCGGTATCTTTGTGATCTTTCAAATAAGCATTTACTCCGTCTGTGTATGCCTGCAAGATCGCGCGCGATTCGGGATCGAGATTCTCCCATTCGGCTTCGGCGGTTTTTCGCCAGCCTAGAGTCCGCAAGAACGCATCAGTCTCGACCTGTGCCGAGCCGAACATCTTGGAGAGTTCGCCCGAGCCGATGTGTCGCCACGAGTCCATTTGCCAGAAGCGATCCTGTGCGTGGACATACCCCTGCGCGAAGAACAGGTCGTGCGCGGTGGTGGCGTAAATGTGGGGGATGCCCATCGCGTCGCGATAGATGTCCACGGTGTCGTTCAAGCCTGTTACCTGAATCTCACCGTCAATTTTAGGAAAAGACTCTTTTGCAACAGTGTTTGGCAAATAACTTTTGAAGTAGAACAAGCCTGCTGAAACGGCAATCAGCGCCAGAATCAGAACGCCGATCAGAAACCTGCCAAGATATTTTCCTGCTTTTTTCATGTGCCCTCCGAGTTTGGGAATATTCGCCATCGTATCAGCCTGTGGTTTCGCTGAAAGCAAGGCGGGATATTAGAATCCTGTCGATGAATAAAAAACCCGCATCCTTGCGAAATGTTACGAAACAATAGTGGGTATGGACATTCTTTGGTTGGGTTGTTTTGTTCGATATCTGGAAGTAGATGATAAATAAACAGAGACCAATTTACTCACTGGTCTCTGTTTATTGCGCCAGTTTATTGCACCGTTCCCAACAGCCTCGGATACCAATACCATAAAATATCGGCAGCCGGTTTGCTGTGGATGGATGTGGATTTATCCTGCAATGCCACCGGCATAAAATACCCGCGGCTGACGAAGCCCGAGACCCACGAACGGGCATTGACCGCCGTCAGCATGGCTTCGTAGATATCCGCCTGGGTTTGCAGGCTTAGGCTCACTGAAGGGTAGTCTGTGTTCGGGCGGGAGAGCTGTGCAAAGTCCAGGCAGCCGCCAGCGCCATTGGGCACGCATCCACTGGCGGCGCCGGCCGCGGAGGGATACGACACCGCCAGGATGACCGGCTTGCCGAGCAGGGATGCCAGCGGCGCGACTTCGTTATCGAGCAGGCGCCCGGCTTCATTGGCATAGTCCATTTTTGTTGCGGTCTGACTCGTGCTCAGCGGAATCGACCACAAAAGATAAATTCCATCCATATCCAGCAGGAAGTTGACCGGTGTCTCCAGGTTCGACTTGGTGTATGGCATCGCCCAGAAGACCTGACCTTTGAAACGGGAGCGGACATCCTGAACGATGGCTCGCCATTGTGCTTCCGCATCTGCCGGGACGTTGGACGGAGTGCCGTCTGACAGCGTTCCGCCGGGGAGAGCGGGTGCCGCCCAATCCCCGCCAAGGATGAGGATGTTCGCGCCGCTCTGGTTGGCGAGGTCGGCGTAGTTGACGGCGAAGGCACGGTATCGGGTGAACCAGGTCTGCCACCATTGGGCGTCACGTGGAGCGCCCAGCCAAAAGGAATCTGCGGGAGTCTTCGTCGGATCGGTGGAAGCGGGGAAATGAGGCGTGGGGAAGATCGCGACGTTCAATCCCAATGCCCGGGCTTGCGAGACCATGATGGCGGAGTCGATCCACAGCGGGTCCTGACCGGAAACGGTAGCGAAACGAAGTGGGGAACTGCTGGTGTACGTCCAGCTTGGGGTGAGAACTGCGAGGTTGGAACCTAGCGCGCGCGTATTGGCAAACGTCTGTGGTGCAAAGTACGAGAAGTTCGGGCGATAGGTGGATTGATATTCGATCCCGGCAACAAACCCGGCGGTGCGTGGCGGGATGTTCGCTCCCACCAATGTGACGGGTTCCGGGTTTTCGAACCACTTCCACGAACCGATGATATCTTGAATGTCCTGCCCGAGCAGGCTGGTGGCGGCTTGCCTGCCCGTAGAGGATACTCCCGCGGTCTGGTTGTCATCTGCGCTGCCGCATTGTGCGTTGCGACAGTATCGGTACGAGAAAGAACCGAGGAAGTTCAACGGTCCATATAATTTGTATATCCAGCGGTTGTTTCCAAGGGGCCACATTGGAATCGGTTCCATCCAATTGATGGCGTTGAATTGAATGTAGATAATATCCCCCGGCGGCGTGACGGACGGGATGGTGGTCTCAAAAAGGATCGGCGCCGATTCGCGGTTAACGACCCAGGTTGCGACCGTATCCTGCAAGACGACATCCTGTTCAGGGACGATGAAATCACGCAACACCCATTCCCCGTTTGCTTTGTGTTCCGCATTCCAAAAGCCATCTCCGAGTGTGTATTTGTATTGGATATGAGTGCCAACCGGCAGCCCCAACGTGATGGAGTATTGCCCGCCTTCCTGCAAACTCATGACCGGCATTCGGTCTGCAACCGTGTTGACCCCGCCGAGCAGGTCGGCAAAGGTGTTCCCCAATTGCAGGATGTTCCCTGCAATTCGAACGGGCACACCCGGAACGGTATCCTGTGGGATGGTCACATTGAAGGTCACGTTGACAAGGCGGGATGGCTTCACGCGCAAATCAACGATGGTTGCCGATCCATCCCCAACGATCGCACCCTGCTGGAAGGGCTGATACATCCCATCCAGGCTGTAGGCGACAACCTGCTGAGTGCCAACGGGCAGCCCCGTCAGTTCGAAGCGCCCCATCGAATCTGTGAAGAAATGCATACCTCCGGCGGTTACTAGGATGTTCGGCAGCGGCGAGCCGGTATCCATGTTGAAGACCTGCCCCAGGATCGTGCCGGTGGGGCGGGTATAGGTTTTGTCGCTCCAATCGGCGAGAATATCCTGCACTTCAGCGGGTCCTGCCACATAGTGAAGCCGATAGCGAATGGTTTCCCCGAAAACAGAATCCTCGTTGATAACCTGCGACCCCGCGCGGCGAATGTAGCGATATTTAACAACCGATTGAAATGGCAGGGGGAGGGTAGCCGTGTATGTCAGCGAGTCGCGCGGACTCATCGGGTACTGCACAGCGCTGATCGAAAGCCCAGTCACCTCGTCCATGACCGCCACGGCGAGCGATTCGTTCGCTTGCAGCGGCTCAGGCAGCGTGACCACGAACGTCGTCTGCGCCACCGGATAGGGAGTAGATGAAGGAACCGCGCCCGAAGGCGGCGGCTCAGTTGGATTGGTTCCAAATGGATTTCCGAGCAATGAAAATGTACATGCCTGCCCCACAAGGACAAGGATGATCCCCGCAAGCGCAATGCGGCGCAAATTGATGAATTTCCCGTTCATTCTCTTCTCCTTGATGAAAAGCGCGCTTCGTGCCGCGCCTCAGCCTGCCCCTCCATCTGCAAGATCTTCCTGCGCTTCGGCTTGTTTTTTACGCCCGGCGTAGGCGAGATAACTCAAACCGATGCTGACAAAGTATAACAAAGTCATGGGCAGCATCACCAACCCCATGTTGACAGGGTCCACGGTAGGGGTGACCGCCGCGGCGAGCACGGCAATGACCACAATGGCAAGCCGCCACTGCTGGGCAAGTACTTGCGGCTGGATCAAGCCGATTGCGGTCAGCACATAGACGATCAGTGGGAATTCAAAGAATAAGCCGATCCAGATCATCAAACCGGTCACAAAAGCAAAGTATTCATTCGCCGTCCAAAATTGGGCGATTTCAGTGAAGCCGCCCAGGAATGGCAGGGCAGCCGGCAACAGGACAAAGAACGTGAACGCCATGCCCGTCAGAAAGAGCAGGGTTGCCAGCGGAATTCCCACCAGCCCCAGTTTTTTCTCGCGTGGTCTCAAGCCGGGCGCGGCGAACATCCATAATTCAAGTGCAATGTACGGGAATGCAACAGCAATGCCGACAGACATCGCCACGCGCATAAAGACACCGATCTCCTCGGTCACCTGAATGGCTTGCAGTTTGGATAACCCGCCCACCGGACCGGAAAGATATTGCATGACCGGCTCTGCCACCCCAAACGCAGCGATCACCGCAACCGCAAGCACCCCGACCGCCCGCAGTAGATGTGACCGCAGCGCGCCGACCTGCTCCCACAACATTTCACGGGTGTCTTTGCTGGTAACAATGTCCGCAAAAACATCCGCGACAGGGCGCTCGTCGGGTTCGCTGTTCAGGAATTGGATGAATTGTATTAATTTAATGAATGGGAATGAGATCACCGCATATACAATGCGGAATGGAAAGGCGATTAAATGGAAAAGGACCTGGAAATAGACAAGAATGCCTTGTCCGATCCCCTTGAAGAAGTTACGCATTGTTCTGTGAATCGCTTTCGGGGTCTTGGGGTGCTTGGTCTGCAGGCGCGGAGGGCTTGCTTTCAGCCGGCTTGTTTTGCGCGGAGTTGGCTGGAACAGGCTTGGAGCGTGGGGCAGGCTGTGAGGGGATGTTCCAGTTCGAGGTCAGGTTGGTGGCGTTGTTCACATCTTTCCCGATCTGATTCAGTTCCTCGTTCGCTTCGCGCATCAATTTGTTCGGCAGGGTGCGCAGTTCGCGCGAGGTCTGTTGAAAGATCTTCCAGCCATCGGAGGTGACGATTCCGCGCAGCCATTTGCCGATGGTGCGCCCGGCTTTTTGCATGTCCTTCGGACCAAGCACAAGCAGGGCAATAATAATGACGAAAATAAGTTCGGACATTCCGATGCCGAGGATTTCCATGTTCTATGATTCCAGGTTGCTTTCCTGTGGGAGTTTATCTTTGATCAGATTCTGGATCTCGTTCTCATGTTCGACGAGTGTGCCCAATACGCCGTTGACAAAGCGCGAAGTCGAATCAGAGCCGTAGATCTTTGCCAGTTCCACCGCTTCGTTGATGGCAACCTTGAGCGGCGTTTCGCGAGAGACGGCGAACTCCCAGCAGGCGATGCGTAGGATGTTGCGGTCGATGGCGGCGATCTGGTCGAGGGGCCATTCGGGCGCGTATTTGGCGATGACGTGGTCGAGGTCATGCCGCAGCGGCAGGACACCAAAAATGATGCGCCTTGCAAACTCGGCAAGATCATCAGAAAGAGCAGTATCCTCCAGGCGTGTCCTCAACACGTCGCCCGGAGGATGGCTCGAAAGGTCAGTCTCGTAGAGAACTTGCAGAGCAATTGCGCGCGCCCTGGTTCGGGGTTTCATCAGGCTTGCGCCTCGCCGTCTTCGAAATCAATATCTTCGATGTGGATGTTCACTTCGCCGACATCCATGCCGACCATTTCCTGAATTGCGCGGGTCACATTCTGTTGGATATTGCGGCTGACTTCGCGGATGTTGACGTTGTCTTTCAGGATCAGGAACAGGTCTGCATAGACCGTATTCTCCTTCGCTTCGATCCGGACGCCGTCGCCTGTTCCGCGCCGAAAGAGTCGGTTCACGCCGCCGGCGACGGGAGCCAGCCGGCTGACGCCGGGGACTTCCAATGCGGCGAGACGGGCGATGGTGGTCAATACTTCGGGTGAAACGGTGGTCTTGCCTTGAGTGTCTTCCATGGGGTCTCCTTACATCATTGCCATGCCGCCGTCCACGCCGAGGACTTGACCGGTAATATACGCGGCTCCGTCCGAAGCGAGAAATGCGGCGGCAAATGCGATTTCTTCAGGGTTGCCTTTGCGCCCAAGCGGAACGAGTTTGAGCGCGGCTTCGAGGGTTTCGGGAGTTATCGCGTCGAGGATCTCCGTATCCACGAAGCCCGGCGCAATGGCGTTGACAGTGATATTCCGCGCGGCAACTTCCCGCGCCAGCGCCTTGGTGAAGGCGATCTGCCCGCCTTTGGAGGCGGAGTAGTTGGTCTGACCGGGGTTGCCCATCTGCCCGGCGATGGAGGCGATGTTGATGATGCGTCCCGTGCGTTTGCGCATCATGTGCTTGACGGCAGCCTTCGAGCAGTTGAAGGTGCTTTTCAGGTTGGTGCTGATGACCGCATCCCAATCGGATTCGGGCATCAGCATGATCAATTGATCGCGGGTGATACCCGCATTGTTGACGAGGATGCTCAAGTCGCCGAAAGTGTCGATGGCGAACTTGACCAGCGCTTCCGCCTGCTTGAAATCGGAAACGTCCGCTTGGAAGGCGGCGGCTTTCCCGCCGGTTTCCTGGATCTTTTTCACAACGTCTTCGGCGGCTTCGGGGGATTTGTTGTAGTTGACCACGACCGCCGCGCCGCGTTCGGCGAACTCGAGCGCAATGGCGCGTCCAATTCCGCGCGAACCACCGGTGACGATGGCAACCTTATTTTCCAAAGACAGTTTGAAAGGCATTAAAGGGCTCCTATAATGAAATTATACATCATGAAGAAGTAACCCTGCCGCCTGAAGGTGGAAACGAGCGGAAGGAAGGTATCTAACGATGTTTGATTCCCAGTGCCAGCCCCAAGCCGCCGCCCAAGGCGATGACCGCCGCCCACAGGAAGGCGTCCTGCCAGAAGCGGATGGGGAAAAGGCGGATGAGGGTGTCTGAATAATAGAAAAGCCAGGAGTCACCCTCGAAGAATAAGGTGTGGAACCAAACGAAAAAATTCCAGAAGATATCCGGGTTGAGCAGGATACCCGTGCCCGCGATCAGCGCCAACGTGAGCGCCAGCCCAACCATCCACCAGCCGCCGCGCCGCAGCCCGTTGAGATAGTCTGTCAGCCAGCTGCCGCGCCTGGCAAGGAAGGCGAGGATCGCCAACAACCCAACCGAAACATACCAGATGTTTAGCGAGCCCTTGACTACATTCTTCACGTCTTCCATGTGTTTGAGCTCGCGCTCATTGTACAACGGGCTGCCATCTTCGAATTGCAGGTCGCCGAGGTAGGAAATATCCGCGCTGTTGACAAGATAAGTCACGGCATAAGGTGCCCATTTCAGGCGGTCTTCGCGGGTGAAGCCATATTCATCTGCGGGGAAGTAAGGCATGTGATATTCGACGGTGTAGTAAAGCGGTGTGAGCAAAATACGCAAGGCAAGCCCGACCAGCGCCAATGGTGTTAGCAGAGAGACGAGGTAGGAGGGGGATTTCACAGTTACTCCAAAAACTCCAGCCCGCCTTCAAGGACGAAACTGACTACCATGTCGTTGACGATCCATTCAATGGGGGCGAGGTCATCTGTGAAGACGGTGGTGGTCTCGTAGCCGGGTTCGAGATGGGTATAGGTGACGGTCATGGTGGTGACCAACAGAGGATCAAGGGAGGAATCGCCCGCGAGTCGCACCATGTTGGCGGAGAAGTTTTGCGGCGTGGTCGTTTCTTTGGTGGCGAAGATCATGGTGTTGAGCGTGCCGGGGATGTCCATGATGTGGATGGAGGGAAATATCTGCGCCATGGTCGTGGCGAGACCGTCGATCAGGCGGCGGTCGCCCGGGGTGGAGCCAACGTTCAGGGTCAGCACCCCGTTTTCGGTCAGGTGCGAAGCGCAAATTTCAAAGAACTCGAGCGTGGTCATGTGCGGCGGGATGTATGGCGGACGATACGCGTCGATGGCGATGATGTCGTATCGTGCCTGGCTGCGATCCAAGCCCAGCCTGCCATCGCCAACGATGACATTTAAGTTGGGCAGGTCCATCCCAAAATATTCACGCCCCACATCCACGATCTTGCCGTCGATCTCAAAACCGTCGATCTGCAAATCGTCGCCGTATACTGCCGTGGCTTGACGTGCCGCTGTTCCCGCGGCAAGACCAATGATCGCCATGCGTTGAATATCATCAGGCGAGCGGTCCTCGTAGAAATACGGTCCCACCAGGAATTGCTCCCAAGGTCCATTATAGAAAAGTGTATCGGGATGATAAATCGAATGGATGCCCTGTCCATCGTTCAAGCGCAACAGGGTAAAGCCGTTTACCTGTTGCACCTGAATGTAGTTGTATTCCGACTCGGTCTCGTACACCTGTCCGCTGCTGATCTTGAGCGCAGAATTGGAAAAGAGAACGGCGATGGCGGTCAGCAGCACGGGCATCCAGATCAGTTTGAACATTTCGCGCATGCTGGCAAAGCGGGCAAGCCCCACCAGCGCCACGACCAGCAGGGTCATGCCGAACAGCACAAAGGTCAGGCGTGTTCCAATGGTGGGGATGAAGACCAGCGTGGGCAGGAATGTGCCGATGAATGAGCCGAGGGTCGAGACGGCGTAGATCTGCCCGGAAATTTGCCCGGTTTTTTGTGGGTCGTCCACCGAGAGGCGGATGGCAAAAGGTGAGATGGTGCCAAGCAGTGTGATGGGTACGATGAAGAGCACCAGCACGACGATGAAAGAGCCTGCCATCACGCCGACACTGAGCGCTTCGAACGCTCCCGCCGCGGACCTGAGAACGGGTACGGCGACATAGGGCACCAGCCCCACTGTGAACGCCGCCCACGCGAGGATGCGGTACATGGCAAGCGGGGTGGGGTTCTTGTCTGCCCATTTACCGCCCAATTGGTAGCCAAACGCAAGATAGATGAGGATGAGCCCGATAATGCTCGCCCAGACGAGGTTGCTCGTGCCGAAGACATTACCGATCAGACGTCCGGCAGTCAGTTCGGCTGCGAGGGTGGTCATGCCGGAGATAAAGACAGTGAAGAGGAGGTATCGTTTCATGGTTGTTCCCGGATTAAGATGGGAGGATTATACCCGTGACTGTTTTCTACTTATGGATATTCTTATGAATCGTTCAAAAAAGGAAGAAATAATCGGCGAAATCCGGCTCTTTCCTTGACGAAAGACCGCTGAACGAATAAAATCGATGTCGTAGCCTGTTTTGCGCCTCCGTGAGGAGGCGCGTTTTCTGCCAAGACCATGACCGAAGAACAAAACTCCCCCGAATCCCAGTCGCCACAGGTGGTAAACCTTGCGCATGTAGATGTGGAAAACGTCCATGCCGAATTGGTGCGCATGCACCAAAGTTCGGCGCGTGCGGTCCGCTCGGAGGACGTGGAATTGAATTTGAGCGCTGTCGCTGCGGTTGAAGCCGGGACGATGAAGATGTATCAGTCTTTGGCGGCGGCGGCAGAAGCGAAAGAGATGACCGTGAGCGAGTCGGCAGTGGGAGTGGTACAGGCAGAGACTCTCTCTCATAACGGCGCATCCGCTGTCGTTTTGGCGGGAAGCGTCGAGTTCGGCAATGCCTATGCCGGTCTGGTGGCTGGCAGGGAAGTTCGCGGAGATCGCATCGAGTCTCTCATCCTGCTTTCTCCCAGGGTGGAGGGAAATGTCAACACGGTGATGGATACCCGCGGTGCATTGATCGCGGGTATGGTCGGCGGGCTGTTTGCGGGCATCATGCTCCTTTTGGGGCGGATGTTGTTCGGCAGGCGATAACGAGAATGTTCAGCGGAGTGTTTCCGCTTTGCAGAAATTCATGTTTCGGGCGAAGGTAACCGCAATCCGGCGGTGAGAGGCGCCCAAGGAGTTAAGTAAGATGGAAAAAGTAGTATTGAAAGCCACCAAACGCGAGGTCGTTGGCAAGCAGGTGAAAGCCCTGCGCCGCGAAGGCAAACTTCCGGCGGTGATCTATGGTCGTCATGTCGAGCCGGTTGCTGTCGTGCTCGAGGCGCATAGCGCGGGGTTGGCGCTGGCGAAGTTGACCTCCTCCAGCCTGGTCACGCTTGATGTGGATGGCAAGGAATATCCCGCCCTCGTGCGTGAACGCCAGCGCGATTACATCAAGGGTGAATTGACGCATGTGGATTTTCTTGCGGTGGATCTGACCGAAACGATCCGCGCCAACGTGAGTGTTACCCTGTTCGGTGTTTCCCCGGCGGTCAAGGATTACAACGGTGTGCTCGTCCAGAACTTGGAACGGTTAGAAGTGGAATGTCTGCCGACCGACCTGCCTGAGCGCATTACGCTCGATATTTCTGTCCTGAAGCAGATCGGTGACAGCATCCGTGTGAATGATGTGTCTGCGATGTTGACCGAGAAGGTGACTGTCCTCAATAACCCCGAGGATATGATCGCTGTGGTGACCATGCCGAAGGAAGAAGCCACCGAGGCGGCTGCGGGTGCTCCGGGTGAGGAAGCGGCTGCTCCCGAGCTCAGCGTGGAGCGCGGCAAGAAAGACGAAGAAGGCGGCGATTAAGCCTTTTCCGATTATGCAAAACAAAAATCCGTCATCATTGGATGGCGGATTTTTTATTCGGTCTCTTGCAAATGTCCAAAAAAACGACGCAAAAGCCCGCTTTTGGTGAACTTTGTCTGAGCAGGAGTTCTTGCTCCTACTGGATTATTTCAAGAGTTCTCAAAAAGTTGACCGTCATTCGCGCGGTCGCGCCCCAGAGCAATTCGCCGTCATAGGGGTGATAGGCGATCAATGAACGTTCCGAATCACGGACGAAAAATTCCCAATAGTTGTTGCGATTCGCAAGCCACAAGAGCGGGATGGTGAATACGCGCGCCACTTCCACGCTCGCTACTTTGAAGGCATACGGAAATGGGATAATCCCCACGACCGGGCTGACCCGAAAGTTGCTGATGGTGATCATGCGGCTCAATCTTCCCAACACCTGGACATCGCTGGGAAAGACACCGATTTCCTCTTCCGCTTCGCGCAGGGCGGTTTGTTCGGGGGTGGTTTCACCTTCGTCACAGGCGCCGCCAGGGAAGGAGACCTGCCCCTTGTGTGATTCGACCCGGTCTGTGCGGCGGGTATATAGGATATGCCATTCGTCCTGGTGAAATGTCAGCGGAACGAGCACCGCCGCGCACTTCAAACGCATCTCTGGCTTGATGGGAATTTCTGCATAGCCGTCGGATGAATCGGAATTCCGCTCCGCTTCCTGCAATTTGTTTTGGATGTACTCGCGGGTGAGCGCGCTCATTCTGTCTCGCTTCGCACCGGACTGCCGCAGTAGTCGCACTCGGCGGTAACTTCATCCAGCCACTCGACTTCGTGCGGGTGAAGTGCCGCGCCACAGGATGGGCAATGGGTGGGCAAAACGGGGTGTTTCATGGGGGCGGCAGGCTGCGAAATCTGATTTGTGGGCATATTGTTTTTAATTACGGATGCGATCTCATCCGCTTCGACGGTTAGACCGCGCTCGTTCAACTCCGTGACAATGCGATCTCCCAGCGCCTGCAATCTCTGAAAGCGGTGCTGCGTGCCGAGCAGGGTCAAGCCGCTGCGGAAATGTGAAACGCCCTTCTTTGTGTTACCCGCCAGCACAGCGGAACGTCCCGCCTCAATGTATAGCATCGGGGCGCGTTCCGGGGAGCGTTCCTCCGCTTTGCGGGCGAGGTCGTGAAAGGCAAGCATCGCGTTCTCGAAATCACCATCTGCAAGCAGACGGTGGGCGCGGCGTAATTTTGGTGGCAGCGCAGGCGGCTGGAATCGACGCCCCAAACGGCGGAACATGTTAACGTTCCTCCTCGATACCGATGATCTCCCGCGCCAGGTTCGCGCCGCGCGGGTCATCGAACAGGCTGGGCTCGATCTTGCGGGCAAAGATCAAAAAGCCAGTGTGCGCCACCATGCGGTCGGTGGGACGCAGGCGGCTGGGGTTGGTTTTGTAATAGCGCAGCAGCAATTCACATACTTCCACGAACGCGAAGTGATGGGTACGCAGTGCATGCAGTACTTTTTCCACCTGGTTGACGGTCGGGATGAGCGTCGCAAAAAATCCACCCGGCTTGAGTGCATTGCGCACCTGTGGAATGTAATCGAACGGATTTTGCACATCGAGAAAGAAGGCATCGGCTTCAGTTTCGTCAAAACCTTCCTGGATGTCGCGTAGTTTGAAGTCCACGCGCGAAGCGAGCCCCACCCGTTCAAGATTCTTATGGGCGAGATTTTGCACATCCGATTTTTGCTCATATGAGATGACTCGTCCAGTCGCGCCGACTGCACTTGCCAACGCGATCGTCATCGACCCGGAGCCTGTGCCCGCTTCCATGACCGTTTGCCCCTCTGAAACACCCATCTGGATCAGGATATAGCCAATGTCCTTTGGGTAAAGGATTTGGGTGGTGCGCGGCAATTCGTTCATGATGTCTGCCAGCGAGGGCTGCAACAGAAAGAAGGGAGCGCCGGTATGGCTGAAGACCTGCGAGCCCCACGGTTTGCCGATCAGATCATCGTGTTTGACCACGCCGCGATGACTTTGAAACTCTCCGCCGGGTTGCAGGATGAAAATGAAATGTTTGTGTGTAAGACCCACGAGCTGCGCCAGATCGCCTGCGCGGGTGATCGTTGAATAATTCATGCGGACAATTCTACTCTTTCTTCTTGCGGCTGTGATGCCGGCGTATTTTTGATCTTTCGGTTCGAGGCGACCAGCACTGCGAACATACCGATGCCCATCACCATTAATCCGCAGACCATGGCGGGGGCGTACATATACACCCATTCCGGCTTGCCGAGCGACTCGCCCATGGCAGATACCCCAGCCCCGGCAGCGGCGGCATTCCACACTCCGTGAATCAGAACTGCAGCGAAAAATGAAGCGAATAACCGACCAACCCGTTTTTCCTTGAATGCGGATGCGATTCCCCAGCCGACCAGCGCCGAAGTTGCCATGTGCAGCAAGCTCGTCCCGGCTCGCACACTGACGATGACCGCCCAACTGGAGGAGGCATCTGCACTGGCATTCAGGCTTTCGAACAGACCGAATGCCGCTCCGCTGACCATACCGAGCACAAATCCCTGTGCGGGCGAGTCGATCTTGCGGGCAAAGAGCCAGACAGCCAGCGGTTTGAACAGTTCTTCCACCAGTGGCACGATCACTGCAATATACCCGATCCCGATTGTGAGGACAGCCGTGTTGGCGATGTAGGGGGTAAGCAGGTTGAAGATGACTTGTTCGTTCGTCTCTTCCATGATGATCTGAGCCAGCCCCGCCATTTCTGCGAAGAGACCGGGTTGTGCAATTGCGAGGTATGCCGACCCGCCTACGACGATCGCCAACAGGATCACAAGCTCGAGCACGATCATCACCAGCGGTCCAACCGTCAAACTCAAACCGAAGACGGCAAAGAAACGCCAGCGTGGACCCACTTCAATGCCGCCTGCGCCGATCCCAAAGAAGAACCAGAGAGGCGGCACGATCACAAGTATCGACATCAACGGCAGGACCAGCCAGCTCAACCACGAAATCTCAAGGATCGAAACCGTCCCGCCGATGAGTACGCCAAAAAATCCCAACCCAATGACCACGAGAATATGCCAATTTGCATATGGGAAGAGAAACGACTGGTCTGCCGATTCCCTTCCCCGGGTCTTATCCAGTACGAACCACGCACAGACTCCCAACAGCAATGCGAAGAAACCGAAGGAAAACGCGCCGATCATCTCTGCCGCGCCGCCCTCGCCGTTGAACAAACCCAGGAGCGATACCATGATCATGATCAGCGCAAAGGCGAGAAACAAAAGTGCGCTGAGACCGATAACGATCAATGTCAATACGGCTGCCAGATGATTTTTTTTCGTCTGCATTATCTTTCCTCGATCTCCACCCGCAGGATCATATCTCCCGGGGGTAAACCGGTCGTCTGCGCCGGGTCGCGCGGGGTGAGTTGCTCCACCACTTCCATACCGCTGAGGACCTGACCGAAGATCGTATAACTTCCATTCAGATGTGCGGCAGGCGCATAAGTAATAAAGAACTGGCTGCCGTTCGTATCCGGACCTGAATTCGCCATGCCTACCACGCCGGGTTTGTTGAACAACAGATCGCTGATCTCATTCTCGAAAAAGTACCCAGGATTGCCGCGCCCCGTCCCGCTTGGGTCGCCCGCCTGTGCAGCAAAGCCAGGGATGACGCGATGAAAGGTCACACCGTCATACCAGCCCTGCCGCGCCAAAAAGACGAACGAGTTTACAGCCAATGGGGCTTTCTTGGGATACAACTCGACCAACACTTCACCTTTTGCGGTTTCGATCCGGGCAATATATTGTTTCGAAACATCAATATCAAACGGCGGGCACTCGGTAAATTGTTTTTGTCCAAGCGCGATAATGCCAATCGTGTCGTGGATGTTTTGATAATCGAGCAGATAGAATTGCTCGCCGTTGATGAGCAGGAGCGGCACGGCTGCAATGGTCAATTCTTTTGCCGCTTCATATGCTGACGTGAGGCGGGCAGCTGCCTCTTCGGCTTTCATTGCCGCTGAAAGTTGGTCCGCGTCGATGCCGACGTTCGGGGCTTCTCTCTGCACCCAGGCTTCGAATTGCCCTACGGTCATGGTTGCCCACTCATTTTGTCTGGCAAAGAGCAGGCTGTACATTTCCCAGAATTTTCCCTGCTCATCCGCAGCGAAGGCGGCAAGAAGTGAAATCTCCGATTTATCCAGCACGCCCAACAGCGGTAGCGGACGGAAGACAAAGCGCACATCGTTGCGGTTCTGCATTAACTCCGCGACAATGCTTGCCATCGCTGCGCAACCTTGTGACTGGAAATCACAGTACTCGACGAGAGTCACCGGCGCATCGGCTGGACCGATGGAGAAATCCTCCGCGCTTGGGGGCGGGAATAACGATGCTGTATTCGGCGTGGAGGTGGGGACTATATTGATGCGGGTGCAGGAAAACTCCGGCGTGGGTGTGTCTGGCAGGACGGGATTCGCGACAATCGGCGCTTCCGTCGGTGTGGGTGCAACCGTCTCTGTTCCACACGCGCTGATAAGGAACATGAACGGGAGGATAAAAAGAAGGGCGAAGAATATTCGTTTCATTATGGCTGCTCAACCGCTCTTTGAAGTTGTTCGAATTTCCACATCCATGAGATGCGGTTGACAAAATCCACCAGCGACTGGCTTTGTGACCTCAGGGTGCGCACAGCGGGACCAACCGGGTCTTCTCCGGCTGCACCGCCGGGTACGTCTGCATATGCGCCGTAGAAGGCGAAATACGCTTGATTCAGCTTGCGGATCAGGTACCGGTTATCGAGAAAGATTTGGCGGCGTTGTTCCATGTAGGCTTCGGCTTCTTCGATCTTGCCTTCTGCCAGCAGCGCATCCACATTCAGGCGGGTTTCATGCATTTGGGCACGGAAATCGAAGGGCGGGCGGGGGAAGTCTCCGGGATTGGGGCGATCTGTCGGAAGCGAGATCAGGCTCAAGGTCGGGGGAGAGGCGGATGCTTTTAATTCCGGGTAGAACTTTTCGATAACGAGCGCTCCGATCTCATCTCCTGCTATCGAGGCGGTGGTCTCGTTCATGGTGCGCAGTTCGGGAGATTGATTGTATAAGATCCCGAGTGGGCGCAAGGTGAGGTAGTTATGAATCCATTCGTGGGCGATGGTGCTGAGCATCCATTGCAGGTTGGTACTGCGCATAACCATTGCGGGGTACACGCCGACGCCGCCTACCGGTACGACCAGCGACGATACCTCCAGACTGGTATCCACCTGTTCTTCCAGGTTGGCTTGTTCATCCACGCTGATTTCGGTGTAGATGGCAATATTGGCAGTCTGTTCGATGCGATTGCGCGGCGAGACGATCAGCGCCATAGGGAGGGGTGTGGAATGATACCAGACGCTTGGAACGGGCTGCCCGCCGGCTGTGAAGCCGATCTCGGCAAGGACGGATGTGACCTGGTTTTGCAGGATGGCTTCTGCCAGCGGAGCGAGTTCGGTTCGGCGCGCATTGAGTGCAGACAGTTCGCTTCTAACATTTTCTGAGGCGTTTTCTTTGTCTGTGATGGCGGGGTCGGCGTAGATCTGTGAGAGCAGGTATTCATTATCGAAGATGGCTTGTGTGGTACGAAGATATTCTGTGACGATCCCTTTTTGAGTGGCGTGGTCGAGCGTGTAGGGCAGGTTGACCGCCGAGGCACGGACTTTGATGATCGCGGCGTTAGCCATCCATTCCAAATAGTCGAATTCGATGCTGCGGGTGTAGGCGCGCACCCGTTCGATGGGGTTGGTGAGGGAGGGGTTGCTGTACCCGGTAAGCGCTGCCAGCAGGATGAGCAGGACTGTGATCTCCAGTCCACGCAGGATGCGAGTTAGTAACATGACGCGGATTATACCCATTCCGTGACGGGATGATGAAATTTTGATTAAGAGCAGGTCACTGAATGACCTTCATCAGGTCGTTTGGGGAATGTACCACCACATCGGGGTTGCCACGAAGCAGTGTATCCAAACTCTGGTGTCCCCATGTCACTGCAATGCTGGTGACGCCCGCCTCTTTGGCAGACAGGATGTCGCTCAGAGAGTCTCCCACCATGAATTCGGATCCATGCGCTGGATTTTCCAACAGGCGCTCCCGTGCCATTGCTATTTTCTGTGCCTTGGAGCCGGGCGTATCCACGCCATACACGGCATGAATGAAGCCATCCAATCTGTGTTCTTGAAGAAACATGTTCACATTTTGCGATGAATTTGTTGTAACGATGGCGATCTTATGACGGGTGGAAAGATTCCTGACAACATTGCCCATCCCTTGAAAGATGGCGGGCGGGGTGGTCTTTTCGGCAAACCGGTTCAGGCATATTCTGACGAATTCATTGATGAGACGTTCGGGAACCTGGCATGCCTGCCCGTACGTTGAAAATGACATCACTTCAAGGTTGCTCAAGTCATGTTTTGTGACCGTGTGCTGTACGCCCAGCTGGTTGCACGCTTCCTGGCCAAACTGTAATAAGTCATCCAGGGTATCGGCGAGGACACCGTCGTAATCAAAGAGGATCAATGTCATGTAGTGACCACGCTATCTGTTTTTTTCACCTTTTTTCTAGAAAGCCGTTGCGATGATACCGAAAATTGCCATGAGGATTCCAATCCCTTGAAGTTTTGAAATCTTGTCTTTCAGGAAGATGACAGCCAGGGTGATCGTCACGATGGAAAGGGCGGATGCAATGGGTGTGATCAATATGGCGTCGCCAATTGTCAAGCCATAGTTTACCAGCGTAACGGCGGCAACTTCAATGACACCCATGAGTAGAATTGCAATGTTCGTCATGAACGGGCTGCTTTTCAACCCAATTCCCTGTCTGGTGATCAACGAAAATATCAACAAAAATATGACAATCCCGACTTTGACGAGAAATGTCGCAAGCAGCCACCCGATCTCTTCTGAAATGATCTCGCTAATGTTCCAAAAAACTCCAAAGAAGAATGCGCCAAAAATCGCCTCTCGAACGCCCAAGGAAAGTTGAAGGGTCTGATTCTTAAGGCTGGTCCAATCTATGGAAGCCAGCATGGCGCCGGAGATGATCATGAAAACGCCCAGTGTTTGTATGATGGTAAGCCGTTGTCCCATAAAGGCGAAGGCAAAAAACATGGTAAACACAGCCCATAAATTCATGGTTGCGGCGATGATCGATACATTGCCTTTCTCAAAGCCTTTGAAGAAAAATAGGTACCCAGCCGAATAGACAATCGCGGCAAGAAGTGACAAACCCACCGTCTGCATGGGGATGTTCAGCCCTTTGCTGAGTATAGCGGTAAGCAACAGGATGGACATCAAGCCTGCGAGTTGCGACCAAAATAACGCTTTGAATGAACCGATCTGTTTCGAGAATACACCACCCAGAAAGTCGTAGATTCCCCACCCCAGCATGCCGCCGATTCCCAATAGGATGCTTAGGATGGTTGAGTTCATGGCTGCTGTGGTTTGCTCCTTAACGAAGAGATGCTAGAATCTGGACTTTTTCCGATGGGGCATTATAACGCTGAGGAGACTTTGAGGGTAATGTATCTTTGGGATGAATATGGAAACTTGGACGAAAAAAACGCCAAGTCAGCCTGTACCCTGATTCATGAAAACAGGCGGTTTTCCGTCAGTTGCCCTGTGATTGGCAAACCTGAGGACAAGCGCTCGTTTGATATCCATGAGCAGCCCAATCTACTTCAACACGCCCTGTTCGGTGAAGTAATTTTTTGCGCCTTGATGCAAATAGGGCTGGGACGCAGTATTCAATATAGACATGGAATCCTCAGGACTGATCGGAAACCCGCTCTTCCACAATGTAGATGAGTCGTTGAAGAAGGTAGCCAGGATTTGAACCATGTATTGTTCCGGAAAATCTGCCATGGCGGCTAGTACAACAGTTGTTGCCAGTGTGCCTATATCTTTTTGATTCGAAATGTCTGCTGGAAATTTGCTCGCATGGAAGATGCCAGGATTGGCTTGCGTGATCTTTTCTGCTTCCTCTCCGGCGATGGGGATGAGTTTGAATTCTGTTCTTTTTGAATTCAAAAATTCGGACAGTTCTGTATTTGACGAAATCCCGCTCCAAAAGAAGGCGTCGATCTCGCCAGTTTCGAGAGCCTTAATTGCCGCTGGTAGTCCAAACTGTTCGCGGCTGATCCCTGTTTCCCAGTCAATGCCGAGGCTGGCAAGTACGAATCTTGACTGTTGCTCGGTCGCTGAGCCCGCTTCGCCGGTGGATATATGCTTTCCTTTGATGTCATTCACTGATGTAATACCAGAGGTTGCTGAGACAACAATATGTAATTGTTCTTCGTATAACGGCAGGACGATGCGTGCCGCTTCGGCGTAATCTGGAAACATGGGACGCGTCATCTCTGTGCCGCATTTGATGGCGATCTTTTCCATCGGCGCATCTGGAAAAGCAGTCATGAGTTTTCCTTGGTTGGCAAGAACAACGTGATAATCGTAGACAAATGCCATCCCTGCCTTGCCGGATGTCAGGATATCCATGCTTTCCATCAGGCTTGCAGTTTCCTTTACATCGGAAGAGATAGCAGGGATTTTGATGTCGATTTCCTCACTCAAGCCGTGTCCTTCTGTGTACCAGCCTTCACTTGCGGCGATGGTGAATTTGTAACTTCCTTGGGGAGTGGAGGTTGCAGGCTGGGTGTTGGCGGTTTCTGCAGAGGTGACAACAACAGGCGTGGATGTGCATCCACCTGCAATAACCATAATCATAAATAGCAGCGCGGAATTTTTGATATACATACTATTCTTTGATGTTGGAATCGCTGGAGTAGCAGGATATGCGCCCTACTACAAATGGAATCGGCGTTTGATAATATGCTTGACCAGCGCATGAACGGCACAAGATAGTGTGCTCATGGATGATTTCGCGTTCATTCATGATTTCTTCGCCACAGATACTGCAATTGGTGCGAATGCCTGGTCTTGAGATCAATGCTTCGATAGGCGTTGTTAGTTGTACTTCATTGACCGTAAACATTTCTTCGTCGGGCATGATTTGATACGCCTGCATTTGAGCAAAGTAATGGCGAGATTCGCCTGGCGCGTATTGGTATGCCTTCTCGCGGATGTCTAACACAGGGGTAATGCGATATGCAAGCCCGGTTTTCGTATCTACAAAGACTGCTGCGGTTTTGCCATAATCTTCCACGCGCAGGGTGCGATGCCCCACGGTGCAGTTGGTTGCGGCGGAGATCCCATCTGCGAAACAGCCGTCGGTTTCGGCGATGGTCAGGATTCTCTTTGAGTTGAGATTCGCTTCGAGTTGCAATGACCAGAGTCCCCTGAGTCCGAGGCGGACGCCAAGAATCTGGCGCGGGCAGAGGTGGGAATGGTCACGTGATGAAATGTCGAGCAGGTGTTGGATGTCCATAAAATTTGTTACCAAAATAAAAAGGCTGTCTCATGGAATAGAGTCAGCCGGTGTTTTGGTTTCTCCTTTCCAAGTGCGGGGGGATGGGGCGTTTCCAACCCATCCGTGGATCACGGTTGTGATCGGCTTGCTGCCGTGCTTTGCAGGGTAGGCAGTCAGGCTTCGGAGGTATTAAGTTTTGATTTATTGTTCTTTTGTTTCTTCTTCACCCAGACCGGATTTGAACGCGCGGATGCTTGAGCCAAGTTCGCTCGCGATCTTTCCGATACGCCCAACCCCGAAGAGCAGGATGACGATAACCAACAAGACAAGCAATTCGGTTTGACCGAGATGGAACATGATTCCTCGCTTTCAGTTGGCATGTCCCTCGTAAAGAGGGACATGCCAAAAGGAGAATGAACTAATAAACCCCACCGAGGTTGGCGCCGGAGTTTACGACGAGGACGAAGAACGCGATGCGCCCCAGTAATTCACCAACCAGCAGAACGATGGGCAGCCAGGCGGGGATATTCTTTCCGCTGCGGACGAAGAACAAGCCTGCCAGCAAAGCGGCAAGATGCAACCAATGCAGGGGTGAGGCAAGGAAGTTCTGCCCGGTGGCATTCATGACCGCATTTCCGGAGAGCCAGATAAACGGTACAACGAAGCGGACGACCAGGCTTGCCAGCAATGTGGGGAACAGGATGGAGGTTAACAGCGCATGGGCTTTTTCTTCCACAAAGTAGGCGGCAACTGCTGGTCCAAGTGTGAAGACTGTGAGCATGAAGAAGACCAGCGGGAGCAGGTTGTTGATGGCGTCCAGGGCTTTGCCGGTGTATGCCATGCCGGTGGTGAAAACTGCCAGCAAACCTACAAGGGCGGTCAGTTTAAGCAGCCGACCGTTGGGCGCTTTGGTGTAGACCATGTAGAGGCTGATGGCAGCCAGTGCACCAAAGATGGCAAAGGTGAGGATCTCACGACTCAGCCAGGCGGTGCCGAGATTCGCCAACATGCGAATGGCTCCAAGCGGCTTGCCAAGATGGAAGAAGGCGGCGATCACACCCACGCCGATCAAGGCGAGGATGGCGATCCACTCGTTGCGTGTTCTGGTGGAAGGTCCTTCCACAGTGACCCATTGACGCAGGGCGGCGAAGACCGCCAGACCAACGGCAAGTTGCGTGAGCAGGGTGAATAGAATGAGCGGGAGTTCAAGAAGGGTATCCATTTATACATCCCTCCGGACGATTTTGGGAGCCACAGGCAGCACAAAGCGCGTGGATGGCTCAAGGTCGGGGCGATAGGGGAAGCCGGGCGGGTATTGAACCGTGCTGGAAACATCGTCCACGTCCAAGTCTACGAGTGTGAGCGCATTGGTGGGGCAGGCTTGCACACAGGCGGGCAAAAGCCCTTCGTCGATGCGCTGCCAGCACATGCTGCATTTTTCCACGTGACCTTCTTCTTCGTTGTAGCGCGGCGCGCCAAACGGACAGTTGCGCAGACAGTTGCGGCAACCGATGCAGACATCTTCGTTGTGAACGACGATGCCATCCTCGCGCTGGGTATAAGCGCCGACCGGGCAGCCTTCGAGACATGCAGGCTGAGAGCAGTGGTTGCATGCCAGGGAATAGAAGGCGCGGTCTTTGTGCGGGTAAATCTCTTCGCTGAGCGGATACAACTTGCGCCAGACCATGCCGGGGTCGAGATTGTATTGGTTCTTGCATGCCATTCCACACGAGGAACAGCCGATGCACAACTCAGCGTTGACGGAAAAAGCGTATCTGGTCATTGGGTTCCTCCTATGCCTTTTCGATCTCGGCAAATTGATCGTGGATGGCGACACCGGGAGCGCCGGTCTTGTATTTGCCCATGTCGGACGATTCATCATCCACGAGGATATTGACATTGAAGGGATTATTCTGTCCGTACCAGGCTTCATACATCAGGATCGTATCAGCGGGAACAATATCGTTCACACTGACCTTGAGCTGAACTTCACCCGTCTTGTTGTACACGCGGACGGTATCCCCATCGACGAGACCCTTTTCGCGCGCCAGTTTCGGGTGGATGTATGCCAGCGGTTCGGGGTTGTAATCCAGCATCCAATCCAGGTTCTGGAATTGGGAGTGCAGCCCATACATGGAATGCGGCGTCAGCAGGCGGTAGGATGCGTACGCTTCACGCGGCTCCTTGTACTTGACCAGTGCCGAGTGACCGTATTCTTCGGCGATGGCGGACTTGAACTCATACTTGCCAGACGGCGTGCCAAATTTATTGTCGGACCAGGAAGCGGAAGAGACCAACTTGGCTTTGTGGGCGCCATTTTTCAGATCTTCCCAGGAATTGATGCCAAACAGCGAGTAGATGCCGTCGTTGAATTCCTTGATCATCATCTCTTTCGGGTCGATGTTCTCGGGGAAGGTGCAGGAACCGGCTTTGAGGCTGTTGATCTTGGCAGAGAGCGCCGAGGCAATCTCAATATCCGATTTGGTTTCGTACATCGGCGCGATGGCTTGTTCGTTGATAGACATCCAGTAATGCCAGTATGAAACATTGACCGTCCAGTCTTCGAAGAGGGTCGTGGTCGGCAGGACGATATCCGCCTGTTCGACGGTGGGGTTGAAGAACAAGTCTGCCACGACAATCAGGTCGAGTTTCTTGAAGGCTTCGATGATCTTGTTGCGGTCGAAATCCTGGCTGAGGACGTTCTTGTTCGCAACATATAACATCCGCACAGGCGGCTCTTTGGCGTCTAAGATTTCCTGCGCGATCTTGTTGATGTTGAAAGCGCGGTCGGTATAGGTCGCTGCATTCCCGCCCTGACCGGTATCAAACTCGCCCATCGGTCCGGTCACACCGGTATAGCCAATCGAACCTTCAGGGGCGGATTGCACCAGCGCGTTGTAGTTGAAGCCCCATGTAAAGAGGTGACCATAACGTGCGCCGCCACCGACCTTGCCGATGTTTCCGGTCATGGCGACAAATGCGTCGATTGCACGGACCATTGCGCCGCCATTCGTATGGCGTTGTAAACCGTAGCCCAGCCAAATGGTGGCAGGTTTCACGGAAGCGAATTCTTCGGTGATCTGCTTGATTCTTTCCGCAGGGATGCCTGATTGCTCAGCCGCCCAATCCACGGTAATTTCACGGCGCAGGTACGAGGCGAACTCGGAATAGCCTTCGCCATTCTCTTCGAGCCAGGCTTTATCTTCCAATTTCTTATCCAGCAAGTGACGCGCCATACCAAGGGCAAGAGCGCCATCCGCACCGGGCTTGATCTGCCAGTATTCATTGGCTTTGGCAGCGGTCTGGGTAAAGATCGGGTCGATCACCAAAACCTTGGCTCCGCGGCGTTTTGCCTCATTAATGTACTTCATCGAGTGAATGGAGTTGATGCTTGGGTTTGCGCCCCAAATGATGATGTACTTGCTATGCACCATATCCTCGGGGTCGTTGCACCACATATTGCCCATGTCGAAGTTTTGCGCATCGATACCGGCGGGCCAGCACGGTGTGCCGACAAAGCGGGTGGTGTACCCAAGGGAAGACATCATGCCTTCGACGCCATAGTGGGTGATGCCAAAATTGCCTGAATATTTGGTCATGCCCAAACCGAGCAGGCTGCCATCCTGTTCCTTGAGTTCAAGGATCTTTTTGGCAATGGTGTCCAGTGCTTCATCCCAGGAGATGCGCACCCAATTCCCAGTGCCGCGTCCCTCCTGTTTCATAGGATATTTGATGCGGTCTGGACTGTAGACCGAGCGCGGGTACGAGTAGCCTTTGACGCACAATCCGCCTCTGGTGAACGTTGAGGCTGGGTCGCCTTCGACGAATTTCAGCACCCCGTCTTTGACATAACTCAACATGCCGCATGTGTCGTAGCAGTTGCGCGGGCAGGCATTATGGAAGACCTGATAGGCATCCTTGCCCTCGTAGCCTGTGCTCGGCATGACGCTCGCGCCGGGACCCCGACGCAGTAGACCATTGCCAGGCAGGGCGGCAATGGCTCCAACAGCTGTCATCATTTTTAGAAAGTCTCGTCGTGAAACTTTGTTGCCGAGTGTCTGTTGGATATTTTTGTTACCTGAACCATGTTTTTCTTGCATGTGAAAACCTCCTTTCACAAAATAATTATTCAGCGTCTTGCAACGCTGTTGTTAACGTCTGCTGAAGCAGGTCCATAATATGGTGGATCGCCGGATGGATATCGTCAATGGATAGGACGCGCTGCCGGAATTTTGGCACCCATAGTTGCAAATGTTCCAATAGGTATTCGCGCATGTCGCTTAACTGTGGCGAGGCGGAGTTTATTAAGGCGGTTTCGATCTGCCAGAGTGCGTCAAGTTCGAGGGCGATGTGGTCATCTGGAATCTTGTTGAGCCAGGGTGAGACCAACCCAAGCAGCCCATAAAATTGGCGGATTTGCATGGTCGATTCGTTCATGACCCGGTTTGGGTCGTTGTCAAGGTATATGGAAGCGTAGGGTGGGGCGAGCAAGGCGCGAGGTCCGACAAAGAGGCGGTTAAATGAGAACTCCACCGAAGACCAATCATCCACTGCGGGTGCGGGGTGAATTTTTGCCAATTCGCTGTATGCTGTTTTCATCCCCTTGGCATCACTTGCGAAGAAAAATGCGCTAAGTTGTTGGATACTTTGGATAAAATCAGACATGGATGCTCCGAAATCTTAAATTGTTTGAGAAAGATTTCACAAATAATTTATCAATTTCCCCCGTTCCGCGCATCCTGCATGTAGATAGTTTTTGTATTACCCGGTTGGGTAGTTTTAGTTATTACCCTCCTGGGTGGTCAGCCCTTTGCGGGTGGCGTAGGCGGCGAGTTGGGTGCGGTTTTCCAGATTGAGCTTATCCAAAATGCTCTTGATATGTGCTTTGACTGTGTTAACGGAAATTTGTAGATGTACCGCAATTTGGGGATTGCTGATTCCTGTGGCGGCAAGGCGAAGCACTTCCAACTCGCGGCTGGTGAGCTGCTCCACTGGCGGGCTTTGGCGTCTGCGTCCAAAGCCTACATTCTTCATGATCTGCGAGGCGGTAGCATGAGTGATCGCAACTTTATCATCGGTAATACCGAGGACAAGGTCGAACAATTCATTGGAATCAAGATTTTTTTGCAGGTAACCAGAGACGCCGATATCAATTGCATTTCCCAAGTGTTCATCCGAGGTGGATGCGGTCAGCATGATGATGGCGGTATTCGGATTAATTTCCAATATACGTTTTGCGGCTTGTAACCCGTCCATTTGCGGCATCAAAATATCCATCATCACCAGGTCTGGGTTGAGGCGTTCGCACATTTCAACGGCTTCCGCTCCGTGCTCTGCTTCACCAATGACTGTCACGAGATCGGGGCGGGCATTCATTAATGAGATCAACCCCTGACGAAAGAGCCGATGATCGTCAGCCACGATTGTTCTAAGCGGCAATTGCTTGGGCATGTGTTTTTTCCTGGTGGTGTTGGGAATCCGCTGGCAGCCACAGGAAAATGCGGGTTCCCATCCCGGGCTGCGATTCGATGGAAATTTTGCCGTTGACGCTTTCTGTCCTTTCACGCATGGACTTTAATCCAAAATGTTTTTTCAATTCGGTCTCTATAAAACCGATCCCATCGTCTTTGATGTTGACTCCCAATCCATTCTTCTCCTGGCGGAACTGCACCCAGAGGTGGTTTGCATCTGCATGCAGTCGGATATTGGTCAAAGCCTCCTGTACGATGCGAACAAGCTGCACCTCGCACATGGATGCCAGATGTACGCTGGCGCTGGCTGAATCTTCCACATGGGTCTCTATGCCCGTCTGCAACTCGAATTCCTGGATGTATTCCCTCAAGAAGGGGATTACTTCTCCGTCGCTGGTCAAAGCGGTTCGCAGGTTTAGTATGTTCTCGCGCACTTCCGCTTGCGCGTCACGGATGCGGGTGCGTGCCTTGGTCAGTTCCTCCAGTGTTTCGTCTATCCTGCCCTGCTTGACCAGCAGTTCAAGAGACTGCATCTCGAGGCTTAGGAAACCCAGAATTTGCGATAAACCGTCGTGCATTTCACGGGCGAGCCTGGCGCGCTCTTCCACCACCGCGATTGATTGCAGTTGTGCGGTCATTAATGCATGTTCAATGGCTATGGAAATCTGCTGGGCAAGGCTTTCGCAAACGATCTTATCAGACGGATTGAATGGAGAATTATTCTCGCGTCCCACCCACAATCCGCCGATTACTTTTTCGTTTCGTTTAAGCAGGATCGGGAAAATATGATGGATATTCTTCTGCGGGATTGGAAACTCCGCAACATTGATGATTGTTTCTGGATCATTGCCAATCGGTGCATAATGAAAGTTGACCTTCTCAGGTCCCAAGGCTGTAACGCGATAACGGATCGAGAATTTTCCATCACTTTCCCATAGACCCAGCACTGCTGCTTCAGGGCGCACAAGATTGAAAATCGATTCCATTGCGATCAGCAGGATTTCATCGGTGTCCATGCCGCTGGAAATTCTGTGGCTGATATCCACCAGGGTGTTAACCCATTTCTGGATTGCGCGGTTTAGAGTGATGGCTTCTTCTTTCTTAATGCGCTCCGTCAGATCATTCAGGATGAGTACGGTGCCACGATACTTTTCGCTGACATCCTGCATACGCTTCATCTTGACCTGAAAGTGGCGTTCTCCCTGGGTCGTTTGCAGCGATTTAACGACCACCAATTCCTGTTCGGCGCTTTGAGCAAAGCCTGTGATTTCGACTGCCATCCACGGGAAGGCTTGGTCGGCTGGTTGCTGGTCGTAATATCGATGGGCAGGCAGGTCATATTCTTGAAACAATTCGGCTGCAGCCTGGTTGATGTTCTCGATATTGTTGTTGTAATCGATCAGGATGACAGGGTCATACAGACTTTCAAAGATCGTAAGATATTTGTTCTTTTCGTTTGTGAGCGCTCGATTTTGTTCGCGCAGCTCATCGGCAGCCTGGTTTGCGTTCAGGGAATTCCATTCCACGCTGTAGCCAATCTCGAACCGGTCGAAGAACCGCTCAAGAAATTCCAAATAGACTCGTTCTTCATGTGGAGTGAAACCCTGTTCGCGGATCAAATCGAAGTAGCTACGGCGATAATACTTGACCAGCCCTAAAAACATTCCAAGGGTTATCCCGCGCGAACGATGTTTATGAACTTCTTCGATGCTGAACTTGTCAATGACCGTTTCGTTAAATTGCGTGTCCAGGCTTATTTGCTCCTCCGCTTCTCCGGACGCAACGGCGCTGAACAAAGCCACATTCAATGATTGGATTGAGATGCGCCACGCCTCGATCAACGTGGAAGTGTATCGTGTATATTCGTGTATCTTTGCATACTGAACTACGCGTCTTAGCAACCAGTCTTCGTGGCTTGACACCAATTGTTTCAAGGTTTCCATCGGAAATGCTCCTGGCAAGGTACCGTAACACCTTTATTTTGCACTGTTTTTAAGTTTTTGGAACTGTTTTTAATGGAAACCTGACAAAATGAGTGAAGATTTATGACAAATGATTGATTTCTTAATCACTTTATGCCATTCGTCGATTTCGTCCGCAGATCGCGTTTTTGTTTATCCGGGATAAACGAGGGTGGGGGGCAGTGAGGGCTGTGGCTGGGGAATTGATGGAATGGGAATGAAAAAACAACCCTGAGTCTGGGTTGTTTTTCGTTTTTGGTCTGTCTTCTTCTTACTTTTCATCCCTTGACACTGCTGTTAATCGGTAAGCGGTTTTTACAAATTCAACCACATTTTTCATTGCCGTAAGTACAATTTCATGTTCATTTTTTTGGAAAATGTCCACTGCCATTCGTAAAATAGCGTAACGAATGTTCACTTATTCCGTTTATTTAGCCTCATATATCAATTTTCCTTGTTGCTCTTTTTATTATCCACTGTGTGTTTTTGTTTGCTGATTTTTGCCATTTCTTAATCAGTTCCACGGTAGGCGCTTTATTAACTTTCAACCAATCTGTAAGATGATTTGCCACTGATTTTTTGACAAACATCACTTCATCCTCTTTTAGGATCTCTAAGATTTTAAATACAGGCTTTGGATTATCGTTAAATGTATCGAGTTTTGTTGACCATGGAAGTTTCGGTCGTAGCCCTTCACTAGCCAACCTTCTTAGGTGGAAATTTGAAGAACGCGCCCAATCAGTGAGTTGTTTCAAAGATTCTTTTGGATAAAGACGAATAAAGGGTCTAATAGCATACTCACCAGTATTTCTTTTTGTGATTTCACTGATTGCGTGCATTGATAAGTCGAAATGCTCTATTCCATATTTCTCAACATACTTTCCAATTGGCATAACCCAATAGTATTCAGTGAACATTCCTGTTTCATTTTGATTTTCTTCTCCCAATATAGAAACAAGAATCGCAGAAGATTTTTTGTAATCTTTGGGTAAGTATTTATAGAGCGCATCAGCATGCAATTCGATTCTTTGTGTATAGCCACTATTGTCAACACTCTTCTTGATAGTATTGACGTAGTCCGTTTTTGGAAAGTCTTTATAAACATTAAGAATCTTATCTGCTAATAATTCAGCTAAATTTACACCAAAGTGTTGAGTAATACCTTTATTATTTGCCATAACAATGACTCCTTTTTGTATTTGCGCTTACCGCCTAACGGTTCGCGCCATCGTCCCCTTTAGGGGATACCTGCGCTGGGGCGGGGACGGGGTGCACGCTTTGTTAGGCGCTTTCGACCATTACGAAACTTGCCTAAAAGTTGATACCACAATCATACTCAATAATCGGATTAAATTGTACATCAAGTAGTTGCATGGGATTTTCCTTGTCCATGACATAAACATTCTCGTAAAAACCACCCCATTTTGTAAAAGTAATCATGCGAACCGTAATATCACTCTCTCCAACAATAACAAGAGGACTAAAATCTATTTCTTTTATTCTCTCTTTTACATTCTCAGGAAACTCAATATCAAAACCCTGCATATCTTCATTGACATACTGCAAATCACTGTTATCGCAGAGTATTTTCAAGTCGTTGTACAAGCCATGCCACCATAGATAAAACTGGTCGCCTTGAAAAGCAAGAGCGGTAAATTCAAAATAACTTTCGGGTGTTTTGTCTATTTGAATTCTTTCAAGATAATCGTATTTGTGTTGTAGTTGTCCATACGAACGCTCACCTGACATTTCTTCACCAAATGATTTTAAGAGTTCTGAATAAGATTGAAATGGCGTGTTGCTTGATTTTCTCGCATACAGCAATGGCAAACCACCCAACTCATCGTTGAAATATATGTAGTCGAGTTGATAGCCTGGCGTTATCTTAAGATGTGTAAATAATTGAAAATACTTGTTGGGGTCAAAATCTGATGATTGACGAATGGGATTTTCTGACATAAAGTGTTCAGGTAATCCTAAATCCATTTTTAAATTATATAAGCCATCAACGACTGATCGGCATTGGCTTTCCATCGAAATAGCAGATTGGCTGTTTACAGATATTGTTGGTACAGGAGGTATTGTTGGGGTAGGTGAAGGTTCTAATGTAGGAGTATGTGTTGAGGTAGGAACAGGAGTTTTTGAGGGGATTATTGTAGGGGTAGATGTTGGAACGGGAGTTACTCCTCCGCAACCCGTTGCTACAATATATAAAACAGTTAATGCAATTATTGAAAAATATCGATTAAGTTTCATTTCTATTTCCATCCTTTGTAAAAATATCTTCAACGCGTCAGCACCTAACGGTTTGCACCATTGTCCCCTTTAGGGGATACACCACTTCGTGGCGCGAGCCTGCGCTGGGGCGGGGACGGCGAAGCCGTCCAGCCAGCCTGTCCTGCCTGCACTTTGCCGCACATCGGCCCGATGTCCTTTGGGAGGCACAAGTGGACGGACAGGCCAGGGAAAAAGGTTACGGCGTAGGAAACTGCTTGGGATGTGCGCACGCCGCCGAAGGCGGCAGTCCCCAGCGTCAGATGCACGCTTTGTTGGGCGTTTTTTATTGAGCAAGATTCATTGGCTGAAATAAAATACCACTGCACATGAATAATATTTCTCGAATCTTCATTTTGTAACCTTGAGCCATGTATCTGTTACTTTCATTTCCTGCATAACAGAATGATACAAGAAATCAGCAGGTTCTTCATAGGCTGTGGAAAAAACTCGAGTACAACCTAATTCTTTAAGTCTTCGTAATCCTTCAGTGATGACCGCTTTACCAAGTCCGCGACGCCAATGTTCAGCCGCAGTACCAACTAATACAGTCACTGCACTACGAGTGTAGTCGTCGTAAAAAATGGTACAGAATGAGGCAATACTTTCGTCGGAAGCAACAGCAATAACATCCAGATCACGACGGTACAACGGCGCAGATTGAAGGTTTGCATACCATGAATAGTCGCCGTCGTAATTTTCATCTGGTTCGTCATTATGAAATGCTCGCCAAGAAGCCCAACTTCTCGCAGGATATTCTTCTGCTCCACCCATTGCACGAATTGTGTAGTCCGAAGGAATCTGCGCTTTAGGGATAGTATCTAAATTGCGGTGATAATGATGCCCCCAGCCAGGTTGTTTTTTGTAACCTCTGTTTTGTGCAATTTCCTGACGTAGGATATCGCCTTCAAAAATAGGCATATAAATATAATGCCTGCCGTCTTCTGTTAATGCGTAGAATTTTTCTTCTGCATAAGCAAGCATTTCGTTTTCTAACTCTGGGGAACGAAATTGCGGATGGATATGCAAGCGGAGTTCACTACCACCAAGATGATTCAGCGCCGCAACAATTTCGCCATCGGTGTTTTCCCAAAGTGCCAATCCTTTTTCCACTGATTCAAAAATATTGCAGGTTTTGATGTAATGCCAGCGCCAATAATCGAGGCGTGCGACATTCCAACTGTGTTCAAGCCTACCATTGAGAAGGAATATTTTCCGCAAAAAATTGCGGATCCGCCAGAAATCATCTTCTTCGGTACAAGTGCGAAAGGTGAGTTTCATTATTTATTCCGAATACGATTAGTTATTGCTGACAAACGCCCAACGGCATGCGCCATCGTCCCCGAGCGAAGCGAGTGGGATACACCACTTCGTGGCGCAAGCCTGCGCTGGGGCGGGGACGGCGAAGCCGTCCAACCAGCCTGTCCTGCCTGCACTTTGTCGCACATCGGCCCGATGTCCTTTGGGAGGCACAAGTGGACGGACAGTCCAGGGAAAAAGGCTAAGGCGTAGAAAACTGCTTGGGATGTGCGCACGCCGCCGAAGGCGGCAGTCCCCAGCGTCAGGTGCACGCTTTGTTAGCCGCCGCTTCTTTTGAACAATAGCTCAGATTATCTCAGAATTTACGCAGATATGTGAGATGTCGGTTTGAAAAGACATGCAAAATTGACTGCCACTTATAAATTTTCAGGATCGGATGCCAGTTTTTCTCAGGTTTATATAAGAAACTATACCAAGTGAGATAAAAATTATTCCCATTACTAATGCGAAAAGCCCAATCGAATCTCCATTGAAGAGAGAGAAAACTCCCATGCATAGGAAGGGCACGCCACCAATTAATAGGAAGATTGTTGTAAGCGGCGCTCGTCCTGGCTTCAGACCGTACATTGATTTGGATTTTTCCATCATCGCATGGTATGCGATGATTTCTTGATGACATTTTTCAGAGCAGGTAAAACCATTGTCATCAGGAATTGCACATTCTTCACAAATTGCCTTAAAGCAGTTTTTGCATATGGCTACTGCTTGCTTGTCTTTATGGGTGTAACAAATCATTTGACGACCTCCACTAATGGGTTTTGTGATTGTACGCCTATGCTTGCATGAGGCGGCTAACGGTTTGCGTTACCTGCGCTGGGGCGGGGACGGCGAAGCCGTCCAACCAGAAAAAGGCTAAGGCGTAGGAAACTGCTTGAAACGAGCGCAGAGTCCCCAGCGTCAGGTGCACGCTTTGTTGGGCAATTGGCTCTATGGACACGGCACTAAATCTACCTCAGAATATGGGTTTTCTATAGCACCTTCGTAATCATGACTTTCTGTCGTAACCCGATAGTCAAGAGGCTCTTCAATATTTAACCAGCCATATGTATCTCGCCCTGATGTTAGGGTGAAATCACCTTCACCATCACCTTCGTAAATAGGAATCGCTTGACCATATGTTTTGAATTGCAGTTGAAAATATCCATCCGTTGAGAATGTTACAGGTATAACAAGCTCAACCGCTTCTTGGGGTTTTAATATAAAGTCTTGAAATTCAATTTGATAAATTGTAGAAGTATCTTTATTTATAAAAACCCTATCTGTTCTTACTGGTGTAAAGCCCATACTTGCGCCACCAGCCCCAGGTGTTCCTACTTCAATATGGTCAACTTCCGTTGATGCTTTTGGTTCTTCATACTTAGTTACAATAACTTCAATACTTTTGACAATCATTGAGTATCTCGAATCCACAAAAATCCCAACAAATCCAAATGTGTCATTTGCGGTTAAGTTAAGTGGAGCTTGCCAAGCCTCAGGATAGCCTTGATTGATATAGCATTTTTGAGATTGAGCTGGTAGCCTCTCGCCATCTTTATATTTTGCGGCCCAACTTGTAATGGGTGTATATATTCCGAAATAGGAAAGATAAATGCCTCCATACGGGCTGGGGGATATGCGTAAATCATTTATTGTTTGAAACGCTGGCAGATGAAGTGTGAAATCAAGTTGAGTTCCTGCTTTAGGAATATTTTCTATCCACCTACTTGGCTCACTAATTCCTCCTGTTTCTATAGAATTTATTTCGGTAGGTTGAGCAGCAGTACTTGTTGTGGTGACATCAAGTGTAGCAGTTGATTCTGCTTGTATTGTTGCAGAAGAAATACTTTGTGCAGTTTGCGTTGCAATTATTGGCATTTCTGTTTGAAATTTTATGCCCAAGTAACCTATAAATGCAGCAATTACTGTTCCGCACAATCCAATTATAGCTACTGCAATAGCTATAATGAATTGCTCGCTAGGCTTTGTCTTTGTCTTCTTTGAAGCCATAGTGTTGTCCTTATTAATTTGTTGAACATCTTAAGCCGTAAAATCTGACTTTTCTTCTAAAAGAAAGTGCTCTATTGCCCAATTGTACGAAATTGCCCAACGAAACTGTCGAAAAACTCTTTTGTAACCCTAAAGACCCTGAATTCGA
>ERZ761603.16-NODE-16-length-180512-cov-33.068825_pt1 | contig 180512 bp, 164 predicted proteins | sample MGYA00511879_ERZ761603 | MGnify/ENA primary metagenome ERZ761603 (study PRJEB28899, sample SAMN02850040) | bioreactor sludge metagenome | biome: EBPR Sludge; feature: EBPR Bioreactor; material: flocular biomat | place: Australia: Thorneside Wastwater Treatment...
CATTTTATTTATACACTTTTATTTTCTGCATCATCCTTTACAATGACCGCTAACATCAGTATTTACGCCATATGGCGTAAATTTTCCGTATAAATATAATCACTTCCCTCAAATTCCCATAATCAACCGCCTAAGCGCATCATTATTATACCAACTACGGTCATACCCAATTGGATATTCCGGAATAAAGTGAGCAACTGATTTCGGAACAAAGTACCCTCCATGCAGGGTGGCACTGCCATGCCTTTCATTGGGGAAGACATGTTCTATCCTCCTTCTTTGACCGGCAAAAGTCAGCCATCCATCCCACAAAAAAGCCAAAAATCCACCTAAAAGAAATTCAGTCCATCATCCGGTCTCACTGAATGGCAAATATTCAAAAGCCGGGCTGGCTTAGTGATTTAATTTGGTGGACTTTTTGGAGGAATTTGCATGGTTGGGTTAATATTATGCTGTCGCCCATTTTTTTACACTAATTGGATATATTGATTTTCAATTTTTACATTAAAGTTTATTTCCGCTTTTAGGGCTTTAAATACCTTCAGTATTGTTTCGATAGTTGCACTATTTGCGTGGTTCTCCATTTTAGAAATTTGAGATTTATTTACGCCGATTAAACGTCCTAACTCTTCTTGGGTCAGGTTTTGTTCTTTTCGAGTTGCTTTTATCATCCTTCCCAAGAGTTCCATACGTAATTCGTATTCATACTCATCCCTCTCTTTAGTTCCTTTTTTACCGATATGTTTATCTTCCATCTCGGCTAATGTGTATTTTTTCATTTTATTTATCCTTTTTATTCTTTTCCTTAAAATAGTTTTCTCCTATCCATTCGGCTCTTTCAATTTCACTATTGGGGGTCTTCTGTGTTTTTTTTAATGAAGCCACTAGAGGCAAGTACTAAAGTTTGTGTTTTATCCCAAAATGCAAGAAGTCTAATTTGTTTACCAAGATATTTAGTTCTAAACTCCCATATGTTGCCGGATAATTTTTTAAATAATTCCGGGTCATTAGTTTGTTCGGCAATTCGCACATTAAAAATGACCTTCTTTTTAGATTTTTTGTCTAACATTTCAAGGAACTCGTCAACTTCTTCTAAAAATATGGTCTCAAAATGTTGCATCTTTTGGAATTAGATACAAAGATAATAAAAGTTTCAATATATAGCAACTTTCAAGTGAAGGAATATTGTTTTTGCATTTTTGAGTGTCGCACAACTTTCGGGTAAAGTGAGTCTGTGATTCCGAAGCAAAGTGAGCCGCCATGTACTGCGGCACTGCCATGCCTTCTATTCCGTCAAACAAATGCTATCCTCCTTCTTTGACCGACAAAAGTCAGCCTTCCATCCGGCAAAATAGCCAGGAATACACCTAAGAAAAATACAGTCCATCAGCAGGTCTCGCTGAATGTTATTCTGAACTTGTCGAAGTACAAATATTCAAAAGCCGCCCGGCTTAGTAATTTAATTTGGAAGATTTTGGGTGGGCTTTTGTAATATTGGCTTAATGTTTGGTGGTTCGTGTTTGTCTTTTTTATAGCCTGTTTTGACGGATTATCCATCATTTGTTGCATTGCCATTAAAAATATTCTTATCCCATTTCCTGTATTCGTAATATTTTGATTTGGGTTCACCAGTCCAACCGTTTATGCCTTTTAGGGGTAGCATTATCAGGTGTATGTATAGAACCGGTATAAAGAAAAGTGCATAAACAATAAAAGCAACCGCTCTTCCAAAATACATCGAAAGCCCAATTACAACAATTAAAGACAATAGATACTTAAATAATTTTCTTGCCCTGGTTCGTTCTTCAAAGCGTCCTAAAAGTATATGTCCCAAAGCAATGGTAATGCTTACGATTGCTATTTCAAACCAAAGTGAATCTGTTTCCCACATATGTATATTTTCAGTTTAATGTTTTGTTTGTTGATTTATTTCTGTCTGCAAGAACATTCGTAATGCTCACTAATATATTTAATTGATTCTATGCAAAGTTCTTTTAATGCTGATAATTTGATGTCGGAAAGTTTTTTCACATAGATACAGGCTTTACTCATTTTGAATTTACCAAGGTCAGCTAAAACTAATTTACTTCTTTCTGTGTCTGAATAAACGTATAATGTAATTGCTGATTTTCTCGGGGAAAACCCAAGAACCGGTGCATCTCCTTCGTGCCCGCTTGCATATTTGTAATGATAATTGCCAAACCCGATAATGGTCTGGCCCCACATTTTGGGTTCAGAGTCAGACCATTCCTGCATCAGCTCAATCAGTCGAAAACTGTCCGCTTTTTTCTGTTCGTTGTCAACATATGAGTTCACAAAATCTACTACGTCTTGTCCTGTATAAGTTGTCTTTGCTTTTGCCATATCAAGTTATTCAATCGTTTTCATTGCCAGTTAAAGTCGGGACTGCTGTCATAACATGACCGCTAACATTTTGCGGCTTGTTGTTCGGTCGGGTTTCAGAGCACTAAGCTATAATTTATTACTAATGCTAAAAGAAGTACCTAACTCTCCCGCAAGAGCGAGACACGTCAGCCCGCCTGACCAAAAACACGAGATCAAGTGATGCCTCCGGTGAAATCGCTCCAAAGCTGAGATAGTACTCTCCGGTCGGATCTTCTGTTATTTCCGGAAACGATAACGATAGTTTTCGAAATGTGTCAATTGATACCAATTGTCAACTTATTTTTTTACCGGGGTTAAATGCGTCAATACACAAAGCCATTTGTCATTAACTCTCTGGTAAACATCCGTAATCCATTCGTCAGCTTCCATTGGCTGTCCTTGCCAAGTTCCTGTATTTTGTCCACGACCAGTTACCATTGCTATATCTCCATAAACCTTTACTCTCAATATTTCTTTTCATTGTTGAATGTGATAACAAACCCTGTTCAAGGACGCTGAAAAACCTTTCTTGGGGTATAATTCCGCCTTGGCTGTCAACAAGAACCCAGTCAGAAGTGATACACTTTTTAATTTCGTCAACTTTGTTAGAAATGACGGCAATATTGAAGTTGTCTTCAATTTGTTGGAAATACTCTTTTAATTGTTCTTCTGTCATATTTTTTTCTTCTTTCATTCTTTTTTTCTATTCAACAAGTTTTTTCAACCCATCTATTACAACTGCCCAATTTTCTGCAGAATGACTGGCTTTCTCCTCGTCATAATTGGATTGTGTAATGGTGAGTTCTGTTCCTCCTTCAATGGATTTTACTTCGTATGTAACCAAAAGATAATTTTCGGGTTTGTCTTCTAAACCACTCCAACTACTTAAATAGCTATAAGAAAGTTTATTGTTTGGCACAAACACTAAAACTTTTCCTCTGTCAATATATTTTGTTCCTTCGTATTCTCCCGTCCAAAGAATAGGACTGCCAATTTTCCAATCTGTTTCCTGATTTGAACCAAAGAAATATTGTTTTACAATTTCTGCATTGGTCAATGCTTCCCACACCTTTTCTACTGAGGCGTTGATATTCGTTCTATAAGTGCTTATGTTTTCTGTTATCATTGTTTATATTGTTATTGGTTTGTAATATAGTAAAATTGTTCTGCTGTTAAAGAGTTTCGTTTTAACGAGTTTGAAGTATCAGTCATGTTTAAAGCTCCAATTATTCTTGCTATTTTTTTCTTGTTGTAGTTCTATTTAATGGGTTGTCCTACAATGACAGCTAACGTCAGTATATACGCCACATGGCATATATTTTCCATTTGAAAGTAATTCTTTTTATCAAATTTTCAAACTGTCTCGTCCTGAAAAAATTTAACTTATCTACTTGTTTGAAGTAAACCTATTTCAAGACAATGCAAATGCCATTCTAAGCCCGTCGTCCCTGCTTTTGGAAACACCTTATCTGCGGCTCGGGCATCTGCCGTATAATTTTTAACCATTTTATATTTTTCGAATACTCCTTGAATGGCGCATATATAAGGTCACCAATCCGTTTTCGAGCCTACAACATAGGAGAAAGTAGCCTTGCTGTCTTTTCCAGCAATTGTCTGAACTTAGATCTGGACTTCCATTTAGCCGCATCAATTTTTTCTGAATGGCTTATATCTTCATAAAAAGCATTGCGTAGTTGCCTGGCAACTTCTTCGTCATAGACAATGGCATTCACCTCAAAATTCAAATCAAAACTTCGATAATCCATATTGGCCGTGCCGACTATGGCAATTTTTTCATCGGTTATCATCGTTTTGGCGTGAATAAACCCTTTGTTATATAAATAGATTTCAACACCTGCATTCAATAAATCGCTGTAATATGAATTTGCGGCTGTATTTACCAGAAAGGAATCTGAAACACCGGGAACTAAAAGTTTTACACTTATACCACTTAACGATGCTATGACAAGTGCATCTGTCAGACTTTCACCGGGTATAAAATATGGGCTTGTTATAAGTATTTCTTTTGATGCGAGATTAATTGCCTTTAAGACTGAAAATAAAATGGTAGGCGTTTCGGAATCGGGACCACTGGCGACAATTTGTACTACTTTATCGCCGGATTTGGCAAATGTACTTTCACGAGGGAAAAACAGTTCATCCGGTTGTAATTTTTCATTGGAGCAAAAATTCCAATCACACAAAAAGAGATATTGAAGGTAATGTACGCCCCTACCATCAATGCGTAAATGTGTATCACGCCAGAATTGTTGATTGCTATTGTGGTGGTTGATGTACCGGTCACTTACATTGATACCTCCCACAAAAGCGGTCTGACCGTCAATGATGATTATTTTTCGATGATTGCGGTAATTAATCCGGTTGGCCAGGAAGATAAAATTGATTTTTAGGAAAGGAAATACATTCACGCCATTCTTTATGAGCCGCTTCGCCAGATTTTTTCCAATGGAATGACTGCCGAAATCATCGTAGATAAAACGAACCGCTACTCCCTGTCTTGCTTTATCAATCAATATTTTTTCTATCTGCCGACCTATTTCATCATCCTCGTAAATGTAATATTCCAAATGAATATGGTGTTTGGCTTCTTTTAGCGCTTTTATCACTTCGGGGAATTTATTTTCTCCATTTAGCAGCAGTTTTACTTCATTGTTAGCCGTCAAGGGGCTTTGTGTGTCTTTAACCAGCATATAGGCCAATGATTTGTGGTCTTTGACTGCAGCATCATTTTCTTCAAAAGTTTGCTTGGAATAGTGGTATATGAGTTCACTTACCTGGTCGGATATTTCTTCATTGGCAAAAAGTTTTTTCGAGTACATTTTTCTGTTGCGGTAGTTGACCCCAAAAAGAAAATAAAACACCATTCCGCCAACCGGAACAAAAAAGACCAATAACAGATACGCCAATGTTTTGGTGGTGGTACGGGTATCATAAATGATCCGTAAACAGACCATCACCAAAAAAGCAATGTACAGGATTTCGAAGAATATCAGCCAACTCATATCATGGATTGATTCAAATATATGTGTTGAATCAATTGTCAATTTTTATCCATTTTCTTATCCTGAATGAAATAATAATTTGAGCAATGCCCAACGTGATAAAAGCAACGGATAGATAAATAATGGTAATCAAACCTGTAACGGCCGGATTCCAAAGCAACATAAAAGAAAAGAGCAAGCCTGTAATACCTGTAGCGAGCAACCAACCCCAGTTTTTGAAGCCCAATTTGTTTAGCTGTACAGCCCAACCAATAGTCATAGTAGCTCGAAATATCATTGCAAATCCGACATAGAACAACAGAAAGACAACAGATAGGCCCGGATTTGCAATTAATAAAAATCCAATTAGCAGGTCAATAATTCCACCTGCAAGATTCCAGCCCCAGCCACTGATTATTTCTCTGTTTGCAATTGCGTAGATAGTTTCAAATAGCCCCGAGACCAATAAGGTAACGGCGAAAAAAATGCTCAATGCAATCAGCGAACTGATGGGAGTCAAAAGTGTCCAAACTCCCATTAATACGAAAACAATGCCCAGAATCAATAATAAATACCAATGTCTGGCAGAATTTTTTACGGTTTCAAAATTGTTTGTATTCATGATTGTACGTTTTTTTACTGCATATTGTGTCCGGCTATCTGCTTCTCCGTATGGCAGAAACTGTCCTGCCTGACTGCCAATGGTATGGGACCTGGTGATGTTCCGGATTTTTACCAGTAATCTCAAACCGAAGAACTACTTTTCAAATATTGTAATCCCGCACGAGCGGGACAACGAATTACTCCACCGGTCATTCAGCCACACCGGAGTATCAGGCATGCCTGTCTCTGTCGTTAATCCTCAACAGCGTCAAAGTATTCTACTTTTACTTCTGATTTGTCTTGTTTAATCAGTTTTATGTTGTCATGGTCAAGTTGAAAATAGTCGGTTTCTGACCAACTCCAACCTTTTTCTTCCCGCATATTCACTCCGTCTGCTTTAAAAAAAACTGCGATTTCATTTCCTTTGGTAGTTAAAACGATTTCGACAAATGATTCTTGGATTGTTGCTGTGTTTGGTGTTGTCGGACAGTCTTCAAGCTCTTGTAGTGCTGTCATGTCGTTTTTAAACCACCGTCTAAGGAAACCTAAATGCTTATCAGAGCATTGATAACCCAAATCTAATGCTGTCAAAATTTCGCATTTCAAATTATCTCTTTTGTCCGTGTAGTCTCCGTCCCACCAACATTCACTACCGATAAAAGTCGCTATATAACCTAATGCTGCTTTTTCGAGGTCTGATATGGTCTTGCAGAATTCTTTGTTGATGACAATAGAAGCATTGCTGTCCCGCCAAAGAAATTTTACTGTCTTGTCTGCAAGTGCAAATGTTTTTGTTGTGTCAGCATTGGCACCTGCGCTTTTGTAAGAGCTACCTTTTACCTCTCCGAAAGATGCGAGGAAGATTAGAGTTGTTAAATATAAAATTTTCTGCATAGTTGTCGTGTTACCGGGTTGCTTAATAACATCTGCATATACGCCAGATGGTGTATATTTTACTATATTTTACCATATAAAAGTAATCCTTTTTCTCAAATTTCCAATCTATACAGCGGGCTTTTTATTTCCTTTCTCAGTTTACTCGTTACATTCGTGTAAATCTCCGTTGGATATTCCGGAGTAAAATGAGCCATCCATCTGGCAAAAATGATAGTAATCACCTAAGAGAAATACAGGCCATAATCCGGGCTGGCTGAATGGCAAATATTCAAAAGCCGGGCTGGCTATGTGATTTAGTTTGGAAGTTTTGTGGTGGGTTTTTGTATATTCGGCTAAAGGTTAGTGGCAGGCGAGTTTGATCTCACTATTTATCTCCGTTTTTTTAATGTCCTATTGTTTTTCCAATAGTTCCAAACGATATTTTATCATTCGCATAATCAGCTCTTTAGGTAAGGGTTTGTCTAATGAGAATTGTACCGAACCTTTCGCTCTTTTGTATTCGGATAATTCGCATTCAAATTTTTCCATTGTCGTTGGGTGAGGATATAAGCCAATATGCTTTTTGTACCCTGCAATCATAATTTGTTGCTCCCGCTTTCCTCCTGCAATTAAAACATAAGCCGGAATGTTGTAATTCAACAATTCGGTTGCATTGGGTTTGACTTTTAAAATGCATTCTTTCAATTCCAAAAGTGCATTTTTCGTTTTTTCAGGCTGGGAATCAAAATATTCCTCTACGGTCTTAAATTCTTTATCATCTTTCATAAAATATGACTTTCAATTTTTGGATGATGAATTTACAAATTTCATGGGATAATTAGTTTTAATTTGTCCTTTTACTATCTTCTTGAGTTTTCCTTCCATTAGTTTCTTTGTCAGTGGTTTTAAATGGTCAAGGTATAAAATTCCTTCAGTGTGGTCGTATTCGTGCTGAACCATTCTTGCGGTAGTTCCGCTATATGAACGAACTTTTTTCTCAAAATTTTGGTTGTAATATTCTATAACAATCGCCCAATTTCGTTTCACGCTTTGAGATAAATTGGGTATGCTTAAACAACCCTCTTTATCTTCCCAAAATTGTTCAGAACGCTCAACGATTTTCGCATTGATAAAGGTTTCCATAATTCCTTTGTCGTCTTTGTCAAAATAAAATTTTCTATCTTCTTCGTCAAGATTTTCAAAAGTTGTTTTACTGTCCACTACGAAAAGTCGGATCAGAAGCCCGATTTGTGGTGAGGCTAATCCGCAACCATTGGCATTTTTCATCGTTTCCCACATATCTGTAATAAGTTTGTCCAATTCCGGATAATCTTTTTCTATGTCTTTGCATTTCTGTTTCAAAATGCTGTGTCCGTAGGCTAAAATTGCTCGTTTCATTCTTTTGATTTTTTGCAAAGTTCAGAAGAAGAAACAGCATAGGCAATGAACCGATGTTAAGTAATTTGTCTGCGTATTCTGCTCAATCCTTGTGGTGTGATTCCGATGTAAGAAGCCACGAATTTAAGTGGAATGAATTTCAGAATGTCGGGTTGCTCGCTGAACAATCTTAAATAACGCTCTTTCGCATTGTATTTTAGCAGAGACAATTCTCTTTTGCTTTTGGCTAAAAACAATTTTTCGGAAGCGAAACGCCCTAAATAATTTCCGACTTTGGTTTGTGCATACACTTTTTGTAAATCGTCAAAAGAAATTTGCCAAACCACAGTTTCCGTCAATGCTTGTAATTCGTATTCTGAGGGTGTCTGTGTCAAAAAAGAGTCGTAGGCACAAGTAAACTCTTTGTCAAAGCTAAAGTTGAAAGTCAGTTCATTCTCGACATCAGGAATATAAAACCGCACGATACCCGTTTCAACGAATGAAAGAAAATTTTCCGTTTCACCTTGTCGAGTGATGATTTCGTTTTTAGCAAAAACTTTCCTTTCAAAATGAGAAGCTATAAATTCCCATTCTGATTCTTGCAATTTTATTATTCGTTCGTAGTATTCTCTAATGTGTCCCATATTTGTTGGTGTCAGGTTTTTTGTTTGCCACTAACAGCTGCATATACGCCATCTCACGTATATTTTCTGTATAAATGTAATCCTAATCCTCAAACAACCAAACTATCCAACGCCCTTTTTATATCCTATCTCAGTTTACCCTTTACATTCGAGTAAATCTCAGTTGGATATTCCGGAGTAAAGTGAGCGATCCATCCGGCAAAAATGATAGTAATCCACCTAAGAGAAATACAGTCCTTCATCAGGTCTCGCTGAATGGCAAATATTCAAAAGCCGGGCTGGTTTGGTGATTAGGTTGGAAGATTTTTGATGGGCTTTGGTATATTTGGCTTAATGTTGGCATTAGTGGTTTTCTATGTGTTATGTATTTTCTTTTGATTTGTCATAACTGGCAACAATTTTTAATAGCAATTCTGAATATTTAAATATATCATCAAGCGATGTGATTTCATTCCTCACTTCCTTTTTCTGTTCATCAAGTGTTGCAAAATACTTTTTAGAACTATTTAAATAAAGCCTGCAAATTGTCTTACGATTATTGTTGTCAAGTAAAATTGCAAAATATGATTGAGCGTCACGATGAGTTATTCTGTTGGCATCAATTCTTTGTCGAAGGATTGTTTTTACAATCATAAATCCCTCTAATTCTTCCTCTGTTGTTACAATCTTATTTTCGTCTGCTTTTACTTGTTCGGCTTGAACTGCTTCTTGTTCTTTTACTTTCTCGTCTTCTTTTGTTAATGCCGTTTTTAAACGTTCAGTTATTAAGTCGCTTATGTGTTGTTGGATTGATTTTTTTGTCAGGTTGGTAAATTGCTCCAAAACTTTTGCTGTTACAACACTTGGATAAACTTGTCGTGCAAAATGCTTAACAAAGTCAGCACTCGGATTTGTAAGTTCTTGTTGTAATAGCTGTTTCAGCTCATTAGTGTATTTTAATTCACTTGCTGTATTAGTGATACTTTCGGCATCAAAAATTGTTTTGTGAAACTTTTTAAGTTCCTCAATCTGATTGTCTTTTATTTCGGTTATGTTAAACTCTAAAAATGGCCTTTCGTCCATTTTATTTGATTCTACCAAGTCGGAATAGAACCGATAAGTAATGCCATTGGTAAGCAATCCAAACTTTGCTTTTGAAACATGAAAGTAACGAAGTAATTGGCCATCATGTAAGTTGAGATTTTGACCCCAATGCTTACACTCAACTAAAATTGTTGGATTTCCTTCCTTAAAAATAGCATAGTCAATTTTTTCTCCTTTTTTTGTTCCAATGTCTGTGATATATTCTGGAACAACCTCAAGTGGGTTGAAAACGTCATAACCCAATGTTTGTAAGAACGGCATAATAAAAGCATTCTTCGTTGCCTCTTCTGTCAGAATCTGCTCTTTTAGTTTGGTGACCCTGTCACCCAATTGTTTGATTTGGTCTTTAAAGTCCATACTTATTCTTCATTTTTAATTGATTTTTCTTTTGAGTAACTTTAATGGTGTGTATCGTCCTACCATTACTGCAACATCTGCTTATACACAATATGCCGTATATTTTCCGTATAAAAGTAATCCTTTCACTCAAATATCCAATCTATCCAACGGGCTTTTTATACCCTTTCTCAGTTTACCCGTTATATTCGTGTAAATCTCCGTTGGATATTCCGGGGTAAAATGAGCCATCCATCCGGCAAAAATGATAGTAATCCACCTAAGAGAAATACAGGCCTTCATCCGGGCTGGCTGAATGGCAAATATTCAAAAGCCGGGCTGGCTATGTGGCTTAAGATGGAAGATTTTGGGAGGGCTTTTGTATATTCTGATTAATGCTGGGCGTTCGTGCTTTATTCTAAGTCAATAACTATTGCTATATTCTCTTTTACTCTATCAATTAACTCGTTTGGTAAACTACCAACTTTTTTGACCAATCGTTTGTTGTCAATTGCACGAATTTGATCAATCATTACATCACAATTCTCATGCAGGTTTGCCATTCCTTTTTTTATATGAACTCTTAATATATCTGAATCTTTCTGAACATTTGTGGTGATTGGACATACAATTGTTGATGGATGTGGAATATTATTGAGTAAATTTGTTTGAACAACTAAAACAGGTCTTGTTTTTCCTGCTTCAGTTCCTATTTGTGGATTTAGATCGGCGATCCAAATTTCATATTGATTAATCTGCATAATCAATGTTTTCAAAATCTTTAAGAGTGTTCAATGAGTCTTTTTTAACCAGGTTTGATTCAATTTTAAGTTTTTTTTCTAAAATCTGTCTTTTTTGAATTTTATTGTAGTATTCAATAGCTTCATTTATGTACCTATTTCTCGAAATACTTATACGTGAAAGTATTTTTTCAGTTTCGCCGAATATTGAATCTTCTATTTTTAAGGATACGGTTTTCATATACTATTTGTTTATATTACAAAGGTATATCTTTTTTGTATATAATATTTTGTTTTACGTAATTTTTTTTAGCATGACGCACAATTCAAAGGAATATTGATACTCTCCCCTTTTCAACCCTTAAAAGTGATTCTAATCAAGTATCAATAGTTCAAGCTGGACGAGTCGGACCATGCCTATGTGGGGGATTAATTGTAAAGTGAGCCACATCGAGTGAGGTATTTCCGAACAAAGTGACCTCCATGCGCTGTGGCACTGCCGTACTTTCCATACAGAAGACAAGATCTATCTTCCTATATTGACCGACAAAAGTGAGCCATCCATCCGGCAAAAAAGATAGGGATGCACCTAAGAAAAATACAGCACTACAGCTGGTCTCACGGAATGGCAAATATTTAAAAGCCGCCTGGCTTAGTGGCTTATTTTGGAAGATTTTGTATATTCGGGTAATGTTGGGCGGCAGTAAATTTAATGAGTTACGTTTAATTTTAAATTTCTTCCTAATCCCTGTCTTATAATTCTCATTAATGTAGAAAGTCTAATGTCGCTTGCGTTGTTCTCAATTCGGGAAATATACGTTTTTGTCGTACCACATTTTTCGGCAAGTTGTTCTTGTGTCAAGCCTTGCTCTTTACGAAGTTCTTGTATCATTACACCAAGTTTAAAGGCTTCAAATTCTTCTTCGTATTGTTCTCTTTTTTCAGTTCCTTTCTTACCATATTGACTGTCCAAATGGTCTGAAAAAGAGGTAAGTTTTTTATTTGTCATCTTGTTGCTCATCGAAATATTGTTTTTTAAGTTTTTCTGCTAATTCAATTTCATTCTTCGGAGTTTTCTGTGTTTTCTTCTGAAATCCGTTAATCAACACAATCAGATTTCCTTTGTCAAAAAAGCTGAAAACTCTGTAAATATCAGAACCGACTTAAACTCTCACTTCAAATAAGCCCGAAGTGTTGGTCATTCTGTCAAAATACTTTTTCGGAACCCTATCTATGGTTGCTATCAGCTGTAAAGTCCAGTTAAACTTCTTTTTTACTTCAGGCTTTAATGTTTCAAAGAAGTTGAGATAGTAGTTTTCGTAATAAAATATTTGCCGTATAAACTTTTCGTTCATTAGCTGATGTCATTTCTAATTTTTTTACAAAGTTAGCTAATTAGATAACAATAACCAATATTAGAAGGCATAATTTTTAGGCATTGAGTGGTCTGTTCGTATAGTTGCAGCTCAAAGGAATACTTATACCCTCCCCTTTTCAACCCCAAAAAAAGTAAATCAAAAAGTATCAATATTTCAAGCTGGACGAGTCGGACCATGCCTATGTGGGGGATTAATTGTAAGTGAGCCGCCCCGGGGATTGGGATTTCCGGAACAAAGTGCGCACCATGCGCTGTGGGCTTGCCATGCCATCCAATCCGGCAGACAAGTTCTATCTTCCCACTTTGACCGACAAAAGTCAGCCATCAATCCGGCAAAAAAGTTAGGAATCCACCTAAGAGAAATACAGTCCCTCATCCGGACTCGCTGAATGGCGAATATTCAAAAGCTGCCCGGTTTAGTGATTTAATTTAGTAAACTTTTGGTGGACTTTTTTTATTCGGCTTAATGTTAGTGACTGTTTTTATTCGTTCAACAGCCAATCAATTACGTTCAGTTTTCGAATACCGTCTATGCTTGTATTGTCAAAATCGAGAGTTAAAATGTATTTCGGGTAGTTGTCTTTGATGTTTCTAAATGCCGAAACTTCTCTTTTGTACGTTTTTTCGTCATTAAGAGTAAAACCAACCTGTATTGAAGTCCTTGGTATAAAGTTCTAAACTCCCAAATGCAATTACTGAGCTTTTTGAATAATTCGGGGTCATGTTCGGTCTGTGCCTTACGAATGTTTTAAAGTATTTTTTCGTAATGCTTTCTATCTAATCCTTTCAAGAGCTCAAATGCTTCGTCTAAAAATATTACTTCAAAAAGTTTGCCCATTCGTTAAATTGCCAACAAAGCAAAGACAATAAAAGTTTCGTTATAATGAAACATTGGGTCGATTTATTTTGTCATGATTGGTCGGCAAATATGGCATAGAACGGTTTCGGGCTTTGAGCAATTGTTCGGTGGATTGTTGGTTGGTAATAATATTTTCTTTTAATTGTTGGGTAAAGGCAATATCCTTTTTTTCAACTACCCCAACGGGGTATCATGTTTATAGAAACATGATTATAATGAATGTGCGACCCTGTAGGGGTCGAATAAAATTGTTTTACAATTTTTCTATAAACATTAAATCCCTTCAGGATTATGCGTATTCCGTTTCCGTCACATCAAATGCCTGATGTAGCAAGGCTTTTAACAATTGTTCGCTGGATTGTTGGTTGGTAATAATATTTTCTTTTAATTGTTATGTAAGGACAATATCCTTTTCTTCAACTACCCCAACGGGGTATCATGTTTATAGAAACATGATTATAATGAACGTGCGACCCCAACAGGGGTGTGATGCAATAGGACAAATGCAATTTCTATATCATTCAATGGGGCATCAATGGAAAGTTGGATTTCATCCCTCATCAGTCTGTACAGTATGGACAATGCAAATGAAGCCGGATTGAATACCCACCCCCTTGGCAGGTGTCAACCCCATAACCAAATTCAAACTTTCTTTATTTGAAAAAAATATTTAGCTCATCCTGCGGACGACATATCAGTCTCGACCGCTAATGCGCTATTCTATTACATGCTTTTCAGCTGCCTGCAGTACTGCCCCTACATTGAAAGCCTTCTGTGACAAGTCAGTAACGAATGCCACAACATTGCAATGGGACGCTACCCACCAACCCGCTTCCGGCGGAAGGGTGTACTCATATGTTCTGCTGAGATTACTGCCAGGCACCAGATCTGTTCCGAGGATATCACCCGCAAGTGTGCTTAACATCGTCCTGAAGACATGGTTGTGCTCATAGTCCTTGACATATACTATATTGTCGATCTGAGAATCTATGATCTTATCTTCCGTGATGCATACATGAAGCCGGAAGTCGCCGCTCGCCACAGCCTGCGGTTTGATATCCACCTTTGTGCGCAACTTCCGCGTCTCTGCATCGTATTGGTTTTCAATATCAATGACTACCCTGGGTATACTTCTCAATTCTGATTCGATATTGCCCAAAATAGAGGATGATGTGAGCAGATACTCTTGCTGAGCATCATACAATTTCCTGTTAAGAGTGACTGCCGGCTTGCCCTGATAGCCACCCATCTCTTCTTCCAGCAAGTTGCCGTCCGGTGTAGTAAAGTTGTATTTACTCTTATATCCGTCCTTGGTGATTGGTAGCCCGAGGAAGTCGGTATGATAAGCGATTGCCACCACATTACCATTGTATTTATGTGCAAGACTGGAGATCTCCCGGCTGGCATTCGGACAATTGGTGCATTGTACTCCGGTAAAATCCTCGATCAATACCACTCTGTCGGATACAATCTCTTTGACACGAGGCACGACGATTTCAGTTTCCTGGCAGCTCCAAAGTCCGAGTGCCATACCTGTCAGAATACATAGTCTAAAAATATTATTCTTCATTTTGAAAAAATTAAAAGGTGGTCGAAACAGTTGCCTTCACGCCGCTGAATGCCGGCTCATACCGACATATACCTCCCGTACATACAATGCCCTCCACCTGCTTGATATAGCCCAATGAAAAGCGGTTGCTGCCGCGTGTATAAAAGGCGATAATGGACGGGTAATTATTGGCTTTTTTTGTTTTCTCGGGGTTGTAATCATAATTGTACATATCAGCAATGACAAAACTCCAGTGTGGCGCTATGGTCAGCTCTACCAGGCCAAATGCCCAGCTTCCATAGTCCTGCCTGGTAGCCATCATCGAGCCCTCTACGCGTATGGCTGTCTTGCGATTAAATTTGTGTAGATACTCTATATAAGGGGTGAAGGTCTCTACATTGGGCACGCTCACCTTGCCTTCATATATATACTGATTGTACTCCTGACGCTGGAGACCCAGGATAAACTGGTTCTTCTTGTTGGGCTTGAAGGTCACTTCTCCGTATATCTCCCGATATAGCTTGACATCATTGAGATCGTTGATATGAGAATAATTGATCAGGGCATTCCAATGGTCATTGAATCTATACTGCACATCGACCTGGAAGGCGTATTCTCCCATAAACTGGATGGCAGGGTTGTATCTGGATGTCAGCCGATAGGTATTTACTCTGGACATCGCCGGAATATAGTTGATCAGGCCGCGATTGAGCAGCAGGTTAGGATCGGTTCGGAATGAAAAATTCTTAGTACGCTTGCCTTCAATATTGATGCCCAGACCATGGTCGGCATAGCTCAAACTGCCATAGAATACAGTTCCGGCCGCCTTGATGAATTTCCCGGCTGAAGAATCCAGGCCGATATGTCGAAATTCAGTTGGAGAATACATGACTTCCGGTGTTTTGTACGCTGCCTCCGTATAAAGCGTAAAGGGACCATAACTCAGCGTATTGTATACTGTCATCGCATAGGTATTGGACTTATAGGTAGCAATACTGTCGATGGGTTCGTAATATTTAAGTACATTGTTGATGCCTTCGATGGTCGGGTTGTCGAATGTCCTGGCTACAACACCGGCACCCGGGGACAGAGTAAGCGTATGCTTGGCTGCGCTGTCGCTGACCGTGATAAACCCATCGATGCTTGCGCCCTTGATGATGGCCCCATAACGATCAAACTGGAATTTCTGCTGTCCTGTAAAACCCTTGACCCGCCAGTTGGGTGTCAGATCATACGATGCACGTACACCAAACAGGGCATTGTCGATGGCAAGGGGACGCTCTTCATAGGCCCGGTAGATGATGCCTGATCCTATCTGGTCATACAGGTATCCGCCGGCAATATTCAGCTTGTCTATCTGCTTGGCCACATACCAGTTGCCGATACCGATGCCGGTATAAGAGCCGCCATTGGGATTGAACAAGTAAGAATGGTTATATACATCCAGTCGAATCCCTGCCTCAAACCCCTTTGTGTTATAATTGACATTGAGCCAGCTGTCCGCACTGTAAAGCTGAGTCTCATACTGGGGTGTATTGGCGGCATTGATGGAGGCATCCTTCATGAAAAAATTCAGGTTGGTCTGTAGCCCTCCGGATACCTTGCCGCCGGTAATTCCCTGTCCATATCCCTGCCATAACACCAGGAAAAAACCGAAAAAGGTCAACGCTAATTTTTGCATCTGAGGTTGAATAAAATTTTAATGTTTGCTGCAAAAGTATGCTTTTATTTCTTCTAAGCCATTTACAAAACAATAAATTATTGACAAAAAATGAAGTAGCTTTGCGCCGTCCATTGAGAATAAAGGGGTTGTTTGTCTTAATATACGTGTGAAAATTGGTTAAAGTCTAGTTAAACACACTGCATTGAGTAAAAAATAAACGTTCTTTATGGTTTAATAGATCGATATTTTTTTGCATTTTTTAATTAAATTAAAAAGAAAGGATACAATGCGTTTTCAAAATCTATACCTTACTTTCATGATGCTGTTTGTAATTGGTGTAAGTACTCAGGCTTTCGGTCAGACCGATCTCCCATCGACCCGTGTCAAGACACTCGACGGCAAAAGTGTGACTCTTCAGGAAGTAATCAAGCCGGGAGTCATCACAGTCATTTCGTTTTGGGCCACATGGTGCGCACCATGCAAGAAAGAGTTGGATGCCATCAATGAGATATATGAGGACTGGCAGAGTGAATACGGGGTTGAGCTAATCGCCATTTCAACCGATGATGCACGTACTGCACCTAAGATCAAGCCGACCATAACCCAAAAAGGCTGGAAATATACCTTCCTCAATGATCAAAATCAGGAATTGCAGAAAGCACTCAATTTTCAGGCAGTTCCCCAGACTTTCCTGATAGGTAAGGATGGTAAGATCGCCTGGACGCATGCAGGATATGTACCGGGTGATGAAAATGAACTGGAAAACCATATTAAGGAATTAGCCGGAAAGTAACCTTGTATTGATGAATAAATTATTACATCCCGGGCTTAGGAAGAAGCCTTTTTTCTTTTTACTCCTCTTTATTTCCATGACAGCGATGTCTGTGATATCCTGTAAGCAGGATGACGGGACAGAAACAAAGGTGACTGTAGACGCAGCACCTGAACTGATCGCTAAAAAAGACAGGATGAAGGGATATATTGACAGTGTCTTCCTGACACGATCAGAGGCGGAAGACTCCCTTTACACGACCAGGATGCTGTATGAAGATGCAAAGGCGATAGCCACAGGCATGAAACAAGACACGTCAGTACCTGAAGTATTGTTCAGGGCCGGAGCATTGGCAAGTGGAAGGAAAGACCCTACCAAAGCAATCGGTATTTGGGGTTTGATCACATCCGAGTTTCCGGAAAGTCGCTGGGCATCGGAAGCAGCGTTTCAAAAAGCATTTACCTTCGACAATGACCTGCATGATAAAGAGACCGCAAAAAAGAATTATGAGGAATTCCTCAAAGACTATCCAAATCACAAACTGGCAGGTGATGTGAAGTTGTTGTTGCAAACTATGAATAAGACGGATGCTCAGCTAATTGAAGAATTTGAAAAGAAAAATAATATCAAAAGCAATTAAATAAGAACACATCTAATCCATGAGAATTAAATTTTTGGCGATTGTCCTGATGGTGAATTGTACGGTACTGTCCTTCGCCCAGGGTATTGAGTTCTTCCACGGCACATGGGAAGAGGTAAAAGCTAAGGCTAAGGAAGCCGACAAACTTGTCTTCGTCGATGCCTATACAACCTGGTGTGGCCCCTGCAAACGCATGGCAGCCAATATCTTTCCGCTTCCGGAGGTAGGTGAGTTTTATAATGCCAACTTTATCAACTACAAATTGGATATGGAAAAAGGAGAAGGACCCGACTTTGCCAGAAAGTACGGCGTACGAGCCTATCCCACCTTTGTATTCGTCGATGGTGACGGAAATATGGTGTTTAACCGGGTTGGCGGATCTGATGCTCCGGGGTTTATCCAAATGGGAAAGACCGCTGTTGATAAGTTCGACAAAAGTCCCGCCCTGGCTAAGAAATACGAAGGGGGCGATCGCAGCCCTTCACTCGTACTGGATTATATTAAGGCACTCAACGCTGCAGGCAAGCCGAGCCTAAAAATCGCCAATGAATATCTGGCCAATGAAAAGGATACCAAGTCGGACCTGTATTACAAAATCATATTCGAAAGTGCTCTAAGTTCTGACTCCAGGCCCTTTTCCCTGCTGATTTCAAATGAAAAGGCAATCGCGAAGTTGGTCGGAAAACAAGCTTATGATAAGAGAGTATATAATGCACTGATCCATTCAGTCCAGAAAGGAATCGAGTATGATACCGAGGATCTGATCACGGAAGCTGCCACCACTGCAAGGAAGGTGCTTGACAAGGACAATGCCAGAGCCTTCCCCAACCATGTCGACGTATTAAAGGCTGACGCTGCCAACGACGGCAAGTTATATATCTCCAGGGTGGCCGAGCTCAACAAGAACCTAAGCTCAGGGACACTGATCGATCTTTCCGGTATCATCAAGACACTCCAAAGCAAATACAGCCATCTGGACAATGCACAATCCATCCTCGGTGTACTCTACAAAAAGCTGGCAGATTATAGTGACGATCCGGATAAAAGACTTGATTATGCCATGTATCTCTCCGGGACAGGTGATAAGTCAGGCGCCTTGAAAGAAGCGAATAAGGCAAAGGAAGACGCCCAAAAAAAAGGCATCGACACTACAAAATACGACAATACCATCATCAAAATCAATTCAAAATAATTTAAACATGAAATACGCCAAGATACTGACTTTTGCACTGATCGCCCTCATGGTGCAATCCGGATTAGGGCAGGGAATGACCTTCGAAACCGGCAACTGGGCCTCCATCCTCAAGAAAGCCAAAAAGGAGAAAAAACTCATATACCTTGATGCCTACACTTCCTGGTGCGGGCCGTGCAAGATGATGAAAAAAAATGTATTTCCGGATGCTGCCGTCGGTGAATATTTCAATGCCAACTTTGTCAATGCTCAAATAGACATGGAAAAAGGCGAAGGCCCTGGTCTGGCTAAAAAATATAATGTCAATGCCTATCCAACTCATCTGTTTGTCGATGCCAATGGTGACCTGGTTCACGTTGGCCTTGGCTATCGCGACCCCGCAGGCTTCATTGAACTGGGCAAAGAAGCCAACGATCCCGCCCGGCAATACGCTTCCTTAAAGAAACAATATGAAGCCGGCAAAAGAGATCCCAAATTGGTTGCCACTTATATGCAATTGCTGGCAGAGATGCAGGATCCGGCCGGAGATGCTGTTGCTGCCGAGTATTTTAAGTCACAGTCCGACCTGACTACCCCGGAAAATGTAAAACTCCTCGCTTCCTTTGCTATGAAGCCTACATCGCCCAACCACCATCTGGTGCTGGAAAATAAAGAGGTGCTGGCCAGGCAACTGGGATCGGACTTCCTGAATGAGCTGGCTTATTACTATTTTATCCCTAACTTCAGGAAAGGTGCAAGCATGGAGGATGCTGTAACTCAGGTCACTACCATTTATCCTGAAAAGGCAGATATCCTGACCTTTTACACAAAGCAGTATTATACACGCAGCAAAAAGGATATGAAAGGTTATGAAGAAGCTCTGTTTAACTATCTCACCCCGGAACATCTCGATCAGTTTTCATCCTCCGAGCTCAACAGCTATGCCTGGTATGTATATGAAAGTACCGAAGGAGCTGACAAGGCCAAGGCAGCTATTCCATGGGCGGAAGCCTCCGTCGCCAAAAAAAGCGAATATGCCAATAACGACACCCTTGCCTGGTTATATTTCAAGGCCGGTGATGTAGAAAGGGCAAAGGAAATAGCCAGGAAGGCAATCGAACTGGGCAAGGCTGCCGGTGAGGATACCTCTTCTACCGAGGAATTGTTGCAGAAATAAAAGTAATGATGAATGCTGCCGGGATGTTTTAGGAAGTTCCTGAAATTGAAAGGCGACTACAACCCTTCAACATGTGCCTCATTGAGTCATTTGTCTTTAGAAGGATTGTGCATGGATGATACTGTCACCCGGATTGTTCCGGCCAGCATTATATCTCCGGTGTAAATATTAAATTCATGGGGATTCATGAGTTAGGTGAATTCAATTCCCGAAAAAGTAATTCGCCCGGTATTGCAATTAGACATTGGGAAATTCAGTACTACATTTGAGCCTGAGAGATACAAATCCATAAGTATGTAATGACGCATAGGCCAGATCAGAGATATAGGCCAAAATCTCAGGAATAACCATCCGGTAGAATCACTATTTCCACACATTTTGTATTTTTGCCCTGAAAATCAACCCAATCGCTGCTTAAGCGTTAATATTTAATCAAACGAACAGAGAAATGCATTTACATAACAGGGTTAATGGCCGTGAACTAAAGGCCAGGATGAGACAATCCGATGAAAAAAGGATTACTATATCATTTTATAAATACCACAAAATTGAAAACCCACAATTTTTGCGGGACCATCTGTATCTGGAATGGGCCAAACTGGGCGTCTTAGGGAGAATCTATTTGGCTAATGAAGGCATCAATGGACAGATATCTGTTCCGGAAGAAAGTCATGAGGCATTCAAAGCGGCTTTCGAACAACTTGACTTTATGCGTGGTATCAGATTGAATTATGCCGTAGATGATGACGGCAAATCCTTTTTCAAGTTGAAGATACTTGTAAGAAAGAAAATTGTTGCAGATGGACTTAATGATTCAACCTTCGATGTAACAAACTCGGGCATCCACCTCAGCGCAAAAGAAATGAACGAACTCCTCGAGCAATCAAATACAGTGGTGGTCGATATGCGCAATCATTATGAAAGCGAAGTCGGACACTTCAAAAATGCCATCCTGCCCGATGTGACCACCTTCCGGGAATCACTGCCTATCATAAGTGAAATGCTGGCTGAGCACAAAGACAAAAACCTTGTCATGTATTGTACCGGTGGAATTCGCTGTGAAAAAGCAAGCGCTTATATGAAACACAAGGGATATAAAAATGTATTCCAGCTTGATGGCGGTATCATTGAATATACACGACAAGTCAAAGACCAGGGACTCGAAAATAAATTCATCGGAACCAATTTTGTTTTTGACGAACGGCTTGGAGAAAGAATCAGCGACCACATCATCGCCCACTGCCATCAATGTGGCGCACCATGTGATACCCATACCAACTGTGCCAATGACTTCTGCCACCTGCTTTTTATCCAATGTGAAGCATGCCGGCAAAAATATGAAGGCTGTTGCTCCCCTCTCTGCAAAGATTATCTGCATAAACCACAGGAAGAAAGGCTGGCTGCCGGAAAAGCAGGAATCTTCAATGGGTCAAAATTCGGAAAAGGCCGTTACAACCCCAAACAAATCGGAAAAAATGAACTGTTAAAAGAAAAATAAACGTTTTTGGTCGATACTTCTGTTTATTGGAAACTATTATGTATTGCAAAGTAGTTAAAAGAGTATATTTTTACCTTAAAAAAACGAAAAAATGGAATACAAATTGGCATCTTTTACAAATCGATTTGCTGCTTTGATTATTGACGGAATACTGATCCACGTAGCCGCAAAATTTCTGACATTCCCATTTGGGTTTGGATTCAATCCCTGGAATGTATTCAATGGCAACTTCCTGGATTTTGCAGAATATTCAGGCTATGTGGGAGTTATTGCCTTAGTATATTATGTGTTTATGGAATCTTCCTCTCGCAGTGCCACCATTGGCAAACAGGTGATGCAAATCAAAGTCCTTGATGAGAACGGAGACAACCTGACCTTGTCAAAATCAATTATCAGAAACTTCGTCAAGGTATTATGTGGCAATATTTTTATGCTGGGATTTTTCTTTGCGTTATTCACCAAAAACAAACAGGCGCTGCATGATATTCTTGGCACAACATTGGTGGTGGAAGACAGACCAGTTGCGGCTGATTCTCCATCCTAAGGCGACACGTATCTAAGAAGAACAGAGATGGGCTCATTGGCACTTCACCACCAATGGGCTCATTCCTGTAACCCATCTCTATTGCGCTCCGATGATTTCAAACAAAGGGTCAAGGCTATTCTGACCTCATTCTGGAGACTGAAATTATCTATAATATGGGTGTGTTGTATTGAAATAATAACCGGAATTATAAAACATCTTGAGTGAAGGGAATGGTTACAAAATCATGTAACTGTAGTTCCTACCAATCCTTCCGCTAACTAATTTTTGTGTTTGATCCGGTTTGTTATCCTGTCCACAATCTTTTTATCATCCGGGTAAGCGACATCTAATACAGGCGAAGAGGACATGATTCCAACAGAAACTATATCCGTTAAAACCAAATGATCACTAATCTTGGTTTATTTTTTATAAATTATAATTGCAAAGCCATAAGTTTGCACCTTGTAATGATGCCGGACCCTATGCAGCTTACCATTCGCAATTTTTATTTAAGCTCGATCCCGGCCGGGATCTTGATCCGGTTGTTGGGCCCGGTGCTCTGTCTCTTTTTCAGTGTTTTCATATCAATCGGCCAACCTGTCTCCACCGACAGAGCAAGAGAGGTTTCTGAATATACAGATACTCTCGGGAGAACGGATACCACACACAATGACTTATTGGCCGACCTCTTCGACAACGACACTGTCATCGTTACTTATATGAGATATGGCGACTTATTCACTCTGCTACCCTTCGAAGACAGTTTGCTCTCACTATCTTTACGACAGATGGATGTGGCAAGAAGCCAGAATGTGGAATATTTTACCCTGGGCAATATCGGCTCGCCGGCATACAGCCCCTTAGTCCGACCGGTGACAAGGGGAGCCTTCGATATGGGGAATCACGGCTATGATCTCTACAGAATCACTTTCGACAACTTCCGTTTCTACAGGCCTGCGACGCCGTACTCCCATGTGCGATATGGGACAACAACCGGAATCCGTGACGATAATATCTTTACCGGCAAACTGAGCCGCAATTTTGCCAAGAAACTTACCGTCAATGTAGACTATTCCCGGTTCAACCAGGTAGGAGAATTTCTTCGTGACCGCATGCGAAACACTACCTTCGGAGTAGGATTTGAGCAAAGCCATTGGAACGGCCGGTACAAGACACATCTGATATACATTTACAACCAATTTCTAAGAGATGAAAACGGTGGTGTGGCGGAGTATCTCACCGATATCACAGGCATATCCGGCAAGAGACTCAGCATGCCTGTCAATATCAGCAATGGCGGTTCACGATACCGGGAATGGGGCGTCCTGCTCAACAATGACCTTACCTTGCTTAGAAGCAGGGATAGCCTGTCTGCATCTTCCGGCAAAGGGCTGCACATCGGGTACGAAGTGAGTTACCATCGCACCGCCCATACTTTCTACGATACAGACGTCCGGACAAAAGAGGATTCAACCTACTACCGGCTATTCAATACCGACACACGAGGCATCAGAAACAGTTATATCCATCAGGTCTTCCTCAACCGAGCCTATATTTCTGCGGAAGGAAAGACACCGACTACCACAGGCGTAACATCGGATTATCTGCGCGGCGGAATAGCCCTTGAGCGTAATTTTCTAACCTATCTTCCTACAGACTCGGCTTTCACGTTACTCAAGCTGGAAGGAGCCGGACACTGGAACCTGGCCAAGGTAGCCGGAGTCAGCGCCAAAGGTTACTACTTGCTTAGTTCGCTGACTCCTGTTTTCGATGTCGAGGGTACGCTTTCAGGCAAGTTGATCAAATGGTTGCATGCAAGGGCATGGATCAGACTCAGCAATCTGCCGCCATCTTATATTTTCAATCATCTGAATCTCAATTCCTCAAGAATATTCCATGCCGAGGCAAAAAACATTTTCCGAACCTATTTCGGTGGAGCTGTTAACCTGCCGGGCATAGGCCTGGAATTATCCTTGCATCAGAACATCGTTACCAACCATACCTTTTTTGACAATGATTGGAGAATGCAGCAAACAGCGAAGGCTATCTCCGTAACCGGAATACAGGCTCAATATAATCTGAAGGCAGGCCCATTCCATCTGGACAACAGTGTCTTGTGGCAGGCAAGTACCGACAAGGACATCCGAGTTCCGGGCCTGGCAGGAAGTCATGCCGCCTATTGGGAGGCATCACTATTGAAAAGAAGGCTATTAATTAATATTGGTGCTGAAGTCAGATATCTCACAGCTTTTGATCGAATAGGCTACAGCCCTTTGCTTTTCAGCTTCTACAATACTGATGCCGGATTCCAATCCTCCATGCTTACCTACGACGCCTTTATATCTTACAAAATAAGGTTGTTGCGTGGTTTTATCAGAGCTGACAACATCAACAGCCTGTATGACAACAGCGCCCAATACCAGATTGCCCCCTATCCAATCGATGCATTTGCTATCCGAATCGGATTTGACTGGATATTTAACAATTAATACCGACTTGCTTCTATAACAGTATTAAACCGAATGCCGGAAAAAGGATGCGGCTGCTATTCCTTCTAAACAAACTTTGATAAAAGTTCTTTGTACGAATAACAAATTGCACTCATTAAATTTCCGGATTTAGCTATAAATAAAATCTCCGCAGGTTCAGCCTTATGAAATGTGTCATTTGAAGGGTTGAACAGAAGCTACTACAAATAAATGGTATCTGCTTGTTGTCACTTTTTGCAATGATCTTACTATTAAATAGCAGCATAACTTTTCTTCATAATGAAATTAGTATGAAAGATGCTAAACACACCATAATTCGTTCTGCAGTGTCCAATTATTAATTTATTCCTAATTTTACAATGAAATCATATTGTCAGTCGATATGATTCCCGTTGTGCTATATGTCCAAAAACATTGACTTTAATTTACTTTTAAGGGTAGTAAGATTTTCCTTCGACTACAAAAGGATGTTCTATGCTGCCTTGATAATGGCTCTCATGCTGGCTCCATTAGGGGCATTGCGACCCTATTTGATCAATCTCGGGGTGGACAAATACATACTAAATAGCGATATGTCCGCATTATTGACACTCTGTTGGGTCATTGTAAGCCTGGTCATTGTGGAAGCAGGCCTTCGTTTTTTCTTTAATTATCTCACTGAATCTCTCGGAATTCATGTTACCCGAGACCTGCGTATCAAAATATTCAATAAAATTGTAGGTCAGCGAGTCAGACAGTTTGACCAGACTCCAACCGGTATGTACATCACCCGCATCATCAATGATATTGAAAGTATCAAGACGATTTTTTCTGAAGGTTTGCTCACCATCATTGCTGATATCATTACCATCATTGCTATCCTGATTATGATGTTTGTGACCAGCTGGCAACTGACTCTTGCCTGTCTGGTAGTGATGCCGCTGATGGTCATTGCCACGGTTATCTTCAACAAAAAGGTCAAAGGTTCGTTTCAGCGTGTCCGTGCCCAATTGGCCAATATGAACGCCTTTCTTCAGGAACATCTGTCCGGAATGACCATCATTCAGGCTTTCAACGCACAGAAAAGAGAAGCTGCCAGGTTCAGGGAAATCAACCGAAATTATACCCGTGCCAACCTTGATTCTGTACTCTACTATGCAGTATTTTTTCCTGTTGTAGATATCATTTCTGCTGCCGTGCTGGGCCTCATGGTCTGGTGGGGAGCACGGGGAATCATGGATGGAGTGGTGACCCTGGGAGCCATGGTGGCCTTCCCCATTTATATCAATACATTGTTCAGGCCGATCAGGATGCTGGCCGACAAGTTCAACAGCATGCAGCAAGGCTTGGTGGCTGCAGAACGCATCTTTAACCTGATGGATGATACATCTGTCAATGAAGACTCCGGTCACTTGCAACTGAAAAATGTCGAAGGGCACATTCAATTCGACCATGTAAGCTTCGAATATGTCGAAGGCAATCCTGTCCTGCACGATGTTTCCTTTGAGGTTCCAAGAGGTACTACCTTAGCCATCGTTGGAAGTACCGGAAGCGGCAAATCAACCATTATCAACCTGCTGATGCGTTTTTACGATTACAATCAGGGATTCATCCGTCTGGACGGTATCGAACTGCGCGATATAAGTAAGACCAGCCTCCGTTCGCACATCAGCCTTGTATTGCAGGATGTCTTTCTTTTCTCAGGCAATGTCCGGGACAATATAACCCTGAAAAATCCGGATATCACAGATGAAGCAATCTTCAAGGCTGCTAAAATGCTCGATGCCCACAGATTCATAATGGCCTTGCCCGGTGGTTATGATTTCCTGGTTTCCGAACGCGGATATAATCTCAGCTCCGGCCAAAGACAACTTATATCTCTGGTTCGCGCCCTGGTGTACAACCCTTCCATCCTAATCCTGGATGAGGCCACAGCCAGCATCGATACCGAAACGGAAGCCATCGTCCAATTTGCCATTGATAAGTTGCTGCGGGGTAGGACAGCCATTATCATCGCCCATCGCTTGTCCACCATACGTAACGCTGATAACATCATGGTACTGGAACACGGTCGTATACTGGAACAGGGAAGCCATGACATGTTGCTGCAAAACTCCGGCAGCAGGTACAGTGAGTTATACAATATTCAATTTGAGCATAAATTAAGTGCCGGGCTATGAAAAATCTTTTTACTTTGAATTATATAGGCCAGGCTCTTTTGGCGATGCTTCTGATTCAACAAGTTGATGCGCAGGTGACCCAATTCTACAAGCGTCCGGTCTCTGATTCTACTCTTTCCGAAGGCTTTTCTTTGCATGGATCTTCTTTGTTGTACTTCAGGAATAACGAATATTTCTCCGGTGCCTATCCAGGGTTTACAGCATTGGGAGCTAACAATGAGCTGTCAGGCAATTATCGACACGGCAGACACTTCATCAGTACAGGCATGATGTACAGTCTGGCTTTCGGTCAGCCCATGCGCCACCGGGTACTTCCTGTCATTACCTACCAATATAGTCTGGCCAGGCATCTGAATATCGTCATGGGCACCTTATCCGGCCCTGCAGAGCATAAATTACCACAAGAACTCCTTGGTTTGGACCGATATCTTTATCATCCCCTCGAATACGGACTACAGTTTACCTACCAACCGGGGTGGATGGATGCCGATATATGGATCGATTGGCGAAATAACATCATGCATGGAGATTCTGCTCAGGAAGAATTCACACAGGGAAGCCGTTTCATCTTTCATCTGCTGAACAAAGGGGGATGGAACATCGATGCCAACGCCATTCTTCTTTTTTATCACAATGGGGGTCAGATCGATCGTAGCGATGCGCCGACTATGACCCGAATCAACTATAGTGTTGGGATGAACCTTTCCAGGCAGATCTCCCGGTGGAAATACTCAATATCTGGTCAGTATTTCGGATTCTACAATGATGAAGACTTTACCGCCTTTCCCTGGAAAGAAGGCAATGCGTACAGTATTTCACTGCAGGCAGAAAATGCTACATTATGCCTTGGTACTGCCTTTAAAAATTTCCACCATTTCTTCACCCTCAATGGCGATCAGGTATTCAGCATCTTCAATCAGTACGAATCCCGGATTTATGGAGAATCCAAAAAGTTGGTCACCGGCTTTGCCCGTATTCAGTTGATGAATATTAAGAATTTCAAGATTGGTTTTGGCGCTGAATTATACCACGACCTTAATTCCAGGCACACGGATTATAATTACAATATTATAGGACGATTCCTATTCTGAGAATGGATATCCATTAGACTACAACTTCTCTCCGGTTCCGGGTTGCGTCCCCATAATAGGAGGATTGTCAGAAGGCGATTGAGGAGGGTTCTCCTTAACCTCATCCACCGCAATAACAATATATTTGGTATCACCTATCCAGAAGAGCTTCATGTACTTTTCCTTATAATGCAGGATGACCCTGTTACCTCTCATGTTGGCATCCTGGATTTGTTGTGCAATCTTGTCATCCGATACGGTAAAAGTCCAGAGTGTATTCTCTACATTGCCCTTATTGGGTCTGGCTCCCTGAAAAATGCTCATATCGAGGCTTCCCTCCCAGGTCTTAAACAACAAGCCCTTCTTCTCAAGTTTGACGATATGTCCTGTACGCTCACCTTTACTATAGCTTGTCACATTAGCCAAAATCAATAATCCTATTCCAAAACCGATAACATATAACAGGAGTTTCCTAAGGAATCTTTTCATTCGTTTTGATATTTAATCCAATTAACAAAGATAGCAATGAAATGATTCATTCAGATTGATATATTCATTTCTATTTCAAAAATATATCCAGTGACCCTTTAATTTTCCCAATGAATTTAATTCCAGTGTAGGTGCAGGTATTTTGATAATATTGAGCACACGAAAGACATCCCTGAGAAATGCTGAACGACAAGGGATGCGCGTCAGGTCCAGATCCAATGAAAGAAGAAATTGACGATACCGAGGAAAATCCCGGCCACTTAGCTGGTAAGTATTGCCCTGATAATCCCAGGTATTGCCATAGCCCCCAAATAAATTTTCTCCACTATAACCTATGGATATATCTAACCAGGCCGGCCAAAATCTTTGTGATGAAAAATCTGCCGGGCTGAAGCTGAGCCAATAGGTCTGAGCATTATAATCCTTTAACAACCGACCCGCCAGGTTGTTGCTAAACAGTTCTCCTGCCCTTCTGTGTAGATTGTCACTCTCAGAACCGGACAATGGCAATATGTCGGATGTAGAATAACTCCTGAAATCAGAAGACACTTTAAGCTTCAATTTCTGCTCGTGCCAGGCTGCCTGTTGAAAACCAAACAATGCCAAACCGGCAAAATTCCCGGCTACATCACCCCATGAAAACCCCCATCGATCGGAAAAACCGTCAAAAATTTCAATGCTTGTTTGTGCGAGTAAGCCTGCTCCTATGCCTAACCACAAAGCCTTTCTTTCTCTTACGCCAGCCGATCGGTACAGATCGTGCACAAACCCGGCCTCATTGTATGCACTGAAAACATGCCCCACCTTATCCATCTGAAGCCATTCGCCATTATCGTTGAAGAATTTGAAGGAATTAGTCAGGTTATCCTTGTACCATGCCTTACCCAACAAGTACATTCCTCCACTATAGACAGCCAATCCTGTTCCTGTGATGGCAATTGCCCTGCCTTGCCTGAAGGTATCCGCCGGAACGAACAATTGACCCTTGGCGACATGGGAGGCCAGGCACAAGGCAAATACAATACATCCGATTATTGATTTCATTTGCCGGCAGCCATTCATCACATTCTGTTGTGGATAATCAGACTTACTCCTACGCTGGTAAACTTCGGATTAAGGTCATCATCCTTCAACCCGGCCCTTGCTTCCGGATCCAGTTTTGAATATACGTTTGTAATATCAACGGCCTTAAAGGGCAGATTGGCAAAGAAGCGCAAGGATGTTGTTACCCTTGCTTCTCCGGAGCCAAGATTGATTCCTAAAAATGGCTTTACGGATATAATATTGGAACTCGCCAGAGAGGTTCTATCCTTGGTATCCGTATAATAATCCTTAATGGAAATAATGTTGTACAATCCGGCTGCGCCAAGGCAGAGTTTATCTCCGAGCGCAAAATTAAAGCTTGGGCCAAAAGCATTGACCGAGTAATTCAGGATATAATTATATTCGGCACCACCTGTACGCAACAGTTTTTTAGCAATATTTGAAGAAAAGGTGCCGTTGTATTCAAGATTAAAATTTACCGGTTGATCAACCATCCCAATTCCGGCATGAATGCTGCTCAGGTAATACATCCGCCTCATGGTCCTCGCCTTCTCAGGAAGGTAGGAATTGAATGAATGAATGATAGGGCGTAACGGATTGTTGATAATGGTCGATCCGGAATATCCGACATCAATGGCAAACTGACCGAATCCGGCCGTTGTGATGGCCATAATAAAGACAAACGGCAGTAAAGCCTTTCCAATCATATCTATCTTTTTTAAAAAAATGCCGGTTAAAGACTATAATCAGCAAAAATAAGATTAAATTTGGGTTTTAATCACCAAATGATATTTCATGTCACTTAATTCAACATCCTATCCGGAAGAAGAAATATATTATGGACTTGCCTTGGCATTGATACCCGGCATCGGACATATATACGCCAAAACACTATTGAGTTATAATGGTAGCTTTAGGCAGATCTTTCATTCCAAAGGTTCCCAATTGCTAAAGACTCCCGGCATGGGCAAGGAGCTGATCCGCCGAATCCTGAACTTCACAGATTTTGACAAAGTGGAGGAGGAGTTGAAATATATCCAAGACCATCAGATTTCGCCCTTGTTTTATAACCATCCGGATTTTCCACAAAGGCTATTGTACTTCAATGACAGCCCTTTCTTAATTTTCAGAAAAGGGAATGCTGGGCTCAACTCCACCAGAACTCTAGGTATCGTGGGCACCAGGAGTCCAAGTCAAGCGGGTATCCGATGGGTCAATGACCTGATAAGCGATCTGAAGGATTCTGGGATTGCAATTATCAGCGGGTTTGCTTATGGTATCGATATTACGGCCCATCGGGCAAGTATAAGGGAAGGCCTCGAGACCGTAGGCGTGCTTGCCGGTGGACTTGAGAATATTTACCCGGCCCTTCACCGAAAATATATCGATGATATTTGCCGACATGGATCCATCATTACCGAGTCTTTTTCTCATGTTCTACCGGACAAACAACGGTTTCCAATGCGCAACAGAATCATAGCTGCATTATCAGACGGATTGATTGTGGTTGAATCCGGTGCAAAGGGAGGCAGTATCATTACTGCAGAATTTGCCTTCAGTTACAATAAAAATCTAATGGCTGTCCCCGGCAAACCCTGCGACCTGATGTCAAAAGGATGCAACATCCTGATTAAAACCCAGAAAGCATCAATGGTTGAAGACAGTTCAGATGTCTTTCGGGAAATGGATTGGCATTTGGGTAATCAAAGCGACAAGTACGCAATACAGACAGAAATGTTCAATAGCCTTTCTGACAAGGAACAATCCTTAATCACTTTTCTCATTGAGAAAGGCGAAGTGTCCGTGGACGAAATAATCAAAAACCTTGATATTAGAAACAGTGAACTTGCTTCTATGATCTTATCGCTTACCCTTGATGGCCTGATTGTTCAGTTGCCGGGAAGCAGATTAGCTATAGGCTGATTAATTTTTATCGTCCAGTTTAAGGCCAAGTTTGGAAGCAACCAGGGAGCTGACATCTTCCGATTTATTGACATAAAGCATACCTCCCGAGCTAACATCGAAGATAAAGGAATAACCTTTCTCCTTACCCACTTCAATAATCGCTGCATTGAGCTTATCAATCACTGGAGCTAAAAGCTTTTGTCTTCGTTGGCCGACTACTAATTGTGCTTGTTTTTGATACTCAGCAATTCGGGCCTGCTCATCTTGCAATTCCTTCTCCACTTCGGCTTGCTTGATCTTGGTCATGGTGCCTTCATTGACTGCTTTCAATGCATTGTTATAATTATTCCTAAATCTGGTCATCATCGTATCCAACTCTATTTCAAGCGAGTCATGCAATGCAGCCAAAACCTTATCGGAAGCCTGAACCTCCGGCATCATTTCCAACATATTGCCGGAATTCATATGTCCGAACTTCTGCTGACTAATAGATACAAATGGAATACACAAAATCAGTGTAAATAGTAAAATCGAATTTTTAAACATAATATAGCTTATCAATATTGCCGGGAAACGGCAAAGTCAAAAATTAAAGAAAAAGCAATAACTTCAATTATTCCTTTTTTCCCTTGTCTTCCTCACGCATTCCGGTTTTGATTTCCTCTTCAATATTTGCTCGGGCTGAATTAAACTCACGAATGCCTTTTCCCAACCCCCGCATCAGCTCAGGAATTTTCTTCCCACCAAACAATAAAAGAAGTGCAAAGAAAATCAAAATACCTTCCGGCACTCCCAATCCCAACAACAATAGCGATGAAAACATGATCAAGATTTATACTTTATGGTTATAATTTACCCTGTAAAATGATAAACGTTTATTGGGGTAAAAATGGTTAATTACTTTTCTTTATTTTTTCAAACCAATCTCCCTTAACCTTTCGTTAAGGTATTCACCGGCGGTAATAGGCTCAAAATGCAATGGATTGTCCGGTGTAACACAACTTTCCAAACAAGTAAGATCCATTTCGCTCCTGGGATGAAGGAAAAACGGAATCGAGAGTCTCGGCCGGTGCCATTCTTCACGTGGAGGATTAACCACCCGATGGGTTGTAGATATAAGATATTTATTCGTCAATCGCTGAAGCATATCGCCCACGTTGACAACAATCTCATCCGCTTCAGGTACAACATCAAGCCACTCACCTTGCAGATTCAACACCTGAAGTCCTCCGGCCGATGCTCCTACCAACAAGGTAATCAAATTAATATCTTCATGTTGTTCGGAACGGATAGCACTTTCGGGCTCTTTAGTAATTGGTGGATAGTGAATAGCACGGAGGATACTATTACCGTTGTGCACCTTTGCTTTGAAATAATCAGCGCCAAGTCCTAAATATTCACCAATAGCAGCCAGCAGGTGTCCTCCTGCCTTTTCAAATGCCTTATACAAGCTATCGCCTGTTTCTGTAAACTCAGGCATCTCAGCTACACGCACATTGGCAGGATATTGAGATTTTATTGGATCATCATCTGTAACTGTCTGGCCTATCTGGAAAAACTCTTTAAGGTCACCTACCTTGGACTGTTTTGCATGTTCTTTCCCAAAAGCTGTATAACCTCTTTGGCCTGCAAGTCCTGATATTTCATAACCTTCCTTTGATTCCAGCGGCAAGGCAAAAAATGCTTTGGAGTAAGAATAAAATTCATCTACCAATTGTTTGGGGATGCCATGGTTGATTACCCCAACAAAGCCAACATTGTGAAAAGCATTTCCCAATGCTTCGACAAATTGTTCTTTTTCCTCTTCAGTCCCTTGTGTGTATTTACTTAAATCAACCAAAGGAATAGCACGTGAACTCATTTTTTTCCGATTTGAGGGACAAAGATAATAAAAATCAAGTTCTTAGAGTCTATTCTTAACTCCAATTGGACCAAAAAAAAGGTGGTCGAAATTCGACCACCTCATTATTATCCGTTAATACTTAACTTATTTAACGTCCCACCACAGTCTTGTAGCAGAGTCATCTCCACCTATTGCTGCACCAGCATCCTTAGTGTTGGTTGCATTCAATGTATTTTCAATAATTGGATAGATCAAACGCTTAGGTATTTCAGGAACGTTCGGAGCATCCGGCTTCTTGAGTTCAGGGAAGTCCAGTCTTCTCCAGTCAGTCCAGGCATCATAGCCCCTATTGTATAGAGCTACCCACTTTTGGATTCCAATTTTCTCCTGCCAGGTGCTTCCTGCTGTAGCATAACTTACACCATTCTGAGCAAGATAATCATCAGCCCCATCAGCTCCCCAATATTCGAAAGATGCTCTAATCGCGTTATTATAGAACTCTTCTGCATTACCGGAAATAAATCCTCTTTCAACAGCTTCTGCAAGCAAGAAATTTACTTCGGCTGCATCCAGAAAATCACCCGGCAAAGTTGTTGCAGACACCTTCGTACTAATGGTTGAATGCGCCGAATACTGGCTGGTAAAGCCGTACTGACCTCCTTTGTAAGTTCCATCAGCAAGTGCCTTAAAGTATGAAGCACGTCGAGGGTCGTTCAAGTTATTCATCAAATCCACAATAGTATTCGCTGCAACAAAGTCCTGACGTGCACTCAAAGGTGGCACATCGTTAGAAAATGGATTGTTGTTAGGTGCACCACTAAGATAAGGGAACAATGCATTGTCTCCGTTGGATGTAATCAGATTACTCAGATTGGACGCAGCTTCGCTTGCCTTGGTCTTGGCAGTTGCGGCATCAGCATCAGCGATTACCATAGCCAATTTCAATTTCAATGAATTGCCAAATTTAACCCACTTGGACATATCCCCACCGTATAACAAGTCTGAACTTCCAAATCCTCCGGCATCAACCTTGATTGAAGCCAAAGCAGCATCCAGCTTACTCAGGATATCAGCTGTAACCGTCTTCGCATCATCGTATTTAGGCAAAGAATTGTTCACGTCTAAAGCCTGAGTGTACGGGATATTACCAAAAGTGTTGACCAAAACTGACCATGTATAAACTTCCACGATTTGAATTGCAGCCAACTTATTGGCCTTAACTTCCGGAACGATGGCGTTATCCGCATTGATCAGTTTCTTCGCTTCATTCAAGTCAGTCAAAGTAGAACTATACAGTGTATTCCAAAGAGCCTGAGGAATAGTCCTTGTAGTCATGTCATATCTTGGTTCATCCAGATAAGTAGTAGCTGTAAGATACTGTGCATAGAATCTGAATACGTTGGTATTCACATTCACACTGTTCAAAGCATCTGCAAGAACTTTTGTAGAATATGCAAACATCGGATCCGGTGCGACCTTAGAAGGCGACTTCGAATTGATGTTATAATCTTCCAGACTGTTGACACAGCTGGTCAACAAAAGGAAAGGAATTAAAGCTATTATTAATAATTTTTTCATCATTTTTTAATTTAATGGATTAGAACTTCAATTTAACATTAAATCCAAAGGTTCGAACAGTAGGATAAGCACCTCCTTGGTGTCCGGAAAGGTTACCCGCGCTATATACATCTTCAGGATCGGCATATGGTAGGTTCTTATAAAGAATCCAAAGGTTACGTCCTGTCAATGAAATATCGGCACCTTTTACAAACTTGGAGTTGGTAAACAAGCTCTTGTCAAAAGAATAAGTTAGATTCAATTCTCTCAATTTAACAAATGATGCATCATAGATAAATGCTTCGTTCGGGTTGTTAGCAATACCGAATGGAGTAATATCAGAGTTGCTGGCATCCACTCTCACGTCATTTGGTGTTCCATCAGCCTTAACACCTGGAAGGATAATTCCACCACCTTCTTCAAGTGTGTTTCTAACTGGGTTACCCAAATCGTTTAAGCCTGCTGTCTCTGGATACAATCCTGAGTACTGGCCATAAGCCTGGTCAAGAGAGTACAGGTCTCCACCAATCTTAGCTGCAATCAGGAAATTCAGACTGATATTCTTCCATCTCAGTGTGGAACCTACGCCGCCAAACCAGTCAGGGTTGATGTTACCAAGAATCTGGTCAGTTTTTCTAGTATAATATCCATTTGCACCGACGATCTTCTCACCATTTTCATGGTATGAGAATCCTCTACCCTTGATTACACCAAATGGCTGTCCCGGGATAGCAACTAAGCTGATACCGCTCTGGAATGTACCGAGTACAATCTGCTTGGTATTTTCATCATATAGTTCAACAACTTCGTTCTTATTCTTTGCAAAGTTGAAGGTCAATGTCCAACTTAAATCCTTGGTTCTCACCGGTGTCAGGTTTAGAATCACTTCATGTCCCTTGTTGTTTACTGATCCTGCATTTACAAACCTTGAAGTAAATCCTGTGGCAGCAGTAATCTGAACAGGGATAATCTGGTCAAATGTTGTTGCATCATAGTATGTATATTCCAATCCGATTCTGTTGTCAAACATGTTCAGGTCTATACCGAATTCCAATGATTTTGTTCTCTCAGGCTTCAGATCAGGATTGTTCTTACGAGCCGGCAAGGAGAAGAATGGTACAGATCCGAATGCTGTAGGCTTGTCATACACATCGAATACACTCAATGCCGGAGCATCATTACCGACCTGAGTATAGGAAGCTCTTAACTTACCATAGTTGAGCCAATCCTGTTTTAATATTTCAGAGAATATAAATCCTAAGGATACAGAAGGATAGTTGTATGTATTGTTAGCTTTTGGCAATGTAGTTGAACGGTCCCTTCTAAATGTTCCATCCAAGAACAAAAACTTATTGAACCCAATAGTCGCAGTAGCAAACAAACCATCAACACCAACAGGAACATATCCTTCTGATGGTGGAGTCGGTGTCTGAAGTGAGTTGGCAATAGAATACAAACCATCAACGACCAGGTCTGTATTGGTGCTTGCTGAGATCTGATACAGATAAGATCTTCTTATGTTGGTACCTGCTGTGATGTCCAGAGAGATGGCCTCTGAAAGTTCCTTGTTGTAATTGGCAAATACATCATAGTTGTATTCCTTATAGCTTCTGTTGGTTACACTGTAAGATCCAAGATCCACGGAAGATTTATTGTTTCTCTCTTCGATCTGGTCAAATGAAATATCACCACCTGCCCTACCAACCAATGAAAGGCCCGGCATAATGGTGTATGTCGCCATGATGTTTCCAAAATATCTGTTTCTTGAATCCGTAGTATAATTTTTATACCTTGCAAAGTATGGGTTATCCCAGTAAATGGGGTTCTCGGCTGTAATATCTGCCCAGTTCCAGGTAGCATTCTTTTCATGCAATTCATATGCTGCTTTCAAGTCAGATACATCTACGTTGGTTTGGTACCACTGACGGAACATGGTGTTTGGGTTTCTGTTACCATATCCTATACCCTGACGACCGGTTGCAGCTTCATTTGAAAAGTTGAAATTGGAACTGATCTTAAACTTGGAACTTGCCTCCAATGATCCTCCAATACTAAACATGTTTTTATAAAGGCTGCTGTTAGGCATGACACCTTTTTCATCATTGCGTGTATAGCCAACTTTGAAAGTTGATGTACTACCACCACCCTCAATACTTATACTCTGATTGCTCGAAAATGCAGTCTCATAAAACTCAGCTACATCCGTTGGTGCGGCTACCCATGGAGACTTTTTCTTATAATTCGGGTTCAAAGGATCGACTGACCTCCAGTCATAAACCAAGAAGTTAGGATCGAACTTGGCACCGTATGATGCATCTTCCGTAAATGGAACAAACGGTTCTTCCACGCCGGGAGAGAAAATATCTGATCCGAGGAATCCTGATCCGCCATTATAAGAATAGAAATCCGGACCATAACCTGCACCATACTGATCCTGATGTGTCACAAAGGTAGAACGGTCGATTTTACCCCAAGACAAACCGGAATTCAAAGTAACATCAAGCCTGTCTTTCTTTCCTTTCTTGGTTGTGATGATAATTACACCATTCGCTCCACGGCTACCGTAAAGCGCAGCAGCAGCACCTTTCAAAACTGTTATACTTTCGATATCACTTGGATTGATGTCAGCAGCACTGGAACCATAGTCATACCCTTCTCTTCCCTGAGCTGTGGAAGAACTGGTCAAAGTCTGGTTGGCAGCAGGAACACCGTCTATAACAAACAGCGCCTGGTTATTACCTGTAATGGACTTATAACCCCTGAGTACCACGTTGGTTGAACCTCCCATGGTGTTACCGGTTCTAATGTCAAGACCGGCTACTTTACTGTTAAGTGCACTTACAAAGTCATTACTTCTGACGACATTAACTTCGTCACCGGTTACTTTTTGAGCTGAAACAGAAAGTTCATTTCTCTTTCTTTCTAAACCGTATGCGGTCACAACCACTTCATCCAATATTCTTTTATCGGTTTCCAAAGATACACTAACAGTATTGGATACGCCATCCAACACCACTTCCTTAGTTACATATCCCGTGTAGGAAACTACCAGGGTTGCTTGACCGGAAGGTACCCGAAGACTAAACTTACCATCGACATCGGTAACTGTCCCATCCTGAGTTCCTTTAATCAAAACACTTGCCCCTACAAGCGGCTCGGATTTATCATCCGTAACCATACCTGAAATGGTTCGCTGTCCATATGAAACAACAAAACCAAGGACAAGCAAAAATAGCGTAAACATTGTTTTTTTCATGCCTGAACTTTTTGATTATTTAATTAATGAATTACAATATGAATACCAAATGTAATAAACTTAATACATAGCGTGCATACTTTTTTTGGGATTTTTTTAACAAATTTATTACAATAAATCTAAAAACAATTGAAAAACAATTGAAAATACTGTTTTTCTTTCATATGACAAAACGGATTTGGCCTACTTTGTGTTAAAAATACAATATCAAGTCGTGATTTTAAGGAATGTTTATTTAACAAGCTGATATATGGATTCAATGAAATGAATAGCTACCGTGCAATTGCCGACCGGCATTAGCTCGGCAGCAGTGGTCCGAGACCTATTATGTGTGGCGTCCTTATCCCAAATAATGTTCGGGATGAATGAGCCGATCCTTATACATCTGTATAGCATTTGAATAGCCAAAATACATAGCATCGACAATCAGGGCATGGCCGATAGATACCTCTTGAAGATGAGGCATATGTCGCTTGTAGAAAGCAAGATTCTTCAGGTTGAGGTCATGACCTGCATTGACCCCTAAACCGATATTCAATGCTCTTCGGGAAGTGTCTGTATGGGCTTGCACACCACCATTGCCGTCCCTTTCAAACCGATGCGCGTAAGGCCCGGTATATAATTCAATCCTATCCGCGCCAACCGCCTGTGCCTTGTCAGCATTGTCCGGTTGCGGATCAACGAATAAGGAGACTCTGATGCCGGCATCCTTGAATACCGGAACTATGGCTCTAAGCAAATCTTCGTGCTTTTCAAAATCCCACCCATGATCTGAGGTCAATGCTTCCGGCGAATCTGGCACCAATGTCACCTGATCGGCTTTATTATCAATGACAAGTCGGATAAACTCCTCTGAAGGGAAGCCTTCAATATTCAATTCCGTCCGAAGATGGGCCCTCAGAATAGGAATGTCATCATATCTAATATGGCGTTGATCCGGCCTCGGGTGCACCGTGATTCCTTCAGCCCCATAATCCTCAAGATCCAAACTCATTTCGAGCAGATTGGGATAATCTGCACCTCTTGAATTCCTTACAAGAGCTATTTTATTGACATTTACACTTAATTTGGTGTGCATCACTTAATTATTCAGTTATTAAAAAATGAAAATGGTCAATTTCCACCTATCTTGTAATTGAGTCACTACCAAAGCTAACTCTGACAGTGTATGCTCCATATCAATCTATCATGGCCTGAGCCCTCCAAATGACCATCCGATCCTTTATCTCCCGCCATTTAGATCCAAGAAGCCTGTTCATCCCCTTATCCACGATAAAGTGAGTGGCAATATTAGCCGCTCCCTTCATCCGTCTTCTGATGCTTTCATTGGCTCGTAAGGAAACACTATATCCTCCTTCCACATATTCAATATAATGCCAATATCCAGATGGGATGAAAAGGGATTCGCCCGGATTTAAAACCACCTCTTCTCCCTTAGCATTTCTTAAAGCAGGATACCTATCATAGTCCGGATTGTTGATATCTATATTGCCGGCTACTGAATATGGCAATTGGTAGATCAACCGACTTTGGTCCGGTGAAAATAGTACTACTCTTTCCTTCCCGTAAATTTGATTGAGAAATACATGACTCAGGTCAAGACCATAATGCATGGCGACTTTGCTACCCTTCCCTCCGAAAAACATCGATGGTAAGTCATTGTAAAACCCATCCGTAATATCCGGCAGGTCGAAATCTCCTCTAAGCTCCGGCGCGTATTTAAAGATGTTGAATAAAAATAGTCGCAGGTCGCAGGGTTCAGAGCTCACCAGCAAATCGAGAAAGTCCCCAAAAAGCATGTGCTTGTCAGGCTCCCTAAAACCCTTGTCAGTACCTTCAAATTTGTTGGTATAAACAGAAACTTTGAGATTCCCATATTTTGATTTGAAATTCTCAACTGTCCAATTTTGCAATGCTGACCAATCTTTGGTTAGATCCGTAAATACCACAGGCTTCATTGGCTTTAGAAAATGTTCAATGAACGAGGCACGGTCCAGTCCGGCCACTTTATCCAATTTTGAAATCTGCATTATCCGATTCTCATCTTTTTTCAAAATAGTGAAAACCTTAGCTTAAATTATCCGCCATAAAGTTTACCCCGGAAACACTTCCTGCCATCTTAACACACCACCAACCAGGTTTCGGACATTTGTGTATCCGGAGTTGACCAGAGCTTCTACGGCCATACTGCTCCGCATCCCGCTCCTACAATGAATGACAATCTCATCGCCCTTGTTATCATCCAGTATATGGACATCCTTGAGAAATTCTCCCAAGGGAATCAATCTGGCTCCCAGGTTAAACACATCATATTCATGTGGCTCCCGAACATCAATAAAGACAAAATCCTCTTTGGCATCCAACTTCGCCTTGAGTTCTTCTACTGTTATCTCCTTCATTATCTAATAATTGATCATGTTGCTTATTCTATGGTGTGGTATTGCAATGGAAGCATCCGGCACCATCTTTTTGTCAAACAAATTTACATTTAGTGCAATAATTGGACTAATAAAATATTGATAATCATCAGTCCCGACCTTTGGCCGGCTTAATCCATACCGTCCTTTTCCCTGTCAAATACCTGATCCGAACGGCTTCCGATCAATCCTTCAATACGCTATATCAGAAAGTGAATTGTCTAACAAGGTCAAAGTCAGATCCGGCATTTTAGAATCAGCATTCTTCACTTTTGGGTTATATTTGATAAATTTTTATAAAAAATGGACTACCGGACTGTATTAAACGAAATTTACTCCGTGGGCAAGGTAATGGAAGGCCTCGGCAATGTGGCAACCTACATCCCGGAGCTTAGCAATGTCGATCCGGATAAGTTTGGTATTTATCTTTTGACATTGGACCGCCAAGGTTATGGTATCGGGGATGATAAGGAGAGATTTTCCATTCAGAGTATTTCCAAAATATTTACAGTGTCGATGGCAATCAGAATTCTGGGGGAATCTGTTTGGAAACGAGTCGGGGTAGAGCCTTCGGGAAGTTCATTCAATTCGATGGTTCAGCTCGAATACGAAAAAGGGTACCCGCGCAATCCGCTGATCAATCCCGGTGCACTTGTGATTGCAGATATGTTGATAAGCAACCTGGCTAACCCAAAGGAAGATTTACTTGACTTTGTGCGAATGGTCTCCGGCTATGAATCCATAACATTTGACGAGAAAGTGGCAGAGTCCGAAAAAAGGACAGGATTCCGGAATGCAGCAATGGCGTACATGTTGAAAGCCTTCAACAATCTGGATAACGATATAGATACAGTGCTGGATTTCTATTTTCATCAGTGCAGTATCACCATGTCTTGTAAAGAACTGGCCAGCGCCTTCTTTTACTTTGCCAATAAAGGATATACCTATGACAATTCTATTCAGATCCTGACGGAAAGCAAGGTCAAAAGACTCAATGCCCTGATGCAGACGTGTGGTTTCTATGACGAATCAGGTGAATTTGCCTACAAGGTGGGGTTGCCGGGAAAGAGCGGCGTCGGAGGCGGAATCATCGCCATATACCCCGGCAGGTATACAGTTGCAACCTGGAGTCCGCGCCTCAACAGCAAAGGCAATTCCGTTCGAGGAATGAAGGCACTGGAAATGCTGACAACCTTCACGACCGAATCTATTTTTTAAATCCGGAGGTCTTCTGCAGTAAAGCCTATGGAAATTCAATGATTTCAGTCAAAAAAGACAAGATTTGATAACTATTTTAAAGTGCATTAGGTTATATTTGTAGAACAACAAACAATTATTTATTAATCTCAATCTCATGAAGACAATACTTGTACCGACAGATTTCAGTGAAACGGCCGAAAAGGCCTTAAATGCAGCAGTCCATATTGGTGGTTTTCAGCAAACAGATTTGGTCTTGATGCACACCTCTCTTCCTACAGAAGGGGTCAATAGTAATGTATATGCAGCCATTTATATCCATGAATATCTTGAAACCAAGCGAAAGAATTTGAATTTATTGGCGGATAAGGTTCGCGAAACAGGATATAAAGGGAAGGTCAAGACAGATAATAAGGTTGATTTTACGGTTCCCTCCATAGTCAATGCCGCAGAAGAGTTTGACGCCGATCTTGTGGTGATGGGATCAACAGGCTCAAGTGGTTTGGCAGGTGTTTTTCTTGGAAGTATAGCCGGTGGTGTGCTGTCAAAAATAGAAAGGCCGCTCTTCCTCATTACAAAAGACTTTACCCTTCCGGAAGGGGGAGACTTGTTGATCGGTACAGATTATAAGACACGACCTGACAAGAATTCGCTGGAAATCCTCCGTTTCTTCAAAGAACAACTCAATTTTTCATTGAATCTTGTCCATATTTCCCATGGGGAAGAGGTTTCAATCAACAAGGAGGCATTTGTCAACAATCATTTTGATGGAATGATCGATTCCCATGTTGATGTTCCGGGGGCAAAGGTGGAAGGAGCATTGATGAAAATCAAGGAAAAATACCAAAATGCTGTATTGTGCACCATTACAAGAAAAAGAAGCTGGTTTGAGAGCTTGTTTTCACATAGTGTATCCCGCTCGCTTACGCACTATTCCGATATTCCATTGCTTTGCTTGCAATCAGAATAGGCAGGTCCGGAATACAATGTTCACGATCAAGGTAAGCCATAGCATTTTTTATCCATCTTTGGTTTTCGACTTACACCAAAGTACGAATTGTATAATGGTTGCTCAACTGAAGCAACTGAGATATAAATTGAAGCATTTGGCCTCCGGTGATTGGATTGTGGCGCCGGAAATACCACTAAAGGTTCTGAAATACTTAATAAATATCAGTGTGCCAATATCCCATGAACTTCCTTTCAATAAAGATATGGGGACGTCAGAAACTTTAGTTAAATAAAACATAATAAAATAGTTTAATTAAGCACGATACATATCTTCGTCTCGTGTAATCAAATTGAGAAATCCGGTATGAAAAAACTGATTTTATTTTTTTTATTAGCAAGTACTACTTTATATGGTCAGGATGCGTCCGGGGAATATAGGCATGAAATCAAGCTAAATGGGCTTAACCTTGTTCTTGGCAACCCGGAATTGGATTATGAATATCTGATAAACAGCAACTCCGGCGCAGGTCTGTATGCAAATGCCAATATAGACAGGAATCATATCTGGCCATTTGTTTATATGGCCGGTGCCTATTACCGGTTATATTTAGGAGGTAAGCATGCCAACGGGTTTTTCTTTGAAGGAGGATTCAACGCAATCGGTTTTGATGATACAGAATTTGGTAAAAATAAAGTGTCAAACGGATGGGGGCCATCCTTTGGAATTGGAGGAAAGTTCCTGATCAAAAAAACGATTGTCATGGAATTTTTTGGAGGCCTGGGTCGTAATTTCAAAGCTACAGATGAGTACAACAATTATGATATTCCTGTATTCCCGAGATGGGGCATCTCAATAGGTAAAAGGTTCTGACCCAAAACCCCGGATGTTTTGAATTATAATATTGAAATAAGTGGAGTCAGAGTACGGGTAGAAGTGCGATATGGGCCTACACGCAACATTCGTTTATTCTATAGAAACAATACCGCAAGGCTAACTGTTCCCAAGGGTTTACGAGAAAAAGACCTTATAAGAGCTAAAGGCAAGCTGCATGAATGGTTGATCAACCTGGCAACGGCCAAGCCGCATCTCTTTGTATCCGATGAATACAGAGCTTTGACGAAAGAAAAAATCATTCTGCTCGGACAATGTTACCATTTGAAATTCAAGGCAACTCAATCAAACCGGATCACTATTCACCGGAAAGAGGATACCCTTGCGATGGAAGGAACGGACGAATTTTTCAGAGACCCTGAGCAAATGTCAGATTTCATACCTCGGCTGTTCAACAAGGTGTTTGCCCGTGACATCGAACAACGGGTCAGAGCAATCAATGATCAAACCCTCAGAGCCAACATTGGACGAATCAGTCTTAAAAGCGTTGTGTCGCGCTGGGGGTCTTGCTCACCCGACAACAACATCATGATTTCCAACCGATTACTATTAGCACCAACAGAAATCCTGGATCATGTCATCATTCACGAATTGGCCCACACGGTACATAGAGATCACTCCCGACAGTTTTGGCGAGTAGTCGCTCAATATGATCCTGCCATGAAAGAGAAAAATGACTGGCTCAAACAAAACGGACATACTTTGAACTATTGATGTCAAATTGCTTCCCAACTTTTCGGTGGTTGTGGCAATGATAAGCATGACGTCCCTTACTTGTGGGCATTCGGCAATGTATTCCATCAACAGGAACAAAGCTTAATTGTGACCGGCTTTAGATAAGAGCCAAAGGTCAGGCTATCTCTATTGACTTCAAGATTGTCATAATGTTATATCCGCTAAAATGAACTCCAACTGCTTCAAGGCTTTTCATCATTAGTCTAGTTGGTGTGTCTAAATATTACACCGGTGGATACACGCTATTGGACTTTTTTTCAAATAACTTTTTCCCTTCAATAAACTATTTCGGTAAAAATTATCTAACCAGTAAAATAGATTCTATGAAACAAATATTTATTGGTTTGAGTTTGACGATACTTTCATTCATCAGATGTTCCAGGGAGGAGGATTCAATCAAAAATCCCGATGCTCTTTATTTTGATTCATTAGACATCCCGGCTCTTATGTTTATTGCAAAAGAATATGACCCGGGCAACAATTGAAACCCGCTCAGTTGATCCCTTAAGAATCAGGTGGCACAAACACTTTTTGACCACAAAATAAAAATTCATACCATGAAAAAGTACATATTTTTAATTCCAATGATTGCCTTCTTCCTCACTTCCTGCAGCAAGGAGGTGGACAAAATATCCTCAACACCCAAATTGACGTTGACGCTTAGCCCACCTCCCTTTAGTGTGCCGGCAGGTACAAAGTTTTCGGCCGATGTCTCCTTCAATCAATATCCCAATTCGACATTTGACATATTTATGCCTTCATCAGGCAAGCCCACTGCTCTTGCTATCTTCATCCATGGTGGAGGATTTGTTGGAGGGGACAAGTCTTCAATATATTCCCAAGGTCAAGATGATATTAAGTCGTACCTTGACCATTCCATTGCCTTCGCTACGATTAACTATCGCTTCAAAAACGAAAATCCGGATAGCAACATATTGATCAGCCTGGCAGATATCAAGCGCTGTATCCAGTTTATACGATATCACGCTTCCTCCTTCAACATTGACAAAGAAAAGATAGCCTGTTACGGTGGTTCTGCAGGTGGTGGTGCTTCCATTTACCTTGCTTTCCATCCGGATATGGCCGATCCCGGCAATATCGATCCTATCATGAAGGAATCTACACGGATAATCGCTGCCGGGCACCTGACCAGCCAGTGCACCTATGACCCCATCCGCATGGAAGCCATGTACGCAGAATCAGGAATTGACCTCTTCGCCATTCCAGGCATAGAACAATCGGTACTTGCTGACTTTAGAGCGGATTCCATCAGTCAATTCTATACAGATCCCCGACTTGTTGCATTGAGACACGAACTTGAAATGTTGGGATGGATGACTCCGGATGATCCAGAGTTCTTTGTCAGCAATGAAAATCCCGCTGCACCGCCTTCCGACCGTAGAACGGCACTACATCATCCCCTCCAGGGCAAAGCGCTCGATAACAAGGCAACAGAAATAGGCCTAGCACATGTCACCCACATCCCCTCACTCAACCTGCTTGCACCCAACCATGAGACAATCAGTCAATTCATGATCAGAAAATTGAGTGAATGATGTACCTGCTCTTTGATTGCCTATAATAGATATTAAACTTTTATAAAAAATGGAAGTCAAAAAGAAAAAATACACATGAAAACATATGTACTTCTCCTGTTGATGTTTCCAATATTCAACCTAAGTGCTCAAAGTTATTGTACATCCGGTCAATACAGCGAGGTCGGCTATTTTAATCCGGATGAAATCACCATCCGCACCAATGTAGAATATGGTCGTGCCGAGACATTTCAAGGTATCACCATTCCCTTACGAATGGATATTTATATGGCCTCAACTGATGTAGACACCACGATTCACCGTCCGCTGATTGTCTTAATTCATGGAGGCGGATTCCTTAATGGCAAGAAAAATAACTATGCCACCACAGCCTCCCTATTGGCACAAGCTGGTTATGTTGTCAGTAGCATCGACTATAGGTTGGGCTGGGATAATGGCACCTCTCCGTGTACCGGCTCCCTGCCTTCTTTGCTCGCTGCCGAATACCGCGCTATGCAGGATGCTCATGCTGCAGTCAGATACCTTATCGAAAACCAGCATTTATACCACATAGATACCGGTGCTATATTTCTGGGCGGATCGAGTGCGGGATCCACTACAGCCCTTCAGCTCGCCTATTACAGCCCTGCTGAAGCCTCTACCCTGAGCTCTACCCTTGGCGGCTTGAATGAGTCCGGCAATGCATTCAGGCATACATTCAGAGTCAGGGGTGTCCTCAACGAATGTGGAGGAATTGGCGACACCTCCTTCATTAAGTCAGATACGCCTATTCCCATGATTGCATTCCATGGTTCAGCTGACCGGATCGTACCTATTGATACGGGTCGGATACTGGATTGTTATACGCCTTCCCGGTATCATTTTATAGCCGGCTCACGTGCAATCTACCATACCCTGAGAAATCTTGGAGTCTGTACAGAGCTGAATGTATATCCCGGAGGCCCCCATTGTGCTTATTCCAATGACACACTTATAGCAAAGCGTACAGCGTGTTTCTTCAAAGGAATATTGTGTCATGACTGTGCCTCACTCGATCAGGAAGGAGAGGTGCCTGCTTCATGTGCAATGGTAGCCAAAGATTACCTGATACAACAAGACCGTGGGGTCAAGCTTTACCCCAATCCTGCATCCGAAAGGTTGACTATCCTGTTGATCGGTGAAACAGAAACCGTAGCAAAATATTCCATCCTATCCATGTCCGGAAGAAACCAGATGCAAGGCATCCTGCCGGACAAACAGTCAACAATCGATGTCTCCGGGCTTGCACAAGGAATGTATTGTCTTACTATTGATATGCCGGGCAAAACAATCACTACCAAACTGATCAAACTATAGTGAATAGAATGTCACTTGCCCAAAATACTTTGCTCATCGAGGCATCATTTAGCTTCCGGAGCATTCTTGCTAAATGGAGTGAAGTATAAGCCGATGGTCCTTGTTGTTTAACCTGACCTGAATTTTGAAATGTCCGACTCAATCACAGATAATATAAGAATGTAAAATTTTGAGTTTGACCACATAGGACAACAACAGATAATAATCTTATAAATTGTCAGCGAGATCAATTATCAAACATTGATTTTAAATAAGGAAATCTTGTACAGCAGGTGAGACAATAAACATATGGTATTGATTATCTGCAGTTTAAAAATCCAATCCTTGTAAAACGAAATGTACAGGATGGTCATTGAGCTTTACAATCAACATAAGATCCTGTATGATTCTAAAAAAACCGGAAAAATGGCTCCGGTTGCAAAAAGGAGCTAACGGTTTTTCAAAATATTCTAAATGAAGATGTAAAAGATGAATGAAAACGCAATAAAGGACCAAGAAATATTATTATTATATCGGGCAAATAAAAATTTATAAACAAACAATAAGTTTTTAAATAACTTATAATTTATTGATAGTTATATGTTTTGGGGCGTTTTATCAAAATATTCCATTTCAATGATTTTTATTTTACAAAAAATATTTTGTTTAGTTGTAATCAAAAAAATATATTTGCTTCTCATTCTAAGTTTTAAAATATCATTGTAAAAATTAAAAAAGATTTAACATGGCAAACGCACCTAAGCAGAACGAAAAGAAAACCAATTCCGGTTCTATACTGCCCTACATTGCTATTCCGTTGGCTTTTGTGATTGGAATTATTTTGTACAAATTCGTATTTGGCGCAGCCAGCCATTTTAAGAATGGCGACCCCAACAACGATCCACTACCCGGTGATTACATGGGTGTTATATATAAAGGTGGATTCATCGTGCCTATTCTGCTCGGATTATTATTTATTACTATTATTTTCTCTATTGAGCGGTTTATTACGATTATGCGGGCAGCCGGTACGGGCCCTGTAGACAAGTTTGTTCGAAATGTACAATATTCTCTTTCAAAAGGGGATATCAATGGAGCCATAGCTGCTTGTGATAAGCAAAAGGGTTCTGTAGGAAATGTGGTGCGCTCCGGGCTTACCACGTACAACAAAATGACAAGTGAGTCGGGTATGACTAAGGAACAACGAATTGCCGCTATCCAGAAAGAGGTCGAAGAGGCCACTTCTCTTGAGCTCCCCAGCCTTGAGCAGAACCTTCCCATCATTGCAACCATTGCAACCATTGCAACCTTGATCGGTCTGATCGGTACGGTATTGGGTATGATTCGAGCCTTTGCAGGTATGGCAACCAGTGGAGCTCCGGATGCATCAGCACTTGCTACCGGTATTTCTGAGGCATTGATCAATACTGCATTGGGGATTACCACATCGGCCATTGCGATAGTTGCCTATAGCTACTTCACAACAAGAATTGATGGCATGACGTATCGCATCGACGAAGCCGGCTATAGTATGCAACAGCAATTCAGCTCTCAGTATTGATAGCGTATTGGTTCCGGTTTGATGGACAATTCTTTAACCCCAAAAAATTAAATAATGCCTAAGCATAAAATCGCAAGAAAAAGTACCGCAGTGGACATGACGGCCATGTGCGATGTATCCTTTCTGCTTTTGACATTCTTTATGTTGGCGACCAAATTCAAGCCACCGGATCCTGTTGAGGTTGTCACCCCCGCTTCTATTTCAGATACCAAGGTGGCGGAGACTAATCTTATCATGATTACCATAGATAAGAATGGAAGGGTCTTTTTCGATATGGATGGTATTCCGACGAAAATGGATTTGATCAATCAGATTAATGACAATATGAGGCTTGGTCTGACCGAAGAGGAAAAGAAAAACTTTGCCTTGAGTTCTGGTGTTGGAGTGCCTTTTAGTCAGTTGAAAGCATTGTTAAAGCATTCGCCAACCGAGCAGAAATCATTCAATTCCACCGGGATTCCGGTCGATACAAGTCTAACGGACTCCAATGAATTATTCAAATGGGTCGCATATGGAAGGTTATCTAATCCGGAAGCAAGACTCTCCGTGAAAGGTGATGGTTCGGTCAAGTATCCGGTTGTAAAGGCTGTATTTTCTACCCTGGCTAACAAAAAAATTCAAGGAAATAAGTTTTATGCTGTTACCAGCCTGAAAGCCAATCCTAATAAGCCGGTTGAAGAGCCTGAAAAAACAAATTAAATTATTAATCTGTGTAAAATAACCAAATTGTTATGGCACAAATGGATACCGCCTCTTCCGGCGGAGGAAATAAGAAAGGCGGCAGTAAAACCAAAAAGTTATCAACCCGCGTTGACCTTACGCCAATGGTGGACCTGGCTTTCCTATTGATTACATTCTTCATGCTCACCACAACAATGAATAAACCTCAGGCTATGCAAATCAATATGCCGGTGGAAAGGAATCCCAATGATCCCCCACCCCCGGAAGTACCTGCAGCTAAGGTTCTTACATTGATACTGGGAGCAAATAATGTCATTTGGTACTATGAGGGACTGGATAGTCCGGAAATAAAAAATACTGATTATACTGAAATCAGAAATATTATTCTGGACAAAAAGAAAAGAGTGGAGGCTACGATAAAACCGGATGACAAAATCAAATCTGTAATTGTAATCATCAAACCAACTGATGACTCCAATTATAAAAATGTAATCGATATGCTGGATGAAATGGCGATTGATGAAATAGGTACTTATACGATGGTACCTGTGACACCTCAAGAGTTGGCCCTGGTGGATAAATTTAAAAATGGAGGTGGCACGCCGCCTCCGGCTAATTAAAAATATAACGTAAAAAATAGTTGTAAAATGAAATTATATAACTTAATTTTGCGTTATACAAATAAAAAGGCGTCATGAAAAGTGAAGATATTTTAAAAGCGGATATGCTCGACATCATTTTTGATGGTCGAAATAAAGAATATGGAGCTTATGATCTGAGGCGAAAGTATCCTAAGTTTTTGGGTCGGGCCCTCATCATCTGCATATTGATTGTTTCTGCAATTTTAGGATATGCCCTTTTGAAAGAAAGGTTTGCAGGAATATTTGAAAAAGAGGTACAAGTAGAGGCCAATCTGGCTGATCTTGAAGCACCTCCTCCTATGGAAGAAAATGAGCCACCCCCACCTCCGGAAACTGCACCTCCTCCACCACCGGAAAGAGCTTCGGTTCAGTATGTGCCACCGGTCGTTAAAGAGGTAGTTGCTCAGGAAGCGGAAATAGCCACAGTCGAAGAATTGAAGGACAAGGACCCCGGTGTAAAAACAGTTGAGGGTGACCCGAATGCCAAAGTGATTATTGACACAAAGGCTGATGCTGCACCCGGATTATTCGAATCTTCCGAAAAAAAGGTTGTAGCTAAAGTAGAAGATGATAACAAAATCTTCACCGTGGTGGAACAACAACCGGAATTCCCAGGTGGGATCGGAGCTATGTACAAGTGGATCGGAGAAAACCTGAAGTACCCATCAGAGGCACGTAATAACGGTTTGCAAGGTAAGGTTATACTCCAGTTTACAGTTGAAAAAGACGGTTCCATAGCCAATGTAAAAGTTGTACGTGATGGCGTAGGTGGCGGTGCCGGCGATGAAGCTGTCAGGGTAGTGAAAAAAATGCCAGCCTGGAAACCAGGAAAACAAAATGGTAAGTCTGTTCGCGTACAATATACGTTACCGGTGACTTTCAAGTTGGAGGGAGAATAACATTCGCGTTAAAATTTTTATAAGAAAATAGCAATATGGAATTCTTCCCTGTTGCTATTTTGTTTTTACGATTAATTGACAAATTGACTAAACCAGGAAATCAGATCAATCAATCTTTTCAGCTATTGGCCACCGTGCTGGCATTGATAATCGGCATATTCTTTACCGGTTTCGGTATAAGCATCCTGACCGGTTTAATCAAGATGCCTAACGATGACGGTCCAATCATGAAGATATTCGGAGGTCTGCTGGTGATTTACGGGATTTTCAGGTTGATCAGGGTATATTTCAAATATAAATCCTATCGGGAAGAGTAACATGAAGGTAAAAATTGGTTCAGTGGCCGGAATCATCCTTTCGCTAATGATTGCATCATGTAATCAGGCACCAACCACGCAATACAGAGACACCCCTACCTCAGGAGAAGCACATATTGCCGGTGACTTCCTGTATAAGACCATGCTAGATAGTGAAATTCAAATTTTTACCCATGAATACCAAAAAGCATCCATTGCTGTTGACTATATGTCTGAAGCTCTAGCAGTCAAAGCCTTCCTGAGTGACAGTATCGATGGAATTGTAATAGGAAGGGAATTGAATGCTTCTGAGACAAAAACATTCAGAGATAAGAAAAAATATGATCCCAAGACTGTCCGTCTTGCCACTGATGCTGTAGCGGTGATCGTCCATCCGGACAATAAGGCTGAAGATCTCACCATCGACCTCCTTAGAAATATATTGAATGGTTCTACAACCGATTGGGGTGACGGCCGTAAGATAGAAGTATTGATAGATAATGAAGGGAGTGGTATCATTACTTTTCTGAGAGATTCGGTAATGGCCGGAAGCTCCTTCGGTAAAAATGTATATACTTTGCCCCAAGGTACCACCATGATCGATTATGTGGCAACTCATCCTAATGCTATGGGTTTTGTCGGTGTCAACCAAATCACCAGTTTCGATGGTGATGCCAATCAGGTTTTCAACGAAAAGATAAAACCACTTGCTATTGGTAAAGTCGCCGGTCTAAAGAGCTATAAACCATACCAGGCCTATGTGGCATCCCGAAATTACCCCTTGTTGAGATTTACTAATTTTATTTTCAATGAATCACACAATGGACTAACCAGTGGATTTGCTACCTTTATGGCATCCGATAAGGGGCAACGTATTATCCTTAAGGATGGACTGGTACCTGCTAATGCGCCAATACGTCTGATTCAGGTAAATACTTCGGCTAATGATATTAATTCCAGATAAAATCAATTAACAATGCAAAAAATGATGTTTAGAAATTTTGGTTTGCTTGGCTTCCTATTCCTGTTAATAAGTGTAGCGAATGCTCAGGACATCGAGGAGGCCTATAAAAAACTATCTTATGGCAAAACTGATGAGGCGGTGAATATTGCTAAATCAGTCGCCAATGCTGACCCGGCTATTATGGCAAATAAATTTTCCTTATATAGTCTTCTGAATGCAGCAGAGAGATATGATGAAGCCGGCAAGGTGCTTTCAGAAATTAAAACAAGTGATGAAAGTGGCCCTTACGGTAAGACTGCCGATGTCTTAATGAAATTGGATCAAGGAGCCAATCCTGATGACCTGACTGTTGAGATCGACAAGGCAATCAGAAAGGGTAAGAAGATGAAGGGATTCCTTTATCGTACTGTCGGCGAATATTTTCTTTTTAACAAAAAAACCAATCCGGTGAAGGCAATTCAATACATCAAGATGGCCATTGATGATTATGGATTGAAGAATGCATCAACCAGAATGCTTTTAGGCGATGCCTATAACCTGAAAAATGATGCGGGAAATGCAGTAACCAACTATGAATATGCCATGGAAATGGACCCTACCAATGCTGTCCCTCACTATAAAATCGGAACTGCCTACATCAGAGCAAAAAGATATGAATTTGGCGTGCCGGAACTGAGAAAGGCTATTGAGACAGATCCCAGTTATGCTCTGGCATACAAGGATTTGGGTAAATACTACTATGATGTCGATAAATACCAGGAAGCTAAAGAAAATTATAGGAAATACATGACAATGATCGGGACTCCTACTTTGGCAGAAAAAGTACAATACGCCAACATTCTATTCCTCAACAAAGATTACAGCGAGGCATTGCCGCTGCTTGAACAGGCCCGTGTGGAAGATAAGGCCAACAAATATCCCAATGTCCTCAGAATGATGGGATATGCGTATCATGAGACTCATGAAAATAACAAAGCTATCAGCGCGTTAAATAACTTTCTTGCAAACCGGGATACAACCAAGATATTGAGTCAGGACTATCTGTATCTCGGAAAGATCCAGGCAGAATTAGGTCAGGATAGTCTTTCCCGGCTGAATTATCTCCAGGCCTTTGAAATGGACTCAACGCTTGACTCCGAAATCAAGGTTATTGCAGACACATTGTTCAATCAGAAAAAATATGACCCGGCAGGCATGCTGTATATGGCTATCGCCAAATCAACCAATCTGGCAGCCGATTATTTCTATGCAACCAGGGCAGATTATCTGGCCGGTAATTATTCCCGCGGAATAGAAGCAGCTGAAGGAATCATCAATAAACTGCCTAATGAGGTCGAGGGATATCTGTGGAAAGCCAGACATCAAGCTTTATTGGATACACCAAATAAAGGTGCTGCAGCCATCGATCCTTACCTGCAAGTGGTGGAAAAGGGAAAGGTCGATCCATCCAAATACAGTAAACAAATGCTGGAGGCCCTCAACTGGCTGACCGTATATTATATCAATATCAAGGCAGATTATGCAAAAGCACAGGAGTACAATGACCAGGCTCTTGAAGTCGATGCAAATAACGAACAAGTAATGAAGTTGTTCAACTTCCTGCTTGAAGCAACAAAGCCTAAATCAGGCAAGAAATAATAAGACGAAAAATATTTGATTTTCGAAGAATAAAAAAGGCGGCCCGGGGTCGCCTTTTTTATTCGCTGGCCGTCAAGAATCACCCGCCATCCATCTCCAAATCCTTATTTGCTTAGTTTCTCCTCCTTGTTGATGGCATTTATATTTTTAAGATATTCCGTCGGCGACATCTTCATAATATCGCGAAAGACCCGATTGAAGGTCACTGCATGATTGAATCCACATTGGTAGGCAATACTTGAAATAGTACGATGTTTGTCAGATACCAGCAACCTGCATGCTTCATTTATTCTGAGTTCATTGACAAACTCCGTAAAAGTTTTTAGTGTGTGTTTCTTGAAATAGCGGCAGAATGCCTGAGGGGTCATGTATGCAATCCCGGCGATTTCATCCAATGATATTTCACGTTTGAAATGTCGCATACAGTATTGGTAGATATCATCCATACGCATTCCCTCTGTCTCCGAATATTTGACAGGACTTACATCGGCGAGTGGGTGCCATTGCTTGTCACTGGCCAGATATTGCAACATCCGGATAAAGGCAGCAAGCCTATCGGCAGCTTCTGTATTTTGTACCTGCCTAAAATGATGCTCCAACACTTTTACATCAGCATTGATCAACTTCAGCCCGGAGGATGCGGATCCAAGCCACTTGATGATTACTGTCATTTCGGGCAGGTCAAATAAAGGTCTGATGATCCCCTGCGGTGCAAAAAATAGATTCAGGGTATGGATCCCGCTTTTGGTCAACGAATTCAAGGCATCTTCATCTTCTCTGAACAAGTGCGATTGACCGGAACCCAACAGAAAGAAGTCACCTTTAGTAAAAACATGCATCCTGTTTTCCGCTACCAAGGTCCCGCTACCTTTGAGGATCAATGTCATCTGTACTTCCTGATGTCGATGCAGGTGTCTGTAGAAATGTGGCAATATATCTTCCTGAAAGTGAAAACTCCTCGTGTCCAGCTTCGGTATAGTAAAGGGGACGACGTACATAAACGAATTTTAACCACAAAAATACAATATCTTATATTGTGTAGTTAAAATTCGTTTATAGTCATTTGGGGCTGTTCAGTTTCTGAAATTGCATTAAGCCCATTAATAAATGAAATCATACTGCACAAAATCACACAACTAAATAAACGGGCAGATGTCAAATTTTGTCCATGATAAATTTAGTCATGGCATTATACAGATGCATGGTAGCTCCTTCGCTATATATGCCGTGGTTGCTGTTGGGATACATATGGAATTCAAACTGCTTCCCGGCCTTGATCAAGGCACGGTTCATCTCTACACTGTTCTGGAAGTGTACGTTATCATCAGCGATGCCATGTGCCAGAAAGTAATTGCCCTTGAGCCTATCGGCGAAATAAATCGGGCTGTTATCCTTGAAACCATCCGGATTTTCTTTATAAGTACGCATATAACGTTCGGTATAAATAGAATCATACCATTTCCAGTTGGTGACCGGTGCCACTGCCAATGCTGCTTTGAACACGTCGTTGCCTTTCAACAGGCAGAGTGATGACATGTATCCGCCATAAGACCAGCCAAAAATTCCGATGCGACCGGCATCAACATATGGTAATGACCCAAGGTATTTCGCAGCTTCTATCTGGTCGATCACTTCATAATGTCCCAACTGCATATAGGTCATTTTACGGAACTCTTCTCCACGACCTCCGGTACCTCGATTGTCAACACATGCAACAATATATCCGCTCTCCGCAATCATTTTAAACCACCAACTCTGACCACCTCCCCATCGATCCACTACCTGCTGGCTTCCCGGCCCTCCATAAAGATACATAAATACAGGATACTTCTTATTCGGATCAAAATTACTTGGCTTAATCTGGTATCCATTAAGTTGCACTCCTTCACTTGTGGTGAAAGAGAAGAATTCCGCCTTTCCTGCCTTAAACTCCTTGAATTTGTCGATTGCCGCCTGATTATCTTCCAATACCCGGACTATCTTGTTCTTTTTATCATACAAAGTCCAGCTGGTAGGTGTATTGATATTGGAATAAATGAGTGTCATATATTCAAATGTAGGAGAAAACTGAGCAGCATTGTTACCATCCTTGATAGATAGCTTTACTGGCTTCTTCCCGTCCAGTCCTACCTTGTACACTTCGCACTGCATGGGAGTGGGTGCGATTAACTGATAATACAAGGTCTTGGTATTTTCATCATAGCCGTATATGTTGGAAAGGTCATAATTGGCCTGTGTGATGGCATTGATTCGGTTGCCATTCATGTCGTGTAGAAAGGCCTGATAGAATCCGCCTTTATCGGTGACCCAGATGAAGTGCTTCCCATCCTTGAGGAAGGTCAGATAGTCATTGATCTCAATATAATACTTATTGTCTTCCTTCATCAGGATAGTTGTCTTACCGCTGCTGGCATCGGCGAGAAGCAGCTCGAGATTGTTCTGATGGCGATTCATCTTGAATACGCACAGTTTATTCGGATCACGTGTCCATTTGATGCGCGGATAATATATCTCCTTGTCAGGGATCTGGTCGATGGTGACAGTATTGCGGGTGTCCAGATTGTATATCTTGACCTCCAGGGTGGAATTATCCTCCCCCACCTTCGGATATTTGAAAGAAAAAGGAATAGGATACATCTCATCCCGGTAATACTCCATAGAATACTCAGGCACCTTAGACTCGTCAAAGCGAAGGAAGCCAATCTTCCGACTGTCCGAAGACCATTCGTAAGCCCTTGTAAAACTGAATTCTTCTTCATAAACCCAGTCACACATACCGTTGATAATAAAATTCCATTTACCATCATTCGTTACCTGAGTGGAAGTATTAGTGGTCAGATCCATATAATACAAATTGTTTTCACAGGTAAAGCCTACCTTCATTCCATCCGGTGAAAAAGTCGGATTGCTGACCGGTTTGCCGTCAAACACAACAACTCCACTGCCCTTTTTCTTGTCAAAGACAAAGGTCTTTCCTTTGGAACTGTGTCTGAAAATTTGCTCAGAGCCCGTAACAATCAACACTTTACTTTCATCTTCGCTGAACTGATAGGACTCGATACCGGCACTGTTATCTCCGGCCAAGGCAATCCATTGTTCGCTGCTAATGTAAGTGCCCAAACTCTTTCCGTCTAGGACATGATTGATTTCCAATGCATCTCCCTTATTGATGATATAGGATTTGCCGTCTTTCATATAGGCAAATCCCGGCAAGCTTTTAGTCCGGAATGTGCCTTTCCTGAAAACATCATTAAGGTCGAATGATTTCTGACCTTGAGCGATCAACAAGGCAGAAGAAGAGATAGCCAGAAATAAAATAAATAATTTTTTCACTTGCACAGTCAATTTTGATTATCAATGTTAAAAATAGAAAATCGAACGTAAGATAAAAAAAAATATCGATCAAGCTTTATCCTGCCCTGCTAAATTGAAAGATTTGGAAGATGAGAGCCGTGAGAGGCAGAAACCATTACATAACGGTATCGGATATTGCCTTACTTGCTACACCCTTGATCCGCTTTGATTAAATTCATGGTATTTGATTTTCCCTTGATCATGAATATTATTTTCGGATGAATGTGATTACTACACAACAGTGCTTTCTATTATTTGTGGAATATTCACCTCAAAGCTGTATTGCCCATACAAGTCTGATACCATCGATATTGCAACAGGCGCCATCATAACCTTATCGGATCAGTCGTCGGGCGGCCTTCCGTCTAATAAGGCCATTCGTCTAACCCAAAAGCCCTAATTGTTAAGACCTGCTAATAAAATATAAATTACTCCAAAAGTGAACACAAAACAGTAAGTCATCTATTCCTTCAAATTAAAATCTTGTCTCTGTTATAACAGTAAAATCTCCTGATCAGGATCAAATGAGTTACTTCCAATATAGGATATACTGACCAGAAGGCCCCCACAGTACATATTGAACTTATAAAAGGCATGAATGCCGTTGGATATGCCCAAGCATCACTAATTAGCTCTACAGCCATAGCTCACGAGTCAACAAGAATCATCTTTATCTCTTGAAACCCGGCTCTGACCTCATTTCCTATCGGGAGTATATGCCCTGATTGACCAACATAAAAAGATAGCGACCCATTCCTTTTGATTCAATTCTTCCACTCTTTTCATCCCGTTTATGACAATTTCAAGCGAAAACTCTTTTCAGGTTTCACTGCAACTAAACATAAATGACCAACACAAAAAAACAGACCGTTGTACAATATTTATAAATAGAAAAATGGTAAGGCCGGGTTGAACATTCAGGGAAACCGGACCATCTAAAAAACTCAAGAAAAAATTTATAAAAAAGGACATATATTTACACTGTTATTTATATTTGCACTGTTATTTAATTTTTATGGGAATTGCAGAAAGAAAGTCAAAACAAAAGGAGGAGCTTCGCCAAAACATCTTGGATGCTGCCAAAAGGCTCTTTCTTAAAGAAGGTTATCATGCCACATCAATACGGAAGATAGCCAAAGAAATAGAATTCAGTCCAACGACAATTTACCTCTATTATAAGGATAAGGCAGAAATCGCCCACGCCTTGCACATCGAAGGTTTTAAGTTGTTAGGAAGGCAATTTGGCTTGTTGATGCATATCGATGATCCATTCGAGCGAATAAAAGTAATGGGACGTATATATATGCAGTTTTCTCTGGAGAATACCGACTTTTATGAACTGATGTTTGTCTTGAAGGAGCCTATGGATCACATCAAGGAATGTGGGATGGAAGAGGGTTGGGAAGAGGGAGACCAGGCATTCAACCTGTTGATGCAAAACGTCCTGGCATGTCAGGAGGCAGGTTACTTTAAGAGCTTTGATCCGGCTAAAATAGCCCTGATTGCCTGGAGTACATTGCACGGCTTGTGCACCTTAAACCTTCATGGTCATCTTGCCTTTGTCAAGACCTATAAGGGGGAATTTACGCACATTGAAGATTTGTTTACGTCAACCTTCAACACATTTGTAGCAATCCTCGAACAATTGAAGTAATTTTTTTCAAACAATGGTTAACACTGTAAACTATGATAACAGCATTAAGCAATAGGTCTGTATTCAGGAGAAGCAAATCAATTGTTGTAATAATCTTAGTGGGTTTTATTCTATCCGCATCCTGTGCCCATAGTCAAAGGTCGATTCTGGATGATTACATTATACAGGCAATTGGCCAAAGTCCTGAAATCCATCAAAGCAATCTCGAGCTTCAGAAAGCTGGCATTTCCCGTGATTTTGCCGCCAATTGCAGGTTGCCCACAGTTGGATTTCAATTGGGGTACCAGACAGCGCATGGCGGTAGGAACATCGATCTGCCCATTGGCGACATGCTCAATGGTGTGTACTCGACGCTCAATCAAATTACCGGCACACCCTCCTTCCCCATGCTTGAGAATCAAAGAATCAACTTTCTTCCCTCCAATTTTTATGATGCCAAGATTCAGACAACGATTCCGATTTATAATCCGGAGGTAAGGCACAACATCGATCTGTCCGAAAATAAAATCGTCTCAGCCAATCTGGATATCCGTATTCGTAAGAGAGACCTTGCATTCCGGGTAAAAAGTGCCTATTTCGATTATCTGATGGCTGTCGAGGCCGTTAAAATATATCGACAGGCTCTCAGTCTGGCACAGGAAAGCCGGCGGGTCAACGAAAGATTGCTCAAAAACGGTAAGGGCCTTCCGGCATATGTAATACGATCCGATGCTGAAATCGAAAGCATCAGTGCGGACATTTCAGGTGCTGAAATGCGGGTCCAAAATTCAGCCTCAATGTTTAACTACTTACTCAACAGGCCCGAAAACAGCCCCATCGATACGATGTTTGATGCCAAGGTGGCCCTGGATGCAGGCCGCCTGCTGGCAACACTTCCACCGGATATTTCCAGGCGTGAGGAGATCAAAAACCTGCAAAATGCCTCAGTTTTATACAAAAACGTGATAAAGATTCATAAAAGTGCCGCACTTCCACGACTCAACGGAATAATAAATGTTGGATCTCAAGCTGAAAACTGGCAATTCGACTCACAATCCCGATACTTTCTACTAGGACTACAATTGGAGGTGCCAATATTTTCTGCTTTCAAAGTCAGGCAAAAAACGGCTATTGCACAATTGGAGTTGGGTCAGAATGAAAGTCGAACCGAATATGCATCCAGGGGCCTTTCTCTGGCTGCCGGAGTAGCTATCAACAACCTTCGCTCAGCACTGGAAAGCCTGGACGCTTCACAAAAGCAGCTGGAAGCGGCTTCCACATATAGGCGTCTTATTGAAAAAGGATATGCCGAAGGTGTCTCCACCTTTATAGAGACCATAGACGCCCGAAATCAATGGACTACCGCTCAGCTTGCCCAAAAGATAAGACTTTACAAGGTGCTTCAGGCAGTTGCTGCAGTAGAGCGAGAAACTGCATCCTATAACATTGACCAATAATTTTCAACATGAATAGACTACATAAATCCACTATCCTGCTACTGACTCTTTTAATTGCATGCTCACCCAAAAAGCAGGAACATTCTCAAATCCCCGAGACCATCATTCCGGTAAAAACCATAGCAGTTGTCAAGCAGGAACTGAACCCTGACATCTATGTATCAGGCCAGTTTACCACTGAGGATGAGTCTGTGTTGTCCTTCAAAAATGGCGGTATCGTCCGTACCATCTATGTTCGGGAGGGGGATGCAATCAAAAAGGGACAGTTGCTCGCCACCCTCGACATGACTGAAATCGATGCCATCACAGGTCAGGCCGAAATTGTACTCGAAAAGGCAGTAAGAGACTACAACCGGGCCACCAGCTTATACCGCGACAGTGTAGCCACACTGGAACAAATGCAGAATGCTCAAACGGCAATGGAAATCGCCCAAAAACAAGTTGCCAATGCACGTTATAATCGCAAAACCGGGTCGATATACGCCAACAGATCCGGTTATGTCCTCCGAAAATTTGCACAGGAAGGCCAGACTGTAGGCCCCGGAACACCCATCCTTCAAATCAATGGAGCCTCTCAAGGCAAATGGGTGCTAAAGTCGGGTGTCAGCGACTTCCAATGGGCGTCAATCGGAGTCGGCGACAAGGCTATCATCACAACCGATGCCTTGCCGGGCAAGGAGATTCCGGGAACTGTCACCGCGCGCTCAGAAGGGTCAGACCCGATGTCAGGTACATTCTGGATCTCGATCAGTCTCGCGGGCAATCAACATCACGGCATTGCGGCCGGATTATTCGGAAAAGCGCGGGTCACGGTTAATAAAAAAGTGGAGGCCTGGACATTGCCTTATGATGCATTAATGGATAGTGAAAAGGACAAAGGCTATGTGTTTGTTTTAACTGATAGCAACATCGTCAAAAAAATTCCGGTTACAATAGACCGATTGGATCAGGGTAAGGTAATCATCTCCGCCGGCCTGGAAGGATATGACCGTGTAATTATGGAAGGAAATGCCTACCTGGTAGGGGGCATGAAAGTAAAGGTGATCGAATGATACAACATTATGCAATACCGATAACCAGACACTCCTCAAACCTTAAGAGATGAAAATAACCGAATATGCGATAAAGAACCACCAGTTTACCCTCGTCATGGTGCTGATGGTCATAGCCGTAGGAATCTCAACCCTACTCAAAATGCCCCGGTCTGAAGACCCTGAATTCGATGCCCCATTCTACCCCATTATCGTTGTCTATCCGGGTGCCAGTCCGGAAGATATGGAGAAACTGGTGGTCGATCCAATCGAAAAAAAGGTGTATGGACTACAAGACATCAAACGAATCCGTAGTTTCATCCGGGATGGATTAGCAGTGATGCAGGTGGATTATAATTATCATGTAGATGTCAACGACAAGTACAATGAACTGATCCGGGAGGTCAATGCACTGCGTGATAAGCTACCCCGGGAAGTACGAAGCATAGAAGTGCAAAAAGCTACTGCATCTGATGTGAATATCCTACAAGTCGCGCTGATTTCTGAAAACACCTCAAGAGATGCCCTGGATAAGGCGGGTGATGATCTTCAGGCCGAGTTGGAGAAAGTTACTCAGCTAAAAAATGTAAAGGTAAACGGAGCCGCTGAACGCATTGTCCGCGTGGACCTTCATCTTGAAAAGATGGCTCATCTGCATATTCCTGCTTTGCTCGTAGCCAATGCCCTCCAAAGTGAATCCGCAAATATTCCGGGAGGTAATATCATTGAAGGCACTAAATCCTTCAACGTCAAGACCAACAGCAACTATTCAAATCTTCAGGAAATCCGAAATACCATTATCACCGGACGCGGAGTAAATACCATCCTTCTGAAAGATATCGCTGATGTGTATTATGATTATGGGCCGGACACTTATATCACCCGACTCAACGGCCATCGTTGTATTTTCGTCAACGCTGCCTTAAAACCCGGTGAAAATATTTCACTGGCTCAGGAAAGCTACAAGCCCATACTAGAAAAGTTCAGGGCCGGTTTGCCGTCCAATATTGATATGCAGGCTCATTTTGACCAGGCTGACAATGTCAACGATCGATTGTACAACTTAGGGCTGGATTTTCTAATTGCCATTGGTCTGGTCTTGATTACACTTCTGCCGTTGGGCAACCGTGCCTCTTTGGTTGTCATGATTGCCATCCCCCTATCAATTGGCATCGGTGTCATCCTGCTCAATCTTTTCGGGTATAATCTCAATCAACTCAGTATTGTCGGCCTTGTAGTGGCGCTCGGCCTCCTGGTGGATGACAGTATTGTCGTGGTGGAGAATATAGAAAGGTGGATTCGCGAGGGCCATTCCCGTCTAGACGCGACCATCAAGGGAACAGGTCAGATAGGCATGGCCGTATTGGGGTGTACGGCGACCTTGATTATCGCCTTTTTGCCTCTTGCTTTCATGCCTGAAGGATCCGGTGACTTTATCCGCAGCCTGCCTTTGGCTGTAATATTTACTATTCTGGGTTCACTCATAGTGGCATTGACCATTGTGCCTTTCCTTTCCAGTAGAATCCTGAAACCTGCAGAAGGTGACCATAGTAATATTTTCCTCAGGGGACTTCAGAAAGTTATCCATGGCACGTATGCCCGCTTACTGGATGTGGCATTGAGACATCCGGTGTTAAGCCTTCTTATCGCTTTATCTATCTTCGTAGGATCTTTATTTTTGATCCCTGTCGTAGGTACAAGTCTGTTTCCGGCTTCAGAAAAACCACAGTTTACCATCGATATCACTGCACCCCTTCAGTCCGGCATTTACAACACAGATTCTATCACAAGACAAATAGAAGCCGAATTGGCGAAAATGCCTGAGGTAAAATACTATTCCTCCAACATTGGCAAAGGTAACCCCAGAATATATTACAACGTAATACAACGTAATGAGCAAGCAGACTTCGCCCAGATCTTCGTACAGCTTCACCCGGATATTAGACCGGACGAGAAATTAAACATCATCAAGGAACTACGTCGCCGGTGGACTCCCTATCCCGGAGCTGAAGTCAAGGTCGTCAACTTTGAACAAGGAATTCCACAGATTGCCCCGATCGAAGTTCGCTTACTTGGCGACAATCTGGATACACTGCGCCAATTGGCATCTGAAGTCGAAAATATGCTTGTAGCCAATCCGGGTGCCATCTATGTAAGCAATCCCGTAAAAAATAACAAGACTGACATAAGGATCCATATCGATAAGGAAAAAGCACAAAGCCTCGGCGTTCCGACCATCAATATAAGCCAGACTGTCAGGATGGCTTTGGCAGGTATACCGATCGGAACCTATACAGATAAAGAAAAGAACAACAATGATTATACAATTGTGGTGACAAAACCCAGAGAAAGCTATCCTGATTTATCCGTATTCCGCAATCTTTTTGTCAATGCTTCTGACGGAAGAGCTATCCCAATAGATCAAATAACGGATATCGGATTTGAAACATCCGCACAGACCATCAATCACCTGAATAAAGTCAGGACTGTATCTGTGACAGCCTTTATCCGGGAAGGACATCTCAACTCAGCGGTCATCAATGATGTCGTGAAAGCATTGGAGCAGAAAAAATTTCCGAAAGGATACAGTTTTACCATGGGAGGAGAAGTAGAAGGAAGGGAGGAATCATTCAAGGGTTTTGGTTATATTATTCTGGTGACCGTTTTCCTGTTTATCGCTGTCCTGGTATTGCAATTCCGTACCTTCAAAAGCACGCTGATTGTTCTATCTGTAATACCTCTGGGCATTGTGGGCGCAGTACTTGCACTACTTGTCACAGGCAATTCACTTTCCTTCGTCGCAACTGTGGGCATTGTGGCTCTTGCCGGAATAGAGGTCAAGAACACGATATTGCTGGTCGACTTTACCAACCAGCTACGCAAACAAGGTGTCGGGCTCATGGAAGCCATCGAGGAGGCTGGCGAGAAACGATTTCTGCCCATCATCCTTACAACGATGACTGCTATCGGAGGATTGATGCCTATTGCATGGTCCAACAATCCGCTCATTTCGCCCCTGGCCATTGTTATGATCGGTGGGTTGATCAGCTCTACCTTTCTGTCGAGGATAGTTACGCCGGTCGTGTATAAGTTGATACCGCCAAAAGTGTAAGAAATCAGGTTTCTACCAATCGAAATTACATGGACCTGTCGCCTGCAATTACTTTAGTCGGGCTATCCGGGTGATGTTGCCTTTGACGATCTGATTGACGGAGACAAGAATTTCGGTTTCAGGTGGAAAGTAAAGGTCCACCCTGGAGCCAAATTTGATGAAGCCCATTTCATCACCGCGCCTCACAGACTGTCCTTCCTTCAGGTAGTTGACGATTCGTCGGGCAAGTGCGCCGGCAACCTGACGCATCAGGACGGTGCCTTTGTCATGCTGATAGACTACTGTTGTCCGCTCATTCTCAGTGGAAGATTTGGGATTCCAGGCAGTCAGATATTTACCGGGATGATAAATATTGTGGGTGATTATTCCGGACAAAGGATTGCGATTGACATGCACATTGAGTGGCGACATGAAGATACTTACCTGAATACACTTACATTTCAAAACCTCCTCTTCCTGTACTTTTTCGATAACGACAACCTTGCCATCAGCAGGAGCAATCACAATGTCTTCATCGATGGCCGGAACCTGTCGCCGGGGGTTTCGGAAAAACTGCAACACCATGACCAGGACAAAGATTATCAGTGCATAACCCAGCCACATTAATTCCTGTAAAAATGAATTGAATATCCACCAAATGAGGATGCTGAAAAGAATAGCAATCAAAATGGTCACTCGTCCTTCCCTGTGAATCGGAAACATAGGTTGTCAGATTAATTGGGTGTAAAGATACACAAAGGAAACTACAAAGAGGAAAGAATCAAACCTGTCCAGAAAACCTCCATGACCGGGAAGGTAAGTTCCGGTATCCTTGATGCCGTAGTGCCGCTTCAGTTTTGATTCAACCAGATCGCCTATGGTTCCGCTGACTCCGGTAATGGTTGCTACGATCAACCATTGTGGATAGGTAAACGCATCATTGATCATCGATAATGGCCAGGCCAGAGCAATAGTAGCAATAATCCCCCCAAGCGTCCCTTCAACGGTTTTCTTAGGAGAAACCGATGGCATTAATGGTTTTTTGCCAATAGCTGATCCAACCAGATATGCACCGGTGTCATTGATCCAGATCAATACAATTACACCCAACAGTGGAAGATAGCTGAAACTTCCATCTTTAAAAGCGAGCTCATAGGCCAACAATGAGGGAATACCGACATAAATAAAGCTGAACATACTCCTGGCGGTCTTTTCCACCGGATTGGACTGCACGGAGAGCAGCTCTGAAGCCAACAAGAAAAGTAGCCAGCACGCAATGATGCCCAACAACAGGCTATCTTTAACATTGAGAACATCTTCCCTGATAACCATGCCCATCAGCACAGGCACGAAACTGAAGGTTAGAGAGATGAAAAAACGAAGTTTTCGCTTCAAGCCGGATATGATCATTGTAAGCTCATACCCGCACAAAACACTGATGATGAATAATAATGCAAAATATGTCCACTTACTGATCATCAGGCCGGCCAATACAAAAGCAGTAAATACAATAGCCGTGTATAGTCTGGTGGATATATCCTTGAATTGTATCATGTACTGTGTTTATTTTTGACAAAATAAGACTGGAATACCGTGCCAAGCAGCATCAGGATGATTGTGCTGATAAGAACAAGCCATATCGGAACCTTATAGTTGTCCATGTCACTCATACGGGATGGGTCATGTCTGACAAAAAACTGAAGAATGACCTGGACTGCGTTGTTGGCAAAATGGGCGATCATCGGATAGGCAATGTTTCCCGACCAAAGCATCAGGTAACCAAGTACCAGACCAAGAATTACTCTGGGAAAAAACCCTTCAAACTGCATGTGTATTGCGCTGAATACTATGGCTGTACACCATACAGCAATATGCTTGTTGGTCACCAATTGACTCAACAGAGTCTGAAGGAACCCTCTGAAAATCAATTCTTCGCTGATAGCCGGAACCAGGGCTATGAGAATTACATTGACGGCAAGAATCCACAACGAATCATTATCTAACCACAACCTAACCAATTTCTCGGTTTGGTCTTCCATGTTGTGCAATACGTCCGGAAGAGGAATCAATTTATTCAATTCGGAAGAATATTGGACTAAGGGATAGGCACTTAAAAGGAATAAAACACCCATCAGCGTCGCATTCCAGTTGACTTCCGGAACAAAATGAAAGACGGAATGGCCGGTTTGTCTCCTGAATAAATACATGGTTACCAATGCCGGAATGATAAATACCATGAGATGTTGGTTGAAAATGACCAATCGGTATATCCAGGCCAATCTGTCCCTTCCTGAATCATCCAGGCTCTCAAAGTTAAAAATCCCTATTTCCACCCCGGTCGCCTCACTGACCATCCCGGTCGCAATGGTGCCGGCCAGTGTCCCGAGAAAAATCATTCCCAGTAGTATAATTATCCATCTGAGCCAGAACGTTATATTTCTGTAGTATGGTAATTCATCGTCCTTTGTCATCAATAAGGATATAATGAGTTCATGGTTGTTTAATCCGGTCAAGACATATATGCCGGATTATGAGACAAAGATAACATTATCCGGGTAAGTTTATCAGATATGATTAATTTGGAATATTCAGATAGAGCGTGTTTATACAACACCGATTGGCTGTTTCACTAGCAGAGAATCCCGGAGACCTCGAGCGACTTAAAGGTAGGCAAAGGAATGGGCTGTTGTCCGTTTGTTATTGTACACACACAAGGATATCTAGGGTTGCCATGCATTTTTTGATTCGTAATAGAAAAATTGGCGAAATTGCGGGAGCATACTAATCAATAAACCAGGGAATTAATAACTTGAAAAACAGGCCTGAAAAATTCAAACTTCGAATATCGCACCCTATAAAACATTTAAATTTTTCAATTCCAGATTAAACCATTCGCCTCAACTTTATATCAAAGGAGTACATTGAATAACCAAATAAATTTTTAAAGTCATGAAAAAATATGCTTTTATCTTCAGCGTCCTGATCATCACCGTATTGTCATTATCTTCCTTTGATATTGCCAAGTGGAAGATCATTGGTCAAAAAGAGGCTGCTTATGGTGTTGACAGGGACGTGCTTTATGTAAAGGGTAATAACATTTACACAGCACTCAAGTTGAAGGTGGTGGATGCGGGGCTCAATATGATTGATATGGATGTGTATTTTGAAAACGGACAAAAAGAACATGTGCCCCTGCAAAAAAACTTCCATGCGGGAGAGGAAAGCAGAGTCATTGATTTGCCGGGCAATGCAAGAAGAATAGATAAAATTACCTTTCTGTATGACACCAAAGGCATTAGAAAGGGCAAGGCAAATATTATAGTCTTTGGACGCAGATAAGTCCGCCTGACGCTTTAGCTTTATTTTTCCAGGCAAATTTTAAATCACCTTTTGGGCAATTTCATGCTCTATTAGAACTATATATTTCGGTTCCCTTACGATTTTTTGATTGCGATATCAACATACGCGGTCGAAAAGTTGCCTGGGAACCTTCTTCCGGTACTGATTTAGTACTGTAAGAATTCCGGTCAATCGCTCGTCATGCCAACTCTCCCGAAAAAACTATCCCTGATCATCGTAACCGGGAGATTTTAGTCATTGACTAATCCGTGCCATTTATCATTTGCCACAAATGGCATTGGTAATCCAAGAATTAATTAATGGAACCTGTATTAATCCAAATGATTTAAGAAAATAAAAAATGCTAAAAATTGGTTGTGTTTTCCTCATCCATCATTCACCATAAATCAATGCTTTGACCATAACGGGTGAAATTATTCTCTATTCAGTTCCGCCTGTTGTTTTTCGAACTCCTCTCTGGTCAGAAACTGCAATGAGACGCTGTTAACACAATGACGCACATTTTTCAGGGTCAGCCGTTCTCCTTCGAACACATGGCCGAGATGGGCACCACAATGTTTACAAAGGATTTCCGTCCTACGACCATCTGCATCCGGTACGCGCTCCACAGCACCCGGAATTTCATCATCAAATGAAGGCCAGCCACATTCGGAAGGAAACTTGTCTTTGGAGTCATACAAGGGTGCATTGCAACGACGGCATTCATATATGCCATCACCGGTAAATTTGTAATACTTTCCGGTTCCCGGATATTCAGTGCCCTTGTGAACGATGATTCTTTCCTCCTCCTTGGTAAGGGTGTTCCATTTAGCTTTCTTTTCCATCAGTGTAGTTTTTTGATTTGATATAAGTTTTGAGCTGAACTTTTCTCTGAATTTTTCCACCTTCGGGGTGATGATAAATCTGCAATAGGATTGGTTCCGGTTATTGTTGTAGTAATTCTGGTGATAGTCTTCAGCAGGGAAAAAGTTCTTGACGGGTAGAATTTCCGTAGTGATGTTATTTCCCCAGATTTCCTTTGCTGTTGTATTCATGGAATGTTGGGCGATGGCACGTTGTGTCCCATTGAAAAAATAGATTCCGCTTCTGTATTGCGGTCCTACATCATTTCCTTGTCGATTGAGGGTAGTGGGGTCGTGTACCGTCCAGAAAACATCCAGGATATCCTTAAGCTTGATGGCAGTGGTGTCATAAGTCAATTTGACCACTTCGGCATGGCCGGTTAAGCCAGTACAGACCTGTTCGTAGGTAGGATTCTTGATGTCGCCGTTGGAATATCCCGAACGTACTTTAATCACACCGTACAGGTCTTGATATACAGCATCCAGACACCAAAAACAACCACCTGCCAGCACGATTTCCTCTTGGTGTGCAGGCAACGAAATGATGATATTTTCAGAAGACTGGTTGACTTGTGCCTTAGGCTCGTTATCTTTGTCGTGACAAGAAGTCCAAAAAGCGGCAAGAATAAGAATTAGATACTGCATGAATTTTTTCATTGAAACAAAAATATTGATGGTTGAGTTCAGGTGGATATTAACCAATATGAACTCATTTGCAAATTAAGGATGAAAGATAGTCTTTTACTTTATGATTATACCAGGGTAAACGGAAATCATACCCAAAACGTTGAATATTCTGTCCGTACAAATCCTGATAACCCAATCTTCAAAGGTCACTTTCCCGGTAGGCCTGTATTGCCGGGTGTAATGATTCTGCGTTTGTTTACCCTCTGTGCCAGCGATGTTTGCGGAAAAGACCTTATGATGCAGCGGACGGTTCAGAGCAAATTCCTGAACTTTGTGGATCCTCAAGTTCATTCCGAACTGACTGTCCACCTGTCTATTTCAGAAGATGAGGAGGGATATAATGTTGGAGCGGAATTGAAAAATAGTACAACTTCCTTTACCAAAGCCATCCTTAGATTGATTCCTGCCCCTTAACCTATGCCGTCACACGACCAAATATGCCGGGACATCATCCGTGAAAGGAGGGTGTGTATCCTGATACCTACCTACAACAATGCAGGTACCTTGTCGCAGGTCCTAGAGGGCTGTCTTTTTTACTCGGAAAATATTATTGTGGTTAATGACGGCAGTACTGACAGCACCGACACGATATTAAAACGCTTCGACAACATCACAGTCTTCCATCACGCAGTCAACCAGGGCAAAGGCATGGCCATCAAGACAGGTTTCGATGCGGCGATGGCCGCCGGTTATCAGTATGTTGTCACCATCGACTCAGACGGTCAGCATCTTCCCGCCGACCTGCCGTACCTCATCAACGGACTTTATAACCATCCCGACAGCATCATCATCGGATCTCGAAACATGAACAGGGCGGGTATTCCGGGCAAAAGTTCCTTCGGCAACAAATTTTCCAATTTCTGGTTTCGCTTCGATACCGGAATAGATCTGCCGGATACTCAGTCCGGATACCGTATCTATCCGCTTGAGTCGCTCAAGGGAATCCGACTGTTGACCTGGAAATTTGAATTTGAAGTAGAGATTCTGGTAAAGTCGGCATGGCGTAATATTCCCATCATACCGGTACCTGTTCGCGTTTATTATCCTCCGGGAGATATCAGGGTAAGCCATTTCAGGCCATTCCGGGACTTCACACGTATCAGTATATTAAATACCATTTTCTTCATCCAGGCCTTGCTGTTTTACATTCCCTTGCGGTGGTGGCGACAACTCTCCAACATTGGTTTCCGTAAAAGTTTGATGCTGGCGTTGCACAATCCACTGGAATCCGTCAGTCGCCGGTCCGCCGCCATCGGCTTTGGAGTATTCATGGGAATCTTCCCTGTCTGGGGTTATCAGTTGATCATCGGATGGGCATTGTGTCATTACTTCCGGCTTAACAAGCTGTTATTTACCGTTGCCGCCCATATCAGCATCCCTCCCATGATACCGATCATAATCTATCTGAGTTATCTGGCCGGAAGGTTTGTTACCGGTGGTGGAGATCTGATATCTATTCCTGTAGGAGGAATAACCCTGGAGTCGGTGGCCAATAATTTTTTTCAATACTTGGTTGGTGCGGTTTTACTTTCGATATTTGCCGGGATTCTGGCTTTTTATGTCAGCCTGCTTATATATAAGGTGGCAGCCGGAAAATCTCAAAAAAATTAATTCCGGTGGGACGAACCTTTACGTGGATATTTAGGTTTTTCAGACGATTTCCCGTCTTTTTTTACCTCACACTGGCGGGTATCATACTGTATTGTGTCTTAGGAATCAGCCGGTTGCAATGGAATAATGATGTTTTCTCCATCTTCCCGCTACATGCGTCATCTGCCGATTATACTGCACAGGTGGCCAATATGCGCGCCAACAACGACATCATGGTCCTGTTGCACACCGAATCGCCGAGCGACTCGTCCCTTCGTGTATTGGTGGACAATGCAGAATGGTGGGAACACAACGTGAACTCTTCTTCCTATCTGTCTTCTGTAATCCCCGATGCAGCTTTCCGGATGACGGACAGCCTGCAACGTGTGCTTTACGACAGCGTGTTTTTCAGTCTCCCACTCTTGCTCAATGGCAATGACCTTGACACCGTAAGACAACGACTGGACAATGCCGCCATCGAACGCATCATCGCCCGTAATAACCGACTGAACAGTGGATTCAGCGGCTTCGCAATGAGGCACTTCAACCAATTGGATCCCTTACATCTGGCACCCATTGTCCTAAAGAAATTAGAGACATTCCAAACAGTACCCGGTCTGAAACAAGCCAATGGGTTTCAGGTATCAAAGGACGAACGCAACCTGTTTTTCAGCTTCAACGCCATCTACAAGGATAAGGAGGATCCCGGATACAGGGCTCTCAACGACAGCTTAACAGCCATGCGGCAAGTGAGCGAAAAACTGTTTCCGGGGGTGAAGACCTACCTGTTTGGAGCTCCTATCGCTTCCGAAATAAACAAGGAAAGGTCCTTTCAGGATGGAAACCTGACCGGCAGCCTATCCATTCTTTTGACCCTGGGACTTTTGTATTACTTTTTCAGGAGGAAGCGTATAACTATGATGGTTTTAGTACCCTCCGTAGTTGGCTATGGTATTGCATTAGCGACATTTGGCTTTGCAGGTGTGCCGATTGTTGCGATGGCCATGTCCTCCGCTACCATCATCCTCGCTATGGGCATCAATTATTCCGTCCATCTGGTCAATGCCCGACTGCACAGTGACAACATCGAAGATGCCATCCGGGAGATTGTCAACCCGATGATCACCGGTAATGTGACGACGGTTGCGGCCTTTGCCCTGTTGATAATGTCGGACAGTCTGTTATTGCAGCAATTTGGCATCCTGGCCTCCATCAGTCTTGCTGCAGGTGTGTTGACAGCGCTGTTGGTATTGCCCCAATGGCTTGTCCAAACAAATACAACGAAAGCAGAAGTATCTATTCCATGGTTTGGGAGATTAGCTAATTATGAATTTCACAAGAACAAATGGATCATCGGATTGGTGATTATTGGCTCCATTGCCATGTTCTTTCCGGCATCCAGGGTTCAATTCCGGGGCGATCTTACCGACTTGAATTATATACCACGGGAAGATAGAGCCGGTTATAATATTCTGGAAAACGACCTCGGATTCAACCTGTCACGGACCAATCTCCGCGTCAATGCTCCAGCGCCGGATTCTGCCCTTGCCCTGTACAATGAGGCTCGCCGGGATTTGCTTCAGATAGACAGTACAGCCCTGATTCCGGATTTATCAGCTATTCGGCCTACTGCCACTGAACAGTACAACAACCAGGCAGGATGGTCTGAACTTTGGGCGGATTCGTTGTTGTCTGAAAAGAAATTTTTTGCGGCATCCTTACATGGCGGGCAGGATGTCGTCCGCTTTCTGGACCGGGTCAAAACATTTGACACCATTGCCGTTCCTGAGCGACTTACAGAAGAGTTTTCCAGGACCATCCTCTCCAAATTCATGAAAAATGAAGCAGATGGAAGTGTATCACTCAATGTTCCCGTGACGGGTCATTTTGATTTAGGCAATCAGGACAGTGATAAGCCATATCACCTCTTCAATGGTCGCTACTTCGCCACCCAAACAGCCAAATACCTGCAACAGGACTTTAATAACATCCTTGCATATAGTGCCATCATTGTCTTTTTACTGTTATTTCTGGTGTATGGCCGCCTTGAGCTTGCTATACTTGCCTTCATACCCATGACACTGAGCTGGTTCTGGATTCTTGGCATCGCATATCTGGTCGGCATACAGATCCACATCGTCAACCTGATATTGTGCACCTTCATATTCGGTCTATGCGATGATTATTCGATATTTATGATCGATGGGCTCACGAAAGAATATGCGACAGGGAAGAAGGTAATCAACAAAGACAAGAAGGTAATCATCATATCCGTAATGGTAACAATGATAGGACTTGGTGCATTGCTGGCAGGCAGGCATCCCGCTTTCCATTCCTTTGCCATACTGGCATTGATAGGACTGGCCGTTGTATTGATACTTTCATTGACCATTCAACCCGCATTATATCACTACTTTGTCACCTACAGAACCAATAAGGGCAATGCCCCAGTAACAATTTTGAGTTTTTGTGTCAGCATCATCACCTTTTCAACCTTCATTGCACTCGGATTAATATTGAGCATAGTCGGAATGATTCTGAAATGGACTGGATTGATGCGGCTTGCTTTTATCCGATATACTTTCCACCTTCTTGTAAGAATATCGTGCCATTTCGTGATTTGGATTACTCCGACAGCCCATCATGTCAAGGAAGATATGCACTATATCGACTGGAAAAAACCCGGGATTATTATTGCCAATCACCAGACACACATCGACCTGCTCATAATGATAGGCCTCCATACCAAAATCGTTGTTTTGACGAATGAGTGGGTGTACAATAATCCTGTATATGGCGGATTGGTTCGTGCAGCAGGTTATCTGCCGGGATTTTCAGGGATGGAGCATTTGTTGGAACAAGCGCGTAAGCAGATAGATCTTGGGTATTTCATCGTCATTTTCCCGGAGGGTACACGTTCCGAAAGTGGAGAGATCAAGCGGTTTCACAAAGGAGCTTTTTTTCTGGCAGAGCAATTGAATGTGCCAATCTATCCTGTATTGCTTCATGGTCTCAACTTAGGCCTAACAAAAGGTGATCAAAACATAAAGAAATGGAGTTCTGTCATTCGGGCCCTCCCTGCTGTAGCTCCCAATGACGGACGATTCAGTCCGGAATATTCATTACGCGGTAAGGAGATCAACCACTGGATGCGCCGGGAATTTGAGAAAATAAAGGAGGAGAAGGAAGTTCCTTCGTATTATTTTGATACCCTGCGTAAAAATTATTTATATAAAGGCCCGGTGCTATACTGGTATGCCAAGATAAAGATGTTGGGCGAAAAGCTTTATTCACATTTACATGAATTGATACCGAGGCAGGCCACCATCCTTGACCTTGGCTGTGGCTACGGCATGATGGACTATATGCTGGCCATGTGCAGCAGTGGAAGGGCCATTACTGGAGTGGATTACGATGAAGAAAAGGTGGCCGTTGCTGCCAACAATTTTTATGCCAAGAGATTGAATATACGCTTCGAAAGTGGTGATATACGTCATTACGCCATCACCAATTACGATGTGTTTTTGTTGTATGACAGCCTGCACTATCTGAAAAAGGAAGAACAAACCGCCCTTTTGGACAAATGCGCTCAGTGTCTCAATCCCGGTGGTATGATTATCATCAGGGAAGGGGTTAGCGGTTCAGACAAGCGGCGTCATTTCAATACCCGGCTGACAGAACGGTTTTCGACGAAGATTTTGAGGTTCAACAAGACCACCGGCAGCCTGAAATTTATCGATGAAGAAGATTTGTATGAATTGGCACGAAGGTTTAATTTTACCGTAGAGAAAAGAAAAGATTCGCGGATTTCATCCAATACGCTATTCATCATCAGAAATCAACGACCTGTCTGATTGGCCTTGTATCCACCTCCGACTCAAGAAAAAATATATGACTTTGTCGTCATTGGGAGCGGCATGGCCGGATTGGTGTGTGCGACATATCTTACAAGGCAGGGTCGATCAGTGGCCGTACTGGAGCAGAATCATCAGGTAGGAGGATGTCTCCAGATATTTTCCCGGGAGAAAAGGATATTTGATACCGGTGTCCATTATATTGGCGGCCTTGGTGATGATCAATCCCTGATGAAGCTGTTTGATTTTTTAGGCATTCGGGAAAAACTACACTGCGAGCGGTTGGATATGGATGGCTTTGACCGGATCATCATCAGGCAGGCAGGCGTTGAAATACCGTTGGCCCAGGGCTGGGATCGGTTTCAAGAAAATCTGACGGCTCAATTTCCTTCAGAAAGACAGGCATTGCAAGCCTTTGTTGAAAAAATAAAGACCACTGTTGACAGGTTTGGTCCCTATCATTTACAACCAGCCGATCCGAAATTATTACCTACTGAAGTATTTTCGGAAGGTGCATGGGATGTACTGAACCGATATTTTAAGGATGACCTGCTCAAAGCCGCCCTGGGGGGCAATTCCATTCTTTATAGCGGAGATCGTGATAAGACACCATTCTACGCTTACGCCCTCATCCTCAACAGTTATGTAGAAGGTGCCTATCGATTGGTCCGTGGAGGCTCAGGTCTCTCGAAGGCGTTGTCAGGATTGATCCGTATTCAGGGAGGGGCCATCGTCAAAAGGTGTAAAGTTACCTCAATCGGCAGGCGTGATGACGGTGTATTTACCCTGGAAGTAGCTGATGGAAAGCACTTCTGCGCCGGCAAGGTGATTTCGGCCATTCATCCTTCGTCCTTGTTGCAATTGCTCCCTGAAAAAAGTGTACGGGCCGGATATCGGCACCGAATCGAGACACTAAGCAATACACCTGCACTGATATCGGTGCATTTTGTCGTAAAGCCGGAGGCTCTGCCTTACTTCAACAATAACTATTACATCCTTGAGACTGCAGATGATGCCTGGACGATACGGTCACTTCCCGATGAAGGCTGGCCCTACAATTACATGGTGAGCACCGGCTGTGAAGAGACAGGTCAGGAGTGGTGCAATACAGTGAATGTCCTCGCATACTGCGACTATTCCGAATTTGCCACCTGGGAGGGAAGTTTCAACACTGTTATGTATCCTTCCGGGCGAGGAAATGATTACGAAGCTTTCAAAAATGAATTGATCCACAAGATCAAGGTAAAACTGGAAGGACAATTTCCCGGATTCCAGGAGATGGTGACCGGCGCGTATTGCTCGACAGCACTGACTTACCGCGACTATATCAATGTGCCTCAGGGTTCGCCTTATGGCATAGAGAAGGATTTCAACAATATCCTGTCTACCTTTGTTTCACCCAAAATGACGATACCCAATCTATACCAGACCGGCCAGAATACAGACCTGCATGGCGTCTATGGCGCCTCCATATCTGCCTTGCTGACCTTGTCTCAACTGGAGGAAGGCAAGGATGTTTTTGATGAAATCCAACATTTCTTAAGCACTGAACAAGGATGAAGAAGGCATTGAGACTGTTAGGAAAAATTATGATGACATTGTTTGTCGTGCTTTTACTTTGCGTGGCTGGTACGGCAATCTATATCCGGTCAATCCGGGTGGATAAGCCGGATTTTGCCCCGGAATTCACGGATGAAAGACTTACTTATCGCCTTGATACCGACTCCGTCAGGCGCATCGGCAACAATTACCTCAAAGAGATTAGCCCCGGCTTTTGGCAGATGTACGTGGAAGGAAGCCCATTCCACCGTGGAGAGGTAATGGGTGCACTAACTGCCGACCTGCATGCGTTTCAAGAAGATGCCTTCATCAGGCAGGTCCACAAGATGGTACCCAATGATTCCTATTTGCGATTGTTGAAGTACTTCGTAACCTTTTTCAATCGAAACATCCAGCAGTACATACCCCGTGAAAATCTCGAGGAAATCTATGGCGAGTCGCTTTACATGAGCAGCGAATATGACAATATCATCGGTTCACCCTACATGCGCATCCTCAACTATCATGCTGCACACGATATCGGCCATGCCTTACAGGACAGAAATTTTGTGGCCGGGTGCACATCCTTTGCGGCATGGAGTAACCACAGCGAAGACGGAAAGGTAATCGTGGGGCGCAACTTTGACTTCTACGTAGGTGATGAATTCGCCAAAAACAAGATCGTTGCCTTCCTGAAACCTGACCGGGGCATTCCATTTGCCATGATAACCTGGCCTGGCATGACCGGAGTAGTCAGCGGCATGAACATGGAGCAGATTACCGTCACCATCAACGCCGCCAAATCCGACTATCCAACAGAGGCAAAGACACCCGTCTCCCTCGTTGCGCGTAATATCCTTCAATATTCCCGGACGATCGACGAAGCCATAGCCATCGCACGCAGGTTTGAGATGTTTGTCTCTGAGTCTTTTCTGGTTTCGAGTGGCAAGGAAGGCAGGGCCGTCATCATCGAGAAATCACCTGAAAAGATGGCTGTATTTACCCCGGATTCCTCCCTGCTGTTTTGTTCGAATCATTTCCAGTCCCCAATATTTCACGATGATGTCAACAATGCGGACTTTAAGAAAAACTCCAGCTCGGGGTACAGAATGCAACGCTTGCAACAGCTGACTTCCGGCCTGCGAATTAACCCGTTTGACGCCGCCGCAATCCTCCGCAATCCTTATGGAATCAACGGTTCTCATATCGGTTGGGGCAATGAGGATGCGCTTAATCAGTTTATCGCTCATCATGGTGTGATCTTCAAGCCGGCGGAATACAGGATGTGGGTCTCGACCGCTCCTTACCAGACGGGCAGGATGATATGCTTCGACCTCAAAGATATCTTTGATGGTCAGAAGGCCGGCCTTCATCCGACTGAAGACATTGCTGCGGACTCCGCATTGATTAAGGATGCCATCGTGCCATACCAAAGATTTAAGGCCATTGTAACATCAATAAAGGAAAAAACCGGCGAAGTGGCATATGCCGAGATGGAAAAGGCCATCCGCCTCAACCCGGATTATTATTATGGTTATGAAGTCGCCGGAGATTGTTATTTTAGAGGCGGCAAGAAGGATGAGGCCGCTGACATGTACGCCAAGGCCTTGCAGCGGGACATCCCCAACCGAAAGGACCGGGAAAGGATTGCCGGACAATTGGAAGCTTGCAAGCAATAAAAGACCATTAAGAGCATGGAATTATCCTTTGAAAATATCGGACTGGAAGAATACTTCGACCATTTGCAGGGCGAGGAGCTGGAGCGCTTCCACACGGATGCTGTGCGCTCGGTGTTGACGAGGGTCAATACATACTCGCCTTATTACAGGAGGTTGTTCAAAGACATAGGCTTCAATCCGGAGCACTTCACCGACCTGTCGCAGCTACACAATATACCATTTACTGACAAGAGTCACCTTCATGAGTTTAACATGGAGTTTCTGAATACCGACAGGGATCAAATCGCTGAATTTGTCACAACGTCAGGCACTCTGGGGCGGCCTGTCCAGGTCATGCTTACCGGTGCAGACCTTAAGCGACTTGCATATAATGAGGCGCGTGGCCTTTCGGTTGCAGGCGTAGGCAAGGGGGATATCATCCAGATAACGACCACGCTGGATCGCCGTTTCATGGCCGGTCTTGCCTATTATCTGGGAAGCCACCTGCTTGGTGCGGCTACCATCCGTGTTGGCATCGGAGCGCCACAATTGCAGTGGGAGACGATCTATGACATGATGCCCAATGTACTCATTGGTGTGCCGAGCTTTATAGTCAAGTTGATCGAATTCGCTATCCTCAAAGGCATTAAGCCCGGTGATTCATCCGTCAGAAAGATAATATGCATCGGTGAGCCCATCCGCGAAAGCAACCTGGAATGGAACAAGGTGGGTCAGTACATCCGCAACCATTGGGATGTCGAGCTGTACTCCACCTATGCATCGACCGAGATGGGGACCGCATTCACGGAGTGTAACCACGGCAGAGGCGGTCACCAGCTCAATGAACTGATATATACCGAGGTGATCGGTGAAGATGACCGACCGGTCGTGGCCGGTGAGACCGGAGAACTGGTGATTACCACACTACAGATGGAGGGCATGCCTCTGGTGCGTTTCCGGACCGGTGACTTAGTGCGTAGGCTGGAGGAGCCTTGTACCTGTGGACGTACCTCAGCCCGCATCAGCCCCGTCATAGGCCGAAAAAGCCAAATGATCAAATACAAAGGTACAACGGTCTTTCCCTCTGCCATCCAACAGATACTGGACCATTTACCCGAGGTGGAGACTTATGTGATCGAGCTTGCTTCGGACGAGTTCGGTCATGACCGCATCAACGTAATGCTCGCTATCAAGGGCGAGATAGAGGGCACGCTCAACCACATCCGGGAACTTTGCAAGGCACATATCCGTGTTACACCGGAATTGATGGTGCGCGAGGCGTCCTTTATCTCCCATCTGCGCAACAGGCCGGAGATGCGCAAGCCGATGGTGGTGCTCGACAACCGCCTGAAGGCTCATTCATAAAAAATAACAAAGAGCAATATGATTTCTTATAATGTGTCTGTCACAATTGACAGCGAGATAGAACAGGAATGGGTAGAATGGATGAAGACCATCCACATTCCTGATGTAATGGCGACAGGATGCTTTACAGAGTACAGGTTTTATAAGTTGATGAAGCCGGAGGACGAGGAAGGATTGACCTTTATCATGCAGTACAAGGCTCTGACGATGGAGGATTACCACCGATACAGTACAGATCATGCTCCCGCCCTGCAACAAGAGACGCACAAGCGTTACAAAGACCGATTTGTGGCGTTCAGGACAATTATGGTGGAAGTGTAAGAGAAGGCGACACGAAAGAGGAATCAATTCGAAGACTGAAAAAGCTATAGAGTATCTGTGGAATGAATGTCCCCGGAGGTTGAGTATATAACTCATTGTACAAGGAGTCATAAATGTTGGCTCCATAATTTCCCGGGAAAGTCACTTAGCTCAAGGGGAAGTGCTAACGTCACAGAAAAGGGATGACTCCCTTTGTGGTATTGCCATGCTTGTGGTGTAATACCAAGATAATTTATATAATTGTCCATAAAATCCATGAATACTGGTCCCGGGAGTGAAGCAATCCGGGGTTCCGGGATGCCGGGGTTACAGTCATCTTGACCAATGAAAATGGTCTGTTACGAATGAACATTTGATATTACTTTACTACAAAATCAATGGGCTATAAATCTGGAGGTGTATGTACCCCTATTGGTCTCTATGACTACAATGAAAGTACCGACACCGATAAAATCATTGATGTTTATTTGATTTTGAAAATATGGAAAACTCTTTCTCAGGACTTCTTGACCGGTCAAAGTGTAAATCGTAAGAGATTTCATTGTTATATTTTCATGCAGACTTCTGACCGAAAAACTCCCTTGATTGGGATTAGGATAAATAGAAAGAATTACATGTTCAGGATACAAATCCTTGACTGTTAATGGTGTTGATGAAATTTCCCAAAGAACCAGGCGCCCACTATTCTGGATAGAAGGGTAGCTAAGGCTATCAGATACTGTATTGCCGGCACCTGACCGGGTATGCGTAAGGTTGAATATAATGCCATCAAAATAAGATTGCTCTGTTAATTCATATCGGTTAAGATAATATCCGGTATTTTCCCATGGCAGATTATCAACCGTAAGATTAATTGCATTACTCCCATTTGTAGGGTTGTCGGCAGGTAGGGCAATCAGAATTTTGTCTCCATTATCTGATCTGGCTGCTAATACCGCGCCTCCATTATCGATGGCAACAGGGAGTCTGTTGAGTGCGTCGTTCAACCTATTTAAATTATAAAAAACATAAGCGGACGGTTTGGGTACAATAGGACCCACTCTGAACATACCAAGATTTGCGAAGTTGTCGGTTGTGATATCCCCATCAAACAAACATGTTTCGTGGGACATTGAAATTCCTTTGTCAAGCATATCCACAATATGCCGAAACTTATCCAATCCATAATCCAGGTCGCCCCACACCGGCGAGTTTGGTTCCAGTCGCCCCCATTCAGCATTAATCAGTTCGGCATGTGGCACATAGGTGTTTCTCCATTGAATTGCCAAATTTACCTTTGCTGTATCATACCCTCCCATAAATTGATTGTCAGAGTATGGGTGAAATGAAAGAAAATCAAATTTTGTCCCGTTGGTTTGAACATTAGTTAAAAAGTTTTGAGGCATTAGATTCAAAAACGAATAGAAGGCAAAACTGCACCCGCCAAGCTTTACATTCGGAGAAAGTGATTGATCTGAGGACACCTCATTGGCTATGGCAGCATAAGCTTTATAGAGATCCTGTTCATCTCCTCTCCAAAAAAACTTAGCCATGATTGGATTGAGCCATTGCTGGTCGGGTTCGTTCCAATGTTCAAAATACTTTACGCCATATTTTTGATAACAATGTTTAATAAAATGATACATCACCCTTCCATAGACAGCATTATCCGAAGGTGGTGAGTTTCGAATGGAATTATCATAGGCAAGGTTGTAAATCAGTCCCATTAGTCCCTGATACTCCGGTGTAGTGTCTCTGCTCAAATTAAAGGGCATATAATCCATGGTGATAAACGGCTCCGCTCCGAAAGAATGAATCAGTGAGATGGCAGAATCAATATATGAAAAATCATAATTAGTGATATTATTCGCCTCTTCAGTACTGTTGCCTCCCTTATAGAATTCATATTTTAAATTACGCAGTGTATGGGTGTTCATCGATGAATAATCAACACTGGGGGGATTATCAATTCTTCCGATTGATATCCGGATATACCTTGGTTGTAATTCTTTCATGATTGTATAAAAAGAAGGATCCGTTGTATAAAGCGTATGATTGCCGGTGATGGCAGGGTTCCCTCCATAACCATCAGAAAGGTGATTTTCATAATGATCTCTCCAGATAGGTGGCATCGGTTTTGTCTCTGCACTTGCATCAACACGGATATTGATCGTGTTTTGTGCAAAAACAGAATTTGCTATTATAAGTATTAAAATAAAGATCTTGCTTTTCATCCGTTGAACAATTATCAATATCTTCTGACAACTGCCTCCTGACAGGTCGGAGCTTGCAGCGAACAATCATTTCATTGACCTTCAAAAATACGAATATTTTCCTGACAAGTTCTCAACTTCAAACTTCCAAATATTTACATTTCAGCAAACTATGGACCATCCAATGATTTGTTTTTCAATCCGCTACAATTAATACCATCAAGGGATGAAGTCAAGTAGGTCATTCCTAAAAATAGTTTTACACAAATACAAATAATCATGGATACAACAATAAAACTGTTTCGGGAATAAGAACCGGAAAAGGAATCTCGCAGAAAATGAATAAATATTTTTCTGTTACGGAAAGAAACCATGTGCTCTTCCGTTTTGTAATTATGGATTTAATCAATGAGAGGATGGGTAAAACTTACGGAACAAGAAGAGCGTAGATTATTGTATAGAAGTATGCGAACATCGGATGATGAGAATTCAGCAAAAACCGGAAGCCTTGATAGCATCACAATAAAATCTTCCGGTATGACTCACAAAGAAAAACTGGAAGTTAAAGCCAGGAAAATTTCGAAACACTTCCGGGAAAAAACAGGAAGTATAATTGAAAATTTTTCAATACATACAATAGCCTGCAACAAGCATAAAGACTTTAAAATCGAATTCAAAAAGCTGATAAATCAAACATTACAATCAAATCAGAGCGGTTATCGGATAATTTGTGTTTTTCAAAAAAAATGTTCAATAAGTTTTTTTAATTAGGATTCCTTACTATATTTGCAGTGGCAATAATGCCAAATAACTCTTTAAATTATAAAACAAATGGCTAAATCAATTTTCTATCATGCTGGTTGTCAAGTGTGTATCAGTGCAGAACATGAAATCGTCAATCTTATTGGGGCATCCAATGTTGAGATTGTTCATATCGGAGAAGACAGAAACCGAATTGCAGAAGCTGAAGAGGCAGGCGTAAAATCTGTTCCTGCTCTCTTAACACCGACCGGAAATGTGTTGCACATCAATTTTGGAGCGTCTATGGCAGATGTCAAAGGCTAAAAAAATTTAATCAGATTTGTTAGGATTCCTAATTTTATGAACTCCCTAACTTATACTTTTACCATTTAAATTCAATAAAATGAAACATTTTTTTCTTCTATTAGGATTTACTCTTTTTGGGCTACAGGGCTTTGCCTGCGACAAGTGTGGCAACTACAACAATGACGATTTTCAAATCGTAAAAGTAAACGTAAAACATGCTCCTGACATTGGTGCTACCATTTGGGAAATTACTGTCAAAGGGACAGCAGGAAAAACAACGCCAACACCGGCAGGTCAACTCAATGGGGCCCCAGTATTAGGTTATGTATTTCCAACTACATTAAAACCTACAGATGTTGGCTTTGGCTCCACTGAAGGTATTGTGGCGCTTGCCCTTACCTCACATCCTGATTTTGACGACACCCCACTTTGGGACGAAAATTCTGATAAAAACTATGCCAATGATGGCAAGATCTGGCATCCGCATTGGGTAGTTTTAACAGAAGACAAGCGGGTAGAAGGAGGTTTGGCAGTCAAACAATTTGACCCCAATGACAATACGGTGATTTTACCGCCGACCAATCCGGGAATGCCAATGTATATGGATTCTCCGGGATTTCAAGTCATCACTGCCGGAAATATAATCAGGGTAGTTGTTCCGGATTACAGAATGAACAACAAGACAGATTTTTCTTATGATGGTGTTGCGGCCTATATGCAGGTAAATACGGGCGGTGATGGAGGTCATGGTGGTGGCGAAAAACCAATGCTGGGTGTATACAAAGTGTATTCCGTAGCAAGCGGAAATTTGTCCTTACCGTATAAAGTTAATTAATTTAAAATTGCCGTGTAAAGATAGGAGTCCTATCTTTACACGGCATACAACTATTTAAAATGAAACAAAGTATTATATTAGTAGCTCTCGTCATACTGACAAGCTCAGCTATCAAGGCTCAATCTATTATTAAAAAAGAGACGGAAAAGAAACCCAATACGATTAATAAAAACCCTAAAAATTCTATAAATTTGAGTAAAGTAGCAGTCTGGGACACCTATGTAACAAAAAAAGATGGCAATGTCATGCACTTTGACATCATTGCTCCCCAGGAAATTAAAGACACTAATGTGATTTATCATTATGGCAAAGAATATCTAAAAACCAAAGGACAAGAAGGACAACCCCTGACATCAAAGGAATGCCGGTTTTGCCACATTGAAACTGTCAGGCCAAAATGGGAAGCGGAAATCAGGCAAAAAGGATACTTCATCATAGAAATGGAAAATTGTGAATAAAAACAGGCTCCGGGGGCCAAAATCATTTAGAAATAATGGCAAATACCCGCTATACAAACGCAAATGATGTAAGTAGAAACCAGGGTACATTGTAAGATTTATGTTGCATAATATCAAAAAGCATGAAATACTCTCCATTTAATTTAAGCGAGCAAAATTATAAGGTCGAAAGCCGTATTGTAGTGGCATTGGAGCGAATAGCAGAAGCATTTCGGGTATTGCTCTGGAATGAAAGCAAAGAAAATTCACTAAGTCCAATACAAATTCAAATTTTGATCTTTATTTATTTTCATTCCTTAGATAAATGCAAAATAGGTTACCTGGCAGACGAATTTAATATGACCAAGGCAACCATCAGCGATAGTGTAAAAGTGCTGTTTGCCAAGAATTTAGTCTCCAAACATACTGATCCGGCAGACACCAGAAGCTATTCTCTTTCCCTGACCGATAAAGGAAAAAAAATAGCTCAAAAAGCGTCCTTTTTTGCTTCATCCATTGAGCGGCCTCTTGAAAGTCTCACGGAGGAACAAAAAACTATTATGCTTAATGGGCTGCTCAATTTGATATACAGCCTGAACAAAGCAGGCGTTATTACTATCCAGCGAATGTGTTTTAATTGTTCTAATTATCAGGTTGAGAATGGAGTTCATTACTGCAAGCTTTTAAATAGCCGGCTTAAAGAAAGCGAATTAAGAGTTGATTGTCCTGACCATGAATTAAGAATGCACGTTTAATCTTTCGAAATATTGCCAATGAAATATTCCTGCGAGGTAAGAGCCGAATTTGGAAATCTCTTGTAGAAACCAGACAACACCAAAACTTATCTTTATGTGAAGGCTTAGAGATATTGCTGCGTGAAGAAAAATTTGACCAGGATCAGCGCTGTTTCGAGCGGTTAAGGAAAAATGCAAGGTGCAGATATCAAGTTTCGTTGGACGAAATCGTCCCGGACAATGCCTGCAAATTAGATAAGGCCTTAATCTTCCTTGCACCAATCCATTAAGAAATGATATTTTCCTGTTATTTCATACCCGGCAATTACCCTTAATATTGTAAATTTGATTTGTACAACAGTTACACGGGCTTTGTGTCAGGCGGGAAAAGTTTCCGTTTGAAGACTTTGCCGGATTTTTTCACTTTGTCGCTCACCCGGAATTTTCAGTGGAAATTCTGCCTGTGAGCCATGTTGGTCATACGTTAGCCATAATGGCTTAACGAGATGATAAGATATTTGGTAGTATGGAAACTAATATTTATATACCAACAGAAAGACCATTGGCTGATGTGGTGCAAGTCTTTTGGCAGGAAAAAAGAGAGAATGCCGGATTCAGTCATGAGGTCATCCTTCCTAAAGGAATTGTTGAAATCGTCTTCAATTTCTTTCCCGAAACTACGTTCAACGGCAAAGTTTACGATAAGAATTTCATCATTCCCAAATGCTTTATACAGGGATATCATAACAGTTCTATCAAGTTAGACCTGCCTCGCAGCCAATTTCTTTTTGGTGTAGTTTTACTTACGGCGGCTACCAAACATGTCCTGCATGTCCCTGCCGGTGAGTTTGCAAGACAATGTATTGATTTGACATTGGTGGATGCTTCATTCTGTTCATTGTGGCATCAGCTCGCAGAGAAGGAAACCTTTCAGGAGAAGGTAGCTCTTTTTTCGGATTGGTTGATAAAACGCATGACCTGCCTGTCTGCACGCGAGCAAGTTCTCAATAAATTATTCACATTGAATACGGATAAACATTTTTCTGTTGCCGATATATCTGATTGGCTGTGTTATTCGCCACGGCACCTTTGCAGAAAATTTTATGAAATGACGGGAATGAATACCGAGCAAACATTGCTTTATTTAAAGTATCTCAAAGCCATGAATCTTATACATAATTCTGATTTGTCACTTACGCAAATTGCATATTCCTGTGATTTTTCAGACCAATCTCATTTCATCAAAGTCTTTAAGTCATTTACCAACCTCACCCCTAAGGAATATCGGAATAAGAAAAGCGTAGTAGTCGGACATCTTTTTGAAAATGTCCGTTAAATACAATTTTGCTAAACAGACCATTGGCATTTTTACTAAAAAATGTCCGGCATGAATAGCAAAAACATATTTTACATTCTGGCGTGTATATCTTATTGCCTGATAATTGGCGCAGCTGTCTATGAGCATATAGCAGTATGGCCTGTGGCTTTCTCCGAGCCGCCCCGATCACTTACTATGTTTCAGGGCAATTATGCCATTGAACCGGCTTTATTCTGGAAGTTCATTCATCCTGTAACCCTTACTTTATTTATTATAACCTTAGGACTGAATTGGAAAACCGAAAGGAAAAAATTTATCTTAATTCCGCTGATCACCTATATCATATTGTTGATTGTTACGTTCATATATTTTGTCCCGGAACTAATGAGCCTGATCAAAACGCCTTATTCTGAAGCAGTTGATGAGGTCGTCCGGAAGAGGGGCAGTCTGTGGATTACACTGAGCTCAATACGATTGTCCTTAATTGTAATCACGACCTGTATATTGATGTTGGGGTTAACTAAACCTGCAACAAAATGATATCATTGACCCAAGAGGTCTCACTGATACATCAAAAGAATTAAAACGATGTGCTAAGGCTTATTTTGACCCCTCATTTGAATTATTTGGTAGGAATTAAAATTTGATCTAACTTAAATAAATAAAAATGAAATTTACTCTGCCACACACCATTGAAAGCGGACTCGGAGAGACCATGGTCTTCAAAGAGATAATTAAAGACCCGGATAGTGAAAAAGTGATCATAGAGGGACGCTGCAAACCCACTGCCGGACCCGCCATGCATGTTCATTTAAAACAAGATGAAGCTCTCACCGTAGTTAAAGGAAAAATGGGTTGCCAGATTCCGGGGCAGGAACCTGTTTATTATACGGTCGGGCAGACAGCCACTTTTCTCAGAAATGTTCCGCATCGCTTCTGGAATGCAGGCGATGACGAACTTGTAATAAGCAGTTGGGTAAAGCCGGTTAATAGCATTATTTTCTTTTTGACCGTCCTATATGCGGCACAAAAAAAGACGGGAAGCGGGCGACCGGAGATGTTTGATGCCTCCTATCTCATGACAAGATATAAGCATGAATACGATATGCCGGAGCTCCCCTTCTTCGTTAAAAAGATCATTATGCCGACAACATATATTCTTGGTCGGTTACTTGGCAAGTATAAAAAATATGAAGATGCACCGGAGCCATTGAAATAGGACGCCCGGAGGTACTTAAATGTAATAACAATCGGTCATGTTTATTGTGGACATTCAGATTTGTGGATCAAGGTGACACATCGTTTACTCATAAATTGCATTATTTTAATAGCTTTTTGTTTTATCTTTTATTGTTTAAAAAGAAGTTAATATGTTTTTTCTAGGGACGACTATGAGGTAAAACTTTGAGGCTTCGTAGTTCGTATATTTTTTGCTTGTATAAGATCCTTTCATTAGGCAGTACCGTATGTACAATTGAAAGAGACTCATTTTATTACTTTAAAGAACTTTACCCTTTCCCTTATACCAAAATAATAGAACTATTATCTAAATCATCTTGATTTAACATTTTTATCCTACATTTCGCCATAAAGTTCTGACCGTAAATATTTTAAGTAAATCTTGGTTTTTATTAAAACTTTATTTACACTTGTACAAATAAGAGCTTTCATATCTGAATTGTCATTGCACATTACTGATCATTAAAATAGTTCCAATGAAAAATGTCCTTGTTTTTATTTTATTGATTCTTGGTTTTTCAACATCTGGACAGACTTTTTCTTTTCCAATGTATTTCTCGGATGCTTTGGGAAATAAAAATACATTGGTAATCGGATATGACATAAATGCATCTTATGGTATTGATTCTGCTTTTGGAGAAGAGAATATCATCACCGAACCAATGGACTCGGTTTTTGACATCAGGCTGACCAATTACATGGATCGTAATAATGACCACTTACCTGTCGATATTCATACTAAAAAGCAAATAATAAAATATCATTGCTTTACATCGCTATATAATCAAATTGAAATTGATATCAAAGCAAAGCATTGGCCGGTTACGGCATACTGGGATCGCACGTTATTTAGTGATCCGTGTAGGCATTGGAGTGTTTTTACCGGAGTGTCACCGGGTGGCTGGTGGGATACAGGCTGTCCGAGTAGTCTGGATGTCTTGAACTTAAATAGTATAGATTCCGTTACATTCACTTCAAATCGGATGAATGACCTGAATGATAGTTATGACTATGTTACAGACGGAGGGGATACTTTGGATGTTTTTTGGATCACCTTCAGTCATAGGAAGATTGAAAAAGGTAGTGTAAAAGACCTTCGTGATGCACGGAACTTTATTTCCGTCTATCCAAATCCTGCCGGAGAGAAAATTAATTTTAAATTAGAAATGCCTTCATTTAACCCTAAAAGGGTTGAAATATATAATAGTCTTGGACAAATGGTACTTCAGTCGGATCAGTGGGTAGACCTTGATATTTCAACACTTACAAGCGGAATTTACTTTGCTAAAATGAATATGTGGGATGGTATGTATTCTGTATCTGAGTTTCTGAAGTTATAGACATGTGTTAATCACTATAATTGGAACTGAAGGATTAGGTTCATTAGAAAAAAATATATAAAAAATATTCATTTATTGAAGTTGGTTCTTAACCAGATGGGAAAGCTACAAATATGAATGGATAGGATTGTCCTTTTATCAAAGAATTTATGTATCTTTACCTCATAAAACTTCATTCATATGCCCGACAAAATCAACAACCCGCATGATAAGTTTGTCCGAGAGACATTTTCCAATATAGATCGTGTTACTGCATTTTTTGAGCAATTCTTACCCGAAGATGTTCGAAAACAACTGGACTTTACCAGTCTGAAAATCTCCAGAGAATCATATATTCAAAGCGACCTGAGTGAATACCTTTCCGATATTGTATTCGAAATAAAGACTCTCCGGGAACAACCACTCGACCTTGTCTTGCTGCTGGAACATAAATCCTCGCCTGACAAGTACACCTTGATTCAAGTAGGTCATTACTTGTTTTCACACTGGATTAAGTGTCGTGAGAAGAGGAAGTCGTTGCGACCCATCATTCCCATCATTTATTATCAGGGTAAAAAGAAGTGGAAGGCGCCGAACATAAAGGATTTGTTTCCCGGAATTACGCCGTCTCTGTCTGAGTATCTCCCTACACTAAACCATATTTTCATCGCACTCAATTCCTTATCAGATCAGGAAATCATGACACTGAAAATAAGTTCACTGGCAGCTGCGCTCTTTGCACAAAAAGGAAAGTTCGATCAGTCGGAGGCATTTGAGGAATTAAAAAGAATCTTCCGGTTGCTATCAAATAGCGATGCTGACAGAAACTTTATATTGATGCTAAGTGTTTACATCATAAGTGTGTCCAACATAAAACCCCCAATCATCATTGAAGCGATGGAAAATATGTCATCAGAAATAAAAGAAAAAATTATGACAACTTACGAGCAATTGATTGAGCAAGGCAGAAAAGAAGGTAGAGAACAAGGTAGAGAAGAAGGTACAAAAAAGAGTAAGTCCAGTGTTATACTCAACGGCTATGACAATGGTCTTGACGTTGCCATATTGAGCAATATAACTCAGTTGACACAGGAAGAAGTGATTGAAATATTGCGAGACCACGGAAAATTGGCATAAACATATTTTGATTCAAGTTGCGCTTTTGTAGATGCAATTCTATGCAGATTGGGCGTTTCAGGAGAATGGTGTTCACTTTTGTGCCCTACAGATTTTCTGATAAATGAATATATCTTATATCTACAATATCCGGTATCCTTTGAAAAATATTTGTTAGATGGGAATGCTTTTTATCCCCGATTGAAGTAGAATTATTTGTAATAGCTACTATTTAATCTGAAATATCTGTTTCAAAAGCATCAAGATCTTCATCCGGAAAGTGAACTGCATCCGGATTAAAGTATTCTCCTATGGAAGTATCAGGGCTTGCACAGCCAAATGCCATATGTATCCATCGGTTCATAATATAAATGCCTTGCAAAAACATCCATATCAACACCGCACTTAGGTCCCCGATCCGTTATTTGATCGCACTTTATCATGGTTTTATTTTCCTGCAAGGTCACCCCGGCCGAGTATCTAAGTGAAGATGTGCTTAGGCCTTCATTTATGATTTTTAAAAAATTTAAATTAATATATTCATCTAAACCAAATTCTCCGTAATTTGCACAGGTAAAGGCATAAAATAGTGTTTTTGCGACGGCTATTGATTAAATGATTTGTACATTCAATGAATATTTTCAAGGTATGTTATTAGATAATGTCATTTATTTGTTTCAATCTTCATAAAACGATTGGCTTCAAATTAGAACATGTTATGACGAGGAAATTGATAGTCTTACTGCCCTTCTTTATCTGGACCCTTTCCTTATCTGCACAGCATAAGACTTTAGTTGACAGCCTCTATAAAGCATTCCATACCCAACAGGATCCAAAGCAGAAAATCGAGTTGCTGTACCTGATTGCTGATGAAATTGAAGAATCAGGCAAGCCGGAAGATATTATCCGGTACGCAGATAGTCTGGAGTTGCTTTCCAAGGCTGCCAATTATCGTAAAGGCCTTTCTCAATCCATTGAAATACGGGGCCGATATCATGAAAGAAAGGGAGAGCACGCTGAGGCATTGTCCTTTTTCCAAAAACAACTGAATATTCTGACTTCAATAGACGACAAGGACGGACAGGCTAAGGCTTTAACCAACATTGGCAATATGTGGCATGAACTGGCTGCCAACGATTCGGCAGTTTTTTATCACCTGAAGGCCATGAAAATCAAGGAAGAATTGAACAAACCGGGTGATGTAGCCATCAGTCTGGCCAATATTGCCAACGCATACAGTGACCTCGGTGCATATGACAAAGCAATAGAAATGTTGAAGCGCGCCTTAATACTGCGACGTGAAATGGGCGAGGAAAAACGCACGATGTTTACCCTCAACAACCTTTCAGTAGCTTATGGCAGAAAGGGTGACTTTGAGCATTCCATGGCTTATGCCGACACCGGAATCCATGTCGCCTTGAAGTACAATAATAAATTAGTGGCAGGAGTCATTGCCGGAGGAATGGGTTATATACTCAATGGTCTTCAGCGTTACAAGGAAAGCATCTCCTGGTGCGAACGCTCCCTTGATTACCTGAAAGAAGTCAATCGTGAATCCAATATGGTTTTTCCGCTTAGCAATCTGGCAACAGCCTACAATGGCCTGGGCAGGTATAAGGAGGCGCTGGAGCAAAATGAAAAAGGATGGGCAATCATGCAAAAACTCAGTTTGACCGAACCTCTTGAGGCTTATCAGGTAAACTTTGCAGATGCCTATGCCGGATTGAGAGATTATAAAAATGCACTACACTGGTATAAACTATATTCCACAAGAAAGGATTCGCTTGCCGAACTGGACAATTTAAATAAAATGGCAAGTATTGAGGCGCGGTATAATGTTGAAAAAAAGGAACGCGAACTAACTGTCCAGAAATCCAGAAATTATCGCCAGAAAGTAGCGCTGTACTCCTTAATAGCAGCCTTACTGATCCTGATTGTACTTGGGTATTTGTTCTACAACCGATACCGGTTAAGGAAGGAAGCCGAACTGGCCAATGCAGTAATCCGTGAACAAAAACTCGGAATGAATGCCGTCATAGATGCCCAGGAGGTAGAGCGGAAACGGATTGCACGCGACCTGCATGATGGAATAGCACAGGAACTCGTTGCCCTGAAACTCGGTTTTGATGCTGTGAGCAGACGAATAGGCAGGCTTGTACCGGCCGAAGAACCCACCCTTAAAGAGTTGAGTTCGCAACTAGATTCTTCATGTACAGAATTGAGAGGAATAGCACACACCATGCTTCCTCCTGCCCTGAGCACCCAAGGGCTGGCCCCCAGCCTTGAACTCCTGCTCCGGAATACACTACAGCATACAAAAGTGGAAGCAACATTCAATGCTCATGACCTGACGGCAAAAGTGGATGAAAAAACCGAGATAAGCCTGTACCGAATAGCCCAGGAGTTGCTGAACAATATTGTCAAGCATTCAAAAGCCGTTAAAGTAATGATGGAACTGTTTCAATCAGATCAATGGCTTGTACTGAAGGTAGAAGATGATGGCATGGGTTTTGATTTTAATGCTGCACGAACACGTGGTACGATGGGCGTGATGAACATCCTAAGTCGTGTCAGTGCACTGGGTGGGGAGCTTAAAGTAGAAAGTGGCATTTCCGGAGGCACCATCACCCAGGTCAGAATGCCGATTCCTTTACATTAATTTATCATAAAAAGATGCCATTATGATGGGTCCAATAAAAATTCTGCTCGTCGATGATCATCTCCTCGTACGGAAAGGGTTTCGGGCCTTGCTTGACGAAATGGATGGTGTACAGATAATTGGCGAAGCATCCAATGGCATGGAGGCCATTATGCTTCTGCGCAATGGCGTCAAGCCGGAAGTCGTCTTGCTTGATTATGAAATGCCCGTGATGAACGGACTTGAGGCCGCAACTGTAATAATTCGTGAGTTCTTTGGCGTAAAAGTCATCATGCTCACGATGCTGCAGGACAAATCCCTGATAGAAGCTGCAGTGGCAGCAGGAGTAAGGGGTTTTTTGTTTAAAAATACTTCGCTCGAAGATTTGAGCAACGCCATTGACAAGGTTGCCTCCGGCGAAGTCTGGTTTGGTAGTGATGTAACACTGACCCTTCTCAATCAAAAGTCCCACCCTGTTGATCACGTTCTTGCTTTGCTTTCTGACAGAGAAAAAGAAATCCTGAAACTTGTGGCAAAAGGCATGACCAGTGTTGAGATAGGACAACAACTGTTCATCAGCCCGCGAACAGTAGATACACACCGCAATAATATCATTCAAAAATTGGATGTCAATGGCATACCCGGCCTGGTTCAGTTTGCCATTCATCACAAACTCATTTAAGATGTCAATTCACCATAAAAACTTCTTTTATTTTTCAATTTGCTATCCACCTATCCTGCTGTGTTCAATAACGTTATTTTACGCAAATCTGCGTAGTGTATTTGCGCACTTTTGCGGATTGGGAGAATAAAGGAATATCGCATTTTTGTATTGTTAATCAGACACTTTATTTATTTAACCCATTTAAAAAAAAATTAAACATATGAAAGGAAATTTCTTCTAATCATCCACTCTCAACTTTGAGTAATTATTATTCAACAACCCTTAAAATAAATAATATATGAAACGGTTACTTAAAATTTTAAAATGGACAGGTATCGTATTGATATCACTGTTTCTGTTGTTCTTTCTTTATGTTCAGTTTTCCTGGAATAAAAAGTACGATGCGCCCTTTCCCGACATCAAGGCAAGTACCGACTCTGCCGTCATTGCCAGAGGAAAATACTTGGCCAATGGTCCGGCACATTGCGGCGGATGCCATACCTCTATGGAAGATGTCATGAAATTTGAAAATGGGGAACCGGTTGATTTAAAGGGAGGCTGGGAATTGGTCTTTCCCGGATTCGGGACTTTTACGAGCCACAATCTGACCTCCGACAAGGAGACCGGACTCGGATCCTTCACCGATGCAGAAATCGCACGAAGCCTGAGACATGGTATCGGCAGGGATGGCAGGGCACTTTTTCCGATGATGCCTTTTCAGGGAATGAGTGACGATGATCTCACGGCAATCATTTCTTATTTGCGCACCCTTCCACCCGTAAAGAACAAGGTTAAGCCTATGGATTATGGTTTTCTTTACAAAGCTGTAATGGCGGTAGGACTGGTGAAGCCCGAAGGCCCCAAATCCACTCCTGCCAAATCAGTAGCGATAGAGCCGACCGTGGAATATGGTAAATACCTGGCATATCATGTCAGCAATTGTTTTAAATGCCACACCCAAATCAATGAAAGCACCGGCGAGTTTATCGGGAAGGATTTTGCCGGGAAGGCATATTTTCCACCTGATGCTTTTTCTGAAGGATACTCCTATATGTCGCCCAACCTTACGCCGGATAAAGCAACCGGAGTGATGGCATCCTGGTCGGAAGATGATTTTATCAAACGATTTAAGGGTGGCCGGGTTCACAAGGGTAGCCCGATGCCGTGGGGAGCCTTCTCCAGAATGGATACGGTAGAGCTAAGAGCAATATTTAAATACCTGCAATCGCTTGAACCCGCAAATAATAAAATTGAAAAGACTGTTTTTGCCCCCGGAGAGAAACCGGAAGAATAAAGCACATATACTCAAGTTCTGCTTTATGCTTCCTTGAAACAGCCATTCAATTAAAATAAATAGATTCAAATGGAAAAATCATAAAAACGTCCTATTATCATCACTATAAACCTTTATTTATGAGTAAGAATAATATAACACACATGGAAGACTCGGTGCTAATTAATGCCCCTATAAAAGTTGTTTTTGAATATATGGCAGATTTTAACAATGTTCCAAAGTGGCACGAGAATATGATTAGCGTTGGCTGGAAAAACAATAATCCTCCTGGTGTCGGCTCTGAATATGAATGGATAGAAACTTTTGCGGGTTCAAAACTAAACCTGGATGGAATAATAACTGCCTGGCAGCCGCCCTATTCCTATTCGTGGAAGGCAACAAAAAGTCGCTTTGGCATGACAGGTGGATGGACTTTTGTTGAGCAAGAAAATGGTACAATGGTAACCAGATATTCTGACAGTGAATTAACAGGAATTTTCAAATTACTCAACGCCTTGTTTTTACCAAAAGCTAAACGACAGGTAAAGCGAGAATTACTTGAGTTAAAACGTCTGATTGAAGCAAAGTAAAATGAACCATCGTCAATTCGTTTTACCTTGTTGGTATAGATAATGAATCCAAGGCAGGTAAATACAAACATTAACTTATATAAACAATGAAACCGAAAACAAAAAAAATTCTAAAATGGACAGGAATCATTTTGGGATCCCTGATACTGCTAGTGGTTGGATTAGGTATTTACATTTATTCCGTTATGCCGAAACCCATTGGTTCACCACCTAAACTTCAGGCGGCATTGTTTGCCAGGCCACAGCAAGAGCTGCCCATGGAAGGCAAATATATTTACAAGACGGCCACTGAATTGGCTCGCATGATTCGATACCGTGAAGCTACTTCAGTGGAAATTGTAACCGAATTTCTTGCCAACATCAAAAACAACAACTACAAATACAATGCATTGATATGGCTCAGAGAAAACGAAGCCTTGCAGGATGCAAAACTTGCCGATGAAATGGTTGCCCGTGGCGACACACTGAACAAACCATTGTTGGGTGTGCCCATCACCATTAAAGAAATGTACTGGGTGAAAGGTTCGCCCTCGACCTTCAATGCAAAAATGTTTGGATTCATTGCTCCGGACGATGCCGTAGTAGTTAAACATTTGAAAGATGCCGGAGCCGTTATTCTAGGTACCACCAACGTTCCCTTTATGCTGAGTGATTATCAAACGTACGGTGAAGTGTATCCTACTGCCAATAATCCTTACGATACCACACGTACACCCGGTGGTAGCACAGGGGGTGGTGCAGCAGCTTTGGCTGCCGGATTTACCACACTTGAATTGGGCAGTGACTTAGGTGGCAGTATTCGTGTTCCTGCTTCATTTTGTGGCTTGTATAGTTTAAAGCCTACTTTTGGTACTATTAACATTACACAGGGAACCAGCCCCGATACAGTGACTAAGTTTACAAGAATTGCCATGGCATCGGGTGGTCCATTAGCTCGAACGGCAGAGGATCTGGAATTAGCCTGGAAGGTTTTGAAATCTACCAAACCGGATGACCGTTTTCAACAACCCTTTCAATGGAAACCTAAAACAAACAAGCAACTCGATCAATATAAGGTAGCCTGGATGGATGAATGGAAACATGGAAATAAAACATTTAAGTTGAACGCTGAAGTAAAAAATATAATCATTAAGCTGGCTGATTCACTAAAACAAAATGGCGTTCAGATTTCAAAAACAGCACCCGATACCTATGGCGAAATGAAAAAACTTTTTTATGGATCCTTCGCCTCCATGATGAGTGAAGGGATGCCCTGGTTGCTACGTAAATTTATGGCAATGCAATTCAAAAGTTGGGATGATGACAAGATTGGCTATCAAGCTTTGAAAGATGGTTTTGAAGATAATTCAGATCAAAAATGGCAAGAATTACAAAAGGATAGAGAGAGGCTTGTTACAGAGTGGGAAGCCTTTTTCGGTCAGTACGATTTTTTGATTTGTCCGGTTGCCTATGGTCCGGCAATAAAAAAATGCCCACCAGGGTCAGCACTTCCTGTAGATAATGGCACTATGCCGTATTTCAAATATACTTCTCCAGCATTCATCATTAACGCAACAGGGCATCCATCCATAACAGTGCCTATGGGTTTGAATAAGGAAGGGGTACCAATTGGTGTGCAAATTGTCAGTGCCTATTACAACGAAGATGAATTGCTGCATTTTGCAAAACTCATTTCGAAATTTACTCCCGGATTTATTAAACCATCTAAATAATCTTTAGAGTATTAGACAGACGATAAAGAGAAAAAGATAGTATGAATGCGCAACAGCTAAAGGTTTAATCACTTCCGGCGCAGCGAATTTGTTTTGACTCGCAGTTATTAACCCGGCCATTCTCAGGATGGTCTGTAGCACCAGGCTCGACCGGTTTAATGGCATTGATGCATCCTGAATCTTCTTATTTGAATGTAATCTTAGTGAAAGCCTTTGTGAAAACACAGGATCAGTACTGTATGTATACTAAAGAGGATTGGTCCGGAAATGTGGAGCAGCGATGTGGTAGATTAACAGGCGATTGGCAAAGAGGCGGATGATGTAAAAATAGAACTTTTAATATTTTTTTATCACCCAAAATGATACATTATTCATTTTTTTTGTATGTTCGTATTATGAAAACATATCGGCCACATTTCGTATAGATTTAATTTCCCATCTAATTTATCTGCTGAATCGCCAATGTGTTTACTATTGTAAACAATTAAAAAATATGAAAATGAAAAATTCATTAATCCTTCTCACGATTTTTATGTGTGCTACAAGTACTATTGCACAAAAATCAAAATTTTCAGTTTTTCCGAATTTTGGAGTAACAAAACCTATTCTCGATGGTGGATTAGGATTTCATGCAGGGGTGAATCCTTCCTATAAATTGAGTAATAGGTTTGCACTGGAAGGGCAAGTGTCCTTTTCATACACCGATATCTCATCAGCGTTTTTATCCGGAAAGAGAGGTTCGGTTAGCGCCAGCAATTTCTTAACAGGAGGCAGATTATACTTAAATCCAAATTCTAAGAAGTCAATTTTTTACCTCAATTTACTTGCCGGTCTGAATGTAATAAAAGAAAAATCAGAAGGTCTTGACCTGGGAACTGAATATGGCTTTGGGTTTTCAACAGGAGGGTTTGTAAACCTTAGTGGATTAACATTGGGAATAACTTACGATACTCCACAGAATCTGGTTTTGAAATTAGGGTTATCCCTCTAAAATCAAACAAAAGAACAACGGGCTACAATAAAGACTATGATGTGCCATGCTGCCCCGGAGTGGTATGGCATATCATTTAGTCAGCGTTGACATCCATTGAGAAATGCAACCAAATATTAACCCGGGTTCCGCATTGTTCAACAAATTGTGTTAAAAAACGGTCAAAGAACAGCAAATTTTGCTCCAGAACGGCCAATTTTAATTAGATATAAAACATAAAAGACGGATAATCAATCGTTTTTGTGTTCCGGCTTCTCAAAAACGGCTATGTAGTACTCAGGGGGGTGTTGTTGGTATGGGAAGCAATGCCGCCCTTTGCAGTATGTATTTTAAGCGTGTTGTTCGTATCAATCCTGTTACGGGACAACCGGCAGGTTAATACCGGTTGGTATAGAAGGTGATTCGTAATTGCCCGGCTGGGGAGAAGATCGCATTAGCCAGGTGTCAAACACTCATGGACATAGACCCTTCGGATAGCAAGAACACAAAATGTGGTTACAACAAGAGGCTCTAATAACGAATGTACCTTCGGCATCCCCGAACCCCGGATTGTTTCACTCCCGGGACAGAGCAGAGCTCCGGTAGCATAGCTGTCCCGACAAGTATACCAAAAAATTATGAACTATTATATAAATCATCCTGGGATAACATTGAAAATAAAATCAAGCACATACAAATACCCTTGACAGGTATGCCTATACCAAACAATCCTAAAATCAGAAGGAGATCGCATTTTGAAATAAACTTTTTTATTTTTATATTTGAAACTGAACAACAGAGAAACCAAAACTGCCATTAATTTTTGATTATACATTGTTCATGATATGAAGAAAAATAAAGTCATACTTTTTTTAACAGCACTTTTTGTATTGTGCAATCAAGGCCATACAAATGCTCAGCAAGGCATCAGAGGATACCTTCTGGGAGAATATGCCATCAGCGCAAGCTGGGTCAATAGTCACCTCACGTTGCTTGACTATACTACATTGCAAAGAGAAACCACCGAACTCCTGACCTCTAAGGTATTACTCAATGCCAATAATATGCTCATTGCAAAAACATGGGATTCAACCCTGGTCAACTACCAGATATACATCATAAACAACATTATTAATTCGGCCCGCCTCAGTAGTGGAATGTATGGCAACAATGGTAACCCTGACGATTACCTTGGCTGGATGGAATTTGCAGATGGCATCGAAAAACCACTTTATGAAAGTTCGCCTCTCGGATATATTGTACAGTTTCTGTATATGCTGCAGGAAAATGGATGGAAAGACAAGCTTCCTGAAAATAAAATCTGGTGGGAGCGCGTATTGAATTTTGTTGAAATTCATGAATGGAAAAAATGGGGCGAGCGGTCGTACTATAAATATGCGCACTATATCAGGAAGAGAAACTACATGGGGGCCAATTGGGCAATAGTGGCATTGTATCTGAAAAAATTGAGTTCCAATCAGGAACTCATTACTCAATACAACGAAGTACTGGATATTTACAATACGCTCCTGAAAAGGAATCTGAAACCTAACCCGAACCATCCGGATGCTTATATATGGAACAGCAGCTGGGACGACCTGTCTGGTATATGGGTGCAGGGCATTACACCCGATACCGTCGATTTGCAAGATGTGGCACATGCCAACTCAATCATCAATTATATCATAGCAGCATACGAAACAGGAGAGGCGGACTGGACGATAGTTGACATCCAGCGAATGTGCAACACCGCCAAGAACGTCATTTATGATCCTGTAACAAATAATTTTGTCAGAAACATAGATGGTACTGATATTGATTTAAACAATGGATCAAGTGCCTTTGGTAACGTGGGCGATGGGTGGGTGAAATTATCAAAATACGATCCCGGAGTGAAAGCTGTAATGAAGGAATTTGTAAAGAATAAGGACAAATATCCTTATCTGTATCAGCCAATATTATTCGCAGCATATTTCTATGGAGAGTAAATTGTTTTTTAAAAAATTTAGATTCGGTAAAATGAACAGAATATTTGGCTTTAAAAAATGGACTAAGCTTGTAACGATTGTTCTTTTCATGATTTTTTGGTTAAAATCTGATGGAGTGTACAGCCAGTATAATTTTTTTAGTCCTGTCCATGTTGGCGGCAAAGAATTTAAAAAATTAAAAAATAGTGCAGTCGCCGTGGGTGATGTCAATAATGACGGATTACCTGATGTGTTCCTGTGTGGTCAAAATACTCAGGGTTTTGCTTCATCATCGATATATCTGAATGAAGGCGCTGCCGGATTTGCCGAAATGAATATTGGCAATGCACCTTTAGAAGGAGTAATCTACGGAGGAGGCGCTTTTGGTGATTCAGACGGAGACGGCTTTCCGGAACTTTTGCTGTTTGGATGGAATTTAAATAAAGGAGAACCACGTACTTACCTATATAAAAACAATGGTGGCCAAAGTTTTGCAGAGATGAATATTGCCCTGCCGGGGATTATTTCAGGTTTTGCATTATTCGGAGATATTGACGGAGACGGGGATTTGGATTTGATTATCGGAGGCATTAGCAAGACATATGAATTTATTACAAATATGTACAAAAATGACGGGTCGGGAAATTTTAGTCTTGATAATTCTACCTCCTTACCTCAACTGGGCAGGTCACAGGCCGTGCTGGCAGACCTTAACAATGACGGACACCTGGATCTGGTCATTACAGGACTAGACAACAGGTATAACCCTGCAGCATTTGTATTGATTAATGATGGTAATGGTGGTTTGGTCGTAAAACCGCAGACCGAACTAAAGGGCGTATACCAGGGGTCAGTATCTGTTGCTGATGTAAACGGTGATGGTTTTTCTGATTTGTTTCTGACAGGCTCTACCAAATATAGCGGAAGATTATCAGCCTTATACATCAATGACGGTACCGGCAGTTTTTCTCAATCAAATTTGTCCACATTCAACAACGTATGGATCAGTTCGACACAATTTGCCGATGTAAACAAAGATGGCCACATGGATTTAATCATGACAGGCTCTGATTTGAATTATCAATCTGTCATTCATCTCTACCTGAACAATGGGCTCAATGCCTTTTCTGAAGTGCAGCAAACCAATCTGGAAGGTGAAATATGGGGAGATCTGATTATGCAGGATTTCGATAAAGATGGAGATCCCGATCTTATTATTACCGGCGAAAATTACAGATATGAAGGAAGTGCGGTGTATTATTCCAATACAAGCGAACTTTTGCCGGAGGCGCCCGTAGTAAATCTTGGTGCTGATACCATCCTTTGCAGAGGTCAGCATGAAAATTTCGTGTTGGAAGCCGGTTCAGATTCTTCAGGAAATAAGATATTGTGGAACACGGGCGATGTTTCTGACAAGATTGTAGTAGATACTTCAGGCACTTATTCAGTGGTGGTAACCAATATCTATGGCCAAAGTAGCATTGATTCGATAACCGTGTGGTTTAAAGATTCACCCGAACTGAATGGCATTGTGATATCCAAGCTGGACTCACTTACATTTGATTTTGAAGCCGAAGGGGCAAATATTGAAGAATTTTACTGGAACTTCGGAGATGGGAGTATCTCAACTGAATCAAACCCTTCCCACAAGTATGAATTGTCGGGAGAATACATCGTTCTGCTTATTGCTTCCAACCCCTGTGGCCGTGACACGGTCATCCAAAATCTCAGTATTATTTTATCTACGAATGATATTAGCAGACATTCCCGGGTCAGGATGTATCCAAATCCTTCTTCTGGGTACCTGAATCTTCATTCGGCGGGTTCGCCCATTTCAACGATCAATGTAATCAATATTGCCGGCACTTTGTTGATTAACCAGCCCGTTGCCCCTTCTGCAAAATATACGTTGGACTTGTCAGTACTTGAGGCAGGGAATTATTTTGTAAGAATTACATTATCCGATGGTTCTGTATTCAATCAAAAACTGAGCATCATCAGGTAACAGTAATTGTTAGAGGAATAGAATCATGGTATTAACAGTGACCAAGCTTTCTGCAATAAAGTTTTAAACTGCGCTCATCGAATCGAATTTACATTTTAACCCGCTTCTAATATTCCCGGCACTCCACAGATAGAATGGTAGCCCAGGGAGCGACCGGTAAATTAGTTTTGATACTTCCGAAATCTGCGACCGGAGCCATGGTCTGCCCCACTGTCGGGGCAATTGGAATTTTTCCGGATGTTGTCGTAATAATTACTTTGATGAAAATTCAAGGATGATAACTTTATGTATATTTACAGGAGGTTGTGTCTGACAAATGAAACAGTAATAGTGTCGTTCATCAAGCTATTTGATGTTATGGTGAGACAAATGCTTCAATTGAACAATAATACAAAAATTGAAAGCCCGGATCTGCAAGTCAAGCCGACATCTCGTTAAACATCGCTGATTTTGAACTATACTTCTCACCTTGTACCATCCTGGATCAAAAAATAGGTTTCTTTGTACTTTAGAATGGCAAGAGGAAAAAAATTGATATGGCTGCAAATTATTTTGGGTGTTGCATTTTTGCTTCAGCCTATCCTTTTACCTGTGAGACCTGATGACATGTATAGATTTGTTTTTTCAAAAGAAATCTTAAAAAACATGTTGGCCAATGTGCTCATTCTTGTATTTTTCTATTGGAATTATTACTTTCTTATCCCCGGATTTTACCTGGCAAAAAAATATCTGCCCTATTTCCTTATTGTAATTTTATCATTTTCGACGATTTTGTTTATTTCAAACTCTGTCACATCCCAAATTTCGCCTGCCAAACAAGGCAACCGGGCATTTCCTGTAATAGAGTTTAGAAATAATCACCCACAGTTTGGATTTAGACAAATTCCTACACCACAGGGTTCATTTCTTTCAAAATTAAGGTTCTTCTTTACCGAAAACGATCAAATCTTTTTTCTTTTCGGCTCCATAGTTCTTTTTTCTTTGTTATTACAAATGAGCAATCGTTATTACAAAACAGAAAATGCCAAGCAAGAAGCCGAAATTAATTACCTACTTGCTCAAATTAATCCACATTTCTTGTTTAACACATTAAACAGCATTTACACCCTTGCTATCATAGAAAATGCCACCAAGGCATCTACCGGTTTGCTAAAACTATCCGGTTTAATGCGTTATATTATTACTGAAACGCATCAAAATAGTGTGCCTCTGGAGAAGGAACTTGAATGTATCAACGATTTTATTGATTTGCAAAAATTACGCATTGGCAACCATGTAAAACTTGATTACGACGTGTCAGGGAAGATGTCAGGGAAACAAATAGCTCCTATGTTGCTGATACCATTTATTGAAAATGCTTTTAAATATGGAATAAGCCCCGATGAAGATTCAGCAATTCAAATCAGTATTCATGTGATAGACAACGTATTGACAATGAAGGTATCTAATAATAAAGTCGCAATCAACAATGCTTCTACAGAAAACTCAGGTTTAGGTATAGAAAATGCCAAAAATCGATTGAATCTACTATACCCGAACAAACACGATTTAAGCATTTCAGAAACCGAAAAAAAATTTAATGTGACTTTAACAATAACTTGCTGATGTTGCGTGCTATTGCCATAGATGATGAACCATTACCACTGGAATTATTGCGAGCGTTTTGCTCCCAGACAGATATAATTTCCTTGGAGAAAACCTTTTCGAAAGTTAATGAAGCACAACTGTACCTGCAAAATTTCGAAGTTGATCTGTTATTTCTGGATATTCAAATGCCCAAACTATCCGGCATTGAGCTTTACAAACGGCTGGAGCAGGATACTATGGTAATTTTCACCACCGCACACAGTCAATATGCAATTGATGGATTTAACTTAAATGCCGTTGATTTTTTATTGAAACCCTTTTCGTACGAACGGTTTTTGGTTGCAATAAATAAAGCAAATGATTATAAAAATTATAGGCTAAACAAGGAATCTTCCGATATTCAACACTTGTATGTGCGTTCAGATTATAACTTGAATAAAATTTCTGTTGCGGACATTTTATTCATAGAATCTTTTGCAGATTATCTGGATATCCACATTGCAGACAATAAGAAGATAACCACACGCATGTCACTGAAAAGTATAATGGAAAAATTACCACAAAAGGATTTTAGACGGATTCATCGTTCGTTTATTGTTTCCATTAAACATATTGAAAAAATGAATAGAAGCAGTATAAAAATTGCAAATCGAAAAATCCCTATTGGCACGAGCTATAAAGATGATTATTACAAGCTTTTTTAGTTTTAAATAAATTTTCTTCGCAGGAAAACGGCTATTCATCGCACTTATTTCATTTCTAATCAATGAAAATCTCATCTTTACATGGCGCAATTTAATTTTTTTAATGTAATGAATATGAAAGTAAATCTAAAATTTGTGAAAAACACGGTCCTTGCAGGAGCTTTGTTTTTCTTGTTTGGTGCGGGATTTGCAACCGCACAAACACCAGTGAAAGTAACTTTACTGGATAATACCGAACAGAACTATACTGTGGAATCTACCGGGAAAATTTGGTTCAGTGGCAGCAATTTGGTTATCAATACTGATAATACATTGACCCCAACTACAATTCCTTTGTCAAATATCCGAAAAATTACTTTTGACGGGAGTGGCAATACTAACGCAGTGAATGAAGTGACTAAAAACAAGGAAACTATCAGTATTTTCCCAAACCCTACCAATGATTATTTTGATATAGAAGCAGAGGGGGCATCATCCTTGAGTGTTTACATATATAATACCAAGGGTTCACAAGTTGCAAAGGGTATATATAAAAGTGGAGAAAGGGTAAATGTATCGAATTTAATACCGGGCATTTATGTCGTAGTTATCAACAATCAATCCTTTAAACTTATTAAAATATGAAAAAAATAAGTCTGTTTCTTTCTCTAATACTTTTGGTATTAAGTATACAGGAAATTACTGCTCAGAATATTTTGCGTGTTCACAATAGTGATCATCTTATTTATCAACAAAAAGTTGAAAATATAGATAGTTTAAAATTAGGGAACAACAATTCTGATTTTTTTCCAAATACAGGCATGTTTGCCTTGCCTATAGCCGGTATTGACAGCATTACATTTGCCAATAATACGGATGATGAAATCTACATTATCTATAATGGCTCAAGCGCCACAATCATCAATCCGTTTTCAACACAAGGCGTAAGCATTAAGGATAGTTTAGGACATGTAACAGCGACCTCAACTTATCCAAGTTCCGGTCTTAAATACCATATTTTGGGAACCACGACCAATGGTTCTTTGAAGATAACCAGTGCCCAATCTGTTCGTTTGATTATGAGCCATGCTGCTGTTACCAATCCCGGAGGTGCTGCTATTTCAATCAATGGAGACAGTGAAATGTATTTATCTTCCGGCACCGTTAATACATTGAGCGATGCAACAACTGCAAGTACCAGCGGGGCTTTGTACGTAAAAGGCAACTTGAGTATTTCCGGATCGGGCACTTTAAACGTAAACGGATACAAAAAACATGCGATTTTAGTTGATGCAACATTAGTTATTGAATCGGGCATCATTAATATTGCAGAGGCTGCATCAGACGGTATTCATGTAAATGATTATACACAAAATGGCGGAACAATTACTATTATTCCAACCGGTGATGGTATCGATGTGTCTAACGCCCTTATTTTGAATGATGGTGAATTAACCGTTGAAGCTGCTTCCGATGATGTAAAAGGATTAAAGGCAACCACTGTTACCATCAATGATGGAACAAGTAACATTACGGTTTCCGGAGCACAATCAAAAGCTATAAAATCGAGTGGGACCACTACCATAAATGGCGGCACAACCTCTGTTACGGCTTCAGGTTCTGTTGTATTAGAAGCTTCAGGTAGTGGTTTTGACCCTTCCTATTGTACAGGAATAAAAAGTGATGTGGACGTGATAATTAATAATGGTACTTTAACCATTCAATGCCTGGCTTCCAATTCAGGCGGAAAGGGGATTTCAACAGATGGCAACATAACTATAAACGGAGGAAGTGTAAATGTCTCAACAGCAGGTAATGGTGCGACTTATACTGACGAAAATGGAGTGATCGACAGTTATACCTCTACAGGACTTAAAGCGGATGGGAATATTTTGCTATTAGCCGGAAATATTACTTGTTCCAGTTCGGGAACAGGAGGAAAAGGTGTATCAGCAGACGGAACCATCACCATTGGAAATCCAGGTGCCGTTGATGACTTACTGGTTTTGAATGTTACCACTTCCGGAAACAGGTTTTATGTTTCAGGTTCAGGACAGAATGCTGATTATGCCAACCCTAAAGCAATAAAAGCCGAAGGTGATTTGACGGTTAATAGTGGCCTCATTACTGTAAATTGTACACAAAATACGGAAGGTGGTGAAGGCTTGGAGAGTAAGGCTAATTTATATATCAAAGGAGGTCAAATAACTGCAACAACCTATGACGACTGTGTCAATGCTGCTACCCATATTGAAGTATCAGGAGGTACTCATTCTTTAACTGCCAGAGGCAATGACGGTATGGATTCAAATGGAACTCTTACTATTTCGGGCGGTTTAATCGTCTCAAAAGGAGCCGGTGGGCCGGAAGAAGGTTTTGATTGTGATAACAACACATTTAAAGTTTTAGGCGGTATTATGGTAGGAACAGGGGGTAATACAAGCAACCCTACGACAGGTGTTTCGACCCAAAATTCACTAAAACTATCTATTACGCCCAATCAAAACATCTGTATTAAAAATGCAGCAAATCAAACCATATTGATTTATGCCTTACCGGCTCTTACAGGAGGTGGTGGCCCGGGTGGAAACAATAAAATGGTCATGCTGTTTAGCGACCCTGCTTTTGTAAATGGCACATATACCATTCAATATGGTGGAACAATAAGTGGTGGAACAAACTTTAATGGTTACTACACCGGTGCGACCTATTCGGGCGGTTCCAGTCAGACATTTACAGTCAGTGCAAAGTATACAACAGTAAATGTTCCTTAACTTTTTAAAGAATAGTTAAATATGGAAAAACATCACAAATAATTCTTTCAAATAAAAGAATTATCATAATCGACTTCATTAATTCCGGTTGATATTTGCTGTAAAAACCGACAATAAAAATGAAGGATATTTTTAATAACAGCCTTGAAACTTAGTAAATTTTCAAGGCTGTTTTAATTTTCCACAATCAATTACTCCACAAATAAAATTGCCCCGTTAATATTTTTCAGATCTTTCGACTATAGCACCAAGGCAAGTTGCATATTGTGTAGCAAACTACTAATACCGAAGGTACATTCGTTATAGCTTCATAAGCATGGCGATGCTAAGGTATACGCTTCCCGGGTGGCCCCCTTTGCTCCGTAATATTCACTCTAATGAACATCCGTTGTTCCAATACTCATATAGTATAAAAACATGACTGCCCAACAGACGATAAGATTTGCCGGATTTTTGCAGCTGATGATTGAACAACAATGGCACGGTGTGTACTTACCGAAAAAAGCATTTTACTGAATAAATACCGATTCACGTCGAAAGAAATACGCCCTTTGTCCATAAAGGGGAATCTTTTACACGCCTGAAGTGTTTTTTGAAAAAATCTATTGACATTTAATTTAATAAAAATGAAACGTTCTGTTGTTATTTTGATTGTAGTTGCAGTGATTGCGCTGATTGCTTATTCTTCTTTCAAGGGAGGTTATAATAATATGGTGACCAAGGAAGAAGCGGTTGAAGCCGCCTGGTCCCAGGTAGAAAATGTGTATCAGCGCCGTGCCGACCTGATACCCAACCTTGTCAATGTTGTGAAGGGGGCTGCCAATTTTGAGAAAGAGACTCTGACAGGAGTTGTAGAAGCCCGCGCTAAGGCTACACAGATCACGGTTGATCCCAAAAACCTGACACCTGAAAAGATTCAGGAATTCCAAGCGGCCCAGGGAGAATTATCTCAGGCTTTGGGCAAACTATTGATGATCACCGAAAACTATCCGGAATTGAAAGCTAATCAGAACTTCAGGGATTTGCAGGTCCAGCTGGAAGGTACTGAGAACAGGATTACGCAAGAGAGACGTAAATTCAACGAGGTGGTGCAGGATTTCAATACTTATATCAGACAATTCCCGAGGAATCTCATAGCCGGCATGTTTGGTTTTGAGAAGAAAGGGTATTTCGAGGCGGATAAAGGCGCTGAAAAGGCACCGACCGTGGATTTCAACTGATACAGACTCGTCTGACTAACACGACTCACTAACATGTCCAGACTATTTAATCCCGAACAGGAGAAACGGATTGTTGAAGGTATAACAAAGTTGGAGAGCAACTCCACCGGAGAGCTCAGGATTTTCGTAGAGGATAGCTGTAATGGAAACCTTCACGACCGCGCCATAGAGGTCTTTGTTGAGCATGGTATGCAGCATACCTTAAACAGGAATGCGGTGCTGATATACATAGCGGTGCGGTCCAGGAAGATTTATGTCTGGGGCGATGAAGGGATCCATGCCAAAGCCGGACAGGGTCTTTGGGATCAAATTTTGGCGGATCTGACAGCTGACTTTAAGGACAGCATGTTTGAGGCAGGCATCTTAAGGGCCATTGAGGCGATCGGCAGTAAACTTGCCGAGTTTTTTCCCCGGGATGGCACGGAGGGTAATAATGAATTGCCGGACGATATTATCTACGGATTTTGAACCATATCAGTAATGATGTCTAGGATGATGAAAATGAAAAGATTACTTTTAGCTGCCATATATCTCGTATTTTCCATTTCGGGCGTTATGGCAACCGATGCTCCGGGCTTGTTTCCACCCAAGCCGGAACCGGCGGTTTATGTGCATGATTATGCACAATGGTTGACAGGAGAGCAAGCCAATACTCTGGAACAACAGCTCCGCGCCATGCACGATACTACCTCTTCACAGATTGTGGTGATGATCAGATCAGATATCGGCGATTATGACCGTGTGACCTATGCTACGGAGCTGGGAAATCGCTGGGGAATCGGTCGCAGCGAGAAGGATAACGGCGTAGTGATGCTTATCGTCACGGAAGGCAATCAACGCGGCATCTTCATTTCACCGGGTTATGGTCTTGAAGGAGCCTTAACTGACCTTCAGGCTACTCAAATTGCAAGGGATATGGTGCCCTACTTCAGAGCGGGCAATTATTATTCGGGTATACAGTATGGCGTATCTGCCGTCATTTCTGCCATACATGGAGAATACACGGCTGACAGTACATCCAACGATGCAACCGGCTCAGGAGGTGCCTGGGTTATCCTGACAATTTTTTTAGGTATCATCATCCTGATGGTCATTATAGCTTTATTTGGCAAGTATGATACCCAGGACCTATCAGGTACCGGTACATTTGGGAGTGGTTCACGAAGGAGCTCCTCAGGTGGATGGTATAGTGGTGGCAGCTGGGGAGGTGGCAGTTGGGGAGGTGGCAGCTCCTCTTCCGGAGGGGACTGGGGAGGAGGAAGTTTTGGTGGCGGAGGCTTTGGCGGTGGAGGCGGTGGAGCCAGCTGGTGACCCGGATTATCTTTAAACACTTATACGATGAGACTATCTCCGGAAGACGGGTTGATTATCAAAAAGAATTAAACCAGTCCATCATTTCTCATAAACTATTTGCCCAATATTCATTCCCGGAAAAGTAAAAGAAAGGAGCATAAGGTAATGTTCAAAAAAGTGTGTATTTTTTTTAATTATGAAAAATTCAAGGAGCCCAAAAAAAAGAATCCTGTAATTCATGTTTAAAATTAAGTATTTATAAAACTCAGTTTTTTAGTTAATTTAAATTGGTAAATAGGGTAGTTAAATTCTGGTCTGTCCATCGCTACGCTACCTAATAAAAAAAGAACAGATTCCGGATTTGGCATTGAGCTTCTCATTCTCAGTGTTCTTTTATAATTTCGGTTTAATCGCTAAATCCAGTTTGTGGTATAAATCATTCTTCTTATTTCTTTCTCATAATTCAAATAGGTGAAATAGAGTGCATACTTTGGTCTTAGATATTGCTTGAATGATGGATATTTAGACTGCCATTTTCTTGTAAATTCATTAAATCTGATTATTCCTTTGGATGGGTTATCGTCTGGAAGCTCCGGATCTAAGACCTCTTTTAAATCTTTTACTACCTGTAGTTTGTCTACCGGTTTCACTTTGGATACAATGTTTCTTGTCAGATGCACTGTGCACAACTGTATCTTAGCTTCCGGAAATACCCGGTTAATAACATCCTCTATGCCATTTAATCCATCCACAACTACCAATTCTATTCTTTTTACTCCCCTCTGTTTTAGTTGAATTAAGGCATCTTCCCAATTAGATGCCCCTTCAGTTGGGTGGTTGACCAGACTCAGAACTTCTCGTGTTGTATCCTGCTTTACGCCTAATATAGTGTAATAAGCTTCATTACTCACTTCATTCTCTCTACGTGTTGGCCAAAATGTGGCATCTATAAATACCACAGGATATATTTCGTCCAGGCCTTTCCTCTCTAACCAACTAAATACATCTTGTCTGGCCGATTTCATCATCTGACTAATCGCCGATTTACTATAATGATGATCATATAGTTTGGAAAACAACTTACCTACTTGCTCTGTAGTTAATCCTGACTTGTATAGCTCAAATGCTAATGCCTCGCTCTCTTTATTCTGATCCTTTATCAGCGCCAATATCAATGGATAAAAATTGTGATGTCGACTCCTGGGAATCATCAATTCCATCTTACCATTGTGTACGCATATCTTACTGAATCGGTATCCGTTGCCATAGTCAGAATGTACCTCATTAAATTCTTTCCGTTCCGCTCGCATAATTGCTTCTAATGATTGTTGCATTAACATACGATATCCATCTTTTCCATTTGCTATTGTCAATAATAGCTCCGAAATTTGTTCTTGTGTAAAGTCCATTTTTTTCTGATTTTGTTTTGTTATCTACAAAAATCTTAATTTTTGGCTTTACACACTTTTTTAAACAGTATCGAGCATAAAATATCCATCCGGCATTATGCTCCCTTCAGTTCGCCAGGCCAGTGGCATGGCAGATTATAATTGAGATTTACAGTTTGCTCAAGTCGGATTTGATCTTATCGATTTTCGACTGCTGAGCATTTATTTCTGATTGCTTACTTGCCTGGTCTTTTATGTTTTGTTCGATCTTAGCCTTAGACTCGGTTATTTTTTCTTCAGCTTTCTTAATATCCTTTTCATATCCTTCCTTATCGCGAGTCAAGCTCTTCAGATTATCGTTCAGCTTCTCAAGTGATTTCATTTCAATCTTGAGCTGTTCATTGATCTTGAAGCGTTCTACCTCCCGCAGGAAATCCTTCATGAAGGATACTGCATTGGAATACATGGCAGCATTGGAGGTAGAGGAAAGATAGCCTCCACCCAGATCGAACCACACACTATATGCCACCTCAGTTCCTACCTTCTCGGCTTTTGAATAGAGATCAATGGTGTTGGTACTTACAGAAGGTACGCTTGCATCATCGACAAAGTACTCTTTTTCCTTCTTGTTGTATTTGATTTTTCCGCCGAATGTTTTTGCAAAGTCCTTCCAAACTTTTTCTGCATCCGAAACACTGATATCAGTCAAGGAAACCGTCAAGGCATTATTGCTTCCCTGAGACATCACTTTACTGCTTTCGGTTACCTGAGCAGCTGCCAGCAAGGGTAGAAATGTACATAAAAAAAGAATTAATTTATTCATGTCATCTGGTTTTTATCATTATAAATATTTAGACCTTTGTTGATCAAAAAGGTAACAAAACCTATGTTCAACTTTTGAAACAATATTTACAAAATTATTGTTTTCATTATCTTTTTCCATTGTTTTAGCAATATTCATTTTATAAAATCTTACATTGCAAAACGCCAACGTTTAAATTTACAGTTGATGTTGACTACCTTTGACCCATCAATTAATTGATACCCATGTCGGATCGAATCAAATTATTGCCTGAAGTATTGGCCAACCAGATTGCCGCCGGAGAAGTAGTGCAGCGCCCTGCCTCCGTAGTCAAGGAGTTGATGGAAAATGCCATCGACGCCGGTGCGACCAATATCAGTCTCATTCTGAAAGATGGTGGAAAAATGTTGATTTCCGTGATCGACAATGGTGTGGGTATGTCTCCGATTGATGCAAGGATGAGCTTCGAACGACATGCCACCTCTAAATTGTCCAGTGTCAAAGACCTGTTTGCCATCCGAACCATGGGATTCCGTGGTGAGGCACTGGCCTCCATTGCAGCAGTGGCCCAGGTGGAGATGACTACCAAAAGGGCAGAGGATGAAGTGGCCACACGCATCGTCAATGAAGGCAATAAGATTACCACACAGGAAGCGACTCAGGCCCCAACCGGCACCACCATTGCGGTGCGTAACCTGTTCTTCAATATTCCGGCCAGAAGGGCATTTCTCAAGTCCACCGACGTCGAACGCCGTCACGCCTACGAGGAATTCATTCGCCTGGCGCTCGCACATCCCGACATTCGGTTTCAACTGGTACACAACGATGAAATCATTCACTTTCTTGAACCGTCCAATCTGAAACTGCGTGTAGTCAATCTTTTCAAAAACGATATCGACAAACGCCTGCTCTCGGTTGAGGAAGAAACCGATAAACTAAAAATATTCGGTGTCATAGGCACCCCTCAACAATCGCGAAAAACCAGAGGCGATCAGTATCTCTTTGTCAATCACCGATTTATCAAGAGTCCCCTTCTCAATCATGCGATTACTTCAGCTTATGACAAGATCATACCATCGGATCATTTCCCGTTCTACATCCTCTTTCTGGAGCTGGATCCGGCGACCATTGATGTCAATGTCCATCCCACCAAACAAGAGATTAAATTTGATGATGAGCATATCATCTATACCTATCTCAAAGCAGCCGTCAAGCATACCTTGTCCTACAACCTTGTGGCTCCGACGCTGGATTTTGAGAAAGATGAACAACTGTCCCGGGCCTGGAACAATGAAGCCCGATCACCACATATACCACCGGCCAACCCTGTAAACCAGCGACCCGGGGAAAATTACCGAATTCCCCAGGAATTCATCAAGGAAAATGTGGGTCGTTGGAAGGATTTGTACGAAAACATCCAAATCAACCCGGAACCAGAGCCCAAATCAGATCAACCACTTATATTCAATTCCAGCATCAATGAGGAAAAATCGATATCGGAAGATGAAGAGATGCCTTCCGTGACCTATCTTCAAGTCCACAGGTCATATATCATCTTTCAGGTAAAATCCGGGTTGATGATTATCGACCAGCATAATGCGCATCACAGGATACTGTACGAGCAGTTTTATACAAAAACCAGGGAGGCCCAGGTCATTACCCAGACTAATCTTTTTCCAACAACACTATACTTTGATGTCGTCAAGGCGGATCTGCTTAAAACAATTTTGGATCAGATCGGCACCATCGGCTTTGATATAGAGATAAGCGGCACCAATGAATTCATTGTGCATGGCTATCCATCCTTCCTTGCTGAAGGCCTGGATTTGCAAGGCTGGTTCGATGAGTTGATTGACACCTTGTATCAAGGGGTGGAGGTCAACTTCGATATGCACCATGTTATGGCAATGGCCTATGCTGATCGCAAAGCTCTTCCAAGAGGAAAGGAGTTGAAACAAAGAGAAATAAGCGAGTTGGTTGACCAACTTTTCGCCTGTACGGAACCCTCTTATGATGCGCGGGGCAATTCGTGTTTTGGCAGATGTACCTTACTAGAATTAGAGAAAATTATAATAAATAAAAAATGATTCGAATAACGAATGTTGTCAAGCAACTGATCATACTCAATGTCATCGTATTTATAATCGTCAGCTTTTCACCGGAGCTAAAGGGTATGCTAAGCCTTTTCTTTCCTACATCGCCCAATTTCAGAGTCTGGCAACCTTTGAGCCATATGTTCAATCACAACGACATCGGGCATATCTTTTTCAATATGTTTGGATTGTATATATTTGGTTCCCTGCTGGAAAGTGTGTGGGGAGAGGGTAAGTTTCTTCGGTTTTACTTGTTCAGTGGAATCGGTGCCTTTATAATGCAGTGGGCCTTTTGGTACTTTACGGCAGGTCCAAATCTCAATTACGTCAGCATGCTCGGAGCATCAGGAGCGATAAGCGGATGTCTGATGGGTGTTGCTGTACTGGCCCCCAATATGCAGGTCATGCTCCTGTTTCCGCCCATTCCATTGAAGATGAAATACCTTGCCATCGGATATTTTTGCCTGGACCTTTTCATGGGACTTGGAGGAGGAGGAAATGTAGCCAATTTTGCTCATATAGGAGGAGCACTGACAGGTCTTGCCATTAGTTTTTACTGGAAGTCAAGAGGGTTTCTACACAGACGTGGCAATTAAAAAATCAGGAATATCAAGGATGATCAAGACCATTAACCATTTCGATCCATGTTTGATTCAATAATTAGGGATATCCGGTATGAACTGACTCGGGGCAACACGATTACTAAGTTGATATTGGTCAACATCGGAGTGTTTATAGTATTCTTACTTACCAAAGTGATCAGCATGGCCATAACCGGTGGTGACGAAAGCCTGTACGGCCAAATCTTATCCTGGTTTGCCCTTTCGGGAGACTTCCGCAAATTGATTATACATCCGTGGACCATCATCACCTATAGCCTCGTCCACTTAAGCATCTGGCAGATCCTGTTCAATATGCTTTTGTTGTATTGGTTTGGCCAGATAGCAGGGGATTTGGTCGGAGACCGGAGGATCTTCCCAATCTACCTTTACGGTGCAATCGTGGGTGGCTTGCTGGCGGTTTCGGCAGGTAGTCTTCTGCCGACCTTCAATGGTAAAGATTTCCTTATACTGGGAGCAATGGCTCCTGTCATGGCGATTATTGTTGCAGCAGCCACTTTGGCTCCGGATTATTCCATGAGATTGATTCTGATCGGTCCGGTCAGGATAAAATTTATCGTACTGATTATCATAGTCTTTCTTGTGGCCGGCCTTTCGACAAAATTTGCAGCAGGCAGTTCCTATGCCGGCCTGGGAGGTGCCTTGACCGGATATCTTTTCATTATTGCCTTACGAAACGGTTATGATCCTACCGGATTGTTCAGAAAGCCAAGTCGTGTGAGCATAGGAATTAAGCGTCAATCTGACAAAAAGTCTAAAATTATAAGCATCTTTGATACAATAAAAAAACACGAAACAGAATTGAGAGAGAATCATCCTGATCATACCGCAAAAAGACTGGATCTGATTCTTGAGAAAATAAAGAAAAATGGCCGATCCAGCCTAAGCCAGGATGAGCTGGACTTTCTGGACAAAATGAGTAAATCATAGGGTGAAAATACTCAGAAACATATTCATCATTCTAAATATAGTGGCGGCGATGCTGCTCGCACTTTCCTATTTCTCTCCAGTCATCAATCCTTACGAACACTGGCAATTTGGCATCCTCGGCCTGATGTATCCATTCATGGTGTTTACCAATCTTGCCTTTGCTGCATTCTGGCTGTTTAGAAAGAAATGGTGGTTTCTCATATCGATGGTTACCATTCTTGTCGGCTGGAACTCTTTCAACGGCATCATAGGTTTTAAGCAACCTCAGGACACCAAGGATAAGGACCATACCATCCGTATTATGTCCTACAACATCAGGGCGTTATCCAATCTGGTAAAATATCCGACACCGAGTCTGAAGGAAAACCGGGAAAAATTTGCCTTCTTCATTGAGGAAAACAAGCTGCCACATGTCCTTTGTGTTCAGGAAAGCACCATTCCCAACATCAACTGGTTTAAGGCCAACCTGGCATATCCTTATACTTGTCGATATCCGGGTCCCAACAGCAATACTGCCATATTGAGTGTATTTCCCATTGAGGAGAATGGCGTGGTAAAGTTTGATCGTGGTAATGGAGACTGTGTATGGGCCGATATTAATTTCAATGGTCAAATCATCCGTTTTTACAGCATACATCTACACTCCAATACCATCAGTGTCCAGGCAGATACACTATTGACCATGCATAAGCTGGAGGGGGAGGAGACCTTGAAAGGTGTAGAAGGCATGTTTAAGAAATATAAACTTGCCACAAAAGTCAGATACCGTCAGGCGATGAAGATAAAGAACCATGCTGAAAGTTCACCCTATCCTGTGGTGTTGTGCGGTGACTTCAATGACACACCACAATCCTTTATATATCACAACCTTGCTACAGGCTTGAAAGATGCTTTCAAGGAACGCGGTATTGGATTTGGCACCACCTGGGCAGGAAACATACCCGGCCTCAAAATAGACTACATCTTAGTTGATCCGGGGATTGCTGTCCTAAGCCACGATATCTACAGAAGGCCATTTTCTGACCATTATCCTGTCAAGGCCACCATTTTACTTCCTGAAAAAGCCAAGACTAAAAAATAATTATGCAGAAAACGACTCTGGACAACCTGCCACGCGAATTAGTTGCTTACCAGGAAGGTGTTTTATTACTCATCGAAAAACCCCTCAACTGGACTTCATTCGATGTGGTCAATCGCATTCGGGTGGCTTTGTGTAAATACTTCGGCATCAAAAAACTGAAGGTTGGCCATGCAGGCACACTGGATCCCCTGGCAACCGGCTTACTCATTATATGTATTGGAAAATTCACCAAACGAATCGATGAGATTCAGGCACAGGAAAAGCGATATTCAGGTATCATCCGCGTTGGCGAATCCACTCCCACCTATGACCTGGAAAGTGAAATAGACAAGATCCACCCAATAGATCATGTCACCCCTATCATGATAGAACAGGTCAGAAAACAATTTGTCGGAGAGATCATGCAGCTTCCACCGATCTTCAGTGCCATCAAGAAAGATGGCAAGCGGGCTTATGAACTGGCGAGAAAGGGTATCAATGCAGGTCTGGAGGCCAGACCTATTGTGATCCATGATTTGAAATTTGATGATACATCATGGCCGGATTTATTTTTTGAGGTTACCTGCTCCAAAGGGACATATATCCGATCGTTGGCCCATGATGTAGGTGTTGCGCTGGATAGCGGTGCTCATCTCAAATCATTGCACCGCGCCGGAATCGGCGAGTATGACAATAAGGATGCAATCAGACTGGAGGATTTCCTTGAGGTATTCGGAAAAAGAAAAGTCGCTATTCAATAGCCCCCGGCGGGATAGGGATTAATCGTTGCCATAAGTTTTAAGCACATTGGTACAATGCATCAAAATGAAGCAATCACATTTTCGGTGAAACTGTTTATTTACAACCAATCATTACTCTATTGATGAATTGATGATACAACAGATGCTACAACGCCATTAATCCGGTGCTTACTCACAACTTGTGCATTACTTGTATCAAAAGAAGTATTGCGCCATCGAAAAAATAGACCTATTGAAAAATGGTGGTCATGAATTGATAAAATTCTTTGATATCGATTTATAAGCGGAGAACAAGACCAATTCAGTACAAAACATTCCTTGTCTGTATGGTTTTTTCATTTGTGCAGTTTGCGATGTGCCCAAGTACCTTCACCGACCTGCGAATTCCATACATTTTACTAACTTTGAATTAAATAAAAGATAAAGAGAATCGTATGCGTATTGCTGTACCCATCCTGTTTGTTTTATTGGCGATTTCGCCCTTGTTGGCCCAGAATTACACCATTTATCATACAGGTAATTCAAAAGATACGACTACACAAGCTCAAGGCGGCATTTGTATGATGGGTGGATCGTCAGAAGATGACAATGCCATGCGTTGGTTTCTCCAGAGGGCTGAAGGTGGCGATATTCTCGTACTTCGTTCCAGCGGATCCAATGGCTACAACAATTATCTGTATAGCAAGCTGGGAGTCAAGGTCAACAGCGTAGAGACCATCGTGTGCAATAATAAAAACGCTTCCTTCGAATCGTATATCCATGAGAAGATAGCCGGTGCTGAAGCTATATGGTTTGCCGGAGGTGATCAAGGGGAATATGTGCGCTACTGGCGCGGCACCCCAATAGATTCATTGGTAAGGGATGCGATCAGCCGTCGCAATATCGTTGTTGGTGGCACGAGTGCCGGCATGGCCATTATGGGTAAATATATCTATACCGGCAGGAACGGATCCGTCACTTCGGCTGAAGCACTGGCTAATCCCTATAACACACGTGTTACAATAGACTCGGCTCGCTTCATGGATAATCGTTTTCTGGAAAATGTAATTACCGATACCCACTACGACAGTCCGGATCGGCGAGGGAGGCATATTACCTTCATGGCGCGCATCCTGACCGATTGGGCGAGTGAGTCCAGGGGAATCGCCTGCGACGAATATACGGCAGTCTGTATCGATGAAAACGGCATCGCCCGTGTCTTCGGGGAATATCCGACCAGTAATGACAATGCCTATTTCCTCAGGCCCAATTGTGGACTTTCGGACTACACACCGGAGACATGTGCCAAGGGACAACCTCTACAATGGTTACACAGCAAAAAGGCAGTATGGGTGTACAAGGTCAAAGGCAATAAGGAAGGCAGCAATACCTTCGACCTCAACGACTGGATTACCGGCAATGGCGGCGAATGGGAAGATTGGTACGTCGATCAGGGTGTTCTGGCAATGCAGCCGACAGATCAGGTGGATTGTACACCGCTGGAAACTTATGATAACCAACAGTCTGATATACGCATCTTTCCCAATCCCACATCCAGCTTGCTGACTCTTGAATCATCAGGTCGTAGAATTTCTGATGTATTCTTACTTGACCTACAAGGCAATATCTTAAAAAGGGGAAATCTTTTGGACACATCCATTGTATTTGATGTGACAGAACTTGTTTCAGGAATTTATTTCCTACGGATCGTTACAGAGAAAGGAATTGCTATCAGGAGGGTTGTGAAGATGTAAATTTCGTAAGGGAAGTTCGATGATTGGCACTAAATGGAAGGTTCAGTTCCGGTTGATGTGAAGCGAAGCATTTATAGAAATGATATAGATGCATTAAGGCCGCCCGGTGTGGGTTGAATATAATAAGATGAAAAGTGACTTTAAATATCTGATCTTATACCAAGATGATTTATATAATAATCCTTAAATTTTTGGTATACTTGTCCGGATAGCTATGCTGCTAGAGCTCTGCTCTGTCCCGGAAGTGAAACAATCCGGGGTTCCGGGATGCCGAGGTTACAGTCGTATAGATCAGTGAAATTGGTCTATAACGAATGTACCTTCGGTATTAATATGGTCAGGCATTGAAATGGTGAACTTTATTTTCTTCCAAACAATAAATTGTACAACATACCGAATTTTTACTTCAATCACTTCATCAAATCTTCAAGGTCGGCATCCTTCCTGCCTAAAAACAGTTCATTGTGGTAGGCTTCCAGTTTTTGCAACAAAAAGACCAGTGTATGTAATTCGGCAGGATCCAGATTCCCTGCGATGATGTCGGAAGCAAGATGCATTCTGGGAAAGACTATTTTCATCTCGGCCAGGCCCTGCCCTGTGATGGCGACAAGCTGGCTCCGTTTGTCATTGATGTCATCGAATTGTCGGATTAGCTTCTTCTTCAGCAATCGTTTGACTACTTCCGTACCGGAAGTCTTGACCATGGCGTTCTTAAGTATCAGTTCTGTCTTGGTCAGACTGTCATAGGTCATCAAGACGACGAGAAAGGAAAACTCCTCCACGGTTTGCAAGGAACTTCCCTCCAGTGCCTTTTTGGTGTATTCACGTGCATAGCGGTATATGAGTCCAATAAGCCGGGAAAGGATGTTGGCGGGATTTTCATGGAGATGGAAGCCATGGGGTTTCCTGTGTCCGGCTATTTTGCGTGGGGCAAAATGTTCCTGTTTGCCGGTCACACTGCGGCTTTGAAGAAATGCCATGAAGCCCTGCAAGTCATATCGCTCCAGATGAGGATTTTCAGATTCGAATAGGCTGACACACTCTACCAATTCAACCAGCAATTTCTTTGTCTTCATACAACTGACACATTATTTACACAAAGATAGGACAAATGGTATGTTTTCGTACTAAATTTGATAAGATAAAGGAAGCTTAGCTGGTGACAGCCCTCATTTAAAAAACTTTCTGACTCGTCATCAACAAGTGCAAATTGACATCCATTCCTTTCTACATGTGTTAAAAAATTTACCTGAGCCAATTAAGTATTTTGAAGAGTATATCTATCTTGATGCGAAGCATGTCATTCAAATTCACATCTTATCAACCCTTGATTTTTATTTGGAATTACCGTTCAATTCATCCGTGCCAACTATCTTTGAGGTGATGAAAAGGCTTTTCCTGTCCAATATTCTTATTTTACTGGTGCTTAACCTGTTGGTCAAACCTTTGTATATATTCGGTATCGATGTCCAGGTACAGAATAGTATCGGGCCCGAACAATACGGTTTATTTTTCAGCATCTTCAACTATACCCTGCTGTTTCAATTCGTCATAGAATATGGCATCACCAATTATGTAAAGCGGGAGGTCAGTTTAGACAACCGTCGGGCGCCGACAGTCTTTTCAGGTATATTGTTATTGAAGCTCGGGTTGGCGCTGTTGTATTTCCTGTTGATAATAGCCTTTGCGTGGGCTTTTAATTATACCGGTATCGAAATCAAATTGGTTCTTTTCGTTGGTTTGATACAGTTTCTGCTTACGATGGTCTCCTTCCTCAGGGGTATTATCATTGGCATGGGCCGATATAGGGCGGATAGTGTGTTTTCGGTCATTGACAAGGCCATCATGATCGTCCTGCTGGGATGGAAACTGTATTGGCCCGGAACGACACTTCCGGATCTCAATTTTTTCATGATGACGTATTTGTTGTCAGTTGCAATAACCTTCTTCCTGGCGTTGATTTTCCTTTTCTTTGTATTGAAAGTCCAGTGGGCAAGGCCGGATCGTGCTATGATCAGGCAATTATTGATTGCATCTACACCATACGCACTGATCACTTTTTTGATGGGTGCCTATGGAAGACTGGACGCTGTGTTGCTGCATAGTCTGTTGGCAGATGGTGATTTTCAGGCGGGAATTTATGCGGCAGGTTACAGAATGCTCGATGCTTACATGATGTTCGCATTATTGTTTGCCAATTTACTATTACCGATGTTATCTTCCAAACAGAGTGATGAAGAAGCTTTTACAGATCTGATGCGTTTCGTCACCGGGCTGGTGATGGCAGCAACAATAATCATCGGTGTAGGAGGTTTTGTTTTTCGACGTGAAATCTCCGAGTTGTTGTATCACCACAGCGATGAAGCCTGGTACAACACTTTGGGGTTGTTGTTCCTGACGATGATTCCGGTGGGACTAAGCACACTGTATGGCACCGCTATTCTGTCTATTGGGCGCTTGAAAAGAATGAATATCCTTTTTTCCACCGGAATCTTGTTGAGTATAGTCCTCAATCTTATACTGATTCCGGAAATAAAGTCTGAAGGAGCTGCCGTCAGTGCCCTGTGCGTCAATTCGATCATCGCATTGGGGGAAACCATAATATTCCAAAGAGAATCCGGATTTAAGCCGGGAGTTTCCTTCCTGTTAAAATTGATGGCATTATTGATAATCAGTTTTGCAATATTCTCCGGAATATACCTTATCGATACTTCCTTCTGGCTAAAAATCGGGTTGGGAGCAATTGCAATGTTCCTATTGGCAATAGCATTGGGAATGATTCAACTGAACCCCCGTAGGATTCGGGCCATCCTATCAGAAAAATGGACTGGAACCTCTTGAACATTTGATCACTGCATTAGTTTCGGAAAATGCACCGATGATTCAGAATTCGCCGGTGGCAAGCATGACCAGCGTGCAAGCTTCAATAACTTCAATGCCAGAGTCAATAAGTTTTTGTTCGATGATATGATTCTCGGTGCCCGGATTGAAGATAACACGTCGTGGTGCAAGGTCCAAAATCAAAGGGAGCCAGGCATCCTGACGTGCAGGACCGACATAGAGGGTCACTGTGTCGATACCGGTGACGGCATGCTTATTGGTGATTACGGATATGCCCATTACAGTACATGGTCTCAGGCCGTAACCAATTACAGGGTATCCATGCAAAAGCAGTCTTTCAGCAGCCTTGTATGCATACCTCTCGGGATTGTCCGAAAGGCCGATGACTGCGCAGATGAATTTTTTGTGGGGCATATGTTACTTAAAACACAGGATGGCCTAAATGGTTTTGGGACAGAAAGGGATTGAGAATAAAGAGGTTTGCCGGCCGGGGAAGACGGGGTTTGGGGTGTCGTCACGAAGTAGGTAGAAGAATAATAACCGCTCCGGTAAACACAGCAAGTAATCCCGGGGATTCAATTTGAAAATTTGCTTTATCAGGCAGGCTTTATTTATTTCATCCTTCTGAAGTGCAGACATACCGATGGTTTCCCGCTATTATTTATGTACATACTTCATTTTTTCCGGCCCCCAACCCGACAATCGCTTCCCGACATGATCAAAATGATTCCGGCAAAAACGGCTTCACCGAAGTAGGTAGAAGAATAATAACCGCGCCGGTTATCACAGCGAGTAATCCCGGGGATTCAATTTGAAAATTAGCTTTATCGGGCAGGCTTTATTTATTTCATCCTTCTGAAGTGCAGACATACCGATGGTTTCCGGCTATTATTTATGTACATACTTCATTTTTTCCGGACCCCAACCCGACAATCACTTCCCGACATGATCAAAATAATTCCGGCAAAAACGGCTTCACCGAAGTAGGTAGAAGAATAATAACCGCGCCGGTTATCACAGCGAGTAATCCCGGGGATTCAATTTGAAAATTAGCTTTATCGGGCAGGCTTTATTTATTTCATCATCCTGAAGTGCAGACATACTGATGGTTTCCGGCTATTATTTATGTACATACTTCATTTTTCCCGCACACCAACCCGACAATCAATAGATAATCATTCCCCCTATCCTCCAATTATTACTGCCGCAATTCTCACCTTTTCGTTAATTTTGGACATGATGAAAAATTGGATTTTGCTTTTTTTACTTCTGTTCTCTCTTTCCGGTGGAGAGGTTATCGCAATGACGTTCCAACGACAATTAGCCATAGATACGATACGTTGCGACTCGGCTTCCACCCTGTTTGCCGATACCATCAATAGTTTGATTCGCAAGGCGGAATATCGAGAGGCTTTCTTCATGCTTGACCACTGGCAGGAAGATTGTGGTGAAAACGAAATCAATAGCCGCACTTCCATCCTTCTTTCTATGGCTCTTGGAGTCCATCAGGATGATGCTGCACGACAATATTTCAACAATGATTTTCACTTTGTTTTCAGATATCGCATGGAATACAGTGAGATGGACGACTACCAATACAATTTCTGGAATCATGTGACCTATTTCAACTTAGTTCCGCTGCGGCATCCGTTGGATTCGGCATTGATGGGCTTGGCTGGCAGGCTGTACGATAAATCATCCCTCCTACCCAATGAAAAGTTGGTGTGCCGATTGTTTATGGGTGATTTGAGACAATTTGACAAGGAGGTTAAGAAAAAGGGAAACTCCAACACCTTCATCAGCCAATATGTTAAGGATGACAAGAGATATATTTCAAAACAGTTCTTAGGCGTACAGTTTTTCTCCGGAATTTATGCCAGCAATGACCAAGGTCGGTTTTTAGGCAACAACGCTTCCATCGGCATGGGCCTTTACTCGCCATTGAAATACAGATGGCAAGGCAATTTACAATCCAGATTCAGAATTATGACCCATGACAATGAATTTGTCTTCAAGGCATTGGGCAATGAATATACTGTCAATTCAAAGCTGGCATTTGACTTCAATATCAACTTCATGTACCGCTATTTCGAAAACAATCATATAGCCATACTTCCCAAAGCAGGTATTGGTCTCGAATACATTGGAACGGGAATAAAATTTTATGATGAGGAAACAGAAGAGCCTTCCAGCTACAATGTATCCACCATGCATACCAATATAGGGGTGATGGCCTTAATTCCCGTCTTCCTGCGCAATTATGCCGGAATAGAGGTGTCATACCATTATTGTCCTTATGGCTGGAGTAAGGGATTAATTAGCAAATTCAACAATCAGGCCTTCACAGTCGAATTGCAGTTTCGATTTTAAGAATTTATTTTAACCTAATGGTCAACCAAAGGCGGTACTAATGTCCGTACTCAGGCACCGAAATCCTTCCATTCTAATTTTCTTGTTGGAAACATATTGGCTTTCCAACACAAGCAATGCTTGTTCTCCCATCATCCACTTCAGTGCAAATCCGGGAATACCTCTTGCAAATGCCTTTTTACCACTACTTTTAATAAATGCCTTTGCAAAATCACGACTTATAACAGGCTGATCTGCCACGGCATTATAAATTCCGCTGGTCTTAGGATGCTCCATTATGAAGAGAATCATCCGACATAGGTCCTTTGCCGTTATCCAGGACATATAAGGAATTCCTCCACCGAAATAAGGGACCATACGCATAGAGAGAAGGGGTCGGTATTGGTCCAGCAGGCCGCCTTCATCAGCTAGTACAAGCCCAATTCGTAAAATGACTTTACGAACCGATTCAGGGAGCGATAGATGCGCGGCCTCCCATTGACTACACAAATCTGCCAAGAAACTTTTCGGTTCTATGACATCTGTCTCATTACAAGGAGATGTCCCCGGTCGGTCTCCATAGATCCCGATTGCAGAAGATCCAATATAATCCGTAATACTGAGTCTTCCTGAACGAACCAACGAATCAATGAAGCGTGTCGGTGTTATCCTGCTCTCCATCAGAACCTTCTTCCGGGCTGCAGTCCACCTTTTTGTGGCAATGCCCTCTCCGCAAAGATTAATTAGACAATCGAAGTGAAGTGGACCATCCGCTTCGATGATCTCATTTTCTGGTGCCCAATAGATGAAGTCCGGTCGGGTACACAGTTTTCTATTACGCGACAAAATGAAAACATCATACTTGCTGTTCCACAATTCAACATAGAGGTTTTTCCCGATAAACCCGCTGCCCCCTGCAATCAAGACTCTTTTTTTATCCATTTTGGCAAAATTCACAAAATTGGATAAATATATGTACATTAGTCCAATAATTTAAAAACTATAAAACGAAAGTGATGCTCGACCTCAATGTGGACAATCTGCTCAACAAGGTACACAACTACAACGCAGTATTCGAAAATACCCAAAAATACCGCAACGTTTGGCGGGACAGCCTCAAAAATCAAATCATCTCGGATGTCACTGAGATATGCAAGGCGGTTGGCTTGAAAATCGAGATCGAAGCGACCAATCAATTCAGCAACCTGGAGGCTATCATTTGCTCCCTGGGTAATGTCAAGTCCGGCATCCACGAAATCGTAGAACCCGATATTGAAAAGCATCTGATTCGCTTCAATGGAAGTCTGGTATACCAGCAACTTTACAATGGAAAAGTTCTTGTAGTAATCAATTATCCCATCATCGAAAACTATATGGAGCCCCGACCACCCAAGACCATTGCCATTTACCGTCCTGAGGAAATCAAGACTCCCTTTGTGCTGAGGCATGTGGAAACTCTTGTTTCGGAGATAACCGCCTGGGAGGATTATGATGACGATGAAACCGTATTGCCGGCACGTATTGGTTTTACGCATAATCTTACTCCGGAAACAACTTTGAAGGAAGATACGCAACAGCAGTGATGATAAGATGTTCCTTGCATTTTAATCACATTTCCTGAAATCTTCGAATGCCGGGTTAAATCCACTCGCGCATCGCAGTTGAGGTCTGCAGGCAAAGTAATCAATACTTCAAAATAAAATTTAATTGCAGTCGGGTGTGGATAGGTAGCCTGGGACATTGGTCATTAAAGATACAGAAACAGCGTGGCAGTACACGGGAACTGCCGGTTAGATATTGTCGATTGTTGGACAACCACCATTCTCGCAGGAATTTCATTCGTGATCGGTTGAATAAGTCTTATCCCAAAAGGCAATCGTTTTCAACCTTATTACGTAAAACAATGATGACTCAACGGGATTTCTAAGTATGGTATTTTTATGCCTGTTTGATGAATTACCTTTGAATCGGGTCTTTTCAGAAAATGGCTCAATGGAAATAGGATCCCAAACCTTACAAAATGTGATATTAAAAAACAAAACAGCTTTAATCTTTCACCTGGCAATGATTCTTCTTACTATTACCATCATCAGCGTGTCAAAAAGTCATTCCTAGGGCGCTCTACTTAAAATCTCAGATGACTTGGTTAGCCTCAGGATTAGAATCTGCTTGCTTTTATGAAAAATTGTTGACCATCACAGAGAGGAAGATTGGTGTAAACCAAGCAATAGCCATCAAAAGCACGATGCCTATTCACGTCCCGTGTTTTCGTGCTAAAAAACCGGTTGTTTTATCTTTGGTCAATGAAGATATTCACGTAAAAATGACGCCTGGCTTTAAGCAAGAGAATATCATTTTTCTCTTAGAAACCTTTCTGATTATCTTCTCCAATTAGGTATATAGATGTAAAAAAAGCCCGGGAGAAAACCCGGACTTTTTATCATGCACCTGTCTGATCATCGACCGTGGCATCAGGAGCATTTTTCTTAACAGACTCAATGCCATTTTCCATGGAAGCTTTGCTTTCATACAATTGGCTTTGTCCTATCACTTGATGATTGGCTGCTTTCAATACAAAAAAATCCTTTCCATTGGCTCCGACCTTCCGCTCAAAAAGGGCATCATTCGCAGAATTCTTTCTTACAGATTCAATGCCGTTCATGCAAGCCGCTTTTGTAGAATATCCTTCGCTACTCAGTATGGTCTGGCCATTACCTGCAAGCAAACTAAATTGAAACTCTCCATTTTTCCTTGTCTTAACTTCAAATTTTCCCATAGATTATTCTTTTGTTTAAATGATAAAAACGAAAAAGATACAATATTATGACGACATTGCATTCATAAAGTCATCATTTATTTCAAAACAAGCTTATCATACTTTTGTTTTTATTCGTTCAAATTGCCCGGTTTTCCAAAATATAATAAGGGGTACATCCCGGTTCTTTCCACATTAACAAATAGTTATTTATAAATTTATTGCTCATATAATTATGATTATCATGCGTTTATAACACATAATTCAATTGTTTAAATTTTTTTCTCGTTTTTACTGTACCCCTTATCAAAATAAATCGTCTAATAGGGCTGATAAACAAAATAATGTTTTGAAACAAAAATACTATTCATAAAGCAAAATTATTTTTGTCATGAAATCCTACTACTTAAAGAACTCTATTATCCTGATGTTATTTCTGATCACCTCTTCCATCTACCTTATTGCCCAATGCCCTGAAGGAGCGATAACTCCAACACCTGGAGCGGCCCTGACAATCAAATCCGGTGAAATGTATTGCATTTCATCCGATATTTCATTGCTAAGTGTATCCATTGAAGAGGGTGGCGAGCTTATACTTGCGCCAAAAGTAACCGTTGAGGCGAATGGCATTTTCAATATTGACGGCTATCTGACCCTGTATGATTATGCCGGTTTGAAGCTCACAGGCGCCATGAATCAGGGCAGCAGGTATCCTGCCGATACTAAGATTTCCATCGGCAACAACGCCTTCATCTCCATGACAGGATCTTTTACACAGTTTGACCCTGGAGCGAATCCTGCCCATCCTAATGCACAGGCTAAAATCCGACTGAGCAATAATGCCGTAATGGAGATTTGCGGTACCTATACACAGTTCTCCGGCAATTACCCCGCAGTGGATTATGCCGGTGATATGGACCATGTCGCTTACTTCATCACCAAAGCTCCAGCAAGTGGTGTCGGCTCATCCATACTTTCCGGGGATGAAGAAACTACCTGGATTGCCATCGGCCAAGTTGCAAACCTCAACCCGGGTGATGCTTCCTACTGCGGGCCAAACGCTTCACCGGATAAATGCGACCTATGGCCATCTTGGTTATCAGCCGAATATTATAATTGCTTTGATGCCGAAAATAATCGAGACATAAGCCTGCCTATTGTTTTGGTCAGTTTTGATGTAGTGAAGAATGGTTTAATAGCATCCTTGACCTGGGCGACTGCTGTTGAATACAACCATAGTGGCTTTGAGATTCAAAGGAGTTCAGACGGAATAAATTGGTCTAACCTTGGCTTCATCGCTGCTTCACAAGGCTTTGGTGTCAATACAGTCACGACACGCTATGCTTTCGATGATTTGAATCCACTGCCGGGCAACAATTTTTACAGGCTAAAACAAGTGGATACTGACGGTAGCTTCTCTTTCAGCCCGGTCAGAACTGTTGGTTTTATGGGGAAAATCGACAATCTTCAGGTCTATCCCAATCCGGTGAATAATGTCGTGAATATTGCAGGCGTCGCCCCTAACAGTGTCATCAAAATTTTTGATATGGCAGGAAATCAGGTTAACCGAAAATTCACTTTATCAGCTATGAATTCTTTTGACTTATCCGCCTGTAAAGAAGGTATTTACTTAATAGTGGTGAGCGATGGTTCAGGAAATACTGAAACATTCAAAATATTGAAAAACAAGGTTCCTTAACCGAAATTTTAAATACTACGACTAATCTGCCCGGCTTATCGAAAAGTAGCCGGGCTTTTTTTGATTTTTCAAGAGTCCCTGATTAAGGATCCCAGTAAGACAAAAGACTATGATTATTTAAAGGGCTACATCATGTGTGGTTTTTCCATGTCCGGCATTTATCTTATCTTCACCCTTCTAAACCGTACACAATGAGCGGACTTATAGCTCCTTCGATACTCTCTGCCGACTTTACCAAACTGGCTGACGAAATCTCTATGATCAACCGAAGTGAAGCCGATTGGTTTCATATCGATGTTATGGACGGAGTTTTTGTACCCAATATCACCATGGGCTTTCTCGTCGTCAAGGCAATCAACCAACTGGCTGAAAAGCCCATGGATGTGCATTTGATGACAGTGCACCCGGAATTGTACATCGAACAATGGCGCGATGCAGGAGCGGATCACATCACCGTACACTACGAAGCCTGCACACATCTGCATCGTGTGATTCAGCAGATCAAACATACCGGAGCAAAGGCAGGAGTCGCCATCAATCCGCACACGCCGGTCAAACTATTGGAGGACATCATCGAAGATCTGGATCTTGTCATCGTCATGTCGGTCAATCCCGGATTTGGTGGCCAGGCCTTCATTCCACGCACCTTTGACAAGGTCCGGGCACTTTCAGCCATGATCAGGGAACGAAATGCATCCACCCTTATAGAGATTGATGGAGGTGTCACCCTTGCCAACGCCGGTGCACTGATTGAATCAGGCGCTCATGCTCTCGTGGCAGGCAATACCGTCTTCAACTCTCCCAATCCTACGGAGACGATTCATTTATTAAAAAAAACCTGCTCTCATACTAAACATAACGCATGATGTCGTTAGACAGAGAGCTTAATCCAATCCGAATGCCATTGTTTATACGTCTCTTTTTTCCTGTTTTCTTCCTCTTGCTTTGTTTCAAGTTAGATGCTCAGGAAACAAGTACTCTTGTTTTGGGAAAAATAATTGATGAAATAAGCGGGGAGCCTGTCGAAGCCGCCTTGATTTATGAAAAGAGCGAACAAATCGGCGTAGAGAGTGATGTAAATGGCTTTTTTCAACTATCGGTGCCTGCGGGAAAACCTTTAACCATCATCATTCGGAGGGTTGGGTATGAGACAGCGGCCATCAAACTTAATTCAATTACCGAAGGAACCATTAAAAAACTTGATATTAGTCTTATCCAGAAAGACGCAGGACAGGGGGTTACCATATATGCTGAATCCATTGGAGACAAAAATATGGTTCGTGCCAATGTGAAAGAATTCAAGCTGCTCCCCACCGTTTCCGGCAATCTGGAGAGCGTCCTGCCTTCCATTGCCCTGGGCACCTCCTCCGGCTCAGGAGGTGAATTGACTTCCCAATACAATGTTCGCGGTGGCAATTATGACGAAAACCTGGTCTATGTCAATGACTTTGAAATATTCCGTCCTCAGTTGATTCGCTCCGGCCAACAGGAGGGCCTTTCCTTCCCGAATATTGATCTGATACGCGATCTCGCCTTCAGCAGTGGTGGCTTCGAGGCCAAATACGGGGATAAGATGTCCTCTGTCCTCGATATCAAATACAAAAGACCTGAAGAGCGCCGTGGCTCGGTTTCCGGCAGCCTGCTGGGAGCAACAGCACACCTGGAGGGATTGATGAAGCCATTTAAAAACAGGGGCGGACAATTGAGATATCTTTTGGGAGCAAGGTACAAAACCACCAAATATATTCTTGGTTCCCTGGATACTAAAGGAGAATATCAACCCAACTTCATCGACCTGCAGGCCTATTTGACCTATGACTTCCATCCCGACTGGCAGCTAGCCATGATCGGCAACTTTAACTCAGCCGATTATAATTTCACTCCAACGGAAACCGAAGTAGTGACAGGTGGTTTTTTCTTCCCACATAAGTTCAGCGCGGATTTCGAAGGTGGAGAACGGGATCGGTTTAGGAACAATATGGCAGGGCTTGCACTAAATTACGTCCCACAAAGAAGAAAAAATCCATCTTTTGTCAAGTTCCTGACGTCTGTCTATAACGGTGATGAAATAGAGGCATACGATATTCTTTCTTTTTTCAAGGTTTCCAAGCTGGAACTTGACCTCAAGGGAGGCAAACCCAAGGAAATCGGTGTGCTGGGTGATGGTATCCAACATGATTTCGCCAGAAACAGATTACAGAACATCATCGTCAACGGTGAGATAAAGGCGGGAATTGAAATCCCGAGATTTAATGACGAAAAAGGTCAAGAATCTTCACATTTTCTTTATGGTGGTGTCAAGATCCAGCAGGAACACTTCCGTGACCGAATCAATGAATGGTCCAGGACGGACAGTGCCGGATACTCCCTGCCCAACTCCGAAGAAGGCTACTTCCTGGATGGCGTCCTCAAATCGGTCAATGATATCGTATCACAACGTATGACCGCTTTCGGGCAGGAGACCTATACCTTCAAGAAAGTAGGCAAATACGAAGTACAGGCAACCGTCGGAGCCCGCGCAGGATACTGGAGTTTCAACGACGAATGGATATTCTCACCCAGAGCGCAATTCCTGTACAGACAGCTTGGAAAGGAAAACCTACTGACCTATAAACTGGCCGGAGGAATCTATCAACAACAGCCATTCTACCGGGAAATGCGCCGACCGGATGGTACACTTAACCAAAATATCCGCTCCCAGAAATCTGCTCAGGTCATCGGCGGTATTACTTATGAATTTACTGTCGGCAGAAAACGTCCTGTGCGGTTCAAGATGATTACAGAAGCCTATTACAAGGACTTGTGGGATCAGATATCCTACAATGTAGACAATGTGCGCGTTAGGTACAGTGGTGAAAATGACAGCCGCGCTTATGCTCGTGGGGTTGATTTCAGGATCAATGGCGAATTTGTAAATGGCTTTGAAAGCTGGCTCAATTTGTCCTACCTTGATACAAAAGAAAAAATAAATGGCGTAGCTCATCAGGATGCCTTCGGCAATTCCGTGGCATGGGTGCCCCGACCGACATCACAATATTTCTCGGCATCACTTTATTTTCAGGATTATCTTCCGGGCAACAAAGATTTCCGGACACACCTTCAGCTTAATTTCGGCACCGGCCTCCCATACGGACCTCCGGGAGAGAATCTGATCAAGAGAAATGCCCTTACATTCAAACCATACCAGCGCGTAGATATTGGCTTTTCCTATCAGATGTGGGACGTATCAAAAAGAGAAGAACATCCACAACACTTCTTACGATGGACGCAAAGAACATTCATCAGTCTGGAAGTATTTAACCTTATGGACGTACAGAATGTTGCTGCAGTCAACTGGGTCAAGGATTTTAACAACATTAATTATTATTTTCCAATCAACCTGACCAGCCGAAGGATAAATATCAAGCTGAGGTTTGACCTCTGACAGTCTGACTTTGGCACAATATCATCGAACAATCCTCATACCTTGGCGATTGATAATATCCTCCCCTCGGGAAAAAGTATAAGCAGCCACAAGCGCCATCTGCTTGATCTGCATCAGTAAACATGAGCACGAGTCCAATTATCCGATGACTGGTACCCGTCATTTCGATGTAGTCCATTCATAGGCATGACGTTAAAGGGAAATCTCCACCTTTTGAAAGGCAAAAAATGGTCGATTCATGTGAGACAGGTACCGAATCATTTGTGAATTCAGCAACTCCTTCCTTGTCTATGAATTCAGCTCATCGCGGGAAGTGGGACTGATGTCCAACAACATCAATGATGCACCACCACTCTGGCTGCATATACACTCCGACCCATTCTAATCTGAATGATATATGGCCCGTCCGCTAAGGACGATGTTTCAAGCCGGACATTATTTTGTTCCTTCGTTATGCTTAAAGTAACTTTCCGGCCAAGAATATCATACATTGATATATCGCCTGGATACTCATCAATATAAGATATATAGATAAAGCCATTTGCCGGATTCGGGAAGATTCTGACAGGATCTTGCTTGGTCGAATTGGAACTAAGGAGGAAATCCACAAAGATTTCCGGACTCGTATGGATACATCCATGGCTATCCTTGATTACGACATGGTAAAAGCCGGAATTGAGATTGGATGGATTCTGCTCGGTAGAAACCTCCTTGCCGGAAGAATACCAAATAAATGTATATCCCGGAGTTCCACCGGTCACTTCGATGGAGATGCTGCCATTCTGTGACGTACTTGTCGTGGACGGCGTTATTGATATGATTTTCAAGGTGATGGTGTCCGGTTGGGTAATGGTTATTGTAGTAGTGGCCGTACAACCTATATTATCGGTGACGATTACCGAGTATCCACCGGGTGCCAGGCCTGATATTGTCTGAGTGGTAGCGCCATTGGACCACAGGTATTCAGCATTTCCGGTATTGTTGGCGGGAATGGCCGTGGCGGAGCCGTCTTCAAGTCCCGCACAAGTAACAGATGTGCCGGACGCAACTACTGTAAGCAGACATTCCTTCCCCTGTATCGTGATAGTAGATACTTTTTTACAACCATTGGCGTCGGTGACGGTCACAGAATAATTGCCTGCAGTGAGTCCGGTAATTTTTGGCGTTGTAGCTCCGGTAGACCACAGATAACTATATGGCGCTTTGCCCCCTTCTGCTATTGCCTCCGCAGTTCCATCAGCTGCCACATCGGATGAGGCATCCGTGGTTGCGACATGGACGTTGAGCAGAGGCGGCTCTGTAATTGTGTAGGTAGCTATGCTCTCACATAGTTTCGAATCAGTCACAGTGACTGTGTACGATCCTGCACTGAGGTTGGCAATGGAAGATGCATTGCTGCCGTTATTCCAATGGAACAGATACGGAAAAGTGCCCCCTGAAACCATCACTGTAATCGAACCATTGTCTTCTCCATTGCAGCTTACTCCTGTTATGCTTGCCGTAAGGCTGAGCGCGGCCGGCTCTGTTATGGTCGCTGATGCTTGTGTCGTACAGTTGGTGATATCTGTCACCGTGACAGTGTAGGTTCCTGCAGACAGATTGCCGATCATGTCAGTTGTTGCGCCATTACTCCACTGATAGCTGAAGCCTGATGCACCACCATTTGCGAGAGCAATCAAAGAACCGTCAGTCAGGCCATGGCAGGACACATCCTCCTTAACTACCTGGAGAGTTATCTTTGCCGGCTCAGTAATAGCAAATGATGCCTCACCGGGACAGCCAGCCGCATCGGTGATCGACACGCTGTAAGTGCCTTTGGGAAGATTGTAAACATCCTTTGTTGTAGCGCCGTTAGACCATGTATAGGAGAATGGAGGTGTTCCGTTATTTGGCTCGATAAGGACGATGCTGCCATCGGCTGCCCCAAAGCAGGACACATCGGCAACGGCGCCATCTATTGTGAAAGTGGGACATTGTGGCCCGCATGTTCCCAGGCAGGCAGCTTGGGCGATTTTACTCCGCAACAGATCTCCCGGCTGAGGGCCGAAACCATTGGCATAGTTGATCCCATATCCTGTCAAATGACAATAGCTCATCAATGTGCCACCATTGGACGGAGGTGGACCGGGAGGACAACCACCTTCAGTAGTATAACAGTTGTCGATTGCCCCACCTTGCCAACCACACCAATGTGTATGTTCGGAACCCAGGTTGTGCCCTAGCTCATGAGTCACCACATTGGTAGTCCAGGAGTAATTCGGCAACATATTATAGGTCATGTCAATATCCGAATAACTGTACGAATACGCTCCACCAAAATTGCATAATACATCTATCCAGGCAATCCCTCCATTGCCATTATCGGTATATGCCAGTAACTGAGCAATGTCACCATTGAAGGATGTTCTGTAACCGGTAAAATAATCCAGGGCATCACCAGCATCATTAGTGGGAAATGGATCCGATGATGTCCAGACGAAAATTTCGGATATCACAACCTGGATATTTTCATTACCATATAAGGTCGAGACGACGTTGAAGAAGCCATTGACATAGTTCTCAACAGCACTGACACTGCCTTTATTCTGATAAATAGAATACGATACCTCAAAGTAAATATTGACACACTTGTCGGCAGCCCTGGTTTCAATCTGAGCCTCTCCAATCATGTCGGGCTTGTATCCCTCGACATATTTTACCTCACAACCGGTGGGCGCCTTCCTGTTGACCTTAGTGGCATCATAGATGACATGTACATCTGAATGTTCAACCTTGCCGATATCAAACTGGCGATTATTGACTGAAACGACGCCCACCATCTCCCCATCCACAAAACTTAATGCCACCACACTGTGCTCATCGCCTTCAACTGTTCCACGGTAATAAGCTCCTCCGGACATGGGATGTCTGTCTCCGGCACTCGTAGTAACGACAGCACCTTCAGCGAAAGGCTTTTTGTTGAACAAGAGCAGGGTGAGTTCCTCCCCCGATGAAACCGATGGTATCTTTACCCTTAGGAGGGCAGGCCGATGTACGATTATTTCAGCGATTACAGGCTGATCTATATTGAAGTAAATGGCGTTACCGTCCTTACTTAATCCTACTTGTTCTGCACCTTCCTCAGAAAGCAGGTTTTTGACAATCTTCTTTTGGACAATAGTCCCTGCCTTCTCTCTTTGTTGCAGTTCTTTAAATATCTGGCTCTGACCGGAAAGATTGTTAATAGAAAAAAGGCAAATGAGTGAAAGAAAGACAGGTAAGTTTCTCATATAATCAATAGAAGTATTAAATAATTCACATATATTGAAAGAACAAAGGTAGTAAAAAGATGTGCACTTAAAGTAATTCAATCAATTCCGTGCAAGTAGATATATTTAGTTTTTATAGCGTCTCTTCGCAGCTAAATTTCCGGATGTGACGGGACAGGGTCCCGGGAGTCGGATCAACCAGCCCGGGCAACCTGAGCCATCTTCATCCTTCAAGAAATCCCAATAACCACTAAAAACCGAGGAGACTATTTATCTATGCCACAGCACTCTGGTGTCATTACATTTTCAAAGTCATCAGCATTTTATTTCAGTCAACTAACCACACTTTATAAATTTTGAATGAAAGGAACCGATATTAATAAATAGAATAAAAACAAATCAATCAAGTTTTGATGTTTTTAAAAACATTAACCAATTAAAGTGAACCGGTTGATAAATAATCTGTTACTTTGTCAAAATTATAAATTGTGGAAACACTGTTTGAATTATTTGCCAATTTGATTGATCCGGATTGGATCATGAGCCAGGGCGGACTGTACCTTGTTCTTGTGATTCTTTTTATAGAAACAGGCCTTTTCTTCGGATTTTTTCTTCCCGGCGATGTCCTGCTGTTTATTTCCGGAATTATATTGGCAAGTGCCGACCAGACAGTTCATATTTTTGACCATAAAGTGATCGACCTCGTCTTTTGGCAATCATTATTTATCGGAAGTACAATTCTTGGTAACTTTGTTGGATATTGGTTTGGAAGCAAATTTGGCCATGCTCTGTTCTATCAAGGCAGGAAATTCCTTTTCCTCAGGCAAAAACATATTGATGCCGCTCAGCAATTCTATGAGAAACGAGGGGGTTTTGCAGTTGCAATTGCGCGTTTTTTGCCCATTGCCAGGACTTTTGTCCCCATCGTTGCAGGTATGGTAAAAATGAATTTCAAACAGTTTACATTCTATAATGTGCTTGGCGCATTCCTTTGGGTCGGAGGCCTAACCACGCTTGGATTTGTACTCGGCAAAAGGGAATGGGTGGCTGACAATTTGGAGTGGGCGGTCTTGGCCGTTTTAGTCCTGGCCTCTTTACCGATGATCATCAAGATGATTTTTCCCGGTAAAAAACAAGGCGCCAAAAAAGAAAAAATACGAATTCTATAATAAGCTAGGTTATGTTGTGGATAATTTTTATTACTTTTATCATAATAGCATTGGCGCTGGACCTGGGTGTATTCAACAAGACGCCCCACATCATCAAAACTAAGGAGGCGACTGCATGGACTCTTGTATGGATAAGTTTGGCACTGCTGTTTTCCGGAATCATATATCTCGCTTTTGAACATCAATGGGTTGAAAATCCCACCAGCCTAACTCCATATAATGCAGTTTTGAAGTATATCTCAGGCTACCTGATCGAAATATCGCTTAGCGTAGACAATATTTTCATCATTGCCGTCATATTCTCATCCTTTTCAATACCACAAAAATACCAGCACGAAGTTTTGTTCTACGGTGTTTTGGGCGCAATAGTTTTCCGGGCCATCATGATCTTTTTCGGGGTTGCCCTGATTACCCATTTCAGCTGGATTATTTATGTGTTTGGAGCCTTCCTGATCATCACGGCATACAGGATGCTTACACATAAAAGCGAGGATTTCAATCCTAAAAAGTCAAAATTATTCTCGTTGATTAAAAAAATATACCCGGTAACCTACATGATGGACGGGGACAAATTTTTTATTAAAAAGAGGGGGATAAAAGCCGCGACACCGCTTTTCGTAGCATTGGTCATCATCGAACTCACCGATTTGTTTTTTGCTATCGACAGCATTCCTGCAATTCTAGCCATTTCCGCAGATCCTTTCATCGTTTTCAGCTCGAATATTTTGGCCGTTATGGGCCTTCGATCCATGTATTTCCTGATATCCGGCATGTTGAATAAATTCAGATATATCAACTATAGTCTGGTTGTTATTCTTGCCTTCGTAGGTGTAAAGATGATCCTGTCACATCATGTGGAATTCCCGGAATGGGTCTCCCTGGGAGTTATTGTAGCTTCCCTGACCGGAGGTATTATGGCATCGCTCTTGATTCCCGAAAAAAAGGAATTGAGTGCGTAGAAATATCGCTCTTGTCCTGTTGGGCTTACTTTCCTTTTTTTCATCCAATGCCCAGTTTATTGATGACTGGGAAGCACGGCCTTCTGTCTCGATAGCCTATCAGGTCAATAAGAAGCTGGAAGTGGAAGCTACTTATTATTTGTATTTGATAGACAATCTTTCACGATTCGAAAAATCCTTATTTAGTGGAGAGTTGGAATACGAGTTTGCTCCATGGGCTGTAGCAGGGTTGGACTATCGTTATGGTACAGGTTCTGGGGTCGATTATCACGACCTGCGATATTCCATAGAATTTGCACATCCATGGAAATCAGGAAAATGGATTTTGGTGTATCGGCCTACCTTTCAACAAAAAATAAAAATCGGCGTCGATACAGACAATTACCTGAGAAATAAGCTTGAACTAAACTTTCTGCTTAATCCAAAGGTCAATCTGTTTATTTTTACTGAAAACTATCAGTTGATTGACCGTGGCTTATCTTTCAATACCCAGAAAAATGCAATCGGCGGTATTTATTCAATCAACCGGAGGCACAAATTAGAACTGCAATTTACCTTAAAAAACAAAAGAGACCATAAGAATTATGCAAGGCTTGAGACTGCGTATGTCTTTAAGTTCGGGCAATAAAATAATAGATTCTAATCCCTCACAAAATTACCTTCTGCTAGTTAATAATGATCTGATGGGGATGAAGAGCATTAACGAGAAGGCATCTTTACCCATCCTACACAAGAAAGTCACGTCACGGATGATGTAATATTTAGCCAGAATACCTGTCGATCCAAGCACTTCATGATCCAGTCAAAAAGCAAAAAAGGCACAAATCACCTGTTTGCAATTTGTGCCTTTTAGCAGCAGGAACAACTTACCTACCCACTACATTACAGAATACTCCAGCGAATGCCTACATAACCTCTGATACCGGCAAGTGGTGCATATACCTGGCTTACGTCAAACAAGTCTGACTGCGGAGCGTCTCCTCCCTGTATCGGATTCTTTTGGGTGTAATTGGTCAGGTTTTCTCCACCAAAATACAAGTCAAAATCATTCCACTTCTTTGTTATCTGAGCATTAATGGTCACGAAAGATTTCGCCTCATGTCGGATCTGTGCCACGCCTCCTTCCACTTGTATTCTTTCCAGATATTCCTGTGGGCCGATCCATGTCGTGGTGTTGCTAAACTCCCAACCCTTATCCGGTGTAGTATAGTGCAATGCCAGTAAGGCGCGGTGCCTGGGAATAAGGATTTTTGTCACTTGTTGTCCAGCCTGGTCATATCTTATGTCATTCCATTTGTACGCGATCTTGGCGGTAAAATCATTCAAAATCTCGTAACTCGTACTCAACAGAGCAGAAGTCGTGACCGACTCTCCGTTGAGATTAGAGACTCGTACCGCAGAAAGATCAGTTTCCTGATCCACGATGATTTGATTCTGGAATCGTGTCTGATAAAGATCGGCATTGATGGAGAAATTCCTGCGCGCAATCTTCGACTTTAGTGTATAGGACAGACCATAGTTAAGTGCTTCTTCGGGATCGAGGTTTTCAGTAATCTGTATAGGCCTTCCATTGACAAAGGAGGAAATGTTGTCTGTAAAGAAGTGCGGAGTGCGATAGCCTTTGCCTACATTGGCACGCAATACCATATCCGGTGTAATGTTGTATTTGGCGGTAAGTGCGGGAGCAATCTGTGTTCCGTAGATATTATGAAAATCCGCTCTGACTGCTGCTACAAGTCCAAATCGTTCCGTAAATTTTTTATTGACATCGGTAATTTCCGGGTTGTATGCATATTCGGCATACACTCCTGGCACCAATTCGTTTCTGTTGAAATCGGTACCGGCTATTTTCTGTTTAAGACCTTCTGCAAGAATGCTTGCACCCGCATATATGATATGCCTTGCATCATCAAACCGGTCTTCGTACAATGCCTGGAAGTAGCCGCGGTTTTGAGTGCCGGCATAGTTTAGACCTCCATAGGCTGCGTCCAGGATATTGTTGGTATATTGATACTTGAATCCTATGCTCCTACCCTCCTTGTCGAATCCAACAAAACCCGTGTTTCCATTGATGGTAAATCGCTGGGCGTCACTTGTGGCCGTATAAGGATGCTCAGCACTGACAGTTTTCTGTCCGGACTTTCTGTCGTCCCTGACAAACTGTACATCCAAGTTGCTTTCCCAGGGACCCAGTCCGTTTATTTTTAGTTTGTACAAAGCATTCAGCTGAGTCGATATGGGCATGTCCAGGTAATTGTCGTGATTGTGATCAATCTTTGAAAAATTCTTGCTGGCATGCAGGTACAGTCCTGTGGCGAATGCCGGATTGGGAAGCACTTTGTTCATATGGACATTGGCTTCATAGCGACCCATTGTATTGCCATACAAGTTGACAAAGAGAGGCTTGTCTTCAAAAGGATTCTTCAAACCAACGTTGACCTGTCCGGAAAATCCATAACTGCCGTTGATTGCGTTGGAGATTCCCTTGGAGATGGACACCTCATCCAACCAGGTACCGGGTATCATGTCCAGGGCAAATGGAAAGTTGATCCCGCAGAAATCAGGAATGTTGTCCAAAGTCATCAGGCTGTATATGCCACGCAATCCGAGTATCTCCATCTCCTTGGCACCGGTCACGGCATCGGTTTCACTTACGCTGACTGAACCCGTATTGTCAAAGCTCTCACTGAGTCGACAACATGCTGCCTTTTGAAATTCTTTTCTGGTGATGGTTTCGACATTTCTGGTTTGGATGGTATTCAATTCGCGGGTAACTTTTTCCTTAACCACTACTTCGTGCAGTTCGACCACTTTCTTAGCAGTGATGACCTTTGCTTCTTCTTCATTGGCGATATCGACATGCACTACATTGTTATCCCCCATGTCGATATCCAGATGTGCCGGCCAGGAAGATGTTTTCAACAGGAAGTAACCGTTTTCGTCAGTCTGAACCTTAGTGGCACTATGATTGATGCTTACCCAAGCGGCAATAATGGGAGTTCCGTGTTGGTCGATCAGCTTGGAGCGAATTCCGTCTTCATTCTGGGCATACATAAGATTGGAAAGTGTCAGGATAACAGCTATCCATAAATATTTTACATTCATTTTTTGATATTATTGGTTGAGTATATGGCAAGAGCCGAAGCCCGTGCAATCACTAACTGGGTGAAGAACCAACAATATGCTAACAAAGGAAGGAGGCGAGCCCTATCCGGTATTCGAGGGCCGACTCAGTAGTATTATCTCTGGCTTTATTTGCGTGATAGATGATATGGTGTTCCTCTCTTTCTTTTGGAATCAAAGGGAGAATCTGGTAATAAATAAAAGAAACTTCGGCTACACCGGTAAAAGTCCCATATTTATTGGGTTCCGGTTTGATGGAGGTGTAGTCTGCTTTTTTATACTCCGTCTTATGTGTATGACAATCTTCCTTTTTCTCTATTTCCCTGGAACAGCAGTCATCCGCATTGTCATCCTGAGCACAAGACCTCTCACCGATGACTTCTGAACACACATCATCATGAGTCTGAAATGAAGGTAATTCGACAACGGAAATACCGGTATGAATGCATGTATGCACTGTAAGTATCAATCCCGTGTTGCTCAGATACAGCAAAAACACAAGAGAATATAAGCCGGTATTTTTGAAAAATTCCTTCAAGTTATAGCTTTTCGACCGCAAAGGTAGTAAATGCCTCATTCTCTTATTGTTAAAAATTTATTAATGTTTGAGCGTTTACCGGTTAAGCGCTATGTCATTGGATAAGCGAAAGCAAATAATTACCGGCGTATCCACCACCTTTGCCTGAAATCATAAAGACTTTCTCACTGCATGTACAACGCTTCCACATCCTGCATGACGTTCCGACGGAACAGGAAGATATTCACTTCATTTCAAATCAAACAATGAATTTCTCTTTAATAAACCAATTGTCTTTGCATAACGGATGTGTCTTTGATCCAAAAATGGTAATTTATTTTTTTTAACAGGAAATACACTGCCGGAGCACATGGCCGTTTTGTTTTTTTCGTACCCTTTCGAGGCATATTACATCCAAAACTCCTTTTGCGGGGCCTCAAAACTTCATTGAAGCCGCATAAGGTCCTTTTCTGATGCTGATACCGCCTATAGAAAGGCTTAGGAAAACCACCCGGATTGTATAGACAAATTAGTCTTATGTTGACGATATTAATCCGGGAAAAGCCAATTTAAAATGAATATTTACACTTCTTTTACCCTCCGTTGAAGTTCCAAAAAACATTTGCTGACCATCGCTCAATGTTTGTCTTATCACTGAAAATTTGAGCTGCCTCGAAAATTTTCAAGCTATGCATTGAGATAAATCAATACCTGATAACAAAGATCTTGCCAGGTTAAAGTGAGGTAAAGAATTATTTGGAGGGTAATGTCATGCATTGAATCCGGGAAATATTTTCAATAATCAAAAATACAGTCCGATAAATACCGGCAGCCTATTGCCCACGCCAAATATTTTGACAAACTTTGGCATTTGAAATTTAATCTGTCAGCACATGAGACTCCTTAAATACTTCCCCGTTTTCCTTTTGTTATTGTCCTGCAATCCGGTCGGAAAGCAGGAAAACCCTCAATCCGACTTCATAAGAACAGAAGGCATTCACTTCATGCAAGGGGATTCCACCTATTATTTTTTCGGCACGAATTATTGGTATGGGCCTGCTTTAGCCATGCTTGAAGATACAACAAGAGGAATCGACAGGCTACGAAAAGAGCTCGACTTTCTCAAGTCACATGGAGTAGTCAATCTCCGTATTTGTGCTGCTGTGGAGGGTAGTGGCATCATCCAGGGCGTACCGCGGATATTTCCGGTACTGCAGACCGCTCCGGGTGTGTTTGAAACCGCCAATCTCCGGGGCCTCGATAGGCTGCTCGACGAAATGAAGAAAAGGGAGATGCGGGCAGTACTGTTTTTCAGCAACAACTGGGAGTGGAGTGGTGGCTTTCTACAGTATCTTTATTGGAATAAAATGGTTGAGGAAAAGGACTTTGTGGAAAGGATGCCCTGGGAACAACTGCGCGATGTTGTCAGTCGATTTTATTCTTGTGAGCCGTGTATGGACCAATATTCGGCACAAGTACGAACCGTCCTGGCTCGTACCAACAGTATCAATGGCGTAAAATATACGGAAGATCCAACGATCTTTGCCTGGCAACTTGCCAACGAACCACGTCCGATGCGCCCTGCAGCCATTGACGCCTACAAGGCATGGATCACCCGTACTGCTGCCATGATCAAATCACTGGATAGCAACCACCTGGTTACTATAGGTGTGGAGGGTGAGATCGGAACCGAAAACATGGAAGTTTTCAAGGCCATCCATTCCGACAAGAACATCGATTATGGCACGATCCATATCTGGCCTCGCAACTGGGCCTGGTACAAGGATCTGAACGACGAAGAGCAACAAGCCGGATCCATGCAGCTTACCGATGATTATATCCGAAAGCACATAGATGCCATGAGGGAGATAGGGAAGCCCCTTGTAATAGAAGAATATGGCTACCCAAGGGATAACAACAGTTTTGAACCCACTTCCGCCACAACAAGACGAGACGGATTCTATGAGAAAATATTGCTGCATTGGCAAGAATCCTTTGCGCAAAAAGGCGTTCTGGCAGGATGTAATTTCTGGGCTTTCGGAGGCACCGCCAGGCCTATCGATGGTCAGAAATTCTGGAAGCCGGGCGATAATTTTATGGGCGACCCACCGATGGAGGAGCAAGGCCTCTATTCGGTATTTGACAGCGATACATCAACCTGGAAGGTAATCGAAAAATATATCGGCAGGAAACAATAACCTTATGAAGATCAAGAACTTTGAGTTCAAGGCAAAAGTTTCGTGCATTGACGATTATGAATCCAAATTGCTGGCAAAGGGGGCAGTGTTTATAGGTACAGATCACCAGATCGATACCTATTTCAATACGTCTCGCGGAAGGCTCAAGCTAAGAGAAGGTAACATAGAAAATGCCCTGATCCACTACGAAAGGGAAGATACCGCTTCGATCAAGGAATCCCGGATCATCCTGTACAAAAGCAAGCCGGATCCGGCACTCAGGGACATCCTGATCCTTCATATGGGCGTCCGGGTAGTCGTGGATAAAATCCGAAAAATCTACTTTATTGATAATGTCAAATTTCATTTTGATGAGGTCAGAGGACTGGGCTCCTTCATCGAGGTTGAGGCGATTGACGAAGAGGGCAAATTCACCCGTGATGAGTTGCAGAGACAATGTGACGCCTTTTTTCATTTTTTCGCCCTTAGTGAAAGTGACCTGGTCAATCAATCATACAGTGACCTGTTGTTGAATACAGCATGACGTGAACCTAATAATCAGTAATCTTCATCGTCTATCCATGAAAGGGGATGCTTCCTTTACGATCAAAACCTGTATCAGACAAATCTTCCGATGACCTAATCTCCGTTCCTGCTTTTAGCCGGATTAGTGCGATTTTATACCAGGATGATTTATATAATAGTCCATAAATTTGAGGTATGCTTGTCCGGATAACTATGCTACCAGAGCTATGCTCTGTCCCGGGAGTGAAACAATCCGGGATTCGGGATGCCGAGGTTACAGTCGTTATTAGTTTTAGCCTTGTAAACTAAAATAAGAAAAACGGTATCTTGGTTTGTGTCGCTATTTACAGCCTGTAAAAATCTTTCGTTATGTGCCGTCCTTGAAGCAACTCCCTATTTATCCTCCGTAAAATGTTCTCTTCTCTTTTCCTGAGAGAATTTTTCAGCGTTGTAGGCTATGGATCCGTGCCGTGGTATGCTGAGAGATTCCCACGGGTGATTGACCAGGACTTTGGCCAGAAATACAAGCTGACCCACATGATAGGAATAGTGTGCAAGCTGACGATGGATAGCATCCTGAACCGTATGGCCCTGATTGCGGATATATACAATTTTGGTCAGATCATCCGGAGAAAGTGCCCGGAGTGCATCAAGATAACATTTCCAGCCCTCCTCCCATTTGGCCATGATATCGTGCCTGCCGCAAATGTCATTTTCAAACTCTGCGTCACGTTCGCGCCATTCCTTTTCTCCGTCAGCATTCAGAAAATCCGTCCAGCGTGAAAGCATATTGCCCCAAAGATGCTTGACGATAGTTGATATGCTGTTGCTCTCCTCATTGAGCCTGAGGTTGAGATGTTCTTCTTCCAGTTGAACCATGGCCTTCTCCCCCAGAGATTTATAGTATTCAGAAAGTCTGATGACCGAAGTAAGAAAGTTATCACTTTGATTTTGCATCTGATAAAACGTTTTAGGTTCATGATTTCCCTTGATTAAGGTGTTCTCTCAATGCACGCAATTGCTCAAAAGTAACACTTTCCGGACAGAATGGTTTGATCTCGGAGAGCGTTTTCCCTTCGTGCCTGGCAAGGATAGGGGTAAGCAATCGAATCATATCCGGGGGGACGAATTCTTCTATCTTGATTTTTCCTTCCTGTATCAAAAGGGACAGATGATGCTCAATGGTCCCGGTAGTCAGGTTCCTCAACCTGGCAAGGTAGTTAATATCCGGATTGGCACGCCATAATCCATAGGTGATTTCCGTCGTTTTTTGTTTGATGGATTTACCTTCGGAGACCTTCTTTTTAGGTTCGTCAACTTTGGTTTTCTTTTCGAAAGTCAAAGCGGGCATCGCTGGTTCTATATCAAATTCATCACAATAATCGCGGACGATGTCCAATATTTCTTCTCCGTATTTTGCCACTTTGGCACTTCCCATGCCCTTCACATTAAGTAGCTGTTTTTTTTCGACCGGCAGAAGAGTGGCTATCTCCTGCAGCATTTTACTGTTGCCCACCATGTATACAGGAATGTTGTTGCTTTGCACAATACTATCCCGCCAGCGTCGTAGTCGTTTGTATAACAAAGGGTGATTGCCTTCATCATCCGCATCGGATGACTGGTTATACACCGAAAGTTTTTCATGTCGGGGATTGAATGTTTTTTTAGCCTCCTGATATAATTCGAGCTTGAATGCAGTGTTACAGCGACTCAGGATGTGCTGCTTACGAGCAAGTGCGTCAAACAATTCATTCAGTAATTCATTGACTCTCGAAGCTGCTTCCCTGGATTCGGTATTCGTTGGATTGGCCTTTACCTGCCGAACCAGCCCTGCAACCCTTGGCTCAAAATATTTTATGGCATCATGGATACGTCCTTTCAGTGTTGCCTTTTCTTCAAACTGCTTGTCTTCCTTTGATAGCTTCTCCAGGCTAAGAATAAACTTATCTACAATCGGCTGATATTCTGCCAGTGTACTTTTTACCCCAATCCAATATTCGCCGGAATCTGTTGGAAACTTGTCACCAAACTTACGCAATTCGGAGAGGATGAAATTACAATATCTGATTTCATTATGGAAGCCGAGCATTTCTCCCACTATGGTAAGAATATAATTATTACGAGCTTGTTGTAGGTATGCCTGAGCCCGTTTTTCATAGTTGAGTCTACTGATACCGGTATCGATGCGGTTGTCGAAGAGGATGGCGCGCGACTCAATTCTGGAAAGCAGGACAATGCCTTCCAGTGTTTTGCATCGACTGAGAGCCACATAGACCTGACCACTGGAAAATGATGCTGCTGCATCGATCATTACCCGGTCGAAGGTCAGGCCCTGACTTTTATGGATCGTGATGGCCCAGGCAAGCCTGAGAGGTAGCTGGCTGAAGGTCCCGGTGCATTCCTGCCGTACAGTAGAAGAGTCGGGATCCACGGTGTATTTATTGTTTTCCCAGGTATCAGCACTAACCTTTATTTCTATACCTTCACAATCCACTACGACATCATCATCATTGACTTCTTTCACAAAGCCGATTTTTCCGTTGAAATAGGCACGATTGATGACATCATTTTTGATAAACATAACCTGAGCACCAACCTTGAGTCTTAGTTCCTGCTCATTGGGAAACAAGTACTCCGGAAAGTCATTTTCTATTCGGGCATAGAAGGTGTGAACTTTGCCCGGGAGCTCATCCAGTTTCAATTGATTGGCCTGCTCTGCACGCAGGTTATGGGAGGTTAAGGTTATGTAGTTACTGCCTTCCGGCGGTTTGAAATCCGGAATAAAACGACTATTGAGCGTGTCATAGCCGGCGAGATCCAGGTTATTGTTTCGAACCTTATTGAGCAGGCTGATGAAGTCTTGATTTTGCTGTCGGTAAATCTTCGTAAATTCAATGACTACAGGTGGCCTAAACCTGACAGCCTGAGAATCGAAGAAAAATGGAGAATCGTAATAGGGGGACAGCAAACTCCACTCTTCCTGCTTGGTTACCGGAGGTAGCTGGTTTAAATCACCTATGAACAGAACCTGCAGTCCTCCAAAGGAGGCATTGTGCTGTCTCCTGCTGCTTCGCAGGATGGTGTCCACGGCATCCAGGACATCTGCCCGCACCATGGACACCTCGTCAATGACGAGGATGTCCATATTGCGTATGATATCAAGCTTGGCACGGCTGATTCGGATGGAAGCAGCCAGCTCGGCTTTGTTGGTATCGGTCGGCACAAAAGGGGCAAATGGAAGCTGAAACAGGCTGTGGAGTGTTGTTCCACCGGCATTGATAGCAGCGATGCCCGTCGGTGCCGCGATGACCAGATTTTTTCGGCAGTTTTGACTGATATGCCTTAAAAATGAAGTCTTGCCGGTGCCTGCATTACCGGTGATGAAGACGTGTTCATCCGTCTCATTGACATATTGGCTTGCAAGCCGGAAGGCATCGTTGATCTCAAGATCCTGCATAGTAAAATTATTATTGGCGATGGCAGTGTTCATAGTTGGAAACTGATTTTGGTAGATTCAAAAATATTGAAAGTTTTCAAGACAGTGGGGTTTTTATTGCTCATCAACCTGTTTCGTCTCACAATTTACCAATTCGGGCACAAGCAAAGAAGTACAGATCCATGCGATCAAAATATCGGATTGAATCCATCCTAAAGCACCATGATAAAAGATTTCGGTTGATGAAAATAACGATTATTGTTCGACAAAGGCAATCCGGGAATGCGGCATCGAAGTCCCACCTTAGGGCCCTTTACTGATTAGGTCTGTCACCGGGACTGCCCAATAATTTGATTTCGGATATCCGGATTTCCGACAGATAGCGTTTGTCACCATTTTTGTCCATATAAGACCGGTTGATCAAGGTGCCGCCGACCATGATTTCCCTGCCCTTGCCTACATATTTTCCGATTACTTCGGCATGACGCCCCCAGGCGACAAGGTTATGCCAGGTCGTCTCCGACACGTATTCACCGGTGAAGTCTCTGCGCCGATCAACGGTGGCGAGGCTTAGCCGGGCCAGTTTTACGCCGGAGTCAAAAGTTCTGATTTCGGGTTGCTGACCTACGTTTCCGATCAGCCGGACCTTGTTGTGTAATGTTGTCATAATGTGTATTATTAAAAAAGTTAATGATATCGCGCAAACATTTGTTTTCGATGAAGCAAACCCGCCAGGATCTTCCTGAAGTTGCCCATTCCGATTGACAAGGCAAAAATGAAGGACCGGCCGATAAATATTCGGTTATTAAACATTTGTAGTCGTTTGTAAGTGATTGTAAGCGTTTTCAAACGGATAATTTGAACTTTACAATCATTTTACAGAATAGTTGCCTTACCCAAAAGACATTTACGAGGTGAATACCTTTAACGGTCTGGCGCCTTGTGTAATGGCGGATTTTGGAACGGTGTCGTGTCATGAAAGCACCACCTGCTTTTATAGAAAGAGCCAAAAAATCTCCAAAGACCTATGCATTTTTGAATACGCTCAACAGAAGAAACCTCTTCTCCATTGCCTTCAGACTACACACTGTCAAAAAACCTGAGACCCGTGAAAAACCGGATGATAAAGATCCCGGATATGATGGAAGAAGGTGAAAATCTACAATAAGAGTATGTTCACCCGTCTTAGTTTTATTATCTTATTTTTACGATCTGGAATTTGTAATTATCCGTGAAAAATCAAAATTTGACCAGTGGTATCCCTTATATCCCAAAAACATGGGCAGCATTGGGATTTTTTATCATTTTTTTACTTTCCCTAGCGCTTTTCCGGGGGAGAAAATCCGAATGGATAAGGTATGACGCTTTATCAGCCTTATTTACTGATTTTTATAGCCATATATCCAACTTTTCTATCTCATTGGATCTGTGTCTGATCTTCGGCTATCTATCTGTTTTAAAAACGGGCAAATTAAGACTTGTCTATTACTTTTCAGCCCTCATGATTCTTTCCAATATCGTTTACGAATACTTTATCCCTATACTGAATACCCGTGATCCCTTAGACGCCTTATATGGAATAATCGGCGTTCTGTTTGCCCTGATTTTTTCATTCTTTTTACAAAAATCCGGACTGCAAACCAATCCCGCATATTCCCCGCCCTGACTTCGGATATTGTTTCGCAATTTCGTACTTAGTCAAGATTATTATTTTTCCATATGGTATAACCACCGATGACTTGAAAAAAGATGTACTTAGGCGGTTGTTTACCATCAATCCACATTTTCTTTGAAACTTCACAAGAAAGGGGGTCAACATGCTCCGGAATTTGCCTCATGCTTATTGAAACCCGTTCAGGGGGGTCAGCTTATTCCGGAATGTCAGAATGTTGAAAGATTATAACTCGTTTCTGAGATTTCTTTTCTGCTAAATTGGGGGGGGCAACTTATGCCGGAATATCCAAGCTTTGAACAGTGTTATGTTAAAACCACCATCCAATTCAATCATTTCAGGCTCGGGAAGGTCTGTTAGTTTCCATGCCCGGATTTTATTTATATAGCTGTCTGATCCTGATAGTATGTGATCCCTGATTGAAATGACACCGATCTCGCAGTCCTGGTTCGTCATGTAAATATCTCATACGAAAAAAATCCATGTAAGCTTGGTATATCCATCAATCCGGATAAAGTAGGCAGCAACCGGGTTGGTCTGAAATCCAAATGAAATTCTGTCAATTTTTTGTTTTAAACCAGAGATCTGAATAGTGCGCAGATTTGTATCAAACAAAACTGACCTACTAAATTATATGTTCAATTCTCCTTATGGTGTTTGCTCATTTTAAACTGTCAGGCTATAAGATTAATTGTCATCATTTGATTTAGATTGCTTTACTATCATTTATTCTTAAGAGGAAGTCAGCAATTCTTTGAGTATCTTCATTTGAAAATATGGGTTTAAAATACCTGATATATCCGGGAAGCTGGCTTAAGGATAAGACTTTTACATATTTAAATTCTTCTTGAGGTTTTGTATTTATCATAACAATGAGATTTTTTATTGGCACTTTTTTGTCACCCCAATGATGGATGTCCAATTGCAGATGATAGTCATCCATTTCATTGTTGAGCAGGAGAAATAAAACAAAACTTGTTCTGCGTATCTGGTCAACAGGTGAACGTAAGCTTAAATTTTCCAATGATTTTTTACTCCAGTTTTTAGTCTCTATCAGGAAGACCCCGGCAGGAGATACAAGTACATGATCTATTTGAACGGACATTATGTAATCATCTTCCTGCCTGAAATAAATTGGCGGAGAAATTGAAATCGAAAAGTCATTGATCAAAATATATTCATCCGGAAGATTTTCCAGTTCCCTGACTACTTTTTGTTCTCCTAAAGCTCCGTAAATAAGACTGCTTAGGTTGTCGATAACCGTCTTTTTTCTATCAAGTTCGTATAGAGCATTAGAAGCACTCTGTTTGACGGCTTCATCTAAATGTGAATTTATAAAATTTAGATGTTTCTTCTTTTTTTGGAAAGTTTCAAGAAGGTGAAACATTTTTATTCGTATTCGGAAATCAAATTGATTTTCTTTGTTTTTGAATTTCCGTGTAAAGTTCCACAATTTTAATTTCCCGGTTATATTCTGAAATAAATTAACAGAAGTCTGGCTTACTGAAGAATCAATTTGTTTTTCAATTTCTTCATTTTCGCCTGTCAGTGATAGTTCTACCTCAAGTTGATTTTTCTCAATTTCTGCTTCTAAATTTTTTAATTCAGCCCCGAGCACTATTCTTTCTTCCTCGATAAGATCCGTATGATGGGAAAGTATTTGCTTGCAAGAAGTAAAATAAGAGTTTCGAAAGTCAATAATTTGTTCTAATGATTTGAAATCATAAATTCTATTTTCCTCCAATAGAGATTGTAAAGTTGTCAGTGAACCAATTGTGTTATATATCCTAGTCATATTGTTTGCGGTGTTTTATTACATGATTTCTAAATGTATTGTTTGTTTTTTTCAGGACGTTGTGGAAGGTGGCTCATTTTTTTCCGGAATATCCCTTATGATAATAACCTGCAAATTGGCTTTCTTTCCTTAATCTCCTATGAAGTGTCAGTATAACCCGGATTATCCGGCTGGCTGCCGGGCAGTTAAAAAGCTTTCCTGTCAACGGTTTTGGTGTCTGCATAGCAACTGATTATTGACTGTCGTCGGTCTGTGTGATTGCGTATTTGTATTTTCAAAATAGTCGGGAAATTTTTTTTGCGAAACAGACACACTCTTGCCAGGTCCTGGTTGAAACTTTGGCTTGCGGGGCCTGGTAATTTGTTTGACTAAGGTGGGTAGGCATGTTATCTGATTTTATTCTTCATTAATTCTGTAAGACTTGTTGTAAATGGAAATGCAGATGCTCTTCCTGTCGAAAAATTGGAAAGGTTTTTGAAATCCCAGGTGACATCTTTAAATTCCGGATCAGTAACTTTTTCAATTTTCACTATCATATAATTTCTTTGGCTCGGTGAGGGATAGTTCAATTTTTTCAAAGCTTCCTGACTTATAACTCTAAATCCCTCTCCAATAATCTTCCACAGCTCACCACTACTTTTATCTTCCGATGTATGCAATAATAAATATTTAGATGAAAGGGACTCTTTAGTCAAAACCAGGGCTCCACGTGCATTATCCATTCTAAAGTTGTAAAGCTTTTTCTCTTTTATCCAGTTTAAATGTGCTTCTGATTTATAAAAACCCACCAAAACAAAAGTGTCGTCCGGAATTAAGTCTCTGTTGTTATCATATGGTTCAGGTAATGGCTCCTTAACCACATTGTCAGATTTTGGCGGATTTTTATAAACATCGAAAGTTCTGTATGCAATTTTTTCACGCTGGGAAGCACGGTTTATGAAGTGTTCGATTATCTCAAGAATGAATGCCTTTAGTTCTCCGATTCCGCTGTCTGTCCTGGATGGTTTCACCGGAAACGCCCCCAAACCCGGAATAATTTCATGAAAGCCCTTTTGATTGATTGCTTTGTCTCCGGGGTATAAAACATAAGCGCCGCCTGTCCTTCTGATGGCATCCTTGTATGCATGCATCTTTAGCAGGTCGGCATTTTTGTATATACCTTTTCTGTTTTCTGCTTTTTCTTCGTCAAGATCGTTTTCATTGTTTTGTTCCAGAAAGTCAGCCAGGTTGGCAATTTTATATTTTGCATCAAAATGAACATGCACAATCAATTCCTGCTTTTCTGCTTCGGTTTCTGAAATCCCATGAGGCCAGAATGAAAGTGTATAATCAGGCCTTAAGGTTGTTGTCCAGCTTCCTGATTCAGGATAAGTTTGTTTTCCGCTGAAAGAACGGTTATAATTAAATCTGACATTCAGTTTTCTGCTTCCTGAATCATATACACCGCACAAGGCAGTAAACTTTCCCTGCTTTATCTGAAGATTTAATCCGTCGGGAGTGGCCTCAATTAAGTCTGAAATGTCTTTGGGTTCAATTTCAAATATGGATTGAAACAGGTCGAGCAGTTTGAAGAAAAGCCAGTATTCATACAAGGTGGCAATATCTTTTTTCCCTCCGCTGTATATATCGTCTCCGCCTTTCCAGATGAGTTTCGCTGCAAGGTCAAACATGAGCCATACCCGAAGTACTTCCCGGTATCCTTCTTTACGCTGCAAAACCGGACTATTAAGTTTCAAGGTTGTTGGTCTTGAAATGTCTTTGAAAACGGTATGGTGCAACTGACTTTCAAGTTCACGAATCATGATCTCAGATTCGTTTTCCATTTTCTTATGGCCGTATTCTCTGGCCTTATTATTCATATCTGTACAAAACTTCAGAAATTTTTCAAGGGCATGTTTTATAAAGCGGTTTTCGGGTGTATCAACAGAATCTGATTTTCTTATTGTGGAAATTCGTTCGGGCAATGTTTCAATACCATAACTTTTCAGATAGTGCGAATCAGGTAATCGGGTTCGTTTACTGCCTTTTAATATTTCCTTAATGTTTGCGTTTGAAAATCGTCTGGCATTGCGAATGTCCTTTTCCTCTGTAGTTTCCGTCCATTTTGTTACCGGAGCGGTTACTATACGGTGAACAGCCTCTGAAAACTCTTCAGTGCCGATTACCGATTTGATAAAGGCGAATTTCTGATAAAGAGACTGACCGTCTCTGGTATAATCAATTTCAAAATGTTGCGAAACGGGTGAATTGGCCCGCAACAACAGGTCGGTGCATTTTTCTGTTATCAGTTCCAGCATATCGCGGTAGTCATCCCGATAGCCTGATTTTACGGACTGAACTTCCAGATCAATTTTTGTACATTCCTGTAGCGTTTCTTTTTCAAGTAAGGGGATAGAAAGCGTTCCTACAAAAATATTTGGAGCAATGGTTCCAAGGTTTGGAGTTCGTTTATGTGGTTGTACAATGTTTTCACCTACATCGCCTAACACATACTGAGGGTCGCTGATCTGGAAATCATACAAACAACCTTCCACCAGCTGATAACGAGCTTCATTATGATCAGAAGCATTTTCCTCTGCATCAAACAATGTGTCCGGTCTGCGGGCGTCAATCCAAAGTCGCAAACCATCCTGCACTGAATCCAGGTTGATTTCTATGTTTGCTACTTTCTTCATTTTTATGCCTCGGCAAAACTTGCAAATCCATTGTCTATTGCACCGCGGTACATCCGGGATATTTTCTCGAGTGAAAGCGGGTAAAGTACAATGTCACCATTGTACTCAAAGTCTGCATTGTCAAACACGTCCTTAATTATGCTTACATTACCCGTAATGCAGAACGAACCCAACGTTTCCAGTACCGGACACAACTTTCTGCGTGAACCATGGAGCTTAGGCAACAGCTTTTGAATGATGGCGATATCAATCTTTTGATTAGTTGTAAGCGTATTGTCCAAAACAGTAAGCTGATGAATCAGGCGAAGGATTTCTGTTGCACTGCGATAGCCAAATTCTGCTCCGGTTTTCTTCAGCTCGCCAAAAAATTGAACCAGAGCCTCATTGATTTCGGTAATATCAGCAGTAGCAAATTCTTTACTGGCGGCCATTTCCAAAAAGCTTTTGGCCATGCCTGCACCTTTGCTGGTAAGGGCATCCATGTTAATGTCTCTGATATTGCCCAGAAATTTTTTCATTTCATCCTGCGTAACACGGAATTCAATGGTATTGGCTCTGTCCAATACTTTTGGACTGAACATATTGGTGGTTTCATCTATATTTACCGTGCCAATGATGAAAAGATTTGAAGGAACCTTTAGTTTTGCCGGAACTCCGTTTTCAATAGTACTTTCTGCATACAGTGGTATTTCTTCCTTCGACTCCATTACGCTGAGAAAGTCAGCAAAATATCGTTCTACATGACTCAGATTCATTTCATCCAGAATCAGAAAATGCGGTAGGTCGGGCTGTTGGTTGGCCTGAATAATCAGATCCAGTACTCCGCTGTCGGGCTTTACATATTCCTCCGGTTTCAGTGCATTGGGATAACCCAGCAAAGGCTCGCGGTTGGTCCAATCGGCACCTACCGGAATAATACGGTACTGACTTTTGTTCCGACAGATCCACTGCACAAAGGCCTGTGCCAGTTTGGTTTTGCCTGATCCTGAAAGGCCGGTAAGTATTACGAAAGGTTTAGTGAGGAGGGAGGCACAAAAACGGATACAAAATTTTTCTTCTATAAAATAACCTGCATTTTTAGCTAAGTTAAGAAAGGCTGTATGCTTAAATTCTACCTTTAGTTCAGTTACTCCACTCGATTCATCAGAATTTGCCTTGTAAATTGATATTAATTCATTCAAATCGGTATTTATTTTCTCTTCTTGAATGTCTTCGTTAACGTTATAACTATTAAAGACGAATGAGCTCCCGTACCTCTCTGGTTCCCCTAAGTTGTGATCAGTAAAGTATTGTTCGATTGTTTTAACATTAGTTATATTCCATTTTCTATTTGGTGTATATGTCTCACTTACACCATAAGCAAGTATTAATAAGTTTTTATCCTTGTAAAAAAGATAAACAGGATAAATTCCCTTCTGAACATTATCAATATCATTTAGAAAAGCTATCCAAGGAACTCTTGCTGGATTCCCTTTCCCAAAGCTTACTTTTACTGATAAGCCTTGAAAAATTTTTGCATAAGCGATTGTGCTTAGTTCTGCGGTTTTAGCTTGCGAAAGAAATTTTTTTAACTCCTGATAATAATTCATTTTGTTTTTATTATTTTGTCTATAGATGGATAGATGGTACCTTATTATGCCTTAAACATTCAATTTTTCCTGGCAGATTATTAGTGTGTAACCAGTATCGTAGTCTGTTTGCATGAAGGTATTTCCGTACAAGCATTTCCGGCTTTGTATTCCTGCCTTTAATTCTACGCATGTTGTAGCTACGTGTAGCTTTGTCGTGTACATCTGCCATCTGCTACCTTTCAATTACTTTAAATTCATAATCCAGGAGAATAGAAAAACGCACCAGGTAATCTACCGTAACACTGAACTTACCGTTTTCAATTTTAGAAATAGTGGAACGGTTGATGTTCATTATATCTGCAAGCTGCTCCTGGCTGTAACCACGCTCTTCACGCACCTGCCTGATCTTATCACCCGGCTTCAGACGGTAATCTTTTATCAGTGATTCTGATGCTGTATAATCTATAGGCATGAGATTGTAATTAATTTACAAATAAGGTTCCGGTGTATTCTTTGCCGTTCTCTTCCTCTATCGTCAGCCAAACATTTGTTTCAACTCCTTTAACTCCCCGGGTAAGGTCGGGAATAATTTTCTGCTTGCTAACTTTTACAACTTTAAGGTTATACGGTGGCTTTGTGGGAAACTTTACCACTTGTCCCGGTTTGTCGGGCTTCATTTGCCAGTGTGCAGAATTTATAGCGTTGCCCCCGCTGTTAATTATTGATGGTTCAAAGATAATTTTCTTATTTTAAAAAAGTGTAATATATTGAACACCTTTTTTCAACATACCTGTCAATGTCTGTTAACTTGCTGTCGTTCGTTACATCAATAAAAATCAGGCACTTCCGGTTTATTGTACCCTGGCTTGTATGGTGGTAAATCCTACTGTGGCTGTTTGTGCGGCTGGCATTTTACAGTGGCACACAGCGCCATAATTGCCCCGCCAATATCGTTTACAAAACTAATATCGTTAGCACGGGTAAACTGGATACCGAATTCCTGACTCTTGCGACAATGCCGGTCAAACCCGAATTTCAACCGTCACGATGGGTCGACTCAAGGTCCATAATAACCCCTTACCCGGGAATCTAACCCATGATTGGTCAATATTGGGAAGAACCGAAAAAAAACGAAATCCTTTCAGACCATATTACCTTGTAGCAAATTCGGGTGAATAATTACCGGGAATTGAAGGCCTGTCACCGGATTGTTATGAAGCCTTCCTGAACAGGTGTCATATCCGGACATTGGTCGTTTCCGGACCAACAGGCTATTTCATTCCGGGAGGTGGATATTCAATCCATTATTTAGTCAATACAGCAGCGTGATAACGTCGCCTGATTTCGACCTTCAATAATCCTCTGATGCAGCCAACTGAAGGGAAGAGACTTGCCCTTCAGTCTCCTCATAACTTTTTGAATCTCGCCTGGAAGAAGCGCAGATACCTTGGTTCGTATACCATTTCAAGGCCTTTAATCTTCTTGCGCCTCTGATAGACATGCTCCACCGATTCGGCAATTACATCCATGTGGGCCTGGGTATAGACTCTCCGTGGGATTGTAAGCCGCACCAGTTCGAGTTTCGGATAGTGATGGTCTCCTGTCTTGTTATTCCTTCCTGCTGAAACGATGCCTCTCTCCATAGTGCGCACACCTGAATCAACGTACAATTCCGCAGCCAGAGCCTGTGCAGGAAACTGATCCTGCGTCAGGTGCGGAAGAAAGCGTTTGGCATCGATGAAGATGCCGTGTCCTCCAATCGGCAATACGATCGGGATTCCTGCTTCCTGTAATTTTTCGCCGAGATATATCACCTGCCCGATTCGGGCCTTCATATGTTCATCGTGGACTGACTCTTTGATTCCGACAGCCATGGCTTCCATATCCCTCCCGGCAAGGCCGCCGTAGGTATGCAGACCTTCATACACCACAACCAGATTGCTTGCCTCTTCGAATATCTCCTTGTCATTGACTGCCAGGAAGCCACCAATATTGACCAGGGCGTCCTTCTTTCCGCTGAAAGTCGCGCCGTCCGTGTAACTGCAAATCTCCCTGACGAGGGAGGCAATGCTCCTGTCGGCATACCCTTGCTCCCTTTGTTGGATAAAGTAGGCATTCTCCGCGATCCTCGTCATATCGAGCATGACCTTGATGCCGTGTTTTTCAGTCAGCTTTCGCACCTCCCTGAGGTTATTCATGGAGACAGGTTGTCCGCCAGCCATATTGACCGTTACTGCGACACATACATAAGGGATCTTCCCGGCTCCATGCTTCCGGATAAGATCCTCCAGTTTGTTGAGGTCAATATCTCCTTTAAATGGGTGCAGACTTTCTGAGTCATGTGCCTCATCAATGATGACATCGACAAAGGTTCCTCCCGCCAACTCCTGATGTAGTCGGGTTGTGGTGAAATACATATTGCCCGGCACAATGTCACCCTTTTTGATCAATACCTGTGACAGAAGGTTTTCGGCTCCCCGACCCTGGTGTGTTGGGATCAGGTATTTGAAACCGTAGTATTTATGAACGGATTTTTCCAGGTTGTAGAAGTTTTGGCTGCCCGCATAAGCTTCATCACCCAACATCAATCCCGCCCACTGCCTGTCGCTCATGGCTGATGTTCCACTATCCGTAAGCAAGTCAATATAGACATCTTCCGATTTGAGTAAAAAGGTATTATATCCGGCCTCGCGAATGGCTTTCCTGCGCTGTTCCGGGGTGGTCATCTTCAACAGTTCGACCATTTTTATCTTGAAGGGCTCTGCCCAGGATCTTTTCTTTAAGATCATTGCTTTAAATTTTTGGCAAAAGAAAGGAGTCAAACTCACTAAAATCATGATTATAATCATAATTTTGTAAAGTTTAATTTTAAGACCTTTGCGTCATTTTTTCTTAAAACCTAAAAAATGAAATTTAAGACCATTATAGAGCCCTTCAGAATCAAGTCTGTAGAGCCCATACGGATGTCTACCGAGGCAGAAAGGATTGAAAATATCCACAAGGCTCATTTCAACCCTTTTTTACTTCATTCCTCTCAGGTAGTCATCGACCTGCTGACCGACAGCGGCACTTCGGCGATGAGTAGTGATCAGTGGGCAGGCATCATGCGCGGGGACGAATCATACGCAGGAGCACTGAGCTGGGAACACCTTGAAGCTGAAGTAAATGATCTGACGGGGTATCCCCATATCCTGCCTACGCATCAGGGACGTGCTGCAGAAAAGATTTTGTACGGCTATCTGGGCGGTAGAGGGAAAGTGTTCATCAGCAACACGCATTTCGATACAACCCGTGCCAATATCGAGTTTAGCGGAGCAGAGGCGATAGACATTCCGTGTGCAGAGTCATATGATCACAATTCCGACTACCCATTCAAGGGCAATATGGACACGGAAAAACTGGATAAATTGATCGTACAACACGGTGCTCCGAATATCGGCGCCATCATCCTGACTGTGACCAACAATACGGGTGGCGGCCAACCGGTCAGCATGGCCAATGCTAAGGCCGTTGCCGATATCTGCAGGAAGCACGGTGTTCTCTACATCATCGATTGCTGCCGCATCGCCGAAAATTCGTATTTTATCCGACATAAGGAGGCCGGATTCGAATCCACTCCGTATCGTGAGATCGCCCGGCAGATGTTTGCCCTGGCTGATGGCTGTATTATGAGTGCCAAAAAAGATGCTCTCGTCAATATCGGAGGTTTCCTGGCGTTGAAGGATGAGCAATTAGCTGATGCATGTACCAACCTGTTGATCATCACCGAAGGCTATTCGACTTACGGAGGTCTGGCTGGCCGCGATATGGAAGCCATCGCCATAGGCCTGCGCGAAGTCTTTGATGACGATTATCTTACCTACAGGATCAGGAGTACGGCTTATCTGGGCGAACACATGCGTGCCAAGGGCGTACCCCTGCTTTATCCTATTGGTGGTCATGCGGTGTATGTCGATGCCGGTTTGTTGTATCCTCATATTCCGGCACATCAATATCCCGGACAGGCGTTGGTCTGCGAATTGTACAAGATCGGTGGCATCCGTGCTGTTGAAATCGGATCGGTGATGTTTGGCAAATATGACGAAAACGGGACGCTGATACCGGCACCGATGGAGTTGGTCCGCCTGGCGATTCCGCGAAGGGTATATACTCAGAGTCATGTCGATTATGTCATTGAGGTATTCGATGAGATCATACGCAACAGGGATAAGGCCAGGGGCCTCCGTATCACGAAGGAACCTAAATTCTTACGGCATTTTACCGCACATTTTGAAGAATTGTAATTGCCCGACATTGTTGTCGAATCAAAACATCAGGATATGTCAGCACATCTGAAGACTCCGTCTTATTCAGAAACAATCAAGACTGAAGTGGTATGCCCCAACGATACCAATCCAATGGGCATCCTTCAGGGTGGTCGCCTGGTCCAGTGGATGGACATTGCCGCTGCCGTAAGTGCTCAGACCCATGCCGACGGTATCTGCGTCACTGCCTCCATCGACAATGTCAAGTTCTACCACTCGGCTAAGGTTGGAGACATCCTGACCATCCGGGCCAGAGTCACCAGAGCTTTCAACACATCCATGGAGATCATGGTGGAGGCATTTGTCCGGGATGTTTATCACAACAATCCCAAACCTTTGAGTCTGGCATATTTTACATTTGTCGCCATCGACAAAGAAGCTAAAAAAAGGACGGTCGAACCGCTTGTTCTTCAGAGTGATGAGGACAAAAGGAACTTTGAAGCAGCGGGTCAAAGGAAGGAGGACGTCCTGAAAAAGAAAAAAGTATGAGCAAAATAGAATTACTTGCACCCGCTGGCTCCTTCGAGAGCCTTATGGCAGCCATACATGCTGGTGCTGATGCCGTATATTTCGGTGTTGCCCAGCTGAATATGCGCGCCAAGTCCATCAACTCCTTCAGGATTGAGGATCTGGAGGAAATCGGTGCAATCTGCAGAGCGCATCGCGTCAAGACCTGCCTCACACTCAACACGGTCATGTACGATTACGATATGCAGCTCATCCGCACCATCCTGAATGAGGTGAAGAAACACGGTATCAATGCGGTGATTGCATCCGACTTTGCCGTAATCGAAATGTGCCGTAGCATGAATATTCCTCTGCATATCTCCACTCAGGCCAATGTAAGCAATGTGGAAGCAGCAAGGTTTTTCGCACCTTTTTCAGATGTGATCGTACTCGCACGCGAACTCACCTTGCAGCAAGTCAAGGCCATCACCGCTGCCATAGAACGCGAAGACATCAGAGGTGTATCCGGCCATCGACTCAGGATTGAAATCTTCGCTCACGGGGCCTTGTGTATGGCGGTTTCCGGGAAATGCTACCTCAGCCTGCACGAGCAGAATGCCTCTGCCAACCGCGGTGCCTGTACACAAAACTGCCGTCGGCCCTATAAAGTCATCGACCTGGAGACCGGCAACGAACTGGAAATAGACAACGAATACATCATGTCTCCCAAGGATCTTTGCACCATTGACATCCTGGATCAGGTAGCCGATTCAGGTGCTGCAATCATCAAGATAGAAGGTCGTGGCAAGAGCGCCGACTATGTCTATACTGTTACGTCTTGCTACAGAGAAGCACTTCAGGCCCTTGAAGATGGTACCTATGATGAGCTTAAGGTCAAAGACTGGATGTCAAGACTTGAAAAAGTCTATAACCGCGGATACTGGGAAGGATATTATCTGGGCAGAAAGCTCGGCGAATGGACAAAAAATCCGGGCTCCGCAGCTACAGAAAGAAAGGTCTACATCGGGAAAAGTACCAATTTCTTCTCAAAGATCAATGTTGCACAATTTGAAATCGAAACCGGCAAATTGAAGGCAGGAGATAAATTGCTGGTGATGGGAAGAAATTTCGGGGTACACGAATTGAGTTTCGACGATGTACGCGTCAATGGTGTCGAAGCTCACGAAGCCAAACGTGGCGACATGCTCACCTTTCAGATGGGGTATAAGACCACCGGTACGGATAAGTTGTACAAATTGGTCCCCACACAGGATGCCTAAATTGATTCATTATCGGGATAAATGTATTGGTTGTGGTGTCTGTCAGCAGATGCAACCGGAATATTGGCGTATGTCGAAGAAGGACGGCAAGGCCACCCTCGTTGGTGCTGTCCGCAAAAAGGAAATTTATATCCGGGAGATTAGTGAAGATGATATCGACCTGTCCATGAAGGTCGTCGAAGCATGTCCGGTACGCATCATCAAAGTGTGATCATTGCCCAATACTTACTCTGAATTTTATTGTCGGTATCGCAATATTCATTTTACCTTTATCTGTCAGGCTCTCACTTATTCGCCAGCTGACCGCATGCAGCGTCAATGTCCTTACCGCGACTGCGGCGTACGGTGACATTGACATGATGCTGGTTAAGCGTCCGGACAAATTTGTCCAATTTGTCTTCTGTGGTTTTATGGAAGGCCAGACCCTCCACCGTGTTGTATTCAATGATGTTGACACGGACCGGGAAGTCCCTGGTCAATGCCGCCAGCTGAACAGCATCCTCTTCATTATCGTTGAAATTCTGAAGGGCCAGATATTCGTAGGTGATGCGGTTCCTGGTTTTTCGATAGAAATAGCGCAGTGCATCCATCAGGATGTCTATGCCGTTTTGGTCATTGATAGGCATGATTTCGTTCCTCTTGCCATCATTGGCGGCATGAAGACTCAATGCGAGATTAGTCTTTACACCATCATCTGCAAGCCTGCGGATCATCTTGGCAATACCCGCCGTACTGATGGTTATCCGGGAAGGCGACATGCCCAGCCCTTTTGGAGATGTGATGATATCGATGCTTCTGAGCGTGTTGGAGTAGTTGAGCAATGGCTCTCCCATCCCCATATATACGATATTGGTCAGCGGATGGCCAAAGTGTTCCAATGCCTGCCGGTTGACCCGAACCACCTGATCGTAAATCTCGGGAAAGTCCAGATTCCGTATGCGCCCCATCATTCCCGTAGCACAGAATTTGCATGCAAGGCTACAGCCTACCTGGGAGGAAACACAGGCAGTAAAACGTTTTTCGTCCGGAACCGGAATGAGTACTGACTCAATCATATGACCGTCATGCAACTTGAATCTTGACTTGATGGTACCATCCCGGCTTGTCTGCACAAAATCCTCTTCAATCGGCCTGAATACGAATTCTGCTTTCCCCTTTTCCCGCAAAGCAAGGGGAAGATTCGTCATTTCATCGAAACTCAAGGCCTGTTTCTGCCATATCCACTCCGATATTTGGCCGGCACGGAAACGCGGTTCACCTTGCTGTTTGAGCCATTCTTCCAGTTGGGAAGGAGAGATAAGCCTAATGTCGTTGGTCATAGATTCTGTGGATTAAATGCAAAGATAAAACAATGATGGTATTGCGCCTGCAATGTTTAACAAGCTAACTATTGCAACCGATATTTACTTATAAACCTTAATCCCAAAAATGAGCTCCCAGGTTCTTGTAACCACTCCCTCAAATCAGTTGAATTGTACGTGAGATTCGAATTTCGGATTTTCCCTGAACATAGCCTGACAAACCCTGTCAATGTCTTATGCCAGATATCTTTCACGTTATTTATTACCCGGAAAAAATACTTTTATTCATTTACTGCTATCAGAAAATTGCATCTGAGACAGACCCTTGTTGTTACCATTGTTGCCGAATCATCACGCTCAGGATACATGCCTCAAAACCATTCCTGTATTTTTCTACACTTAATATTCCATTCCTTAATATCTACATGGTCAATTAAAGAAGGTTACTTACTATTTATCCCCTTTTTACTCCCGGAAATATTGTTATCAGATTTTTATACGAACTCTGTTTCCCATCCATTGCAGGATGTCCTCAAAAACCTCGAGTCGGATATCCTCATTCAATATTTCGTGACGCATTCCAGAATACAATTTTATGGTAGTGTCTGAAAATCCTGCCTTCTCCAGGTGTCTTGCCACTTTTAGGACGCCTTTGCCAAAGTCTCCTATGGGATCATCCGACCCGCCTACAAATAAAATCGGCTGATCTTTAGGCAGGTTACCTGACCACTCGGGACTCGTGGCGCGGACATGGACAGTAAGAAGGCCCAGGAAGCCATTGACGGTAAATGGAACACCACACTGTGGATCCTGTTCGAAAGCATTCCGGTTGTCCATACTGACACTCAGCCAGCTTGTGGCACCGGCATTGACCTCGTGCCTGAACCGGGCATTATTGATCGTCCCGAAGATGTTGTTGAGGAAGGAAGGGCGGCTTTTCGGTGAAAGCACATTGAACAAGTGTAGCCCTGCCTTGATGAGAATGGCGCCGGGTGTTCTGCTTCCGGTACCAACTAAGATGATGCCTTGAAAATCGGACTTTTCCTGTCTGAGAAAAGTCCTCAGGATAAATGAGCCCATGGAATGACCAAGAACAAAGTGCGGTAGTCCCGGGAATTGGCCTTCCAGCAAAGATTTCATGGCACGAACATCCTCGAGCAAAAGCTGTGCAGGTTTGTTTTTTCTGAAAAATCCCATCTCAGACATATTCCGGGCAGTCTTTCCATGGCCGCGATGGTCATAGGTCAATACCACAAAACCCCGCTCCGCCATATATCGCGCGAATTCGTCATAACGTCCGCTGTGCTCCTGCATGCCGTGGAGTACCAGCAAGGTGGCTCCCGGCACAATGTCCTTCCTTTGATAAATAGTGTAAAAGAGGGCATAATCATTGCCCGCATGGTCATTGCGTTGCAGAAACTCGTGTTGGGTATCGACCATCTTTGCTGTTTTATTTACTGATACAAAATATTTTAAAAATTGTTTGCCGGCGACAATATGGTTTAACTACTCCATCTTTTAGTTGGCTTGCAGTATAAATCTCATTCTACAGCCATGTTTATCACTTCCGGCAGAAGGGTGTAGTTTGTGCTATTGATACCAGGGCATTAAGGAGCGTTGAGGGCCTCCGTAACCACCTTCATTTCTCAGGATCAGGACCTGTCGACAGGCACGGCGGTTAAATGGTCCCTTCTGTCGTTTTGCCCATTGGGCCGGTTGAATAAAACCGATTGATACTGCCAATGATCAACCGGGCATCTACGGCGATCAAAGAAAACAAAATTCAACTACCCTACTGGGCTATATATAGGGATGAAGGGGGATGAATACTTCCCCGGCGGGCCCTGTCAGCCTTTGGTGTATTTTTTCAATTCAATCTCAGATTCGCCATCCTTTACTCTGAGCAGGTCATTGCTATATTCGATGATATCAGGACGAACTTCGTCCATTCTGCCATTGATTTTATAAAACAGAAACAATTTGTTTTCCCCGATATTCCAATAATATCCATCCAAAGGAACAGCTGTTCGGTCCAATTTCAAAATGCTTTTATCGCTATTGAACAAGTAATAGGCATCCTGTCTAAATGCCGTGGAAGCCTTCCCCTTAATACTTACGATCTGCCATAATCCGGGGAAGTTGTGTTCTGTAATTTCTGAGTCACTTTTGACTTTTCCTGCATTCAATCCGGATTTGTTGGCTTCAATATTGATGCCGTTAGCTGTATCCCGGCCGCCGGAAGATTGTAAAAGTCCCAGGTCGGCCAATTCATCTATTCCCTTTTGATTGGTTGAAATAACCACTTTCAGGAAATTGACCGGAAATGACCTTGTAGTCTGCATGGGCTTTGTCATAGCCATCATCAATGTCAAAGTATCTCCTTTCCAGCTTCCATCAATACTGAATTCAGTTTTTGCCACGGTATCCGTTGCGGTAGCCTTGATGCCATCGCCGATTATTTCACCATGAATCAGATAGGTGGATCTGCGGTCAAAAATCGTACCTTTTATGGTAGTTTTATCCGGCTGCGAAAGTGACATGGACAGGCTCTTTCCTCTAATATGGCCGACATAGGTTCCGGTATAATCTCTTTTGTCCGTTTTTTGGCACGAGGTCGCAAATACCAGGCATAACCCCAGTAAAATCAGCATTTTTCTATGTATCAATATCTATCAGTTTTTGTTATTCAATGATCATAAAACGTGCGACAGTCCGGTTATGTCCATCGATGATATGAAGATGGTATTGTCCTGCTGTCCGGCTCCCTATATTCAGGCTATATCTACCTGAGGCGTCCTTGTCCATAACCCTTTTCAATATTTTATGGCCGGTGTCTGAGATGACTTCCGCTGTAAATTTTCCGTTATTTGTGCCGGAGATATAGTTAAAACTGAGCACATCCTTCACCGGATTGGGCATAATGGTGATTGCTTCCAGGGCTCCGATGGTATTTGTTGAAAGGATGGAAGAAAGATCAATCCCCGAAGTCGATCCGTTTAATGGTTTTGCAATGGTGGCCAGTGTTGCAATGCCTGTCTTAACAACCTTGGCCATAAAATCAAAGTTGATGGTCTCTATTTTGTCTGACAGCTGATGGTAGTTTGGATTGCGGGTTTCGGCGCCATCGGTAATCATCAGGGCCGGATAGCCTTTATCCCAGAAGGGTGCATGGTCGCTTCTGCGCAGGATAGGAGCTATTGTACCATTGCCCGGCAATGGCAATTCGATCACCTTAAGTCCGGGAACATATGTCCTGGCAGCTTTGGTAAAGGCGGCCATAAGGCCAAATGAAGTCTCCGCTCCGGTATTGACGATGAAATTGGCACGTTTCTGATCGTTTGTGATCTCCACAACCTGATTGGGAAAGAGCAGTTCAAATCCCGGCGGAATAGCCTGACTGTTTGGCTCATCGGAATAATAACCCAACATCTCATAATTGATCAGACCGATGATTTGCTGGTCCGGCTCAATCCCCTTCGATACGTAATTGATACTTCCAATAAGTCCCAATTCTTCCAAGTTAAAGGAGGTAAACTGAACATTATTTTCAAACAAATAATCACTCATGACGCGGATGGCTTCGAGGACACCCACTACGCCGGTACCGTTATCATCAGCTCCCGGGGCAAACTCGGCAGAATCAAAGTGGCCATTGATCAGGCACAATTTATTGTTGTTGAGCCCTTCCAGTCTGCCTATCAGATTGGGAAAAGACAAGCCGCTAAATGTAAAATCCTGATGATGGATGGACAGTCCATGGTCGATCATGTACTGATTGATATAATTGCCGACATAAATCAGGTGATTGGGATTGGACTTATAATGTCTCACACCGACTATATCGCCGAGCATCTTTTGCAGGTTGGAGATATCTACCTTATCCACCATTTCCTGAATAGATGGTGTATGCCGGTCATAAGCCAGCAAACGAAGAGAAACATTCCTGAGGTCAGTCCCTGAAGGATACGAATATATTATTGACTTGGCTTCTCCAGGAAGGATACCTGATCCAACCTCGCCGGTTACTCCGGATGCCGTGAGGAAATTACCGGATCCTGTTTTTTGTTGCAAAACTACTGTAGCTGTGTCGGATTCCACATCCATCAGGTCATAGGTAATTGTTATGCGGTGGTTGGCCGCATCGTGGCTCACATGCAATGGTACTGTTACAGGGGGTGTGTTCTGCCCATATAAAACAGAACAACCAGCTAACAACAATCCTCCAATGATTCTTATCATGGTTTTAAATTTTTATAACTAAGGTAATACATTTTCGAAAAATAGCCGGTTTATTTACCTTTCCTTTGTACCACTACGCATTCCTGTTTCTATATCTTTAGCCAATTTTCCCGCCGGATTGCATATACCAGTTCATCCTGATACGCTCCATTTTTATAAATAACCTTATCAAAACGACCTTCCAGCTTAAAATGGTTCTTTTCCAAAACCTTCTGTGATGCGATATTTGTACCAAAGGGCCTGGCAAATATTCTGTCAATTTCAAAGGTTCTGAATCCAAAATCAACCATTTGCCTGACAGCATTGCTTATGATTCCTCTGCCCCAGAAAGGCTCGCCAAGCCAGTATCCGAGTTCGGCATTCTTTAAAAAGATATCGCTTTGGGGATGAATTCCAATGCCTCCTGCTGCCTCACCATCGATTTCAATAGCAAAGATATGATTTGGCCTGCCGGCCATTGCAAATTCGATGAATATCTTACCTGCATCTTCCGTATATGGAAAGGGGAAATGATTGGTCAGGTTCCTGGAGATGTTGAAATTATTGGCATACTTCACCAAACTGGTCAAATCAGCAAGGACCCAGGGCCTAATGATAAAGTCAGCCATAATATTCTATTTTTGGTATCAGATTAGTGCACACCATCCACAATATCTCTTCATCGCTACCGGCCGAAGGACTAAATACCGATTTCCAACTTCCCAATACGGCTAATGGCTGCCTGCTGATCCCAAATTTTCCTAAACCCACCTCTTAAGAGTCCAGCTTGAGTCCCAGTTCTTTCAACTGACCGCCGTCGATGGTCGCAGGCGCATCAATCATCATGTCCCGCCCCTGGTTGTTCTTCGGAAAGGCGATAAAGTCACGGATACTGCTGCTACCGCTCATGACCGCGCAAAGCCTGTCGAAACCAAATGCGATGCCGCCATGTGGGGGTGCTCCGTATTCAAAGGCATTCATCAGGAAGCCAAATTGGCGCTCCGCCTCTTCCGGACTAAAGCCCAGCAAACGGAAATTCTTCGCCTGCAACTCCCTGTCGAAGATCCGTATAGACCCGCCACCGATCTCCGAACCGTTGATGACCAGGTCGTAAGCATCAGCACGCAGGCTATTGAGCACCTCCTTATCATCGGACTGCATCTTTTCAAGGTCAGCCATCTTGGGGGATGTGAATGGATGGTGCATGGCGTAGAATCGCTGTGTCTCTTCATCCCACTCCAATAACGGAAAATCCACGACCCACAACGGCTTGAAGTCACCTTCCCGCATCAGGCCCAGGCGACGGCCCATCTCCAAACGCAGTTCATTGAGTTGCTTTCGGGTCTTTTCCAATTCGCCCGACAGGATCAACAAAAGATCGCCTGTCTCTGCCCCACATTCCTTGCCTATGCGCAGCAGGTCTTCTTCGGAATAAAACTTGCCCACAGAAGACTTGATGCCGTCGGCGCCATATTTGACATATACCAGGCCTTTGGCGCCAATCTGTGGTCGTTGTACCCATTCTGTCAGCTCCTTCAAATCCTTGTTGGAGAAGGCGGACTCACAGCCCTTGGCGCAGATGCCTATCACCGTTTCTGCACTGTCAAACACACCGAAGTCACGACCACTTACCGCCTCTTTCAGATAGTTAAATTCCATACCGAAACGCATATCGGGTTTGTCGGAACCAAAACGGTGCATTGCCTCATCATAAGTCATCCGCGGGAATGTGCCCAGGTCTATCTGGAGTACACTTTGGAAGAGGTGCCGGGTAAGGCCTTCAAAAGTGTTCAGGATTTCCTCCTGTGTGACAAAGGACATCTCACAGTCCACCTGTGTAAATTCAGGTTGGCGATCCGCCCTCAGATCTTCATCGCGAAAACACTTGACAATCTGAAAATATTTATCCAGTCCGCTGACCATCAACAATTGCTTGAAGGTCTGTGGCGACTGTGGCAGCGCATAGAATGAGCCCGGGTGCATTCTGGACGGAACCACGAAATCGCGGGCACCCTCAGGTGTTGATTTTATCAGGAATGGTGTCTCGACTTCAATAAAGCCTTCATCGGCCAGATATTTTCTGGTTTCAATAGCAAGATTCGACCTGAATATCAAGTTGTTCTTGACAGGGTCGCGTCTGATATCGAGGTAGCGGTACTTCATTCTAAGGTCGTCTCCACCATCTGTATTCTCTTCGATGGTAAATGGTGGAATCCTGGATGCATTGAGGATATGCAATGTATCGACATCTATCTCGATCTCACCGGTTGCACGGTTTGGATTCTTGTTGGAGCGTTCACGTACCTTACCGGCCACCCGGATGACATATTCGCGGCCGAGTTTCTGGGCTTTCTCCCTGATTTCCGGATTCGAGTCAGCGTCAAATACAAGCTGGGTTATGCCATACCTGTCCCGAAGGTCCAAAAAAGTCAGACCGCCGAAGTCTCTGCTTACGCTGACCCAGCCACTTAGAGTCACATTATTTCCGGCATCCGAAAGTCTTAATTCACCACAATTGTGCGTCCTGTACATAGTTTTTCTTTTGAAGGCGCAAAATTACGTTTTATAGTGCTGTAAAAAAATTATAAGAAAAGGAAATTTGAGATTGATTGGGTGATTTCGCCTTTTCGATTCTTACACGGGAATTTATTGTGTCTTTCTTCCATGATTGTCAGAATCCCGGAGGAAAAGATTTTTGTGCCTTAGGGACTTCGGTCACCAATTACAATCCTCCTTCACCGGCCCGCATCTCAGCTATCTTCCGGCTTATGGCAAAGAGAATCAACTTCAATAAAATAACTATCTTACACTTCAAATGGCATTAATTGCATGAATGATTTCCGAAGATCGTTGCGCATATCTGACCAGAAATTCGGCTGGGTGGCCGTTGTTGTAATGGCTGTCTTGGCGGTATATGCCATTGTTTTTGTGTTGGAAAGGATGTTGTTTCTCGATGCGCCATTTATGCTATCCAACATCATCAACAGCGGGTCTCCCCGGATTATGGAGCACCGATACGGCTCGGTCATCACACAGATATGGCCATGGATGGGCATGAAGGCCGGCCTGCCTTTGATCTGGCTCATGCACCTGTACAATGGGGCGTTCAATGTGTTCTACCTTGTCGTAGTATGCCTTCTTGTTTTCCGCTGGCGCGCCTATGGCGCCGCCGTCTTGATGGCACTTTACTATACAGCCATGTCCGATCAGGCTTTTTTCTGGACCAACAATGAGATTCATCAGGCCGTTGCCTGGTTTTTTGTATGGTATGGCTTTTATTTGTATCAGCGGAAGAGAGCAGGACTTCGCCGGAAAAGATTCATCTGGTTTGGGATGACCGCAACAATTGCGGCCGTTACGCATCCACTAATGGTGCCCGTGCTTGCTTTTACCTGGATTTTCTTGTTGATGACGGAAGGAAGGCAGACAGGCGATGGTAAGGTCCGCGTGGGGCTGACGATGATGATAGTCATGGCATGTTGCATTCGTATTTGGTTTAGTCTGCGTGCAGGATGGTATGACCGGGACAAGGTAGAGACCGTGAAGACCAACCTGCTTTCGGGCATAACTGAAGTCTTCGACAAGCAGTTGGCTGCTCAATTATTGCATCAATATAGCCATGGCCTGATTGTAGGAGCCGTTCTGGGCCTCGCCGGCCTATTCCTGTTGATGGTTCGAAGGAAATACTTACTTTCTTTGATGTATTTGTTGGTCATCGTGTCTTACCACTTGTTGTTTTTGTCTGCCTTTGACACCTGGGTGGACTTCTATTCGCAGAGTGAGATGATGCCTCTGACCATTATTTACGGATTGCCGGTGGTTCGCTTTTTGCCGGAATACATTGGATCGAGGCTATTGTTCAGTATTACGGTTATGGTCTTTCTGATAAGATTGATTATGATTCCTGTTGCATCTGTTCCTTTTACGAAGCGTGTGTCGAATACGATGTCGCTTATTCGCGAAATGAAGGAAAAGAATATCACCAAAGCATTGATCCCGGACAATAAAGATCTTGAGTCAATCTATATTATGACATGGGGCCTGCCGATCGAAACCGTCCTGGCATCCGCTATCTCCGGAGACCGCCAAAGGACCGTTAAGCCCCTGCCTGCCGATAAGCTGGAGGAAGCTGTTCAAACTCCCTCAGACCAATTTCTGGATTGTTTCAGGATTATTCCCATCAACACCATGAATCCTTACTACTTTAATCTGGATTCTGTAGGGCGATATGAAGTGGTCCGGCAATAAACTGCATTCTGTCTGAAAAGGAAATTTATCGAATCAAAGATTCCGTCCACATACGCCCGGTCAGCTTGTGCCCACAATGCATATAGTCCGATAAACCATAGGATACCTCATCCTATTAATAGTGGTCCAAGCTTGAATACATCGATTGGAAATTGATTAAAAAGGTTGGTTCGGGTGCCGGGCATTCAGGCCCGAAATGCTTACCTTACAATAATACATAGATTCCATCCGACAGCATATACCCACCCATTAAAAAGCCCCAAATGTTTAGTAAATTTTCACTTATCTTAATTTTTCTAACCTACCCTTTCTCTTTACTAAATTTTTATAATCCCATTGAATGGCTTCTGCCTTTGTCAACCAACGTTCCAGATCTTTGATGCTGACATCGGCAACATCATTGTAAAAGATGGATGCATCCTTGAATTTCTTCCCGAGGATATTCAGTCCATCTTCTTCAAAATCTGCACCACTCCAAAACATCAGACGTATTCCGGCTTTTTGAGAGCTGAAGCCAACAATCGGATTACCATCCAGAAACCAAACGGGATGCCCATGCCAAATCTTACTTTGGCTTTGCCTCAGACATTTATCAATCGTCGTAGCCAGCAACTCGCATATGGCTTTTTCTCCGGACGACCTTTGAGCTATATATTCAGATATTTCCATCGATAACACACAGTTAGATATGATATACTACCTGTTCTACAATTTTGATGATTGGTTGTTACCGGACAAAAACTTGCGGATTGTATTCCACCATCCATTCAATTCCAAACCTATCGCGAAACATTCCGAAGTATGTTCCCCACGGACTGTCTTCAATAGGCATTTCCACCTGCCCTCCCTCAGAAAGTGCATAAAAAATTCTTTCTGCTTCCTGCTTGCTTTCAGCGCTTACGGATATCTTGCTCCGATTTTCATGCTCGTTGTGTCTGCCCAATATTTCAGGAGTATCACTTCCCATCAGCAGATCGTGCTCGCCAATCGGCAAAGCGATGTGCATGATTTTTTCGGCTTCTTTTTCTGTGCTTATGCTGCCTTCAAAGTTTAAATCTTTAAAACGCACCAAAGTTGCAAACTCGCCCCCAAAAACGGATTTATAGAAAGTAAACGCTTCTTCTGCATTTCCATTGAAGTGAATGTACGGATTGATGGATGCCATATTTTTATTATTTAGTTTGATTGATTACTCTTGTTGGGTCTGACAGTGCACAGGGTGCATTGAGCCTGCTTGTGATATACCCATGCCTTGGGGTATAGCCTTCCAGGGCAGGCTGAATTTATCAAAGAATAGGCCACACCTTGATTCAGCACCTGCTGTTGTATGATAACTCCGGCGTGGATCTATCTCCTGCTGATCCCTGAAAAAGATCCTGCAAGCAAATGAATCCTTGAATTTATGACGTTTCCTGACCACAGTCCCTGATAAAATTCTATGTTCAAACAGGCTAAGGTCCCACATTTCGTTCATCCCTTCCGCTGTTCCACCTAATGGAATACCCGCCTCTATGTTCAAACTAATCCAGAAAAGGCAATTACAATAGTTTGTCACAGGATCTGTTTCTCCATCAGAGACATGAAACCATAATACAGGCATCATTGCAATCTTCGTCATATATCAATGCTTTTACTTAGGCTCCCTGAGGGAACTTGCTCATGTCCATGTAGAATATTTCCCACGTATGTCCGTCAAAGTCCTCGATTGTTCGTTGTTGCATGAAGCCATAGTCCCTCATCTCATTAGGCTCCACACCTCCGGCTTTCAATCCGGCTTCAATAATCCGGTCCATTTCCTCCAGGCTTTCAACCGAAAGAGAAAACAATCCTGCTAAAGTGTTCTTGGTATCGGCAATAGGTTTGGTAGCAAAGGATTCAAATTTTTCATGGGTCATAATCATGACGAAAATAGAATCGCTCCACACCATGCACTTAGCCGTATCGTCCGAAAATAGTGGGTTATTGGTAAATCCCAGATTCGTGTAAAAGTCCATTGATTGGGACAAGTCATTAACTGCCAGATTGATGAAGATTTGTTTAGTCATTATTTTTAATTTCAAGGTTATTGATTCTTATAAGTACATGCTGTTCGCCAGGCTCTTTGTTCCCCTGAGACAATAAATAGTATATAGCGCTACCAATAGAAACGGTAACGTTGAGGCTATTATCCTGATATTCAGACTTATGATTCCAACAACAAACATAAAGCCAAGCAACAGCCCCAGTCCTGATATGCCGATATAAGTAAGCACCTTGCCCGGCCGCTTCCGGAATAAGGTGACGAGCAACAAAAGTTGACCCAGCAGTGGCAGTAGAATGAATGGGTGGATGGTGGAAGCAGGATCTGTAAATAATTTATAGAGGATCTCTCCTTCTGCTTGAAAAAGGAAAGAACGGCTGTCTCCACTCCATTCCAGATAGCCCAGTAAGGAAGTAATAATCAGTAGTAAATTAAGAATCTTATGTTTCATATTATCTGCTTGATTTCATGGCCCTGATGACCTTTAGAGACGTATCCAGAGCGAACATTTCATAAGCTGCACTGCTGAAACTATATATCGCCATCCTCCCCTCACCATCAAAGTGGACACCCCAACCATAGCGCTTGGTCAGGGGAGATGTCCGGAAACATGCCTGTCCCTTTGCAAAAAATTGCTCCCTCGCCGACTCACGATCTTTTTCTTCTATATTATTCTTCAAAGCAAATACCTGAAACAGGACATCATCTGATGTATACCTGTAGGGGTTGTTGTTGATTAATTCATACTGGATATTGGCTGCGCTTTTAGTGTCACCCCTGTATGGTGGAACCTCGCCCGTCAGGACAGGACAATCCGCTGCAACGAGGATGAAGGTGTTGAAGTAATTCGTCGTGTATATCTTCATAAAATTCAAGATTTCGTCAAGAGGGAATCACTTTTTCCTGAATGCTGTTTCATAAGTATTAATCCATTGTGCTACGGTCATCTTACGCATGAGGGCACCGATTAATCCGAAAGGGATATCGTCAGGTTTCTTAAAGCGAATACAGCTTTTGCCCATATCCAATTTACTCTTGCAATATTTCGGATATTCTGTCACAAACCACTCTAGCAGTCCGGGATCGGCATAGATGCCCATGTGATAAAAATTGATCGAATTTTTCTGTGAGGCCAATGAGGCAAAAGGGAGCGGTTCTTCTTTTTTGCAGTGATATCCGGCAGGATATATGCTGTGGGGCACCACATAGCCAAGCATTCCGTAGCTTATCCCTACTTCAAATCCTTCGGGCAGGTTATCAACGATGACATGGTGCAGTCTATGAAATGCCTCTTTCCTTTCTGTGGGAATATTATCCAGAATTTCCTGTATTGTCTTTTCAAGTGGCCTCATGAGTATATTATTATCGGTGTTGATCGATCAGAATTATATTTCCATCAGGATCGGTCAATGTAAGGCTTGCCGGACCCGTGGATCCCTCTTCGGCTTCGCTTGTCAATGTCAAACCGGATTGTTTTAACCGCCTTTGAATAACCCTGATATCATCAAACTTCTTTACATTCTGTCCATTTTCATCCCACCCGGGGTTGAATGTAAGGATGTTGCCCTGGAACATACCCTGAAAAAGGCCTATCAACGCCCGTTCATTTTTCATTATCAGGTAATTCTTCTCCATGCTTCCACCTAGAATGCTGAAACCCATTTTTTCGTAAAACTCTTTGGAAGCTTTCAAGTCCCTGACACTAAGGCTCACTGAGAAAGCTCCGAGTTTTGGATTGTCTGTCACTTCAACCTTTTTCGACTGCTCCTCCTTATTACCTGAAGTCAGAGCATACGCGAAATTCAGAAAATAACCCAGAACGAAGGAGGTAACAATTCCGGCAATGATTAAAATTCCTTTCCGCATGATATTTATCAATTTTTTGAATGAAAAAATTAAAGAAAAAAGTAAAATCTCCTGGCGAGACTAATCATAAACTGCTCAGGGCATTGTTTTAAATAACCGGCATAAATTTACCAGAATAGTATTAAAAACTATAAATAATTTCGACGAAGGAAAGCTTACAAATCATAAATTTGAATCAATCTGTTCCAGGGAATATTTCGGAGATATCATTCAATAGCTGTATTCCCCTGTAAAAAAACAGATCTATTATAACCATATCGTGACCAATTGGCTCATATCATTCCAAATGTTATACCAAGATGATTTTATATAATAGTCCATAAATTCTTGGTATACCTTTCCGGACAGCTATGTTACTAGAGCTCTGCTCTGTCCCGGGAGCAAAACAATCCGGGGTTCCGGGATGCCGAGGCTACCGTCGTATCGATCAATGAAATTGGTCTATAACAAATGCACCTTCGGTATTATTCATACTATTTAGCAGAAATACAGGTTCCTTTCATGGGAGACTCAGGATATCCCTCCATCTTCCATTTCGATATACAATCACCATTTGTTTCAAAAATCGAAAAAATTTTTTTATTACGTTAAACCTTAAACAAATTGCTGCATCAAACATTTAATATGACTTGTTGATTGACAAGGCCGTTGTTTATTTATTGCATGACACAAAACACCGATAGAAAATCATTGTGCATGTGTCGGATAAACCCGGTATTCAATCCGAAAATTTGATACCTCTGTCTAAATACTGGTTTCAAGGGATTTCTTAACAGTTTGGAAACACAGAATCGCATTATTATTCACTTTTTTTGCAGCAAAATAAAACGTAACAAATCTTGAGATCTGCATTATTCCTACTTATTTTTGTGCTTGGAGCACTGACCGCCCATTCTCAAAATTATCGCATTTTAGGCGTTGTTAATGACCAGATTGATTCTTCCTCTCTTATCGGAGCAAGTGTCTTCCTTAAGTCTTTGCCTGATTCAAATACTGTAGCCGTAGCCACCACGGATGCCGGGGGGCGGTTTGAGTTCAAGGATTTGAAAGCCGGACCTTATGTAATACAATCGACCTATGTCGGGTATAAAACATTTAGCAAAGCGGTGGAACTCGGGTTCAGCGCTGCTTTCAGTATTGAGATCATGATGAGGGGAGACGGCATTACCCTGGGTGGCATGGAAGTCATAGGCCGTACACCTCCTGTCACTGTCAAGGAAGATACCTCAGAGATTCGTGCCAATCAATTTAAGGTCAATCCCGATGCTAATGCTGAAGACCTCGTAACCAAGATGCCGGGTATTCAAAAGGTGGATGGAAAGATTCAGGCACAAGGCGAAGAGGTAAAACGTGTCCTGGTAGACGGTGCCGTTTTTTTTGGATCCGACCCATCGGCTACGTTGAAAAACCTTCCCGCTGAGATGATCGACAAAGTGCAGGTCTTTGACAAGGCAAGTGACCAAGCCCAATTTACGGGTATCTCTGATGGAAATGAGGAAAAAACCATCAATATCGTGACCAAGCCGGATTATCGTCAGGGCAAGTTCGGCAGAGTGTTTGCAGGATATGCTCCTGATGACAAATACAAGGCAGGTGGAGTATTCAACAGCTTCAACAAGGCACAACGTCTGACCATTATCGGGCAAAGCAATAATGTGAATGAACAAAATTTTGCAGCGGACGATATGGCAGCAATGCAAACTACAAGCGGAGGCGGGATGAGAGGACACGGAGGACCGGGTGGCCCTCCAAGGGGTGGTGGCGAATTCGGCCGTAACAATAATCCATTTATGACCAATACCTCCGGCGGAATCGTTACCACACATGCTCTGGGGGTCAACTATACCGACAAATGGGCTGACAAAGTCGTGTTTCAGGGAAGTGTGTTTGGCAACCTTACGAATACTAACCTGATACAATCATCATTTACGGAATATTTTACGGGTCAGAACTCAAAGGACAATACCGTGTCCGATCGCGATGGTAAATCCTTCCGCTTCAACGCACGCGTTGAGTACACCATCGACTCTTTCCAATCCGTTATCTATACACCTTCGTATAACTATGGATACAACACAAGCAACTACATCAACAATTCTGACATCTTTACGGGTGAAACACCCCTGAGCAAGTATGACAACAAGTCTTCATCCTATGGCAAAAATGTATCTTTCAATAATGAGTTGATGTATAGAAAACGGTTTAGTACACAAGGAAGAACCATTTCTTTAAGGCTGGACCAATCTTATTCCAATAATCTTCCACGAACGGATCAAAACCTGTTGACTATATCTTATGATACTGTCAATATTGAAATCCTGGAAAAACAATATGTGGAAAGCAACAATTATAACCGATCGTATAGTGCAGAGGTCAACTATACAGAGCCAATCGCCAAGGATCATTTCTTAATGTTCGGTTACAACTATTCAATTAAAGATAATGATATCGACAAACGACTTTATGACCTGGGCAATGGTGAGCAACCCGGAGAGCAGAATCTGATCACTTCCCTGTCCAATGTTACCGACAATCTTTATCAAAGTCATCGACCCAGACTTGATTATCGCTTTCAAAATAAAAAACTCAATCTTTCAGCCGGTGTGGGTTATCAATATTCTATCCTGAATACGGACAAGACCTTCCCACAAGTGGAACATGTCAATAAAACATTTAAAAATGTATTGCCTTCTGCCATGGTCCGCCTCAGCATAAGCAAGACTAAGAATTTCCGACTGTTCTATCGTGCCGGCACTCAAGAGCCTTCGGTAAGCCAGTTGCAGAGCGTAATTGATAATAGCAACACCCTCCAGTTGACATCAGGAAATCCTACCCTTGATCAAAGTACAACGCATAGAATGATGATGTTCTTCTCCTCCACCAATCAACAGACCGGCTCTAACTTTTTTATAGGTGGTGGTGGTATGGCCACAAAGGATTATATCGCCAGCCAGGTGATATACTCCGATAAGGATACAATACTGGCGGGTTATGGCAACATGCCGGCCGGTGCAAGATATACTTACCCGATCAATCTCGACGGGTATTACAGTATCCGTGGATTTTCATCCTTCGGATTTCCGTTTTACCTGATCAAATCCAATGTAAGCCTTAATGTCAATGGCTCGATGATCAACGCTCCAAGCAAGATCAACAGCCAGATCAATCATTCACGGTCCAAGAATGTCGGTGGCGGCGTGACAATCTCTTCCAATTTCAGCCAGAATCTGGACTTCACCATAGCCACACAGGTAGGATTTAGCGATGTTACCAACGATATCAACACGCAAGCCGACAATACTTATTTCAATCAGAATGTGTCAGGTCGGTTTAACTGGATCTTCTTCAAGAATTTTGTGTTCAGTACGGATGCCGCATATTATTACAATAAGGGACTGGAAAGTGTCAGCCAGACCAACTACACCATCTGGAATGCAGCATTCGGCTATAAATTCCTCAAAAAGAATGCAGCCGAAATCAGAATTCAGGCATTTGATATCTTAAATAACAATACTGCCCTGACCCGAAACGTGACTGAAACCTATTACGCCGATGTCAGCACCAACGTTTTGAACAGGTATTTCATGCTACAATTCTCGTATAAATTCTAACTGGAACTCCCGGCATTCATTTCCGGATTTTAAAACTATATGTTCCAATCAATACAAAGAGAGGTCGGGTAACTACGGGCCTCTCTTCTATTTTATTTCCGTCTCGTAAAATATGATACGATTATTTGCTTATGACAAAAAAATTCATTATATTGTCAGAAAAAACTTATGCAGGTAAAGGACAAAACAGTTGTAATCACCGGTGGCGGTAACGGTATGGGCCGTGAAGTAGTGCTTAACATGTTGCATAAAGGGGCACGAGTCGCTGCTGTCGATGTAAATGGATCCGCTTTAGAAGAAACAAAAAGGCTTGCCGGCGCCAACGCTGACCGATTATCCATCCATGTGCTGGATATCACGGACAAGGATGCTGTTTTTGCCTTTCCGCAAATCGTCATTGCAGAGCATGGAAGCGTGGACATCGTTATCAATAATGCAGGCATCATCCAACCCTTTGTCAGAGTCAATGATCTCCCTTATGACAAGATAACCCGGGTCTTCGATGTCAATTTTTTCGGCCTGCTCTACATGACTAAGTCGTTTCTACCTCACCTCCTGGAAAGGCCTGAAGCCCACCTGGTCAATGTATCCAGTATGGGCGGATTTCTTCCAGTCCCCGGCCAGAGTATCTATGGTGCAAGCAAGGCGGCAGTCAAATTACTCACCGAGGGGTTGTATGCAGAGCTGCGCCATACCCGTGTCCATGTGAGTATTGTATTTCCCGGTGCAATCGGTACCGAAATAACCAGGAATTCAGGGGTGGACGTTCCAAACATGGCTGCCGGTGTCGATGCTAAAAAACAAGCTGCCAGAACGACTTCGCCCGATAAAGCCGCCGAAATCATCGTCAACGGTATCCTTAAAAATAAAAACAGGATTTTTGTAGGAGGAGATGCCTCGTTTCTGGATCGGTTATACCGATTGGCCCCGACCTTTGCAACCAATTTCATTGCCGGTAAAATGAAGGATTTGCTGAAGTAAAGGCGGGACGTGTTTTTATTGTTGAGTTCAGCCTGTTTTGTGAAATATTTGCCGTATCACTAACGCGTATAAGGCTTCGGCCTGATTTTATAACTTGATTCAAATGACTTTTTACCATGCCGATAACAACAGATATTCCTGAAGGGTATGAAAGGATAAAGAAGACGATCGACATTTACAGGGCTAATATTTACGGCTTTTTGATTCTGATCCCGGTATCTGCCATGTACCTCTTGCCATATTATCTGGTGTGGCAAAAAATACCGGCTATAGGCAGTATTTTATCAGATCAGGGACATCCTCCTATCCGTGTATTGATCTACACGATTGTCGCATTGGTGGCAGGTGTTGTTCTCCACGAGCTGATTCATGGAATAACCTGGTCCTTCTTTACCAGGCATGGATTCCGGTCGATACGATTCGGCATCATGTCTAAGGCGCTGACGCCATATTGTCATTGCAAAGAACCGCTCAGCAAGAATCAATACATTCTCGGAGCCATAATGCCTTCCATCCTACTCGGCGTGATTCCGGGCATTTGGGCGATTGCCATGGGTAATGCAGTTGCTTTGTATTGGGGTGTTTTCTTTACCATTGCGGCGGTGGGAGATTTCATGATCATCAGCTTGATCAGGAAAGAAGCCCGGAATGTCTTCATTTTGGACCATCCCACCGAAGCAGGATGTTATGTGTTCAGGAGGAAGACGACGCCGGAAAAGGATGAATCCATCTTATGAACTTTTCAGTCTCATGTGTTTTCAAAAAACTTTGAATCAATATCTCCGGGATATCCAATCAATAAACAGTTTGAGGTACTCCGAAACTTCTGTTATAAAAAAAAGGGCAGCTTAGCAGCCAACCCTTTCTCGGAGTTGATTTCCACTCTCTTTTGAGCAGCAATCAACAAAAATTCAGGCAAAAAATTAATTCAGTTCTCTATGTTCATTGAGGGATTTCAATTTCTGGGAATAGCCGGCCAACAGATGATAACAAGACTTTACGCTTTTTGCATGGTTTATGATATTCTGATCGAGCGGTTTATAACCGGTGCGTGGTCCTTCTTTGCTTTGATGATCGGCCCTGTAGTTCCAGATGGACGCTTAATAATCAGTTCTTCTATTGTTATATTGCGGTCCTTTCCGGATACTTCATAGGGACCGAAAACCTCCAGTTTGTTGCCAAAAGCGCCTGCCGCCACAAAGTATTTGCCAGGCTTCAGTTTTGCAAATCGAAAATTACCTTCCCTGTCCGTAATAACTGAAGTAACCAACGACAAATCAGTTTCATTGAGCAGACTTACTGCAGCATCAGAGGCAACTGTTGATTGATCATATTTGATTTTTCCGTTCAGGTTAACTGTTTTGATTGAAGCAGCGGATGGAAGTAAAATTACGATGGCAGCACATACTACCAACACCAGTGATTTCACAAAAATGGATTTGTCAGTCATTAGATTTTTCATTTTAGAATTTTTTAAGGTTAATTAGAATCTATGTCAAAAGGAATTGTGCTCTTTTATTAATTGACTTTTGTAGTGTTGAAACGTATGGCATGTAGCGAACTACTACACGATGGTATGTGGTTTTCGATGAAATCGTACTTATTCACGATATACGAATTAATTTTTCATCCAAATTAACCCAAGTTGCGCATTATTCAACAAATTATGTTAAAAAACGGTCAAAG